>Ga0315312_1000130_pt1 | contig 121041 bp, 153 predicted proteins | sample TDP7_MG_FD_203629 | JGI IMG/M metagenome (GOLD analysis project Ga0315312, IMG submission 203629) | Freshwater sediment microbial communities from Lake Towuti, South Sulawesi, Indonesia - TDP7 | ecosystem: Environmental > Aquatic > Freshwater > Lake > Sediment | place: Indonesia: South...
TAGCCGCCAAACCTAAAGCTGCAAACCCTGAGGCTGAGAATCCGAGACCTTTCCCCGAAATTAAGCTATTTTCTGAGACAACCCTAGCGTAGGCTGACTCCGTAGCAATTTTTCTAAGCGAATCTAGAATGATTTTAACTCTTTCCCTTTCCCTTCCCCTTACCACGTTCTCATTTATAATGATAAGATCGTCCGATAAACTGTAATCGAATTCAACGGTTGTAATCGTGTGCAACTCTTTGGCGCATACTGAGATCGAGTCGTGATAGGGAATCCTCCTTATCTCATCTTTAAGTCCATGATACTTTATCAATCCTTGAATCGGATGAGCAATAGCCCTTGCCCTCATACTCTTAACCGCCATAAGTTAGACCATGATAGCTCTAATATCAGAGATAAGGGTCTTCTCATCAGGCGCTATCAAGACAGCGACCACGGAAACAATCCTTACAAAGATAAACCTTCACGCTTTCGCCTCCTTTTTCCTACGACGCCACAATAATCCTATGCGCTCCATAACCTTCATAACTAATGTCGCTTTAAAATTCAAGTCTTGAACTTCAGTCAGCTTTTCCTCCCAACGGCATCCACAGTTTCTACATTTGAATTTGTAAATTCTCTCACCTAAGCCAAAATCTAAAACCTTAGAATTGACGCTTCCGCACTCTGGACACTGCTCAGGACGAAGTTTACTCAAATTAACTCCTCCTCTTAATTATGGTTTTTGCGAGAATGCGTAGGACAGAGGGCATTTGATCTGGTGTGCAATAGATTTCAGCACTTACGCCAAGCAGCTTCAATACGGCATAAACCTTCTTCTTCATTCGCTTCCTTTCCTCACAATTACGGTGTCAGGTTTATGTTTCTTCGCCTTAAATCCTCAATATTGCCATTTTGCTAATCACAATTTTCATGCCCAATCCATCGGTTATAAAGATGAGAACGGAAAACGAATCCCAAATCTAGTTCTTATGATGCTGTCCTACCCGTTTGCCCTATCTGATCTACCAAGTTCCGAAATACTCGGCTAGCCTAACCTTAAAAGCTAGAAACCACGGAACAACAACATCCACTACGCCTTGAAGCAAATTCATGCTAGCAACATAGGCGACGAAGGCTAAGACAGAGCCACCGAAGAACCTCTCTAGAAGAACGCTTGAAGGTATGCCCAGAAAGAGGGGAACCGCCCAGTAGTAATTTACGAGAGAAGTGACAGCAATTCTCACTAGTATAGCCAAGGTACCCGCAACCATGATTGTCAGAATCCGATTGAATGCCTTCGATGCCCTCCGCGTGAAAATTGGCAAATGCAATAATCCAGCAGGAACCAAGAACATGGGCACCGTAGCTACGAACTTCATTGTTGCGCCAACGAAACCAGTTGGGCTATAGAGCAAGATAAAGAGGGTCGTTATGGCTGATACGCAGAGCGCCTCATTTAGACCGTAAAGGAAGTAGGCTAAAACCCACATGACACCGACAAAGTCGATCTTCATCCCCCAGAAGACACGGAATGAAGGAATCAATTCGAAAATAATTGATAAAGCAGCCAGAACAGCTGTACTTACAATAAAGTACGCCTTTGAATGTCGTCTCAGCAAAATGGAACTTCCCTCACTAAAACGCAAAGATGGAATTAGTATTTATGAGTAACTACTTATAAATGCGTATATCATGTGATTGGCGGAGTATGTCTAGGTAGTTGAAGCCGAACCTCATTCACTGCCCTTGAACTCCACGAGAATTATGTTGACCACCCCTGATGTGCCTTAAGATCTTCAGAAGCTTCCGCCTCTTGTGTTGAGGACACTCCCAACCTCTTTGTCGACCTCAACAATCTCATACCCCTTCTCTTTGGCATATTTTGACAAATGTTCTACCTGTCTGTTCAAGTCGCCATCTTTGAGCAAGTCTTTACCCGAAACTTGCTGAGGCACTTCGATCGTTAACTGGGAGTCTCTGGCTTCATCAGCCCTTCAATAATGTGCAAAACTTCATCAGAGGTTTCTACAATGGTCGCTCCACTGCTCACCAACTTTTGGAAGTACTTTACGGCCTCGCCATTAGTGAAATCCCGTTCTCGGATTGGTACGCTATTTACCACTATGGTTGGAATGCCTTTTTCAAGTGCCATCATAGCTGCCTCAAGGTTTTTCAGGTTACCGTACCCGACCGGAAAATCTGTAACTATAACTACATCTGCATGCTGGATTAACTTCTTATTCTCCGCGTATGTCTCCTTGGTTATTGGTGAAAAGGGTGCCTCACTGGCTATCTGAATGTCGAGCATTTGAGCAACCTCATGATCTGTATCAAGAACGTTAAGTACGCCTGCGGTTACGTTCCATCCTCGTTTGACAAGCTTTACCATTAGCGAGGCTCCCGAGCCCCCTCCGCACACGACATGAACTTTGAATTCTCCATCAGTTCTCTCCCTCATTGGTGATGTCGAAAGTGGGATAACATAGAGCGTATCGGTCATCGGATGTCGCTTGACAATTGCTACGACACCGAAAACATTCGCCATATTCTCCTTGTTTAGAACCTCCTCAGCTCTTCCCAAGGAAACAATCTTCTTCTCGTGAAGGAGAATAAATTTGTCGCAGTATCGTGCAGCTAAATTAAAGTCGTGAAGAACAGCCATTACAATGAGCCTATCCTTCTTACAAAGATTCTTCAGCAAATCCATTATACCTATTTGACTATCGATGTCTAGATGCAAGGTAGGCTCGTCCAGCAAAAGTACTTTAGGCTCTTGTGCTAAGGCTCTAGCGATAACTATCCGTTGGCTTTCTCCCCCGCTCACTTCGGCTATAAGCCTATCCGCTAAATGCCAAACGCCTGTTAACTCTAAAGCCTTCTTGGCAATCGACAGATCCCTAGTGTTCTCCCATTGAAACCTGCTTAAATGAGGGTTCCGACCCATTAGGACTATATCTAGAGCTGTGAAGTTAAAAGCCGCCATGGAGTCTTGAGGAACCACTGCCACCTGCTTGGCAACATCTTTACTTGCCATCTGATGAATGTCAGTTCCATTTAGCAAGACAACCCCCGTGTACGGCTTTAATAGCCCACTAATGGTTTTTAGCAATGTTGTCTTTCCAGATCCGTTCGGTCCGAGTATTCCTACAAACTCTCCTTCTCCTATGGAGAAGCTTATGTTCTCTAAGACCTCTACCGATTCGTAACGGAAACTAATATCATGAATCTCCAAAAAGACCAATCTACCCGCCTCTAGAGTGAGTAGTTTCCCTTCTTTTTGCGTAAAAGGTAGATGAAGAAAGGTCCGCCTGAAAGAGCAGTTATTATTCCAACAGGCAGTTCTGAGGGAGCAAAGATAACTCGCGCTATTGCATCACAAGAAATAAGAAATACTGCTCCTGTCAAAAGCGAGGCTGGTATGAGTATCCTGTGATCAGGGCCAACTAAAATCCTCGTTAAGTGAGGCACGATTAACCCAACGAATCCCACTAACCCGCTAATAGATACAGCAGTCGCGGTTGCCAAGGAGCCGAGGGCAAGCAAGATCCATCTCGATCTTTCGACATTAACACCCAGATGTTGAGCCTCCTCTTCACCTAGCGCCATAATGTTAAGGTCCCTAGCAAAGAGGTACGATAAGGACACACTTAAACATGTCAGAGGCAGAATACCCCACACATCCTTCCACTTCACATAGGAGAAGCCTCCCATAAGCCAAAAGACCAATTTATGCAGTTCCAAGCCAGCGATGACCTGCAAGATAGCGACAATGGCAGATAGAAAAATGCTGACTGCCACACCTGACAATAGCAACGTCACCACGGGAGTTCTTGAGCCCATCCTTGCAATATTGTAAACTATGAGGGCAGCCGCCACAGCGCCGATGAAAGCCATAATCGAGAGAGCATCAATCCCAAAGAGAGTGAAACCTACCCTAAGCACTATGGCAAGCGCCGCTCCCAAAGCTGCACCCGAAGAAACTCCGAGAACATATGGGTCTGCCATAGGATTTCTAAAAATTCCTTGAAAAACAGCCCCAGATGCAGCTAAACTAACTCCGACCAGAATTCCTGCAAAGATTCTAGGAAGTCTGATCTGAGTAATTATCAGCCTCTCACTATCTGAGAAACCTGACCCGCCAAGCGAGTTGCCGACGAAGGGAACTTCATGGATCAAGATTCTAACGATATTTGAGATTGGTATCTGGGCGAAGCCTACATTCAGTGACAGAACTGTGACTATAACTAGCAGAGCTATCAAGGCGACTATGATCTGTCTCCATTTTCTATAACGCCTTAGATATCCGCTCTCGCTTGCTTCCAACTCGCTCTCACAACCAAATAAAGCTAGTTCAGAGTCCCTCTCGAAGCAGCGGATAAACGTTGAACGCCTTGCCTCTGAGCTCCATTTCACTATAAATACAAGAGACATTTTCCAAGTGTTTCCTAGCCTCTCCAACCGCCTTGAACATCTCCTCCTTGGATGGCTGCCTCCATGACGCCCCAGGGACCGGGGTATATCCATCAATTCTGTAGGGAATGGATGAATCTACGGAGGCAATGAAGCGCGCGATACTTTCTATTTCATCAACTCCCACTAGCCCTGGAATTAGAACGCTCTCAGCCCTAAGCCGAACCCCACTTTTATATAGAAGCTTGAAATTCTTCAGCACGTCCTCATTGGATTTTCCAGTGTACCCGACATGAATGGCGTCTGCAAAAGCCTTAATGCTCACGCAGACCTCATCAAGTCCATTAGCCTTTAATTCCTCCACCTTGTCCTTATCCAAGGCGTATCCGTTAGTCAGCAAAATTGTTCTGATGCCGACGCTGTTAAGCCACATGACTATGTCCACAATCTCCTCGTCAATAGTTGGCTCGCCGCCACCTAATACGACCCTTCTAACGCCTAATGGTTCGATTACCCTTTGCATTTCATAGAAATTGAGTGGTCTAACGCTGGTCAGCGATTCAAGTCGGCGGCGAATATCAGTAGTCAGGTGGCAGTCCCAAGGTGATAACTTTAAGATACACCCTAAACAGTGAAAGTTACAACCATGAAAGAATATGTAAAGCGAATTATCATAAGTAAAATGCACGATATGATAGATTCTTGTCAAGGCGAATCGCCATACTTAGACGCATATACTTCTCGGGTTTTCATACCATAACATTCATTCTCTGGAATCGTGCATAATTTTGCAGAAAATTCGCAGATCGCATAACAAGTAGTGAGGAAACTTTCCTGTGAGTATACCGAACTGGCACCAAAGATCTCCGGATGAATAAACTTGGCTAGCTGTTCTAAACCTTGAACTATCCTCGGGCCAGGTCTAATGACAATATTTTCTTCTATCGTGTATATTCTATTATTTTTCACAGCGCTGATAGTGCTCCAGCCTGGGCGCTTCTCGAAATCTTCTTTTTTTACGCCGCCCATATATCCAATTGTGACGATAATTATTTCAGGATCGAGCTGGATTACTGCTTCAGAGCTAACTATTGGATAAGCTTGTTTGGCGTCAGCGAATATGTTGACGCCCCCCGCCATCTTAATGAGCTCATTTTGCCATGTTCCGGGTCCTACGGTATACAGTGGCTCATACCAGACTTCGTAGTATACCCTTGGCCTGTAAGCCACGTTCGTAGTCTCACTAACCACGGCGTCGATTACTCGTTTCATCTCATTGGTTAGCTTTTCAGCCTCTCCAGGTTTTCCGCAGACTTTTCCAACTAGGCTTATGTCTGCAAGGATCTGATCAATGTTCTTGGGGTATAGAGCTATGACTGTGAGACCCCTTTCTTCAAGCTCATTAACGACTTTCTCTTGGAGGCTCGTTGCAGCCAGCACCAAATCGGGATTTAAAGCCACTATTCTCTCAATGCTCGGATCCACGAAGCCCCCGATTACGGTTATGTTCCCCTCCTTAACTCTTTGCAAGACCTCTGGTGGATAATCACAGAACTTAGTTACTCCAATTACCTTGGAGCCAAGCCCTAGAGCGAAAAGTATCTCTGTATTGCTGGGCGCTAGAGAGACTATTCTCTTGGGAGTCCTAGGAACGGTCACGGTTCTCCCAAAATCATCTGTGAGCGTTAACGGGATAGTCGGCGGCATCACTATTACTGGACGCAGAGTATACCATGCGATCCCTAAGATGATAAGTATGACTAACACTGTGGTTATTAACCCAATTTTCGTTTTGCGATCTATCATAGCGTATCCTGGATGGATTATCCATCCAAGCTTTTAAATCAATACATTGATAAAAAATTTACCACAGAAAAGCTCGGAAGTAGATCTCGATGAGACCAATTATAGAGTTAGCTCGACCTGAAGTACGTGGACTGACCGAATATGTACATGGTGGAGAAGTTTGGGACATAGGTAGTGACTACGACATCAAGCATGGTCGAGTCTTAGACTTTAGCTCAAACGTGAATCCTCTCGGGCCATCGTTAAGGGCTCTTGAAGCTATAAATGCTTGTTCATGGCGAATCCCATTCTATCCCGAATCAAGCTCAAGTGTGCTTAGGAAAGCCATCGCTCAATATGTTGGGGGCATTGGCGATGAGAATGTAATAGTGGGCAACGGATCTTGTGAACTCATTTACTTATTCGCTGAAGCTTTCATAGGAAGAGAGGTAGAAGCTCTGATCCTTGTACCTACATTCAGCGAATATGAGAGAGCGGTTAAGAAAATGGGAGGGAAGACGAAATTTCTCAGGTTAGCCAAAGATTACATCGTTCACCCTAAAAATTTACTCGATGAGATCAACCCAAGGACTCGTGCAGTTTTCCTATGCAATCCAAACAATCCTACAAGTGCTCTAATTCCACGGGAGGCTGTTCTTGAAATTGTCCAAGGATCCCTCGCAAAGGACGTTATAGTTTTTCTCGACGAGGCTTTTATGGGGTTCGTTAGTAGAGAAAGACATTTTTCATTAGCGAAACAAGTAGAAACATATCCAAATGTCTTCGTTTTAGATTCATTCACCAAAGTCTTCGGATTAACGGGTCTAAGAGTTGGATATGGTGTTGCTTGCGAGGATATAATTGATGTTCTCTCCAGAGTGAAAATGCCGTGGAATGTCAATGTTTTAGCTCAAGCCGCGGCTATAGCTGCCCTAGAGGATATGGAGTACTTGCAAAACACAGAGAAGTTACTTAAAGAAGAAAGGGCGTTTCTCCTGAGTGAGCTGGGAAAAATCGGTTGTTTCAAAGTTTTCCCAGCTGATGCTAACTTCATTTTCATAGACGTTAGGAGGTTGGGCTTGACGGCTGCTAAGTTAAAACGGAAAATGCTTAATCATGGCATACTCATTCGAGATTGCAGTTCCTTTAGAGGCCTTGACGAATATTTCATTCGAATAGCCATTAGGACGAGGAGAGAGAATCAAAGACTGCTGGAAGCTCTTAAAGAAGCTGGAGTTGGTCAAGCAGTTTGATTGTCAGAGATGCTCATGCGCATCGCTCTCTTTAAGAGTTGAAGGGATGTTTTCATTAGAGATGGTTGAACTTGTTACTCTGATGGCCGTGTTAACGTTAGCGCTGTTAATCGATCTCACGCTTGGGGAACCTCCGAAGAAAATTCATTTAACTGTTTGGATTGGAGCCCTAGTAAAGTTTCTAAGGGCTAGGATGAAAAGTAAGGGCTTACGCATCGAAAAATTGAATGGTATTTTACTGGCTTCATTTGTTATAGGCGTCTTTGCTACCTCTGTTTATTTCACGCTTCTCATGGTCCGACAACATATTGGTCTAGTAGTGTATGCGATTACCGCTACTTTTTTTCTGAAACAAACTTTCGCCATCAAATCCATGGAACGTCACACTGCCCCAATAGCAACCGCCTTCGAAAAAGGAGATATTGAAATCGCAAGACGGTTGTTGCAACATATAGTAAGGCGTGACACGCGGAATCTTAGTGAGCAACAAGTAATTTCCGGCGCTGTTGAATCGATTGCTGAGGGAACTGTCGACGGAATAACTTCGGCGATCTTTTACTTCGCTTTAGCAGGTGTTCCAGGCGCAGTCGCTTTCCGGGCTATTAGCACTTTGGATTCCATGGTTGGATATAAGGACCAAGAGTATGCTAACCTCGGATGGTTCTCTGCACGACTTGACACCATTGCCAATTATATTCCCGCTCGCCTTACTGCTCTATTGATGGTTTTGGCGGCATGGCTTTCCGGTGAAAGTTGGAAAAATGCTTGCAGAATTCTTTCTAGAGACAAAGGTAAAACTGATAGTCTGAACGCCGGATGGCCTATGTCGACCATGGCTGGAGCGTTGGGCGTACAGTTAGAAAAACCGAACTGCTACATGTTAGGTGATGCAAATGAAGAACTAACGCAAAGACATATTACACGAGCTTTAAGGATTATGAAGCTAACTGTCATTTTATTTATCGCTTTCATAGCAATTCCGATTTTATTTGCAATTACCCTTGCCTGCAGGTGAAGTTTACATGAAGAAAATCAACAATCGTGTTGAAAATAAAACTAAAATCATAGGCAAATAGTGTGAATAAGACGAACCCCTTTCAACCTCGGAAAACAGGCTTCAATACCCACTTCTTTTCAAGGGATTCGCAGTTTCAGCCATTTTTCACCTTGACATGCTCGATCTGCCATTCGAGATCAGTCATGTAAAGCGGTAAGAGCTCCCTTTAGTCTCCAAGTAATGTGTTGTAGTTGGACTCGCCCTGTTTAGGAGGACTCGGCATACAACGTCGAGCCCGCTCCTCTTGATCTTCGATGAAAATTTCAGCAACTTCCGAGCTATGAGCTGCAGCGCCAAGGCTTCTATCACAACAACCATTTATAAACACGAGATAAACGAAGGTATTTCTTTATTTTTAATTTAAATACGCATTGTGTAAAAGATTACACTCGATCAATATGACGCAGGTGTCGACAAAAAACGTTGCTCTCATTGGGGTTTTTGCTGCCTTGCATGTGATATTATATTTTATGTCATTTGGCTTGTGGCGCAACTGGGCCATATACTTAGAGCCTATTGAGGGAATTATTTTAGGCCCTTGGGCAGGGTTTCTCGCCGCCTTCATAGGTAGCATCGTCGCCAGAACAATCAAGCCCGTTGACGTTTGGATATTTGGAATAGTCGCTGAACCTATGGGAGTTTTAGCTTGCGGCCTTTTAGCTAGGGGGCGGTGGAAGCCAGTGATAGCGATTTATGCGGTTATGCTTACAGCCTATTTTGTTCATCCTTTTGGAACTTGGCTTCCAATGTGGACGATTCTAGACATCTTACTCGCTTTTGTTCTCATTTATCCAGTGGCAAAGATAAGCAAAAGGTTGTTTGAGGATGATGTTAAGCGCCTATCCGTATCCTTGATTCTTGTTTCCTTTATTGGAACGGTTACAGATGCTTTAACACGAGTTTTTTTGCTCATTCCAGTAGGGTTATACTTAGTTTTTGGCTGGCCTTCTGACGTAGTGTATTTCATTTTTGTAACTGGGGCAATCGACTCCTATATAGAAGATGTGCTGGTTGTTGTAGTCTCTTTCCTGGTTGGTGTTCCACTACTTGTCGCGTTACGAAAAATTCCTGGTTTCAAATATCCGTTAAGTTAATGTCTTCTTCACCACGTTAAGCCTGGAAAATCTAAGAGAATTTCGAGAGAAGATTAAAAGAACGTATTTCTCAAAAATAACCCAACAAATGCTTATTTCGTCTAAGATTTGTGGTGCGGCCGCCGGGATTCGGACCCGGGTTAGGAGCTTGGGGGGCATACGGAAGATTGGACTGAAGCCAATCTCTTCCCGTCCTAGACCAGGCTAGAGTCCGCTCGCGATCCCGCGATCCACGGCCGCGCCTAGCTTCACCTTATCGACCGCATTACACTTGTTGCGGGGAAACAAGATAACTTAAATCTTATGTTAGCTAGAGAGCCGTGAGAAAGTCTGGTGAAAATGACTGTAATTACGCCGTTCGACCCTTGGAGGGGATGGCTTTGCACTTGTCCGCCAAAGTATAGTTTATCTCCGTATACCGGCTGTGCACATGCGTGTCGCTATTGTTATATTACCGCGTATATTCCTAATGCCTTTCGCTGTAGGGCTAAACAAGACTTCATTAAAAGACTTCAGTGGGACCTAAGAAAGATAATTTCAGAGCGGCATATTTCAATGGCTAATAGCTCGGATCCCTATTCTCCACCTGAAAGCGAGCTAGAACTAACACGCAAAGCTCTACAAATATTACTTAGCAGCGGGTTTAGAGTCCAACTGATAACCAAGTCAGACTTGGTCATTCGAGATTTAGATATAATCAGAAAAGGAAACTGTAGTGTTAGCATAAGCGTAACGACAACAGATGACAAAGTTGCTCGGAAGCTCGAACCAAACGCACCACCTCCAAAAAGCCGTCTTAATGTAGTCCGAAAGTTGGTTATGGAAGGAGTTCCGTGCACCATCCGTATTGACCCAATTATACCCAAAGTGAATGACGAAAAATTAGATGAAATGGTGAAGAATATTTCGCAAACTGGAGTTAGCCACCTAGTAGCCTCAACCTATAAGGCCAAAAAAGACAGTTTCAATCGCTTAGTAACTACGTTCCCGGAATTTAAGGAAACGTTTACTGAACTCTATTGGGTTTCAGGTGAACAAATTGGAAGAGCCCGATACTTGCCAAAAGCTCTCCGGCGAGATTTACTACGTAACCTTAGGAGACTCGCTGAGGATTTTGGAATGACTTATGCTGTCTGCAGAGAGGGAATGCCAGAACTGAAAAGTGGCCAAACATGTGATGGGTCGCATTTAATTCCAAACAGAAGGCAGCCATCGAAAATCTTATAGATGCAACTTCGAAAACTAACCCAACGCCACTCAGAGAAACAATTTATGCTAAATCACAACTCGTTGGTTTAGAGATGAGAAATTATGTTACCAAAGCCTCCTGAAGTGATTGTTAAAGCTCCAAAAACTCGTAAAGCCCGAAAAGGAAAAGGCTTCTCAGTCGCTGAACTAACTAACAGTGGATTACCAATTTCTCAAGCCCGAAAACTCAAACTACGCGTTGATGAACGCCGATCCACTAAATGGCCTGAAAACATTGAGGCGCTCAAAACATTCTTGAAGCAAACCGAACAGAAGGCGGAGAAAAGAAAACGGGCTAAAAGAAGAAGAAAACCAAAGGAAGAGAAACCGCCAAAACAGGAAACAAAAGAATAAGATAACTAGATACTGTTTCCGGCAAATTCTATAGATTGGAGGCAAAAATTTAGGAGAATAATAAACTTCCGATAATTATTCTTCTTGATCATTAGCCGATGTCAACAACTTCCGCGTTTGCCAATCTAACCAAATCTTTAGGGCTAATCTCTAAACCCGCGTATGGCGAACCAGCGCTACCATAAACTTTGTCCTTAGTCAAAATCTTCGTGTCAACAAAGATAGGAATGTTTAACCCAAAGGGAGGAACGCCCCCGATGGGATGCCCAGTTACTCTCTCAATCTCCTTTGCCTTCGCAAGCCTTAACCCAACCTTTCCTGAAGCTTGCTCCAACTTTGTGATATTAACTCGCTTATCCCCGGGCACAATAGCCATTATTGGCTTATCTCGTGCGTCGAGAAAAATTAGGCATTTAATTATGTTATCTAACTTAGTTCCAAGGACCCTAGCCACCGTTTCAGTCTCTTTACCCCATTCCTTATGCCAGATAATCCTAGCGTCAACCTCAGCTTCTTTAATGATCTGCTCAATCTCTTGGACCAGTTTCTTTTCTCGTTCCACTAGTCGTTACTTCCCATTTTCTAACCAAAGTTTTTCGTTTCAATCTAAATAAATTAAAATCAAGATTTTTCTGAGATTTACCGCTCCATAAAATCTTGAGGTTTCGGAGGTTCAGGGGTAAGTCCCTTACGCTTACGAATCTCTTGAATAACTTGCAACAACATTGAAGTAGGAACCGGAGCCCAAGAAGCAAACTCTAGCCCCCAAAACGCCCTGCCACCCGTAGCCCCTCGCATAACTTCAGACAAATCAAACGTCTCCGCCGCAGGCAACTCACCTTCTATAAACGTCAAATACTCCTTCTGCTCAATCGACAAAATCTTCCCCCGCTTCTGCGCAATCACCTTCGTCACATCCCCCACCAGTTCGACGGGAACCTTCACCGTAATCTTCTCAATCGGCTCCAATAAACACGGGTCCGCCGACAAAAATGCAGCAAACAACGCATGCCTAGTCGCCGGGACGAGTTGGGCGTATCCTCGGTGTGCGGGGTCTTCGTGGAGTTGGGCGTCGGTGAGTTTGACTTTTGTTCCGCGAGCGAGTTCGCGGGTGAGGGGTCCTTCTTCCATGCAGTTAAGGAATCCGGTGACGATCATTTCTTTGACTTCGTGAAGGTATTGAATGCCTTTTGTGGCATCGATGAGGATGTTGCCGTGAGGTTCAACGGTCCAGACGTTACGGGCTTCTTCGGTGGGCCAGCCGTGGTCACGGAGAAGTTTGGCAACGGCTTTTCTGTCTAGGGCTTCGTGAAGTTCGCCCTTGCGAATGAGGTCGATGATTTCGGGTTCGAGGGGTTCAACTTCAATGTAGATGCGGTTGTGTTTGTTGGGGGATTTGCCTTCGAAGGGTCCGGCTTGGTGGCGGACAGATTCACGGTAGATGACGATGGGTTTGCTTTGGATGATTTCGAGACCGGTTTTCGTGATCCAAGTGATGGCGATTTCGAGGTGAAGGGTTCCCATGCCGCTGATAAGGTATTCACCGGTTTCAGGACGGACGACGGTCACAAGGGTTGGATCTTCAATGGTTAATTTGTTAAGAATATCGACTAAGCGAGGGAGTTCGCGAGCGTATTTTGGTTCAACGGCGATTGTGACAACGGGTTCAGAGACGTATTTAACGGCTTCGAAGGGAATAATGTCTTTAACAACGGTGATGGTTTCGCCAGCGCGAGCGTGCTCAAGCCCAAGTAAGGCGGGGATATTCCCTGCGGAAAGCGAACCTACAATTTCACGATGTGGCCCCATATAAATACAAACTTGTTGAATTCTGGCATCTATATGAGCGTCGATTAGATGGATTTGGTCGCCTTGGCTAAGGGTACCGGAGAAAAGGCGGCCTGTTGCAACAACACCAGCTTGTGGGTCGACTTTTATGTCAGAGACACACATAACTGCGGGACCTTTCTCATCGCAGTTAACCATTGCTTGGCCGGTTTCGCTGTTTAGGTCTCCACGCCAGACTCGCGGAATTCTATATTTCTGAGCAGTATGAGGCGGAGGCATGTGATCGACGACCATATTTAGGATAGCCTCATGAAGCGGGCAGGACTTAACAAGTCCCTCGATATCCCCTTTATTATAAGCGGAGATAACATCTGAAAAATTGATACCTCGTTTCTGAGCCATTTCAAGAGTGAAAGCCCAGCGATCTTTGGCTGAGCCAAACGCAACCGTGCCAGCAGTTGGGCTTATCTTCCATTTTTCCTTAAACTCAGGCTCAGCGTACATGTCTATTAAATGGTTAAAATCACGGATTATCCGTGCGAGTTTCGCCTGAAAAGCTTCTGTGGTGAGACGGAGTTCTTTAATGAGACGATCAATTTTATTAATGTACAAGACTGGCCGAACGCGTTCTTCTAGAGCTTGGCGGGTGACAGTTTCAGTTTGAACCATAACCTCCTCAACAGCATCCACCACGACGACAGCGCCATCAATAGCCCGTAAACTACGGGTAACCCTACCGGAAAAATCCACATGACCTTACGCCCGATCTGACATCCATGCCAGATCAGATGGCGTGTCAATTAGATTTATCACGAAGGGTCTGTCTTCACGCTCATGATAGAGACTGATATTAGCGGCCTTAATTGTCATTTCGTCTGGCTAATCCGATGAGATCAACCATTTGACGTTTTTGCTCCTCCTCGAGGTAGTCGAGGACCAGAGCTTGCCCCGCCAAAGAAGGGGACAACAACCCGGCAGCCGCTAACAAAGAATCAGTCATGGTAGTTTTTCCATGATCTACTTACCCCTCATGCAACGGAAAGACTTCAACTTCCGCTGGTATGAGTATGGGCTATTATGCCTATGTTTCTTAGTTGTTCCTTATTGCCAATGATTTTCAGAATTTCCCCAGTTTGCCTGAATCTTGGAATGAGCTTTTCCCTCCTTGTTTTGGTCTGTGCGATTATCTTCGGGGTAAGTTATTAACTTTACCATGCAAAATGTTGTCTTAATAAGGAAAAGAGAGGTTTACGTTTCTAACGACGCATTCACTTTTTTCGCTGCTTCACGCGGATTATCAGCTTCTCCCAGGAAAAGTCGTTAGGCAAACTTACTGGTTATGGCATTGAGGTTTATCCGTAGTTATTAAAGTAAATTTGCCATTTCTTTAGCAGACAATATACATGTAGATCAGGTCTTCGCTTGCACTATTGGTCACGTCGTGTTTAGTTTGCGGTGGAATATGAACGCAGTCTCCAGCTTTAAGCGAGTGCATTTTCTCTTTCACAATAAGCGTTCCACACCCATCAATTATGAACAATACTTCCTCGCATTTCTCCCCTGTGCTATGTACTCCCACATTTTGCCCATCTTTTAGACGAACTAAGCCAACTCTCATTTTGTGGGAATTAAGTTGTGGGGATATGAATTCTTCATGGATTAAATGAGGCTGCAACATCTCTCTAACGTTGACAACTCGAACCTTTTCGGACAACACGCATCCCTCAGAATGGAATTAGCATCTAACGAGAGGATTTGATTCCCCGTCTTTCTAACCCTTTGGACAACCCGAAGCCGGCTATACTGCTGGCACCTCCGCCAACCGCGTGAAAGCCTGCCCAGACTGGAATGAAACTTAATGGGAGGTGTAGTGTGACGACCATGATATAACCGATTATGCCCCCCGCCACACCAGCTGTAACAGTAAAGAGGAAAACGATGAGAAACATACTTGAAGAACCCCTATCAAAGCAACGATTGTAACCTATAGCCCATGTGGAAAAATCAACTAGAATGCTCATAGCGATGAAGCCTAGGAAAAAAAGCGACTCAAATGTAATTCCTCTAAGTACAAAATGCAGAATAGCTGCGATTACCCCAGTTAAAGTTGCTGCCCCAAATTTTCTAACGATCCAAACTGTTAAAATAAGTATAACAGCGGCGAAAAAATCGCATAGAAAAGGAGTATGAGTTGCCGCATAAAAAATCGGCGCAACAAAAATATCTAAAACAGCCCAGAGCGCGGAAAAAATTCCGATCAGCGTAAGGTCTCGGGATTCAAAGAACATTTTGATCACTTCCCAGTATTACTAAATTTAAAAATCGTATTACTAAAACATTGTGCCAATTAAGGCCGCTAACATCTAACTTAATTTGGAATTATCGATTTACCTATGAAACAAGTACTCCTACTCCATAACAATGTTAAAAGAAGATGCAGAGCGAACATCCATATTCGAAGCGGTCTACTCAATTGTAGCGTGACGCAATTTCATCTCGCTCTCAGTTTTCCCAAGACGGTGCATTAATTCAACAATAACACCGTCCAAGAAAATCATGCAGGAGGCTTCAAAAAGAGTACCAAGTGGAGCAAGAGGCTCGTGTACTCCAAGAATTTGTCGTGAAAAATAATCTTTCTTGCGAGCGACCTTCGTCCTTCCTTTAAGAATAACCGCGTGATCAGCCAACCTACCTAAAGGAGAATCAATATACGAAGTGATAGCAACGACTTTTGCTCCTACCCTTTTAGCTATCTCCGCGGATGCAACAATAAGCGTTGTAGTGCCGGAACCAGAAATTGCAAATAGTACATCATTTTTCTCAAGAGCCGGAGCAATTGTTTCTCCAACAACATAAACATTAAAGCCAAGGTGCATTAAGCGCATTGCAAACGCTCGACCGACAAGCCCACTGCGTCCTGCCCCAAGAACGAGGATTTTTCGTTCCTTCGCTTTAATGAGAAAGTCGATCATTTTTTCGACTTTTTCGGGGGCAAGCGTCTTCATAGCCTTTTGAATTCCCCCTATGATCTCATTGACAGTTGCGTCATACCAATAACGCGGATGCCTCATCCCTAATCCTCCGAAATACTCAATGTAAGCTAAAATTGACTAAATTATCTTTATGGTGAAACACAGGTAAATGCCTCTCTATCAATTACTCGTGTTCACCATTAGGTACCAACCTTTTTCTAAAGAATTGCATATAAAAGAGGCAAGAAATCTAAACACGGGTGCTAACCATGACGGAAAGCAATCCAAGGACAGATAATGTAACAAATAAGAAAATAAAACCAGATCAAACATTGGACGTTTTGGGACTTTACTGCCCGGTACCAATCTTTAGAACAAGAGAAGAGATGGATAGGTTAGCTGTCGGCCAAGTCTTAGAAGTGCTCGCTGATGATCCAGCTGCTGAGGAAGATATTCAAAGTTTAGTCAAAAGAACAGGACAGCAGCTTCTTGAAATACGTAAAGAAGGAAACAAGCTCCGCTTTCTTATAAAGAAGGTAAAATAGTTAGCTAGCTTATGCTTGAGTTAATGCGCATATGGAGGACTATGGAAGTATGCGAAGAGTGTACTTTGATCATGCAGCTGCGATGCCTATCGACCCACGAGTCGTCGAGACAATGGCTCCATATTTTACTGAGATTTGGGGAAATCCTTCATCTTTACACTCCTTTGGAAGAGAAGCGAAAGAGGCCTTAGAGGAAGCACGTAAAAAAGTTGCGGATCTAATTGGGGCAAGGAAAAAAGAAGAGATGATTTTCACTTCTGGAGGTACGGAAAGCAACAATCTAGCGTTAAAAGGAGTAGCTTATAGGAATAGAGAGAAAGGAAATCATATAATTACAACCCGAATTGAGCATATGTCGGTTCTAAATACGTGCAAATATCTCGAAAAAAATGGATTCAAAGTCACGTATCTTCCAGTAGACAATTTTGGAAATGTTGACCTCGAAAGGCTAGAGAAAGAAATTTCCGACAAAACAATTCTCATCTCTGTAATGTACGCTAATGGTGAAATCGGAACAATTCAGCCCATCAAAGAAATAGGAAAGATAGCTGAGGATAAGGGTGTTTACTTCCATGTGGACGCCGTAGCTGCCAACGGCAAGGTGCCTATTAATGTAGAACAAGAACATATAGACTTGCTATCGATCTCTTCAAACGATATGCGTGGACCAAAAGGAATAGGCGCCCTGTACGTCAAGACGGGAAAAAAACTTGAGCCGATTATCCATGGCGGCGGACAAGAAGGAGGACTACGTTCTGGTTCAGAAAATATACCAAACATAGTAGGGATGGGAAAAGCAGCGGAGATCGCTAAAAATGAAATGGAAGAAACAGGAAAACAATTGACTAAGCTAAGAGAGAAGCTTATACAAGACATTTTAAACAACGTGAAATACTCCTACCTAAATGGGCATCCAACCCGCAGATTGCCGAACAACGTTAACCTAAGATTCAGCTATATTGAGGGAGAAGCCTTAATCTTGAACCTCGATATGATGGGCATCGCGGCGTCCACTAGTTCCGCGTGCACCTCAAAGACCTTAGAGCCTTCCCACGTACTTCTAGCGATAGGAATCCCACACGCAGAGGCACAAGGATCCCTTTTACTTACCTTGGATAAATCAAACAACGAGGAAGACGTAAATTACGTTTTAGAAATCTTACCGGGAATAGTTAAGAGGTTGCGGACTATGTCCCCGCTAACTCCAAAGGATCTGGAGGTGTAATGAAACGTACAGCGAAAAAGTCATGGAACATTTTAGAAACCCACGCAACGTGGGCGAAATCCCAGACGCAGACGGTGTAGGGACAGTTGGAAACCCAGTGTGTCTTACGCCAGATACTCTAGTCTGTACAAACGACAACATCATTCCTATCATGGATACATCGGCCAATCTAAGAGTGCTTGGACATGATGGAAGATATCATTTGATAAATAAAGTAATTTCAAGACACTATGAAGGAAAGATTCTCAGAATCGTGGCGCATAATCTTGGATCTTCCGTGGTTACTCCGGATCACCACATCTTGGCACTTAAGGCAAGTAATTTTCTGAGAAAATATCGTGCCCGTAAGAAATGCGTCTGTGACTGGTATGCGGCTGACGAACTGGAAAAAGGCGACATTTTACTCTACCCTGTGACTAGTGAAACCATGGACATAGAGGAGATGCCACTAGATGTGAACAGACCAAAGTACGATTTTAAGAGCAAACCGCTTCCAGACAAGATCAAAATTAACAGCGACTTTTTGAGATTAGCTGGCTACTACTTGTCAGAAGGCTACGTACGAACTCAACGAAGCAAAGGAACATTGGGCTTCGTGTTTAATTCAAAGGAAAATGACTACATTGAGGATATAATTCTATGCGTCAAGCGTATATTCGGCCTTGAACCCACCAAAATCAGAAGAACCCACAATGCAATAAATATTGAATTTTACAGCGCCAGATTGGCAAGATTTTTTTCAAAGCATTTCGGAGAAGGCGCAGTTAACAAGCGTATTCCCCATTGGGCTATGTTGCTCTCCCTACAGAAACAAGAAGCACTCCTATGCGGGATCTGGAGAGGGGATGGATACATCAAAAGTCAAGTTGCCAAATATGTTACAATATCTGAGCAACTCGCATTCCAAGTCAGAAATCTACTTCTCAGACAAGAAATAATCATGAGCTTTCTTGAACGACCTGCAAGTGGCGTCCATAAGAAGAATTACTCCATTTACGTGATAGATGACAGATCACTTGAAAAACTAGCTAGAATTGTTGGGATGGAGCTCACAATACCGAAAAAGAAGAAAAATCATCATAAGGCTTGGTTTGAAGATGGATTCTTTCACGTCCCTATCTGGCGAGTAGAATCGTTGACATATGAAGGCTTGGTCTACAACTTTGAAGTTGAAAAGAGTCACTCGTATATTTCAAATTCTATGACACTCCACAACTGTGGAGATTTAATGAGTGTTTACATTAAGGTTAAGGATGGCAAGTTGGTAGATGTCAAGTTTAAGACATTTGGTTGTGGTGCAGCTATTGCTACCAGTAGCATGATTACCGAGTTAGCTAAAGGAAAAACAATTGAAGAGGCATTAAAAATTACCCGACGCGATGTGGCAGATGCCCTGGATGGTTTACCCCCGATTAAGATGCATTGCTCCAATTTGGCGGCTGATGCGCTACACGCGGCTATTCAAGATTATTTGAAGAAAAAAGCACAGGGTACATCAAACTCATAAACGATAACGAGGTTGTGAAGTGAGTGAGGTTATAAAAATGAAATGCAAAATGTGCGGAACAGAGATTCTAACTGAAAGCTGTGTATTTGCCCGGTATAAGAGGACCATTAAAGGTAAACAGTATGTTTTTTGCTGCAAAATTTGCGCAGATGAATTTGAAAAAAGAACTTAGCATAAAGCACGATGCTTTCTGCGTTTACAACTGACTTATTTCTGGTCTAGGCGAGCTTGAGACGGTAGCTTCTCAGATGGTCGATAGGAAACATCGAGAAAACGCGTGATGTTCTCCGCCCTAGAACGCCCAAATCCCTCGACTAAAGCAAGTTGTGGGAGAGAAGAAGAAAAAACTTGACGAACAGTACCAAAGCGTCTCAAAAGTCTGTCAGCAAGCCTTGGGCCGATGCCAGGTAAGCTTGATACAACAAATAACTGACTCTCTTGCACAGTTTCAACTCTTGGTTTTTTCTGGATAAGCGGTCTTCTTGGCCGGGCAAAGCGTCCGTGCCTTGCGATTGTATAGATAAAATCGGCAGTTTGAGTAGCATCTCGGGTAAAGAAGACGTGAAGCCCGTATCCAAAAGCAATTGTAGCTAAAGCTCCCCAGAGTGCACGTGGTTTCGCAGATTCTTCAACCATTGTCAACAGGTCGCCTTCGACGATCAGCATGGAAGTACGATATGCTTCTGACAGCCTGTAAGCTTGATCAAATAGCCGGCCAGAAAACAAGGAGTTAATAAAGTCATGTGCATCCTTTCGTTCAACCGCACATTCAGAAGAAAGCACATAGTCACCAACAGTTAAGAAATGATACTCAACTTTTCCCCCGAATTTTGCTAGCAGTTCAGGAACCCCAGACTGTCTTTCCCTTTCGTCAACTAAAATTCTAACTTGAAAAGGCAAGAGTAAAACCCCTGACTTAGTTTGTCCATAAATGGTTATGAAATGCCTTATTCAAAAATCTTGATTTAAGTTGATACGCAAAATACTTCACGGAATAAAAATTTCTATCCGAGGAATTGCCACAACCATTCGGACATAAACAGCGAAAAAGAACAGTGCAAAAGTCAAGATAGCAACAAAATAATCGATCGACTTCATTCTAAGACTATAGAGACTTGTACGAGTTTTCTTTGCGCCGAAGGACCTAGACTCCATAGCCTCGGCCAACTCAAGGCTGCGTCGTATGGCACTCACTATTAGGGGTATAAGAATGGGAATGTAATTTCTAACACGTCTCATGAAATTACCTTTTTCCAACTCTAGTCCTCGAGAGCGTTGCGCATCTACAATAGTTTGAGCTTCATTTGCTAATACCGGAACGAAACGCACAGCTGTAGTGAAAGCGAAACAAAATTCGTAAGGTATACGACTTTCCTCTAGTGCCAGACCTAGATCATCGGGGGACGTAGTCAGGAAAAAGCTAGAAAAAGATGCTATGAGCACCAAGAAGCGGACTGCCATAGCTAGAGAAAAAGAAATTGTGTAACTAGAGGTTGGGCTCATGTAACCCACAACTAAGTTCATTACGAAAATCATTACTGCAAAGATGGAAGCGCCTTTCAACGATTGTATCCATTCTCGGTGCACACGGGCTACCAAAATTAGTGGAAGTTGAGCGAGAAATAGAACTAGCAAGGGGAGTAATTCATTAAACAAGACGGCAGTAATGAAAATAATGCATGAAATGAGGAATTTTACACGAGGATCTAGCCGATGAATAGGCGTGGAAGCCCGTTTGAATTTTAAGCCCTCAAATACTCTCATCTTAACCCAGCTTTGAGTATTCTAGCTGACAATAACCGCCTCGCTTCATAGATGTCAATAATGTTAGATGGTAAATTGAGGTCTGAAAGGCGAAGAAAAATTTGGGTAACTTGCGGAGGCAATAACGAAACTTTAGTTACAGTTTCATAATCTGTAAGAATTCTTGTTGCAGGTCCGTCAGCGACCACCTCTCCGCGCGACATCAAAATTACCCTAGGGCGACATTCAGCCACAAACTCCACATCATGAGTTACAACAATTACAGTTCTTTTTTGAGCGATAAGTTGAGTGATAAACTCCCGAAGCTTTTCTTTCTGTTGATAGTCTTGGCCTATAGTCGGCTCATCGAGGACAATGATTTGCGGATCCCAAGCAAGGACTGAAGCGAGCGCCAAACGTTTTCGTTCACCTCCACTTAACATAAAAGGAGATGATTTTCGATATTCAACCAAGTCAAGAAGATTTAGTGCCCATTCGACTCTTTTGCTAATTGTTTGTGCATCAAAGCCGAAATTTCGAAGACCAAACGCAATCTCTTCCTCTGCAGTTTCAGAAAAAAGTTGGTGATCTGAATTTTGGAAAACAAGGCCTACTTTCCGTGAGAGTTCAGCGACGCTGGCATTACGGGTGTCGATTCCATCAACTTCCACGTGACCATGAGTTGGCTTCAGAAGACCATTAAAATGTTTTACAAGCGTTGTTTTTCCAGCACCATTTTCACCCATAATTGTCACGAATTCTCCATCTTCTATTTGAATAGTTACTCCACGAATGGCTTCGACGCCGGTCGGATAAGTAAAGTGAATAGCTTCAACCTTAATCATGGCTTTAAAACTTCCCGAATGAGTTGCGCTGTTTCATCAGGTGTTACTGGAACGTGAGTTAGCTCAATTCCATCCTCGCGAAGCAGCTGAAAAAGTCGAATAGCTTTAGGTATTCCAACCCCAATTAAGCGGGCTTTTTCTAAGTTAAATACCTCTCGTGGATGCCCACTAAGGACGATCTGGCCATTATCCATAATTATAACACGATTCGCGTACCTAACAGCTAAGTCTAGCCGATGCTCAACGAGTATAATTGTGATTTTGAGCTGAGTGTTAAGGCGGCTCACAACCTCAAAGATCTTCTTAGCTGCTAGTGGATCTAGAAAAGAGGTCGGTTCATCAAGAACAATAACTTCCGGTTGCATTGCTAAGACGCTGGCTATAGCAACACGCTGTTGTTGTCCGCCAGAAAGTTCATAAGGCGCATTTTCCCGAAGATGCTCGATCCCCGTCATCTCTAATGCCCACTCAACACGACTACGAATTTCATCTCTTTGAAGACCAAGATTCTCGAGCCCGAAAGCCACATCTTTTTCAACGGAAAGGGCAAATAGTTGGTTTTCAGGATTTTGAAACACGAAACCAACATGCTGAGAGAGCTCACTAGTAGAATGATCATGAACCATAAGCCCAGATACGATCACGTTTCCTTTTAGGTCTCCCCCGTAAAAGTGAGGAATTAACCCGTTAAAGCACCGACAGAAAGTAGTTTTACCGCATCCGCTTGGCCCAGTTAAAACGACAAACTCACCTTTCTCTATAACCAGGCTAATTTCTTTAAGTGTAGGCTTCTCGGAACCAAGATAAGTGTAAGTTAAGTCACTTACCTTAATTACTGACATTGAACGCGCCACTTGTTTATCGCAAACGCTATCAGAAGAGCCTCATTTAAAGGTAATTACTTAAAAATGAGTTAGTCTTTAAGCTTCTCTCTAAGCAGCCTAACGCATTTCTTTGCGGCTTCCTTAAAATCACCTTCACCATTAACTCCAGCAGATGTGGCGTGACCACCCCCCATGCCATTAACTTGTTCTCCGAGGGGCTTAGCAATGTCACGTCCCAAGTGAATACCAGTTTCTTGATTAAACTGCTTCGAGGACCTCATGCTGATTCTAAGCTTCCCCTCTTTCTCGCCGCCAACAATTCCTACATCAACTCCTAGACTGAGGAGCGCACGAGCAGCTGAAGCTTGATAAGCGCTGATATTGGAGAAGCCAATCAGCCATTCACCTAGTCTCATCAAGTTCATACGTTTTGCTGCTTTTAGTCGGGCGATGCGTTCCGAAACATCCATTTGCATATAAAGAAGAGATAAAGCCTCTTCCGCAACAACGCCCATGTCAATTAGATCTGCAACAATCTTGAAAGTTTTTGAACTAGCTAAAATGAAGTGCTTGGTGTCATACGCTATTCCAAGAAAAAGCGCTAAAGCTTCGTTCCTCGTTAGTTCAAAACTAGCCTCCTTGTAGAGGCTGTAGACGATTTCACAAGTGGACGACGACAATTCATCCGCAATACAAAGAGTGGCTATATCCTTTGTCCTTGGGTGAGCTGCATGATGGTCTATAACGATCAACGGCTTCGCAGCTTTGATTACCCTAGGCTTCCATTCATCCAACTGTTGCACGGTATTGGTGTCAAGCAAAACTAGAATGTCAGCTTCTTCGATACGTGGTTGATCGACCAATACAATTGGGACCACTGACAAAATTTGTTTACAAAGTTTGCTGGGTCCTTGCGCAGCAGAAATCTCGATATTCGCATCAGGTTTAAGCCTTTTCAGCAACTGTGAAAAAGCATAGGCGGAGCAGACCGCATCTGGATCGGCATTATGATGACAGAGAAGGGTAATATGCCTAGCGTTTCTTTCTTCAAGTAAGGCGGCTATTTCTTTGACTTGCAAACTGCAAACTCCCTCAACTTTCTTTCAGCCGCCTCAATCGCTTTCTGGGAAGCCCCTTTAGTCATTTGCGCCACATCAACTTCAACTGCGAGCGGTGAAAGTGTAACATCAATATCCACCTTGACCGTAACTGGACCAGCAACGCTAACATCAATTATGATACTTAGATTAGCTATCCTTCGAGACGGAACTTTTGATAGGATATACTGCCGCGCAGCTTCTTCCGCAATTCTGCAAACTTCTTCAATTTGATGGAGCTTAAGCTCTGGTAGGTGAAATTCCTCAAGCATGAAAACTCATCTGGAAAAGTGTTTACTGTTCTGACTTTGCTGAGGGCTCTTCTGACCCGGGAGACTTGAGTCTGTCTTGAATTTTCTGCTGGAGTTCCTTTACTTTACTCCGCGCCCGTTCCTCTTGCCTTGCCAGAACTGTAATTCGAGTGTTAAGAAGTTCCTTTCGCTCTTGTAATTCTTTTAGCACGGTTTGACGCTCAGTTTTAACCAAAAGCGCACCAATTGACTTATAGATAGTGGAATTATCAGAAAGTTTGTCGAGCTCGCTTAACGCCCGCTCTGTGTCGGCAAGTTCAAGGTCTAACTGTTGTTTTTGAGTTATAACTATCTGAAGTGTCTGTTGAAGTTGCTGAAGTCTTGTGAGCTGCTCCTGAAGTTGCGGAGGGATTTCTGGGGCTGTACTCATTTTTTAACCCTCGATAATTGCGTATTTATCTCGAATAGCTATATTCAACTATAATAAGAGTTTTCCGACATGCAACGCGGCGGTGCAGTTAAGACTCACCGCGCATGAGCCTCCTTAACCATGTCAAGAATTTGGATTAAAGAATTAGTAAAGCGAAGAATCGAATTTACCGATGCTCTGAGAGCAGCCACATCACGCGCCTTAAACAAGAGAACAAGGTTTCTTGCCTCCCTCCGAAGCCCCACCTTCGCCCTAGGAGTTGGAGAAGTTTTGGTTTCGGGTTTGAGAGCTTCAAAGATAACTTTGGCATAATTTTCAGTAGGAAAATCAAGATAAATAACAGCGTAAGCTTGTTTTCGCCCCATTAATATTCACCATCAGTTACGGATTCCATACAACCGTTTTTATGGTAAAGCTCGGTCCTACCTCACGCATCATTGGGGGATGAGTAAAAGAAGCTTTAACAATGTAGCCAAGCTGAGGAGAGAAATTTAAAGACGCGTCAATTTTTCTGAGATCTGCGTTCATATTTAAAATTGGAAGACGAAAGAAATTTGAAATGCGTTCAACTATTCGACGCGCCTCTTCTGACAAGCCATTTGAAAATGAAACCGCGACTTTGCCTACTGGCTTGTAAATTTGCCCATAATCTAGCTGAAGTTTGACATTAGCAATAAAAAGAAGAGGAAAAAACGTCTCCAATCCCTTTGAAGTTACATGATGAAGAGTAATTTTGCTAGGTTCACCTCTCCACCTGTCAACCACAACCACGCCATCAGCCTTCAATTCCAAGGCTTTCTCAGCTAACGCATCTAAAGCCAGTTTGCCACGGCTAACTCGAGCAATGTTCGGAAGAACTCTTTGAATGTCACTACAAAATGATCTTATCCTTCGCGTAGGTCTCAACGATGTCGTAAGTAGGATCACGTGGTTTCCCCGGTCTCGGAAGGCTTGACGGTTTCAACTTTGACCGTGGGAACGAGCCCTCTTGCCGCCCTTTTAGCCATTTCTCCAAGTTTCGTAGCCGGTGAGTAGGCTCCTCCCGCAAATGTGTGACCACACTTCCGACAGCGCCATATGCCCACGCTGACCCTTTTCACGGTTTTATATCCACAACTTGGACAAATCTGAAATTTCTTTAATTCAATTTCAACTTCTGTCCGCCGTTTTCTTACGGCTGCTCCATAACGAGCGGCGAAGCGCCCCGTTGGACCTACACTCTTAGTTCGCCCCATTGGCAAACTACGCTCCTAGTATGGCGCGAATTTGCTTTGCTTTTTCAAGTGCCATTTCTACTGCGGCAAGCACATTTCCAATTGAAAATGCTTCAAGCCCGCTTTTCTGCATAGCACAGATGTTCCCGTTTTGGTCAGTGGTAACAGTGATCTGTGCGTCCATAACTTGCTCCTCCTCAATAGATGGGTCAACTACCAGTTTATCACCGATCTTTGCTATCGTCACAGTGAATGGATAATTCTGAAGCGGAAGCTTAGTATACTCAGGTTTCAGTTCGATTTCACCTGCTTTGATTTCGTAGCTGGGCATCTTCGCATTCATCAGTGATGCAAGCGCAGCAATAGCTGAAGCGTCGACAAGGTTCCCATCGTGATCGAGAACATATATGTCGACAAACGTAACAAAGACCTTCTTACCAGGGTTGATACAAAGTTTCTTCAAGTCTATGGCTTTCGATTCTCTTAATCCACGATCGACCACCCTTGCCAGTTCGATCGCGTTCTCATCTGGCGGACCAAGTTCAAATGTGGCCGAGGCAAGTGGAACCAATTCCGCGTTAACTGTGAGAACACCTTCATCCGGGGTATCTGGAAATGGTTCGCCGATCTCGATTTTTACTCCGGCAAGGATTTTCGTATCTCCAAGAGAAACTGAAGCTGAGCCTTCAGCCTTCTCAATCACTCCGCTTTCGACCTTGATTTCCCTATAGTCGGTAAGACTTCGGCCATCCAACCGTCGCCCACGGCTGATTAAATCAGCAATTTGCTTTTGCTTCATTTTGGCAATTACCTGGGTTTCACGTGTAACAGACAATCATTGTCCCTCCTTTTCGCCCGTTTCTACTGTTTCCTCTTCGGCAACTTCCTTTATGGCAATGTACTTCTTTCTGAGCGCCTCTTTTTGCATCGCATAAATTTGCTTACACCCTTCAATCGCCAATTTAAAAGCTTGTTTAAACTCTTCTGAAGTGAAACTTCCATCCATTTGAATTAAGGTTATCTCCTCGGAGCGTGGGATCATTGCTACGGGTAAATCTGCCTCTCCGAATTTGTCTTCAAGATCACAAAGGTCTAAGACTATTTGCCCGTCAACCTTTCCAGACGCACACGCAACCACTAGATCTCGCATCGGTATGCCCGCATCAGCCAACGCTAATGATGCAGCGGTGATGCCCGCGCATCTTGTTCCACCATCAGACTGCAAGACCTCAATAAATACGTCTATAGTTGTCCGAGGATAATATTCCGTGAATACTAACGGCTCTAACGACTCCCTAATGACTTTTGAAAGCTCTAATTCTCTACGAGACGGAGCAGGTGATTTTCGGACTTCAGTAGAAAAGGGTGCCATGTGATACCGACACCGGATTGTAGCCCTGTCTGGGAGAGCTAGGTGTTTTGGATGAGTTTCCCTCGGACCGTAAACCGCCACAAGGATCCTATTTTTTCCTTGCTCTACATAGGCTGAGCCTGTAGCATTTTTCAATAAACCGACCTCTAACCTAGTTGGACGAATTTGGTCGGGTCTCCTACCATCAATCCTGAGACCTTGTTCATTTATCAGCCTCTCAGGTTTAACTTGAGACATTAGAAACACCTCTCTTTTGATTTTCCTCGCGTATCATGTTGCAAATACGGTCTGTTAGACCAGATGTATGAGCTTCTTCCTCAATCTTCCGAATGGCTAATACCGCCAAGTCCTCATCTTCAGGACTCCTCCCACTGATGAGAATCAATCCATTTTGGCCAATTGTAAGGTGGCAACCAGTTTCACGTTTTAGCATGTTAATCATCGACCCTCGCTTTCCAATAAGCCTCGGAATTTTCGCCGCCACTATTTCCATGATTCGTCCGCGGGTGATTTTTCCAAGCCCTGGACCATGAGTAGTCAGAATCGGATTCCTAGTTCGATCATAAGCGGCAACCTTAGCCAAAATCATATCACCGATGTCGTAGATAGAGGTCAAGACATCTCGCTGGGGGTTAAAAGGTCGCTCAATTGCATCTGAAGCATGTAAAATTGCGGCGTATGGAGCATTGATATCGACCACCCAGCCACTGAGACTTACGTCGATAACCTTGCCTACTACTAAGTCTCCTACGCTTGGAATGTAGCCTCCTTTTAAAGCGACAACCGAAACCGATCGCCCATCGGTATCTACAAGACCAATTCGCGTAGCGTAGATTTTATCGCCTTCCTTAAATGTACTTTCTCCAGTTAAGTAGTTCCCTTCAGCGATGAGGTCACCTGGGGTAACAAGTTGCCTTTTTTCAGCTATTATGGTCAAACGTGCCACTTCCTCAAGAGTTGAGAGTTCAGAAGATAACTCCAGCCTACTTTAAGATTTTTATTTGCAAAGTCCCTTGCGTGAGTTTGCCAACTTTTTCAAGGAAGGATGTTTGTAACCCTGCGGGCATCTCAATAATAGCAACCCATGATCCATCAGCTTGCCACTCCTCTTGTTTAATTGTTCCAAAGTCTTTTACTGTTCCATAGGCTCTAGTCGCATGCTCTGGTGGAATTTTCACGGCCAGTCGCAGTTGCTCCGTTTTTAGTGGAAGTATGGGACGCAAGGCTTGGATCACCGCCCTAGCTTGCTCCTCCGCATCTTCGAAGGGGTCAATTGAAACTCGGACTTGGGCGATAGCTTGTTCAATCCGAATCGGGGGGTGAGGTAAACCAGTTCTAGGATCAACGCAGTGCCTACAGATGAAAGCAATAATCTGCTTCTTTTTATCCTCAATCAATTGTCGCCTTTGCTCAGTTGTTAATTGAAGTTCACCACGTTGCATAATGGCTTCAGCTATTTTTACAAAATCGGTAGTCCCAAAAGCCTTGACAAGCTTCTCCTCGGACGCTCGCATACCCTTACTGGCATCTGTAAAAACTTCGTCAACCGCGATAACCTGCGATAACTCAACAGGTCTTCCAAACTTATAATCTAATGCTGCTTGAGGATTCACAAGGATTTCGAAGTGTTCTCCAGAGATAATAGTGCGGGCGGTTATCACCTTCTCGCCCATTATTGACCCGCTGCCTTCTTGAAATTCCCTTTCTTAATGAACTTTTCAATTTCTCCATTCGTTAACCTTCGGAAACGCTTTGTATCACTAGGTATGACTGAGATCCGGATTTTTGAGGGCTCCAACTTACCTTCAACAACCTTCGAAAGACATTGTATTGCCAACATAATTGCTTGGTCAAGCCCAATGTTATCTCCATATTCTGCTTCAAGGACTTCCCTTACCGCTTCGCTTCCAGCTCCAATAGCAGTTGCTTTGTACCCCCAGTAAGCACCACTAGGATCTGTTACAAACAATTTACTTCCAGTTTTGTCAACCCCGGCAAAGATAATCGAAACTCCAAAAGGACGAACTCCAGCGTGTTGAGTGTAGAGCTGTTTGATGTCTCCTACCCGCTTAGCCAGCACTTCGATGTCAATTGGCTCGTCATACATCAGCTGGTTGCTTTGAGAGTAAACCCGAGCTTGATCAATTAATATACGGGCGTCAGCGCTTAATCCGGCAATTGCAGCGCCAACATGTGTATCTATTTGAAATAGTTTCTGAATGAAGCTTGGGTCCTGGAGTTTTGATGAAGGTTTTTCCTCTACCGCGATAACTATACCTTCGAGAGAGGTAATTCCTAGAGCGGTAGTTCCTCTTCTCACGGTTTCAAGGGCATATTCTACTTGAAAGATACGCCCATCTGGGGAGAAAACGGTAATTGCACGGTCGTATCCCCCTGGGGCTGCGAAAATTGCCATATCATGGTTCACCTCATTTCTCCAAACGCAAGGAACATTTGCTGTTTGTGTTGATGACTTACTTTACTAAAAACCTTTTGTTTGCCGGTTTAGCGTGAGCACCCGACCTTCACGATCGATCTCTTTCAATCGAATTCGAGTAGTTGAAATTGGAATCGAATCCTCTGCTAGAACCATGTCAATAACGATGATGTCAAGGGGATTTAAGCCAGTATTCTGGCGCAACTGATTTATTTCCTTGGCAGTATACTCAGTCTCTTTGCTCACGACGATTGCATTTAGATCGCCCTTCGTCAACGTCGGACCATAGGGATCATCCAAAGGATAAAATTGTGCCCGCACAAGCCAGTTCTGACACCTCAAAAACTCTTCGAGCTCTCTCTTTCGTTCATAATAGGACGCAGCCTCATGTGGTTTACGTAGAGCCTTCACCATTTCGTCAGTAGTTATTCCAATTAGGACTAAATCTCCTAATTCAAATGCCTTTTTTAGTAAGGCGTGATGCCCCAGATGAAGCTGATCGAAAGTGCCGCCGACTGCAACTTTCTTATATCGCCTCATTCTAATGACCTTTTAAGTTTATTTAAGAAACTCATATCCAAGCAATTGCAGCAGTTCAAGCGCATTTCGTTATGTTATTTTGATTTAAATAAAATAATTGTACAAAAATTGCAAACAGTTTAAAGAAAAACCTAGTCCCCGCAAGATTGTTTAAGACGTAGTTGCTTTGGGTCAGGTCCTTTGCGAAAGGGGAGATGCCTATAAATTCAAAGAGCAATTGCCCCTTTAGTCGCAAAATCGTCATCCCTGCAGCAAGGTCCGCTTGGGACGGCGAGCCTTCATCCCCAATGAGAGAAAAGAGAAGCCCCCGAAATAAGTTTATTTAGATAATAATTTTTGACGGAGTCTTTTAATCGTTCCAGATACCCTAGTAGCAAAAACAACGGCCGGCTGCCCAGCGATTTGAGTTACTGTAACAATTGATGAACGAAGAAGGTTTACCGCCTCATGATTGCACTTAATGATCCCGCAGTTTTTTCCTGGATTAAAATCTATTAAATGTATGTTAGCACACGCGAGCCCATATTCACCATGAAGAGATAATATAGCATTTGAAATTGCATTAAATACCTCAAGCTGAGATACTGGCTTTCCAGCGATGACTCTAAATGCCAAATATCTAGGTCTTGCCTTTTGCGTTGGCAAAAATTTTCCTCCGTATGAAACGTACTCCTGGCGTAACAAAACTCGAATCTAACTGTATTCGGTTTTTTGTAAGAATTGACATCGGTATCGTTGAAGCGGCTTCTATCGCGCTTTGTAAGTCGAGGCCTAAAAATGACCCCAGCGCCGCCATATCCATTGGTCCCCGTATCGTGTTCCAGCTTGTTGCGCCGCTTGAAATGACGATTGGAATGTGAAGCTTCTTGGCAACTTCTATTCGGCGATTCAATTTGCCAATAATTTTAGTCCTTTCAAAGCCTTGAAACTGAGTCATGCTAATTACGTCAATTTCCATCGCGGCGGATGTCGGAATAGCGAATTGGGCGCTATATCTATCGAAAACAGAGTGCGATTCTATTGGAAAATTTAGAAGGTCAACTCGGCTGTCTTTTGCAGCACATCGAGCTACTGTCTGCGAGCCGCAGGATACCCCTATTATCTCGAATTTTTTTCGAGCTTTGCGAAGCGCCCTAATTAAGTCTCTAGGCTGCGAGGGCGAAAGGTCTGTCCTCGAAGCAAAGTTAACGTCAACTTTACGGCAGATAAGCCGCGCTTGTTCAATCTCCTCCAGAGGCGCATCCATTGGAAACGTAAACGCGATGGCGGATAAACCAACATCAAAAGCTAGGTTTACCATTTTCTCAATAGCAGATAAATCTTTTAACAGTGGTATTAAGTGGAGATCGACAAAACGCCTCATTGCAAGAAGCCGAGCTCCCGACAAATTTCTTCGATGAGTTTTTGGCTGGTGTTGAGTTTTATCTGAACATGAATTGGATCCTCATTACAGAGATGAACTTCACCGAAATATGCAAACTGTTTATCGATTCGTAGATACATTTTTCCTGAATCGTCAACATATCGATCGATAGCCATTTGAAGAGTTGCTTTATCAGGTAACATTAGCTTTGATGCAAGATTTCTAGTGAGTGATTCTGCCATGTGTTTTGCCTTGATTTTGGCTTTTAATAGGGTTATTGGATTTCCATGATGCCCCCGAAGATTTTCTCGCATAAGAATAATGTCATCAACATATTGTTGAGGGAGAATCGTGGTTACTGCTTTCGAAACCTTATCTATATCTTCTGTTGCGTGAACAAATACACGAATATCAACAGATGAAACCGGCACGGAGCCGGACATTATTGCTCATCCTTTTCGTTTCTTCTGAAGATCCCTTAACTTCTTTCCTACGCTTGTAAGAGCCCGGTGAGCCCGCCCCTTATGCGCTGAATCAACTATCCATTTGATATTCGGATCACTTCGAATTGCAGGATGGTGAGGATCGACCATTATTACTTCAAACCACTTCTGGCGACCATCCTCCCAAACCCAGTAAGAATTGAGAACCTCGAGATTGGGAAATTTCTTCGCCGCACGTTCCTCCGCAATCAACCTAAGGCTCTTAGCTGGAACAAAACGAGTTACACCAAGCCGTTTCTGGCGTCTACCCGATGTGGGACGAGGTTTCCTAAGCCCTCCACGCCTGACTCGCACACGAACGACCACAAAACCTTGTTTAGCTTTGTAACCTAATGTTCTAGCGCAATTTAAACGAGTGGGTTTATCGATACGAATAACTACAGGCTCACTACGCCACTCGATAACTCTTTGTCGCATCGACTCTTCAACATAGGACGACTCAGGTTTCTTCCATGCCTGCGCCATATACGCATAGAGAGATGTCATACGACTCCCTTCAGGTTATGCCCAGCCCACTTATTCTGTTTTTCCGCTTTCTACAATGATACGGGTATTACTCTGGCGTTTTAAGCAATTGATAACCTTTTCGGCATCAACCACAGTAACACATAACCTCAAACTTAACCACCATTATTACTCGAGCAGAAACTTCAATTTATCTCACTCAATAATTTAACACCAACCGGGGCGTGAAGGAAATGATGGTTGGAATTGTAGGAAAGACAAATGTTGGGAAATCAACTTTTTTCAGTGCAATAACGTTAATTTCGGTTCCGATTCGTGGAGTTCCATTCACTACTATCAAACCAAATCGAGGAATCGGATACCTGCGCATTCCAGACGTTTGCAGGGAGTTCAATGTCAAAGATAATCCAGTAAACTCCGTGTGCATCGATGGCATACGATTAGTTCCAGTTGAAATGATCGATTGCGCCGGTTTAGTTCCGGGTGCGTGGCAGGGGAGGGGTCTTGGAAACCAGTTTCTCGATGAAATCCGTAAGGCAGATGCTCTCATTCACATCGTCGATGTAGCTGGAGCAACCGATGCCGAGGGAAAGCCGTGCAAACCAGGCACTAGAGATCCAGTTGAAGATGTGAAATTTCTTGATCATGAAATCACTATGTGGATGACGCAAATCATTAGAAAAGATTGGAATAAAATTGCTCGCCAAGTAGAAACCGCTGGAGAAAACTTAGTCGCCTTATTAGAAGATCGATTAAGTGGACTAACAATTAAAAGAAACCATATTCTTGAAACTCTGAAAAAAACCGCATTTAACGCAGATAAACCAACTAGATGGACCGACGACGATCTATTGAAATTTACTGCTGAATTGAGAAAGAATGCTAAACCAATGCTAATCGCCGCAAACAAAATCGACCTTCCGCCAGCCGAGGAAAATTTCAACCGACTACAAGAACTTGGATATCCTGTGGTTCCATGTTGCGCTGAAGGAGAACTCGTCCTTCGAAGAGCCGCGGAAAAAGGTCTCATAGACTATAAACCTGGCGACTGCAATTTTAAAGTGTTAAAGCCTGAAGCACTGGCGCCTGAACAAAAGAAAGCGTTAGAAATCGTTCGAGACCGCATTCTTGCCATTTGGGGCACAACTGGAGTTCAAGAAGCGATTAATATGGCATTCTTTAAGCTTCTGAATATAATCACCGTTTACCCTGTTGAAGATATAGAAAAATTAAGTGATCACTATGGAAGAGTTCTGCCGGATGTATACCTAGTTCCATATGGGACAACAGCACGCGAATTCGCTTACATAGTTCATACAGAACTTGGAGAATCTTTCATTTACGCACTCGAGGCGCGAACCAAAAAAAGGTTAGGCGAGGATTATATCCTCAAAGACCGGGATGTAGTAAAAATTGTGGCTGCCCGTGCACGGACCTAACCGTAGCTTCCATGTTTATAATAGTAGTCTTCACCCTTTTTAGGGCCGAAACTTCTGATACCCCTCGCCTTGAGTTGGTGTCTAAGTCTGCGCGCATATGCTGATGTAATTTCTCCACGGCGCTCACAATAATTAATTATCTCGAGAGCTTGATCATTTGTTTCGCATCTCCTCAAAAAATCAACGATGTCAGGGTTGTATCCAGAGAATTTATGAGACGCTGCTTTTTCTCCAAGAGAAACATCAGAGCGAACAGCCGCAAAATTAATCTCGCTCTCACCACTGTCCATCTCTTTCGCGAGATGAGGGAACATTTTTCGAAAACGTTCTTTGTCGATTCCCATGTCAAGCCCTCTTGCAAACTCCGGCGAGGTCTAGCCCTTGTGGGCGTCACTAAATTCTTGTATAAGACGGCGGCTATTTAAGCCAACATCGATAATATCCCAAGGCAGGGGCGCATCTAACGACCTCCGTTGATAGATATAACTTTTGAGATTAAGTTTAGTTGTGTTAAGAGCCCGCCTCCATGCTCCCAAACCATTACCCAATCTCGCTACAATCTCGACCGCTCGTCCAACCTCCTTATCGCCAAGCGAGAGCAAAGCCTGTATTTGACTGTTCCGAGGATCCGTTCCTTCGACCTCGATTCGGCGATCCATAGCTAATCGTCTACGAATTAGCTTCATACACCCTCGCAGGTATTCAATTGCCGCGTATGATTCCCATTGAAAAGGAGTATGCGGTTTAGGAACAAATGGGTTAACAGCCAGGCGAACTGACTTTAATCCAAAACCTTGATCAGCAATCCTCTTCGTCAAATCTGCGATTGCCTCAATGTCTTCATGTGACTCTCCAGGTAAGCCTATAATAAAATAGAGCTTAATGTTTCTAAACCCGGCTTGGAAGGCTATTCTAGCCGCATTTATAATAGCTTCATCGGATACTCGCTTGTTAACAGATACTCGAAGACAAAATGTTCCAGCCTCAGGAGCAATCGTGATCGTTCGTTGCCCACCCTTAACTAATAGATTGGCAAGGGATTCGGTAATGGACTCCACTCGCAACGATGAAATAGAAACCTCAAGATCCTGAGAAATAATCATCTCACAAACTTCTTCTAACTTTGAATAATCAGAAAGCCCAGCGCCGATCAACGCTACTTTTCTGACTGGAGTGTACTTTATTCCCTCTTCAATTATTTCGTGAAGCTTCTTTAGACTCCGCTCTCGCTTCGGTCTCCCAGTAAAGCCAATTAGGCAGAAGCGACAGCGTCTCCCACAACCGCGAACTGCCTCAAGAGCAAAACTCTTTCCGAAAATCGGCATGTACAAACTTTTCTCATCAACCATTGGAACGATTTGAGCGACAGGGTGTGGGGCCCTATCTAGATCCTCCATCCATGCTCGCTTGACTCGCCGTACCGAAAGGGATGGAACGTATACCCCAGGTAAATCCACAAAATCAGCTATCCGCTTCCTTGAAACACCTTTCAAACAATCGATTAACCGCCCCAAGACGGGTTCTATTTCCCCAATAAAAAAGAAGTCAAAAAAATCTGAAAGTGGCAGTGGATTCTCTGAAGCACACGGTCCTCCAGCAATAACTAACGGATCTTCAAGCTTACGCTGTTCGGCTCTGGGTTCAATTCCAGAATTAAGCAACATACGAACAACATTAACGTAGTCCTCTTCATATTGAAGAGTAAATGCAACCACATCAAACTTTTTTAAAGGCTGACCCGATTCAAGGCTAAGAATTTGTTCGCTATTAGTTGGGAAGAAAAATCGTTCACAAGCAACATCCTCACGGGCGTTGAAAAGAGCGTACAGAAGCTGAACAGATAACCCCGTCATTCCAACACGATAAATGTTTGGATAACATAGAGCAATTCTGAGGTCAACCCTCCTCCAATCCTTAACTATAGCGTTGATTTCCGGCACAAGTAGCCGTGGCATCTAGGTCACTCAGGTTTTCGATATTCGATCTCTTGTCTCTGTAAGACTAGAACGCCCGGCGGAAGATCTCGATAAACTGTAACGTTTGGACCTACCCAAGTCCTAGGACCTATCTTAACGCCAGGCATCAAACTAACATGAATCGCTGTCTTTACTTCATCCCCAAGAAAAACGCCTAACTTTCTCCGTCCACTATCCACAACTTCATCTCCCACAGCAACACGAACCGTCTCACCGTTGAGTCTGAGATTCGCTGTTATTGTGCCAGCGCCTAAGTTGCACCGTTCACCGATTACGCTATCCCCAATGTACGAAAGATGTCCGATACGCGTTTCACTAGAAATAATGCTATTCTTTATTTCACAGGCGTTGCCAACTCGAACCTTTCTTCCAATGCTACTATAAGGACGAAGATAGCAATTCGGACCAACATCGCTTTCCTCCCCAATCCACGTAGGACCCTCAACGTAAGCGCCAGAACGCACTCTCCCATCTTTTCCCAAACCAACCGGCCCTACAATGCAAGCCCCCTCCTCAACTTCCCCTAAGATAGACAACTCCATCCGTTGAAGAACCCGTTTATTCGCCTCAAGCAGGTCCCAAGGCCGTCCAATATCCATCCAAACAGCTGGATTAACCTGAGCAGCGAAAATTGAAACGCCAGCCTCTATTAATAACTTAAGAGAATCTGTCACCTCAAGTTCCCTCCGAGAGGAAACCTGAGTGCGCTTAATCCCATTAAAAATCTCCTCAGAGAAAATGTAGATTCCCGCGTTGGCTAAATTACCGGAAGCCTCTTCAAGCTTCGGCTTCTCCATGATATCAACAACACGATTCTCATCCAATTTGACAATTCCATATTGCTCCGGCTGGTCAACTGGAACCACGGCCATTGTTGCTACTCCACCCCTATTATGCACTTGTAATACCGATCTAACCGCTTCCGGACCGACCAGTAGGTCACCGTATATCGCCAGAAAGTCCTCTTTCCCAACGTATTCTCTAGCAAGCCCGATTGCATGGGCAGTACCGAGAACCTTTTCTTGCACAACATAGCCTAGGTTGATTCCAAATTTGGTTCCATCCCCGAGGTAATTTCTGATCAGTTCCTGCTTGTATCCGACTACCAAAAGCACATCGCGTATTCCACATTCCCTGAGACTATTGAGAACATGCACAATTATCGGCTCGCTGCCGATAGGAAGCATATGTTTTGACCTCGTTAAAGTTAGAGGTCGCATTCTCACTCCTTCACCAGCAGCTAGAACCACAGCTTTCACTCTTTCCGCGCCTCCCTTAATGAAGTTGAAATAATTTTGAAACATGTATTGAGCAGGTGCTCAACTAAATCGTATGTGTGAGCCTCAACCGTCACTCGTAGTATCGGCTCAGTGCCTGAAGGGCGAACTAGAAGCCAACCTTCTCCCAGCCGTAATCTTATTCCGTCGACGGTTAACATTTCATACATTTTTGAAAACGCCGCTGGCAATGTCTCTTGCAAACGCCTCATAACCTTTGTTTTTAACTCATTGGGACAAGCTATCTTTTTCCGTAGTATTGGATAAGTCGGCACAGTTAAAATGAACTGGGAAAACGTCTCCCCCCTTTCTTCAAGTGCTTGAAGAAGGAGAGCGAATGAAAGCAGCCCATCAGGACACAGATTGTACCTCGGATGGATCCACGCTCCGCAGGGCTCACCGCCGAAGATACCCTTGTGCTCCTTGATCCCAGCCGCGATATAGACATCCCCCACCTTTGTTCTAACGACTTTTCCCCCAAGAGATTCCACGAGTTTCTCTACGCACATCGACGTATCTACTTGTGTTATTATGTTTCCGCCACCTTCTCTCTGAATTAAATGAGAGGCGTACGCCGCTAAAAGCTGGTCAGGCGAAACGAAAATTCCGTTTTTGTCAATAACCGACATTCGATCTCCATCACCATCAAAAGCGACGCCAGTATCTGCACCTAATCTTTGCACAGTAGCCTGGAGCGCTACAGTTGAGTCTGGAGTCGGTTCCGGACTTCTTCCCGGAAAATAACCATCCGGTTGAGCGTTCAAAGTCATTACGTTGCAACCTAATTCTCGCATAATACTCGGGGCTAAATGAAAAGTTGAACCAGATCCACAGTCAATAACAATTCGCCACCGCCTAGTGAGATGAATATTAGAAGTGATCATAGAAACATAACGACTGGCTTCGTTAACGCACAGCTTGCCACCGATCGCGTTCCAAGAAACACGCTGAAATCTTCGTTTTGTAAAAATCTCTTCGAGGTTTAGCTGTTGCTCATCGGAATATGCCATTCCATCACCACTAAAAAATTTCACCCCATTATACTCAGGTGGATTGTGCGAAGCCGTAATCATCACGCCGGCTTCCGCTCCCATATTTTTAGTGAGATAGGCTAGGACAGGAGTTGGAACTATGCCCAATACTAGCACATGACATCCGCCAGCGAGAAGACCTGAGATCAAAGCCATTTCAAGCATTGGACTTGAAACGCGTGTGTCACGGCCGAGGATTACTTTACCGCTATCCGTTAAAGTCGCTAGGGACAACCCGATCTCGGAAATTTGTAATGGTGAAAGATCAACGTTAACAATTCCGCGTATACCTGAACTACCAAACAGTTGCATTTCCAATTTTCAGTTCTTCCGCAGTTTGAAAGGACATAAATTAACTCTATTTCTCTTTTGGCACAAACCTTCTCAGAGGATCAATTGAGAGAATTTCCCTCAACTGAGAGAGCCTCAAACCTGTTATCACATCATCGTAAATGTCACATTTTTCTACCATTTCGAGATCTTCTGGACTGCGGACTGTGACTTCTGCTGTATCTCCAGATGATAAAGAAATGAAAATATGAAAATACGTTTTAGTAACATCCCTTTCAGTCTTAAGACGCCATTCGGTACGGATAATTTTAAAACCATGTTTTAGAAGCGCCGCCGTAACAACTTCTGGATTCGCTGAGTAAGTTAACACATCGATATCACTACCCCTGCAGGCAGTGCCACGCCATACGCTTCCCACAAGCCTAGGATGAAATTCCTGAAGACATTCCATTATTCCAAGTGCTTCTCGCCGCATTTGAACGATCAAATCACGCCTAGCTGATCCCTCCATTTCATCTGCGAGTCTATCGAACTCGACAGCCACCTCAAAATTGCTGGGAAGAATTTGTGCGCCCAACGCCTCAGCAGCACGTTCCTTCGCTTGTTTAAACTCGAAGGCTAGCCTATAATACAAAAGGAGAGCTGCCTCACGTGCAACCTTAAACCTCTCACTCTTCGACATCAGTTACTCCACACCAAGAGGTATAGGTTGCTACCTATAGCCCTACATTAATTAACGGTTGTAAATGCCATAAAAGTAGATTTATTTCATGCAGCAGGTTTTTCAAGGGCTCCCGCAACTTCAGTTACCAGTTTCTCAGCTCCCGGCCAAGCAAGGAGCTTAGATTTGTGCACTCCCACATGCCGCAGTGGAATAATTTTTTTCCCCTCATTGTAGATATCAGATGCGATTTTTCCAAGCACGGCTTCTTGGACAAATTGGTCAAACGTTAAGGCCTCAGCTCTCTCTTGAGAGATACGTCTCATCACCTCGCGAAGCCCATGCTCTTGTGAAGATTTAATTCGCATTACAGCAAATGCAACTATTGAGATTCGTAGTCGGTAGTTATCTTTAGTTTTGACATCAAAGAGTCCATCTATCCGAGAGCTACCTCGACGAACAAGACTCCGAAGATAGTCCCGCGAATATTCATGCCCTTTAAAAATAGTTTCAGTTTGTCCACCCTTCACCCCAGTAACTTGAAAGTAGAGCTTCATATGCACTTGTGAGAAGTCGCCTGTTATGTCGTAGAGAGTTGTTTCAACACCTCTCCCGACCAATTTCGCCGGGTCATCAGACGGAATGGAAGCAATTTCGACCCCACCAAAGTAAGGTGGAGCAACTAGGCTAAACCACGCTTTCGCACGCCACTTATCCCTAACCTTTCGAGCTTCCTTAGACACGCCTTATCCTCCAAATTTTACGACTTGGAGAAGATGACAAGGGTAAAGTATTTAAAAAGGTTACCGTTTTGGCGGCCAAGTCAGAGTTGTTGGCGGCTTACTATTTCTATTAAAGCGCTTTTCAACTTCTTCAGGCCAATTGTCTGGATCAAAACCATGCTCACCTAGGAAAGCAGCTACCCAACGGGAAACTCCAAGTCCAGTGCACCCACACCAGAAATCTCGGTTTTTTAACTCACGAATTTTGAAAGCTTCAATAAACTTTGTTTTGTGAATAAAACAGGCGGCTATCTCAAGCCACTCCGCAGTTTCCCTCGGACCACGATAAGGCAGATAAATCTCAATATCGTACGCCGCGACGTTCCGACTATCATGGATGTCTCCGGTAATTTCACCTCCGCGCATGAAGAAGGGAGTGGCGGCTACCACGCGCCATTCAAGATCAAGAATCTTGTCTGCAACTCTTACACACTCATCCACTATACTATCACGAATCTTAACAACGCCATCAGGAACGTCGAAGTACACCAACTCAACTCGCTGAAATTCTTGAAGCCTAACAAGACCCTCAACCCCACCACCTTCCCAACGATAGGTCCAACCAGAGCGGTCATAGAACTTGTATGGCAAATTCTCGATGTTGATGGTTTCATGATTAAAGAAATACCAAAGAGGAGTACACTGTGCCGGGTCTAATACGTAATCAGGATCCTTAACAACTCGCTTTAATTCCCGCCTTGGAACTTCTCGCGTTACCTTAAATGCCTCCTTGAATCGCTCAAAGAATTCTGGATCTCGGGGTGGGGGACAGACGTAGTACATTCCCTCAGGAATATTGTCGAGGTATCCGGGCATCAATTTCATAACTTCTAATGGGATAAGTTTAGGAAGCATAAAAGGCTGAAAACCAAGTTTAGAAACTACTTCCTCAACGAGAAAACCCTCGATCACTTCAAAGAGACAAGCGAACGGAGGAGTATAGATCCACTGCCCTCTACCTGGAAATTCTTTAATCCACCCAAGTTCAGCGGCAACCTTCACTGGATCCTCCTCAAATTTTACAGCTTTCTGTAAACTCTGTTTCACAACAGGAACAGTGGGAACCGTAACTACTGGCTTAGGCTTTAGCGCCTCTTCTAGCCGCTTTTCAATCAGCTCAACTATCCTATCTGGGATGCCCCGCTTCAGTTCCGCATCAGTCAACAAACGAAACATCAAAGAAAGGCGATTCTGTTCAGCTTTTACATCCAAAATGCTGGGAAGTTTGCGAATTTTCTCCAACGTCGCTTCCGGGATTATACCTGGTACTGGGATGGTCACTTTGAAATCGGAAACCTCTAGACCTCGAATCCCGATCTTAAATTTCACACCAAGAACTGACGCCAACGCTTTCCGAATCCTAAGCGCAGCAGCAGTAGCTCGAACGTATGGGCCTGATTCTATAATAAAGGTAATAGATGCACCTGCAACCTTCCAGCTTGAAATATGAGCAGCTTTCTCCGATTGCTCAGGCGGAGCACCCTTTACTAAGAAACCCTTGTTAGCCTCCGCGACGAACTCACCAATAACCTTCTCCGCTTTATCAGCATCTTGGCTTAAAATGAAGGTACATGTTAATCTCATTTGCATCTCTTCAGACATACACCTTAGCAGCTCCTAGTGCCCTTTCTGCAACTTGAATGCACGAAAGTAAATCATTAATTGTTGCTATAAACGTTTCAAGCCTCAGATCACACTTAATGGTAGTGATAACCATCACACCCTCCTGCTCAGTAATAACTTTGAGGCCCTGTGGAGTTTTCAAATTGTCAGGAGAAACCGCCTCCGCCACCGCCTTAGCCTCACGCTCAGTGCTGTAGCGAAGGGAGATTTTAGCTTCCATCACTTCTCACGTTTAAGTTGTTCTTTAATGAGTTGACTAGTTATCGCGAGAAATTCGTCCTCAGAGCCCCTTGCAATTTGAGCGCCAGCGGCTATGTCATGACCGCCTCCTCTCCCTCCAACCTTCTCTGCAGCCGTTTGAAGAATTACGCCAAGATTCAAACCATCTTTAATGAGTTGGTTAGTGGCTCTTGCGGACACCTTAACTCCCCCATCGCTTGCTGTTGTCAGTGCGATAATTGGCTTAGTCTGTTGGAAAATTCCAGTAGTAGTTAAGATCGTTGAAACCGCGCCGAGGAGACGCTCATTGATGACACCTTCTCCACGAACAACATAAGCATTTTCGATCTCTTGAAATCTCCCAGGAGCCTCGGTTAGCCAATCCATATATTGGGCGAGCGTCCTCCGATACTGGTTTAATACTTCCTGAGCCTCATCTAACGTTTTTCCGCGTCCCCCAATACAAATAGCAACCCCCAACCCAGCTTTGTCCATTCTCCCACAGGCATTTAAAAGAGAAGCATATTCTCGTGCATCCCTAAGCGGAGTCCATCGATCCTCTTTAGCCAAAATATATACTGTACCTACAAGCGTCATCGCAACGTCACCGGAAATTCCTCTTGAAACTAGGTGTGCGATAAGCTGTGAGAGTAGTTTTTGCTTTTCATCAGAAGATAAATCAGAAACAGCCCGCCATCGCTCATTTACTTTAAGGCTTATTCCAAGGTTCACAAGAAAACCTAAACTTTTATCCTCCTCCCCACTTAAACCCGGAATGAAGGGATTTGTAGTACACGCTAAAGCCTTGTAGATTGGTCTAGTCTCTCTGCCATAGAAGATTAAATCCATCTCCGTCTTTAGGGAACCAGCATCAACCGCGTCTTTCACCACAAGCTCGTTTAGACTATAAAGTTCCCTGCGTTTATTTCTGTCCTGCATATCCCCGAGGGCTCCAACAATGGCGAGATAAGCCAAATCGATATTACTTGGGTTAATTGCTTTAGCAGTGAAATATGCCACCCCGGAGCCTGCAATTTCTCGGGCACCATCAAAGCCATGTAAATGCGGATTAACATGGATTAACCCTGAAAAGGAAACGCTGACTGGCTGGTGATGGTCAAGTACAACAATATCCCGTCCACAAAGTTTTTCCTTAAACAGATCGAGGGAACCACCACCAAAGTCTGAGAAAACATACAGGGGCGCCCCTTCAGAAGCGAGTTCATTCGTTATGGATTCATCCATTTGCTTTGCAATCCTAATTCGAAAGGCTGCGTCCAAGCGATTGAGGACACAGCCAAGAATTCCAGCGGCTGCAAGTCCATCCGCATCTAGGTGAGAAACCACAGAAACAAAGTCGCCTTTTGCCACATGATTTTGGATAACCTGTGCAGCATTGCCAGCGCTGTTAAGGAAATCCCCTACAGAACCTTGTTGATCAGCTACCATTTCATGCCTCCGAATTTAGGTGGGGGCTAAAAATTCTGTCTTATAATCCCAATTTAAAGGCAAACGCCCTTCATTTTTATAATACTTGACAAGCCGATGAATTTGAGACTCAACTAAATTTAGAGCTTGGACATTACGGTAATCCTCACGATGCTTCTCAACATGCCGACGAAGCTTTCCTGCTATTCTTAACAAATTCCCGAGGTCCTCGGGAATTTTAGGCGCGAGACCAGTTTGCTCCAAAATCTCTACAATCTTCTTTCCAGCAATCGGTTTAACTAAAGGAACACCATATTGATCACGCAGAATCCGCCCAATTTGGCTAGGCCCATTTCCTTCTTTGGCAAGTTTGATAACGAGAGCTTCAACTTCCTCCGGCTTATACTTGCACCAGGCAGGTGATCTCCTAGTAACAGGTCGTGTCGAGTGAGATCTCCCTCTACCATGCCTATGCATTCTTGTCAAATCAGTACCCTCAAAGTCTTTTTCCTAACGAGGAAACTGAGATATTTAAAGGTTCTGAAGTGCTGACAACTAGGCTCGGTTTTTGTTTAAATATGTTCCTCTTTAACGATGCCACATGACCCTAGGTTTGTTGAAACTTAAGACAAAAGGCGTAGAAGGAGCTGTAAACGTTTATGATAAAGAATCCACTAGTAGATTTCAGAGGAGGAATGCAGTTTATGATGAGGTGTACGGTTATAATGAGGTGGACGCCTGAAAAGACGCCGGATGTGATGAAAAAGGTTGGTGCGATTGTAAGGGGTGAGGCTCCCCCAGAGGTCTTGGAAGCCTACAAGAAGATAAAAGTGATTGCAGCGGAGGTTCCAAGCTACTATGGTCAAACAGTCAGTGTAACCGTGGTTGAGGGAGAAGAGGCGGATATTTCGGTAAGAAATAGGTATTTCATGGATGTAGCGACGCTCGAAGTATTGCCTAGCGTCAGCATCGAAACCCTATTAAAAATGTATTACCCATAGGAACCCAAAATACACTTCCCCCGTTTTTATTTTTGAAGCCTAGGCAATATTGACATTATTTTGGTAATTTTTCCATGCCTGTATAGAACCGCATTTTATGGTGTGGGTTTCGTGTGGAAAGCATCATGAAGGGATAACTTATGGCTTCCTTGGACGATTTATGGATGGAAACCCAGCGATTAGTCGATGAGCGATACCCAAGGATTATTCAACGTATAATGTATTACTTTTCAAACAGTCATACAAATAAGATTCGCCAGCGCTGAACATATTGGGGTAATGAAAGATGATTTTCATTAAGCTTTGTAAAGTGAGGAAAAAGCTTACAAAGGAAGCAATTGCTGAGGTCACAAAGCTAATAGAAAGAGCGACTAAAGAAGGTGTCAAGTATCTGAATATCTATTATACACTGGGGAGATACGATGTTGTCACAATATTCGAAGCACCCGATGAGAAGGTAGCAATGAAAACGGCTATGAGACTTGGAGACATAGAATCAACTGAAACTCTTGTAGCTGTGCCGAGGGAAGAAGCAATCAAGCTCGTCGAGTAACTGAGCGATCTTGATGTAAGCTTGGGTTTCCCAGCTCTGGAGCCATTCTAGAACTGTATGTCAAAGCCGTCGTACCCTTTCCACTCAAGGAATAAGACCGAAACAACCATAAGAAACCAAAACACACTTCCGCTTTTATTTTTGACATTACTTTGGCAATTTTTCCATACCTAATAGAACCATATTTCATTGTATGCATTTCGTGTGGAAGGCATCATAGAGGGATATTTTGGTTTCAGAAACTCTAAACTTAAAGATTGTTAGATTGCCTCGCATACCATTCAGCGAACTTTCGAACTGCCTGAGCCCGATGAGAGTACAAGTTTTTTTCTATAACAGCCATCTCTGCAAATGTTCTTCCATCGCCACCTAAAGGAATAAAAATTGGATCAAAACCGAAACCATGAGTACCTCTCTCTACAGTTGAAATTGAACCTCTAACTGTTCCAGCAAAACTCTTTGGGGTTTCACCTGGACGACAGAAAGCGATTACCGAACGGAAATCTGCATTTCGGTTATCTTCTTTTTCAAGAAGCTTAAGGATCCCTTTCAAGCCAATCGTTCGGTAAATGTAGGATGAATAAGGACCCGGAAAACCGTTTAGAACTCCAATAAACAATCCGGCATCTTCAACTATCACAGGAAGCCGTTGAGCCGCAACCACGTGTAAAACACTTGTTCTAGCAATCTCCTCCAAGTCATCTGACTGAACCTCTAAACTCTTAACATTCAAAATCGCAGTCGCAACTCCAAACTCGCGGAGAATCAACCGAGTTTCCTCAAACTTGTGTAAGTTGCCCGTCGCAAAGTAGATGAGTTTTTCCTTAGGCAAGTCTTTCCCTTCTTCTAACCTGTATCATATATGTGTAGCCCGAAAATTATTCAAGCTATATCTGATATTTAATGAGGGGTTATAAAATGCAAATAAAGGTGTATAAGCTATATGAAGTAAAAACAGACCTTTATGCTCCCGGAGTTACACGTAAAATCTTTGTTGATGAAAAAACTCCAACACAAAGCCTAACGTTAGGATATGGAATATTTGAAGTGGGCGCAAAATCAGGACTGCACTCTCATGACACAGAGGAGGGGTTTTTCATAGTTCATGGTTATGGTGCTGTTGTAGATGCAAAAGGAAACGAATACAAGGCAGAGCCGGGAACGGTTTTATACGTACCAGCAAACTGTGCTCACGAATTTAAAAACACTTCAGATGCGCCGTTAATATTCTTTTATGTGCATCCCAAAGCAAAAGTAACTTCAACGCGTTTCTAACTCATCTACTTATTTTTACAGATTTACACATTAATTATCTCTCAGCGACATATCTCCCTCTCTTTTCGATCTCACGGACTCGCTGCCAAACTTCGTCGGCAACGCCCTTACCCAGAACCTTGGAGTATCCATCAAGAATCGCGGGAAAACACTCCCGCACTAACTTATAATGAGTGCTCTGAAGAGCTCGCCGCATCAAGTGAAGGTCAACTCCACGCGCCTCCACACCAGTTGAATACTCTCCCAATCCAAAGTCGATGAAGTAGATTTTTCCGCTAGGAGTTAAGATCATGTTCGATGTTGTGAGATCACCATGAATGATTCCCCGCTGATGCAAACGTCCAACTAGCTTCCCAATCTCCAAAGATAATCTTACTCTATCATGAGAATTCAGATTATTTAGGACCCTCTTGACCTGCTCACCAATGATATATTGCATTATAATTGTCGTGTTCAATACATCGATGAGGTATATTGTCGGAGTCGGAACACCTCCGGCCTTAGCAAAGTGAAGTAGTTCAGCCTCATGTACTGTACGAAAACGACGGATCTCCGTATCTAAGCGAGGATGCCGATACGCCTTTCGCGGCCTCCGCTTCACGATTACCCTAAGGCCATGCCACTCCTCTAGATAGAGATCAGCCTCAGCTCCTTTCTTGATCAGGGACATCGAGACAATTCACCGCGTATCTAACATTAAAATCATAAAACTCATTGGTGTTTAAAATATTCCTCAATCATTAATTAAAGGGAAACAATGGAACGGCATTTTATAAGATTTGAAAACGATGAAACCCCATTCATTGTAATATCACAATTCGAAGAAAGAGTGAAGAAATCGCAAGCACACCACAAGAAAGCATTAGAAAACGCGACATCTATCGGAAATCTTTACAACCAACACTTATTTGAGCAAGCAATCGACAACGCCTATTATGCAATTTTTCACGCAATGCAAGCGCTAATAACCCTTGCTGGTTATCAAATAATTTCAAAGCATCATAGTGACGTCTGGAAAATTTTCAAAACAATGTTCATAGAGCAAGCTCTTGGAGATCAGGATCTAGCAATCTTTTTCCATCAAAATGGTGTAATTTCTGAGGAGTTCTATAGGGAGGTGCACTTCATCCGAGAATTAAGAGATCATGTACGTTACGAGCCAGAAGCAAATGCTAACTCTGCAATCACAGAGGACATAATTTGTCGCTCCACTCGGATCTATGGAAAGTTGTTCGAGTACCGTGATGAACTAGAGCGCTTTCTATCTTCTAGAAATCGCACTATACCTAAGAAAACTATCCAATGAGGATTAAACATTGAATCATAATCTAGGCTTCAAGTTATTTCTGATGTAATTTCTGAGACCATCTAGGATTTTTCGCATCTAATACTATGTCTGAATGGGTAACGTACGGCTTTATGTCTACAACTGGGGTGCCGTCAAATGCATCAAGACCTCTAACTTTGAGCACTTGACCTTCCCTTCGTAACAATTTCACAACCGTGAGGTTGATCGGGTTAGGGCGGTATGCAGAGCGGGTTGCAAAGACTCCGAGAAGGGGCATATCTTCACGACGTCTTGGATGTATCTTTAATGGTCGTTTCCCTCGAGGCAAACGGTCAGCCCAATAGAGCACATGAATATGCGAGAAGCCTTCAATCCCATCAAGGGCGTCCGTAAATTTTTTCTCGATAATTATTTTCGAAACGACATTATTCCATCCAGCTTCAGGCTGCTTTAGGATTCCATTTTTTACATACCCAATAAAATTGAGTTTAGTCATAAATTCACACTTCTCTCTATCGAGTTATGCGCTACCCCGCCAGAGTATAGGAATTTTGTCAAGACGCCAGCGAGATCGGACAAAGCTCCGCTTTAAAGAAGTTTTTACGCCGCACTTAAAAGCTAAAATTCCAGCCCAAGCGATCTGAGCCCCACAGTCTCCACTAAAGCGTTCCGGCACAACGCAAAAGCGTGCGCTATGCTCGTCTGAAATATGTTGAATCATCTCTTGTAGCCGCTTATTCGCCGCTACTCCACCCGCCAAAAGCACTTCTGATTTCTCTGTATGGGCCAATGCACGTTCAGTGGCTTCTGCCAATGCAGCAAACGCCACCTCTTGAAGCGAATAGCTAAGGTCCTCAACTGAGTAATTATCTTCTTTTAGTTTTTTAATTACAGACGTTAACAAGCCTGAATAGGAAACGTCGTTTCCCTTCTGAGTATAGGGTAACGGTATATAGTTTCTTCCAGCCCTTGCACGTTCTTCAACAGCCAAACCACCAGGTGACGGCAGCCCAGCTTCACGCCCAAACATATCAAGCAGATTTCCGAGAGTGATATCTTCAGTTTCACCAAATATACGCCATCGCTTATCAGCGAAAGCCACAATACAAGTATGACCACCGGAAACCAGGACGACTAACGGATCCTTGGTTCCAGTAGTAAGTGTTGCTATTTCTATGTGCCCAACTGCATGATGAACTGGAACCAAGGGGACCTTCAAATAGTAAGCTAAGGCCCTAGCGGCTGTTGCACCCACCCTAAGACAAGGACCTAACCCTGGCCCTTTACAATAAGCAACGATATCTATCCTACTCCATTTTGCCCCAGATTCATGAAACGCCTGTTCAATAACCCTAGCGATGGCATCACAGTGATGTTGAGCAGCTTCACGAGGATGAATCCCTTTCCCAATAGGCGGTTTGTAGACAGCCTTAACATCAGATAATATTCCTTTATCAGAAGAAGCAATCGACACGCCTAATGTATGCGCCGAGGATTCGATGCCCAGACAAACGGTTCTCTTTTTAGACATAGCCTACACAGGCTGGTGCCAATGGATACTTTGAGGTAAAGCATCCATACTTCTCAATTTTATGATGCCGTTTCCATCGCCAATTTGAACTTGATTTTATTAATTTGGAAATAACACAGATATTGAAGTCCTATAACCAATTAACGGTTACTGTTTAAAGGGAATGTTAGGGATATGCCCAAGCTTGAAATTGAAACAATTTACGAAAAGCTTAGAGTAGAGGCAATTGAAGCCATTTCTCAAGAGGACGTAATCAAGGCGAGAGAGCGAGCTTTTGAAATCGTGAGAAATAGAAGGAGTCGATTAAACACACCTGCTCAAATAGAGGAAATAAAACAAAAGTTTAGGAAAATTAAGGAAAATTCGATTAGCCACTTAGATGGTCTTGTAAAGCAAAGTAAGAAGAATTTTGAGGCGCTCGGTTATCGTGTTCACCTTGCAAATGACGCACAAGATGCAGTAACTTACACGTTAAATTTACTCAAACAGAAGCCGGGTATCGTGGTAAAGTCGAAGTCTAATACTTGCAAGGAGATCGGATTGACAGAAGCCCTAGAGGAAGCTGGAATTTCAGTAGTTGAAACGGATCTTGGAGACAGAATTGTCCAATTGAGGAAGGAAGAGGGCACACACCCACTGGCTCCGGCGATTCATCTGAAAAAGGAGGAAGTAGCGGAAATTTTCTCACTGGAGATCGGACGTGAAGTACCTCCAGAATTGGATCAGATTGTTAAGGTAGCAAGGGAGGGTATCAGAGAAAGTATGGTGAAAGCAACAACAGGGATAACTGGCGCTAACGTAATTGCCGCGAATGAGGGGACAGTAATTCTAGTTGAAAATGAAGGAAACGTTCGAATGGTTTCAAACTTGCCGGAGAGACACATCGTCATCGCGGGAATAAATAAAATTGTTCCAAGCATTGAGGACGGAGTGAACGTAGTGCGTGCTGAATCAACTCATGGGACTGGGCAAATAATTGGAACGTATATTTCACTGATATCAGGTCCGAGTCGAACTGCGGACATCGAAATGAATACCGTGCTTGGAATGCATGGAGCCAAAGAGGTTTATGCAGTCTTCATTGATAATGGACGACGAGAAGCAATTAGATCAGGCTTCGGCGAATGTTTATACTGCGTAAATTGTGGTAACTGCCTCAACGAGTGCCCAGTATACCTTTTCTTAGGCCCAACCTATGGCTACAAGTACTTTGGGGGAGTAGGACTAGCTTTCACCGTATTTCACGCTGGATTAGATGAGGCGGTCAAGCATGGACTTCATTATTGCACCCTCTGCGGACGATGTGTAAAGCCTTGTCCCGGGGAGATTAATACCCCACTCCTCACAGAAAAATTACTTGAAAAGGCTGCTGCAAAAGGATATGTCCTTCCTATTCATAGATCGCTGGCTACTTCAATTAAAACCAAGGGGAACCCGTTCAACGCAAGTAAATCATTAAGAACAAAATCGCTAACAAGCCCAAAAAGAGCTAATGTGCTATATTATACGGGCTGCATTTCTTCACTCCAATATAGAAGAATTGCTGAGGCGACAGCGCAAATCTTAGGGCGATTAGGCTACCGCTTCACAATGCTCGGCGAAGAGGAAGTTTGCTGCGGCGACCCATTGCACCTTATTGGATTAAGAGAGGACTTTATAAAAATAGCAAAAAAGAACGTTGACTCATTCAAAAAAATGGGGATTAAAACAATAATTACAACTTGTCCAATGTGCTACAAGGCATTTAAACGAGATTATAAAAATGTGTTGGGCAAATTTGACTTTGAAGTACTCCACATAACTGAGATACTTGCCCAAGCGCTTAGCAAGAAAAAAATATCGTTTAGTAGTATACGCGGAAAGGTTACGTATCATGATCCGTGCCACTTGGGAAGACATTGCGGAGTTTATGAGCCGCCGCGTAACATTCTCCGAAGTATCCCGGGACTAGAATTTGTGGAAATGGAACGCTTAAGTCGTGAAAATGCATGGTGCTGCGGAGGACCCTTAAGATTAACGTTCCCAGATTTAGCTGATGCAATAGGCAACTATATTCTGCGTGAAGCTACCGCTCTAAAAGTTAATTCCGTAGTAACAGCGTGCCCAACTTGCCTCCACAGTTTATCAGTCGCAGCTCCAGAATATAACTTAGAAATTTACGACATAACAGAACTAGCCTCAAAAGCATTGTCAACCTGAAACTAGTGACGCCAAGCGTAGTTAAGCTCATAAGATACGAGTAAAGCGTATACCTTAGCGCAATAAGGTGGGAAGATTATGCCAATAAGACAGCCAATATCCGTGGTTGTTGGGCACGTCGACCATGGAAAAACAACGTTACTTGATAGAATCCGTGGGACGGCTGTCGCCCTGAGAGAACCTGGGGAGCTCTTCTAATCGGCTGCCGTCCGGTTAGACGCTTAGACCCAGCACATCGGGGCAAGTTTCCTGCCAATTGAGACTCTAACTAAACTTTGTGGATCATTGTTAACACGGTTCAAAGCTGGCGTGAAAATTCCAGGACTCTTAGTTATCGATACACCTGGGCACGCGGCTTACGTTAACCTACGCAAACGGGGTGGCTCTATTGCAGATGTTGCTATCTTCGTCATAGACGTAATCAGCGGTTTTGAGATGCAAAGTTATGAGGCTCTTGATATTTTAAAAATGTTTAAGACCCCTTTTATTGTAGCCGCTAACAAAGTGGATTTAATCCCCGGTTGGAAACCCAATATAGGCAAGCCTTTCTTAGAGTCATTGGAGAAGCAAGATCCATACGTTCAAAAAGAATTAGATGGACGACTTTACACAATAATAGGAACTTTTTCTCGACTAGGATTTCGAGCAGATCGATTTGATAAGATAACCGATTTCACCAAGACAATTGCAATTATTCCAGTTAGTGCAAAAACTGGAGAAGGGTTACAAGAGCTTCTGGCAATCCTAGTTGGCCTCACCCAGCAATACATGCAACAAAGACTTTTAATTACATCTGGACCGGCTAAAGGAACAATCCTTGAAGTTAAAGAAGAAGTCGGTCTCGGCATCACAGTAAATGCTATTATTTATGACGGAGTACTTCGCCGCGGAGATACTATCGTCCTAGGAGGAAAAGAAAAGCCGATTGTCACCAAAGTTCGGGCGATTCTACTCCCAAAACCTCTAGATGAAATCCGAGATCCACGGGATAGATTCACCCCAATGAAGGAAGTTACGGCAGCTGCTGGAGTCAAGTTTGCAGCACCAGATTTGGAAAACGCATTAGCTGGAGCGCCACTATACGTTGTCCCGACAAGCCGACAAGTTGAGGATTACATTAAGATAGTTTCAGAAGAGGTTGAAAAAGTGAAGATTTTAACAGATAAAGTCGGGGTGGTTTTGAAAGCAGATACCCTCGGCTCACTTGAAGCAATCATTATGGAATTAGAAAATAGTGGTGTTCTAATTAGGATTGCTGATGTAGGAGATGTTTCTAGGCGCGATGTTATCGAGGCAGCAATGGTCAAACATGTTGCACCACTACAAGGCGTGCTGCTTAGCTTTAATGTAAAAGTTTTACCTGACGCCCTCGAAGAAGCCAAATCGCAGGGAATAAGAATTTTTCAGCATAACGTGATTTATCACTTAATCGAGGACTATGTAAACTGGGTGAAAATCGAAGAAGACGCACTAGCCCGTAAAGAACTCGAAACATTGATTCTACCGGGCAAAATTAAAATCCTCCCCGCTTGCGTCTTCCGACGTAGCAAACCAGCAATTTTCGGCGTCGAAGTTTTGGCCGGTCGAATCCGTCCCAAGTATTCGCTCGTTCGCATTGATGGAAAGGATATAGGTGAAATCGCACAAGTCCAAGATAAAGGAAAAGCTGTTTCCGAGGCGACTACTGGAATGCAAGTAGCAATCTCGATGCCAGAGCCAATTGTTGGTCGCCACATTAATGAAGAAGATGTATTGTACGTCAAAGTACCAGAAAATCATGTTAAAATATTGTTGACCAAATTTCAAACTCGTCTATCTCCAGATGAAATCAAAGTAATAGAAGAACTTGCCCAAATCATGCACAAACAGAAGTCCTATTGAATCTTAGAAGATCCTTTCTGTTTTCTAATTACAGGTTCAACACAAAGGATTTGTTTCCATATAGGTTGTTTATCCAACTTGTCCTCATTGGGCAAGACGAAATGAAAATGCCCGCAAGTTACGGAACGCAATAAAGCTTTTATTACATTTTGGACAGGCAAACTTCGTTGTCAATCCTACTCTCTAAGTTAAGATCTACTGCACCGACATATGCGCAGAATGGGCACGTGATTAGTTCGCCTTCGTTAAGTTGCACGTTACTCAACTCCTAATTACTTCTAAAACGTGGTTCGGTTATGCAACATTAGTTAAGACGGGAGTCTCAAAGTTTACCAAGCTTATCGTCCCAACTTCATCAGACTTTTTCGAAGTGCCAGCAATCGCCACCTCTGCCTGAGCCCCGAATTCTTCGGCTTCTTTGGCGATGACATTTACCAACTCATTATCTTCAGCGACCCAAGAGGGCAATGTCAAAATCACGCGAAGATATTTCGTCTTTCCTAAAGAGATTGAGTGCCGAAGCGCTCGGTTAACCGTAGATTGAAGCAGTTCTCGTAACCTTTCTCGGTTTTTAGAACGATAAACCTCTGCGTATATTGAAGATAAACCAAAGCCGAAAAGTTGTTTTTTCATGGTGCCATTTCCAATTACAGAGCAAAGCATTTCTAACGTCCGTTGCAAATCATCGTCGCTCTCTTTCTTAAGGAAGGAAACGGTGATTAAAGCTTCTTCATCAAGCTTAACGTCTTTTATCCGTTTGTAAATGTTTAAAAGACGAAGAATACGCGAAGCGGTGATTGGAATCAAGACGAACATAGGTAGTCTATAGGTCGGCCATACAAATGATGCCAGATCCGCCGCAACCTTATAATATTCATCAACATCGTTTCCCACAATCACAGCAGCATTAACGTTTAATAAAACCTCTTCGAGTTGTTCCGCTAGTTGTAAAGGTTGGATCGGGGCAACAAAATTTCTATCAATTCCGATTATCGCTTGTTTGCGACCTTTATGGTTACCCGCATCTTGGTCGTCTCTCCAAAAGACTCGATAAACCTGAGGGCTCACATGACTTTTCAACTTATCAAGCGAAAGCGGCTGATCTCCAAACACTACAAATAATACTTTCTGTTTTTCCCTGAAAAAAACGTGACTAAAGCTAAAATGGGAGTCGTAGCTTGATTTTTTAGGAGGCTCCTTTGCATGAACCGGTTCTGCCATCATAACTCACCTTGTATATAGAGATAATGCCAAAGAGAACACGGCTGCAATCATTATTCCAGCCCAAAGACGCCTATTCCAATCCATTATGTGCCGTCCATCGAGTATGGAAAAAGGTAGCATGTTAATTAATGCCAACTGAAAGTTCACATTAGCAGCTGTTCCCATAATGGCGGAAATTGGTCTCAAACTCGCGAACATTAATGCCAACGCTAAGTTACCAAATGGCCCTGCTAAAGCGATAAGTCCACGTTCCCTTTTGTTTGGAGATGTGTAGATATAAACGGTTCCAGGCGCTGCCAAAGTAAAGTTGCCCGCGGTAAGGAGCACTGAAATGATAGTGACCAGAAGCCCGTAGCCCCAAACTCGGAAACGTGCGAGTAAACCCATGGAAGTAGCCGCAAACCTATGGCATAACTCGTGAACAATAAACGCTGCGCCAACAACCAATAGAACATTTTGAAAATTCATAATGTTTGGATAGGAAAATGCCACTATTAGCGTCAAAAATGCTAGAATGAGTTCTATTAATTCACTTCTATATCGTGAAAAAACAGTGGCCAAGCTCATTTTCCCTCCATCACACGTTCTTTAGTCAAGATGATTAACTGAGATCGCCTAGACACGATTCTCCTCTTCTTCAGATTTTTTCTTACGAATTTTCTCATAGGCTGACATAACGGCGTCTGCAATAATCTTCGTCTTTAAATCCTCTTTCGCTTCGAACACGGTTTCCACTTCCTCATCCACTGAAGGTTCAATTTGTGGCTCAGTCTTCACTAACCTTCCTCCACCTAATTTCTTCCAAGTTTGAAGAGGAGTAGCTATCTGATTTTGCGGTGTAGTCACTTGAATAGCTTCGTTAACGACCTCCGTAATTGGTTTTGAAGGAACAACTAATCGTTCTCGAAGCGGAGCAAGCAACACGAGTGGGGCATTCGATTTGATTTTAAAGCCGTTGATGTTGGCGACAGCAGGAGGAAGCCTCAACAAACCGTAGCCGTGATTAAACTTCATTTTGTACGTCAATATCTGACCTATTCCCTGATCCACTTGTCCTCTCCATCTCCGCTCACCTTCAACTAGAACTGCCCCGAGAGGTAAAGAGTCGTAAATTTCCACGTCTGGAAGTGGGCAATTTTCTAGGTAAGCTATCATAACAGTTACGGTGAAAGTAGTATCTTTAACTTCACCCGTTTGCGGAAAAACTCTTTTATCAAGCCAACTTTTCATTGACCCGTAAAAAGGGAATTCTGTTCTTAACCACTTGTCTACACTTTCTGCCAATGCGGTTACCTCCTAAACCTTCACGGTAGACCATTTTATCGACTTCATAGAGCTAACCCCAAGCAAAATTACTAGGCGTGAATAAACCTCATTTCTTATTGGCTCACCGATTATAACCCTAGAATCGCGCGGATTCAAGGTCACCCCTCTTCTCTTGAAAAAGTCGATTAACGCAGCTTGAACTGTTGTCTCAATTGCTATACGGTTATCAGCAGTTCTTTCATCTGGTATAACGAGAGCAACTGCTGTTTCAACTTCAGCAAGGTTTATGGGGACCCAAAGATCGTTCGTCAAAATCGAATTTATGAGATAGTCAAAGCCGAGGTCAGCATTCCGTTGGAAAAAGACTTCATCAATTGGATAAGCAGGAATCAAAATCTTTCCACGGAGAAGGTCTGATACGGTATACCACTCGTTCTGTTCAGATTCACTTTCATAAGCCAAGATAATCGTGTTAATCAGATTTCTGAGGGCTGTTCTAAAATGGGTGACGGATGCGTCTCCGGTATCAGGACCATAGAGATGTCTGAGGTCAAAAGCGAGAATGGAAGCCCTATCTGCGCTTGAATCTACTGGGCTCCTTGCAAGCATTAAATCGATATGCTCACGAAATGATTCATCGCTTGTCTCGTATGGACAAATTGGGGTAACAATCATGGCATGGGAGTCCGCCATCTCCGCGAGGCCTGGCTTGATTTCTGTACCACGAACTAAGATGGAGACAACCCTTCGAATGCCTTCCCTCAACATGTTTGCGTTGATAAAGTAAATGAACGGAAATTCTCCAGTTGAGTAAAGTTTTCGCCTAATCGCATTGATGAGCGAATGCTCATCAAAACTGTCGTAATCGTCAACTTTAATACAAGAAATTCCGGGATAACCGCCACGCTTTTGCGAGATCAAAACAACTGGCGGGCTTGTTGCACGTACGTTAGTGTACCGCAGAAACTCGTAAATAAACGACGCAAGAACCGCAGTGCCTGCTATAATAACAGATGCGGCCCAAGACTCATCTGTCAGTTGAAGTAAATTGAAACGCGTATAAACATGTGAAAGAGTGAAAACCAATGAAGTTAACCAAATGACTAGAAGGGTTACCATAACTGGATTGTGAAGCACAACGAAGGCATCGGTTTCTTCTTCGGTGAAAGATATTACCTGAGATCCGTCAACCTCAACCACGAATGGATGTCTTGCTTTTTCCATTCTCACCCGTGTAATTTTCGGCCAAAGAAATGCATAGGTGAGATAAACCGTTATCGGAACACCTATAAAAAAAGGGAAAAGGCAACAAGCGGAAGGAAAGTCATCCTTGCTCCTCCTCACTCTACATCTTCGGGTACTTTATTTCGACTCCTTTGATGATGACGCTAACCTCTAATTTGTCCATGCCTTCATCATAGAGACGCCAGATCTCACAGTCAGGACTAGACCTATCTCCGTTATTGGCATTCTGTGACTTAGCTGCTAGTAATCCACGTATAGCATCTTGGACTATGTGTATGGAGTTGTCGACTATTTCTGTAGGTCCAGAATAAACTCCATAACCTGCGAGTGGACCTTCTTTGAACCGATGTTTAACGCCAGTTAGGGCTACACATCGATCTAGAGCCCCACGTATTTTGTTTTCCAGTGCTGACACGTCAGCTTGAGGATCAGTCAGGCTGACGCTTTCGTGGATGACAGTTGAAGACCACCCCGTACACCTGTCAGTAATCCTGTCTACTATGTTAATCGTTTCTACTTGATCGCTGAGAGGCGCTAGAAAGAAAGCACGTGCAGTATTCGCCAATCGTCTGTTTACGAGAGGAAATGTGCTTTCTGAGGCATCCGACACAAAGGTTGCAGAGAGATTAAGGTCATCACACGTTTGCCAGAGTCGTTCTACACCTTCTAAGAGATGATTGATATTTCCGATCGAACGGTAGGAAGCCCGATAGGCATCAGCCACTTTCACAAGCAACCAGATTGGGATGTTGTACTGAGATAAGAGTTCAAGAAGTGGAATGAGCGCCCCTGAGCCAGTGCCGCCAAAGCCTGCGAGGAAGAAAGCGAACATCTTAAGATCGTCGTACTCTTCAATTATTTGAATTATCTCTGATCTTACGTGCTTCAGCCTGTTTCTAGTCTTCCATTCTGCCAATGCGCTATCTTGACCAACACCGCCATCCGCTATTAGTATCGGACTCCTTCCTGAAGGAAGCTTCAGTTTGTCCACTTGATGACTTAGGATTGGTAGCCGATTAAGCGGGGGATTATCCATGCTTGTACTGAAGATACCGAAGATGTCAGCCCCAGATGATCCAAGTGGTATAAAACACCATTCCCGAAGCAGTTTAGTAGCAGCATCAATCTTTACAAATTCCGCCTTTTCTTTTCGAGCAAATATCTTTGACATACCCTTTCATCTCCATTTATACTTCTTTTTGTCCTTCCTCAAGCCAAACTCCTTTCGGCGAATCTTTGAGCGCAAGTTTAGATAGATCGAGCAAGCGAGGACGAAACCAAGGCCGCCGAGTACTCCTCCAAGCAAAAGAGACTGGTTTTGAAGCATTTTGAGTTCATGACCTTCAGAGGTTGTTACGATAAGAGGTAGTTCTAGGAGCACCTGTTGTTCATCGTGTGAAATGCTGTATAGCTTGAAGAAGGGTATCTCAGTTTCTTTAGTGACCCTTGGCGTAGTCGCCATAAAGGTCATTTCGGTGACAGGATTGGAAGTGTCGACATCGATTGTCCAAGAAGAACTGTCGCTGAGAATTTCGGTGCTACCATCTTTATAGCGGATTTTCACCTCTGGTGCTGTAACGCTGGGATCAGTGACAACAAGGTATTTGGTAGGCGGACTTGCAATCAAAGCATCACCAAACGTAACGTAGACGCCCAATCTCTGCTCAATAAGGACCACCGGAACACCGTTGTTTTCATCGACCTTTGCTTGATCAATGTTAATCCATGTATGGTTTAGTCCTGGATCAGCAAAACAGTTAGCCATTAGAGCGCCGACGAGGACGAGCGAAGCCAAAGTCAGAATTAACGATTTCCTAAGGGAAGCTGTTTCCAATTTAGTCCTCCTTCTTTTGTGTTTTGCCGCGAGACAGCAGAACTGCTGCCTCTGCGATTCCCAAAATGATTATGCCTTTTAACCAATCACCTAACCAACCACCTATCTGCGGATAAGCAGAAGAAAGCCAACGAAACGTTGCAAGCAATCTCTGCAATAAATCAGGTAGCATTTCTGATGACATAGCGAATCCTCTAAAGACTATTTTCAGGTGGATTGGTTAGTTTGACGGACCGTGAACACTTAAGAACATTCCGCCAACCGTTCTGGCTGATAAATTAATGGATCTTAACGGTTGAAATCAAGACATCCGTTAATACACGTAAAAAATATTCAACAAATAACCGTTGACTACCATTAACTGCAAGAAACCATAAATTACCGACAAAAACCGGAACTATTGCTACTGCGTTCTGACCATTAAAAACCATACTTCTTTCTTAACTCGTAGAAGCCTTCTCTCTCAAGTAGGTTTAACCAGTTCCCATCTAATTTATCAGCGTTATTAGCTGTAAGCCTGCCCTCTCTGGTAAGGGTTAAGCGCTGATTCCTTCCAAGGTTCCATCGAGGATTTTTTGAAGGCCATCTCCACTGGTAGACAACCAACTCGTTTTTCGCCAGCCGCTTCAACCGATCAATCACCGGTTTTTTACTTTTGAACCCCAATCTTTCGGCTACATCTTTAGGTGTAAGCTTTCCTTCACCTTGTCGAATTGCATACAAGATTTTGGCTTCAATATCTGGGCCTTGAATAGAGATGGGAGCAATTATGAACCCTAGAGATTCAAGTTTACGGATGGTTTCAAATACGATTTCTGTAACAAAGTCTTGACCTTGCACTTGGCTTTTAGGAACAGAATTTATGCCTTTCCAATCTTTTGCCTGAGTTAGCAAGCTAGTATCCCCGATCACGGTTGTTAACAGTTAAATCAGTCTATGTAGATGTATATAAAGATATTTATAATGAAATATTTTACATACTTTAGTTTAACATCTCTATCGCTCACGCTTACATTCATTGCCTGACACTTGGGAACGCGTATTCTTTGCTTCATCACAAAGTCTCTCAACAGCACGGCCAAACGTTTCCGCTACTTTCATCATAACGTGGCCATATACCTTCAAACTACAATCAGTAAAACCAGAGTTAGGCAAAGAACTATCTTTGGACAGGTTAGACACGTCCCGGGTTCTTTCAGACAGTCTTGGATTAAGCATCCAAGCCTTACCTTCAAGTTTCACGAAACGGTAATCGTTCCGAAGTATAGTATTCAGCCAAGCTGAACTAATAAAACGCCCAAACGATCCTAGTTTAGGATCATTCGAGAGAACGTTCGATAAAGCCCCTGCAGACATTAGTCCATTAAGCTCAAGAATTTCAGCAGTTCTTTCACGAACTAATTGAATCCAGACTTTTTTTCCAGGAAACATAGGTAACTCACCTTAAAATTATGGCGATCTCTTGGATTCGCTGAAACGCCGAACAAACTCTTTAAACGTTGCCAATTTTTGAGAGAGCATGACCCTTTTGTTTACAATATCCACGAGACCTTGAAACTCCGGTGGACTGCCGGGTTTTCCACTAATAAATTTTCGGTAAAAAGTTGCGCGGCCAATCCCACATTCGCTGGCAATTTTGGAAACGCTAATTCCGCCTTCAAAGCGCGATAAAATAATAAGCGCCTTCAATTCTGGGATTCGACTCGCAATAAGATTAAGTTCATCAAATAATTGTTTAGATCCTTGCGTTGGGACTTCTCCCACAATCAAAGATAGCGGTTCCCTTTTCAAGCGTTCGAGTATACGCTCAGCGATCTCCTCTGCTTCATTAGCTGACAATTCTGATCGTAGTAAAAATACCGTATTGTAGTATTTAAGTTTTATCAAAATGATACAAATATGTATATATATGAAAAAATATGCTTAAACTAACCAAACTAAATCAAATAAAAATGTATAAAAATATACATATTATACTAAAAATGAGAGAAAACATGTTAATATAGTAGAAAACTAGAGCTACCTCTATTTGACTATTCTAAATAGGCAAACATCTATCGCCAATTCAATCGGAGAAAGCTCCAACCCCAGAGCACCCTCAAGCAGACCCTGAAAGATTTCGGCTGGCAAAACAGGGTTCACAATTTCGATCTCGCTATCTCTCTGCCTCAATTGACCAAAACCAAGTCTAGTTATAACTGATAGAGCTTTTGTTCGGTTTTCTAGTTTTGTAGGGTCATATTCGAAATGAAGAAGAATAAAAGACTTAATAATGGCGCCGAACTCTCGACCTAACATTTTCCTTTCAGATTCGGCAATTCGGTATGAAAATTCAGTTAAAAATTTTTGAGGGACGACCACCACACGCATGGGCCCATAAAAAAATTGTCCTGATTCAATTTGCCACCGGTCCATCGTATAATTTCGACCTAGCTCCACGCATTGATCCACAAACTCCTTGAAGGACCGCGCACGACCTTCAGAAACCAATTTTTCGATGTATTTTAAACTTTCTTCATCAAGGGCAACAGTCGTTAAACGTTTTACCAAACTCCCACCTACAAGGTTATTATAAGTATGATTAAGTTAATTTATACATTTTCAATATTCTTACATAAAAGTTCTATTATTTAAACTCGTAGCACGCATACCACAGCACTCCAACTACCTAATTGAAAAACATTAATAAGGTTCTACTCATCGCTATACGTTAACGCTGCTTGGAGGCATACATGTGCCTAAATTTAAGCTGATAATCTCTGACTCAGAAACCGGAAAGTCTCAAAGCATTGAGCTTGAAGGGGCAAAAGCTCAACCTCTCCTCGGAAAACGAATTGGTGAAGCCATTGACGGCTCAATTGCAGGTGTAACTGGTTGTAAACTTCAGATTACCGGCGGATCCGATAAGGATGGTTTTCCAATGCGACCAAACGTTCACGGCGGTGTCCGAGCTGCCGTAATCTTAAGCAAAGGCGTCGGCTACCATCCACGACGCAAAGGAGAAAGAATGCGCCGGTTGGTCCGAGGTGACACAATAACCGAGGAAATAGTTCAAATTAATTTGTTAATCAAAGAAAAAGCCAAGCGAGTACGCGAGGCCAAGAAGACGGAAACTCCAGAAGAAGTGATCCCGACCGAGTCAGCGAGCTAGCATTTAATTGTATTTTCCAAAAGGTTTAAGGAAGAAACATGGGATAAACTCACGAGCTTCAAAAATGGGGTGCAACAGTGAGTACTAAGCCGCTCCTTAAACAACCCGAAGTTAACATAGGAACTGCAGGCCACGTAGATCATGGAAAATGCCTCAGCGTAGATGAACCGATTCTAATTAATGGCACGCTAATCAAGGGCTCAACCCTAAAGGAAATTGCAGAAAAAACTGGAAGGTTGACGTTATTTGATGGCGATGGCGGCCTACTTTTTCAGCTTCCGAATTTGAAAGTGCAAAGTTTAAACGACCAACTGAAGCTCACAACCGCTAATGCGTTCGTTTATATTCAACCATATGATGGTTCACTATTAAGAGTAAAGACAAAAAGTGGCCGAAGAATTACAGTCACCCCAAACCATCCATTACTAGTGAATCGGAGGAGTGCGCTTGCGTGGATTAGAGCAGATAAATTGGAAAATACCGACCGAATAGCGGTAACCCTTCGTTTAAATCATCCATACAACAAGATGCGCTTTCCAAATGTTATAGATAAACTTCGGTCGAAGTATAAACGGTCAAGTACCGATATTGTCTTCGATCCAATATCTTCCGTAAAACCAGTCGAGTACAATGATTATGTTATTGACCTCGTTGTCCCAAATTATCAAAACTTTGTCGCTGGCTTGGGTGGAGTCTTATGTCACAATACCACATTAGTACAAGCGCTAACTGGGGTTTGGGCTGCTAGACATTCCGAAGAGCGACGGCGAGGAATTACAATTAAAGTTGGATACGCTGATACCGCATTTTATCAATGCCCAAAGTGTCCGCCGCCAAAGCGCTACACTACACAGGATGTTTGCCCCTATTGCAATTCCCCAACAGAATTTCTCCGTGCGGTAAGCTTTGTTGATTGCCCAGGTCACGATATACTCATGACAACGATGCTCGCTGGAGCCGCGGTGATGGATGGTGCAATCTTAGTGATTGCGGCTAACGAATCCGTCCCACAGCCGCAAACACGAGAACATTTAGCCGCCCTTCAAATAATCGGAGTAAAGAAGATAGTCATTGTTCAAAGCAAGATCGATGTCGTTAGCCGAGAGCAAGCTTTGGAGAATTACCGCCAAATCCTCAACTTCGTCAAAGGAACTCCAGCCGAAGGAGCACCTATCATACCAACCAGCGCCCAACATGGCATAAACTTAGATGTTTTAATACAGGCCTTGCAAGAGCACATCCCAACGCCTCCGCGCGACCTTAAAAAGCCTCCGCGGATGTATGCAGTACGATCATTTGATGTAAATAAACCTGGAACTTCTGTGGAGAAAATAGTCGGAGGCATCATAGGTGGCACCATTCTTCAAGGCGTTTTCAAAGTCGAAGATGAAATTGAAATTAACCCCGGCTTAAAAATCGAAAAACCAAGTAAAAGTATTCATCAACCGCTCCAAACCAAAATTAACAGCCTTCATGCTGGTGGGCTATCAGTTCAGGAAGCCAAATGTGGTGGCTTAGTGGGAGTAGGAACTTATCTAGATCCAGCGCTCACAAAGGCAGACGGCTTAGTCGGAAATGTCGTCGGCGAGCCTGGCACATTACCACCAGTTTGGAATGAAATAACAATGAAGATACACTTATTCGAACAAGCTATCGGGACACCGGAGTTAATCAAAGTTGACCCCCCCAAGCTAAACGAACCCTTTGTCATGAATGTTGGAACTGCGGTAACCGTGGGGATGATCAAATCCACAAAAGGTGACCTCATTGAGACTACGCTAAAACGTCCAATCTGCGCTGATATCGGATCAAGGATAGCAATCAGCCGTAGAATTACAGACAGATGGCGGTTAATCGGCTACGGAATAATACAAGGATGACAAAAAACTTGGTTGCTCAGACCGTAACGATTCCAAGTGATCGAATACGGTTAAGTTTTTTCTTCACTAGAAACTAATATTCTAACGTAATCTGCTGTATCTGCGCAGGTATCTGCAACGTGTTCCATAAACTCTACCAAATCTTTTATTATAATCAGCGAGGCAGGATCAACTTCTCGAGAATATTTGATGAGCAACGACTTCATTTTCACATATTCTTTGTCAACTTGATCCTCTATTAGATCAACTTTATGCGAGAGCACTCTTGCCTCAGATAAATCACTTCCAAGTTTTTCAATACATTTACGCAAAGCCACTGTACATTCCACTAATGCCTTAGCGATGCTTACGTTTGTATCCCAAATCTCCTTCGGAACATTGGAATCAATTAAAACCTGAACGCTTCTCGCGGAGTCTTTAACATGATCTGCCATTACATCTAACCGTTTAACTAAGTGCATAAGATCTTCACGATCTTTAGGGGGGATACCACCTCTTGTTAATTCCTCAAGCACCGACCTTCGAAGATCGTCGATCTCTTCTTCCTCAAAAAATAGCCTCTCTATACATTTTTCTGCTTCCGCTTTCTCTCCTTTAGAAAAGAAGGTAACAGCTTTTTCTAATTCAGTTACAGTATCGATTGCTTTTGTTATTTGTTTATGCGCAAGGTTTAGAGTCTTGGCTTTATGCCGCTTCTCAAACCAACTGAGCAGTTTGTTGTCAGCCAAATTTTTTCCATCCTTAATTTAAAAACTGTTTTTTAATGATATTTCATCAATAAAATGTTTTATGATACGACAATCATTATAGCTATGGAAAAATTTTATTAAGCGCGCACCAGCTTCTTACGAAGGTTTATACGCTATGGACAGAGTGCAAGTCTAACTAAAGAAGATGAAGACAAATGGACTTTATGGTCCTCTTATCAATAGCATGTTTTACAGTTATTAAACGCGATTACCCTTGCATTAGCAGCGTTGCTCATTTAATAAAAGGAGCAAGAATATGCCAATTCGCGTAATTCTAGACGCGAACTTTTTGATGATTCCTGCCCAATTTCAACTGGATATCTTTCAGCAGTTAACTAACCTATTCAATAAAAGGGTTGAAACAGTCGTACTCGCTTCAACACGCAACGAACTGCAAAAAATTGCCTCAGGCGGTCACCCAAAGAGAGGAAAACAAGCAGAGCTAGCCCTAAAATTTGTTGATGAGAAATGTCATATCTCCAATGTTAAGCCAAAGATAGGTGAAATAGCGGATGACCTAATTCTCCGAGTTGCGAAAAAATGGCACTGCCCAGTGGCAACAAATGATCGCAAATTGCGAAAAAAGTTAAGGAATATAAGCGTGCCCGTCATCTATCTCAGAGAAAAATCTCATCTTGCAATCGAGGGCTGGGTGCCATAACATGAGAAAAAACCTATTGAAAAGAAGTTAAAATAGTCCAAAATTATTCAAACCGATTAAACTTTACTGATTAGAGGTTTATGTCCATGTTTAAACTAATAAGTTGTGAAGACACTATCCGAATTCCGCCGGAGAAATTTGGCGAATCTTTGGAAAAAGTCGCCCAAGAACAAATAAAGAAGAAATATCAAGGAATTGTTAGCGAAGATTTAGGCTACGTTATTGCAGTAACTGAAATATCCGTCGATTCTACTGGCAAAATTATCCCCGGCGATGGCGCAACTTATCATCGAGCAAAATTTACCCTACTAACATTCTTTCCGGAAATTCAAGAAATTGTTGAGGGAGAAGTTGTCGAAATCGAGGATTTCGGTGCCTTCATCCGCGTCGGACCAATAGACGCCCTCCTCCATGTTTCGCAAATCATTGATGATTTCATCTCTTACGATGAGAAACAGGCGGTACTCGTGGGCAAAGAAACTGGACGCAAACTGAAAGAAGGGGATAAAATCAGAGCTAGAATAACTGCTGTAAGCCTGGCTAAAGGTGGAGCTAGTGGAAAAATTGGAGTAACATGCCGCCAGCCATTTCTTGGAAAAATTGAGTGGATAAGCGAGGATGTGAAGAAGATAAAGATGGCAGCATTGCCTGCAAAGAGAGCTGAAACCAAATGAACGAAAAAGCTTGTCGCAACTGCCACACTCTCACGATAGGAAGCATCTGCCCAAACTGCAAAACCGCCAGCCTCTCAGATGATTGGACGGGAATCGTTATCATCGTTAACCCGGAAGGGTCTCAAATCGCCCAAAAATTAAATTTGAAGAAGCCGGGTCGCTATGCGTTGAAGGTCAGATAAGTGACCTATAAAACTCAAAAACTTTCCCCAAAACTTCGATCAATGTTAAAACACCCCCTCGGTAAACTTCTAACTGGAACACCACCGCAAACCGCGCGTAAACTCAATAAGATACTAAAGCGAGAAAACCCGCAGACTGTCATCGTGGTTGGTGATTCCACAGCGAAAAACCTCTCAGCGGCCAGAATCCCTGCGAATCTATACATAACTGATCGCAAGGTAATGAGAAAACCAGTTGAAACTTTCACTTTAAAAAAAGCAACAACAATTCAGGTGAAAAATCCACCCGGTATGATTACCGCCGAAGCTTGGAAAGCAATCGCAGATGCGACTGATTCTAGTAAGCAAGTGATAATTAATGTAGATGGCGAGGAAGACCTATTAACGCTAGCCGCGATTCTATGCGCCCCGGAGAACGCAGTTGTTGTCTATGGACAACCGCATAGAGGTCTTGTAGTTATAAAAACATCCAGATGGAAGAAGCGACAAATCAATCGTATCCTCAAACTAATGAAGGACGGATAAGTAGGACTTCATTTAGACTTTTTCATGAATTCTGTGTAGCCGCATTTTCCGCATGCCAATCGATCTGAGTGACTCGCCATAAAGCATCCACAACGCGGGCAAGCTTTCAATTTTCTGTTTAACTTTCCCCCGCTAACTTCGTAGTAGACCCAGACTCCCTTTTTCTCTTTTTTCTTCTGTTTTCCAGTTGCTTCACCCATTCAAATCACCTATTTCTTTCCTTCAGCTGGTTTCTTCACCTCAACTGGCTTCGGAGCTTTGGGAGGGGCTTTCTCGACTTTTTCAACGGGTTTCTTTGCTTTAGCTGAAACCTTTCTTTCTTCAGCTGGTAAATTGCGATTTTTGATGAACTTAGGCTCGACTCTGCTGGCCCACTCTGGAGAGTCATAAACGTGGGCTTTGCAAATTGTTTCGTTAGTTCCAGTCTTAGTTTTCATTTTAGTTATGTATGTAGCTTCAAGTTTTGAATTATATCTAGCCGCTAATTGCTTACGGAGACCGAATCTATCAGGGGTTCCAGTTGACTGATGCGAAATAGTTACAAAAATTTCCTTGCGTTTAAGCAATGGATTGTAATGTTCTGTTGCGATCTTTATGTCCACAATTGGTCCCCCTAAGCGTGGAAGATGTGGTTCCTTCTTCAATTACTTTAACTTTTCGAGATTTTGAAAACTTATTGTGCCTAGCTTAAGCAGGTTTTTTGGAAGAGATAATTTTTTCCGATTTGAAAAAAATCTTAATTTCTCTTTCGGCATTTTCCAAGCTATCTGCTGCGTGAATCGCGTTCTTGGTTATTGTTAAACCATAATCCCTGCGGATAGTACCGGGATCCGCCTCACATGGATTAGTCGCGCCAATCATCTGTCGCATAACGCGAACAACATCCAGGCCTTCGACCACCATAGCAACTACAGGTCCAGAGGTGATATGCTCAATTAGAGATTCGTAAAAAGGCTTCCCTCTATGCATCACGTAGAGTTCCGCAGCTTGCCCCCGTGTCACCAAGACGATCTTAAAAGATGTGGTGCTAAACCCGCGTTTCTCGAATCGAGAAATAATTTCTCCCACTAAACCACGAGAAACAGTCTCCGGCTTAAGGAGAACCAAAGTTCTCTCAGCCAAGTTTATTCACTTTTCTCTTCTCTGCCATGATAGACAGTCCACTTCAACTTTCTTGCATCTCGCCCTAACTTCAACAGGTTTTTACGACATTTGCTAGAGCAAAACCAGTAAATTGTCCCATCATTTTTAACGTACATCAAGCCGGTTCCCTGCGGGAAGCTCTTCCCACAGAATGAACAGCGATACGTCTTCGGCATTGAATGGATCCCCAACTTACTTAATTTTCCGAGCTTCCCTCTCCGTATCACGGATCATCAAAACATCTTTTTCCCGAACTGGACCCTTCACATTTCTTGTAATAATCCGTCCCTTGTCCTTTCCCTCGTCAATTCGAACCCTAACTTGAATTACCTCGCCAGTTGCTCCAGTTCGACCTACGATTTGAATTACCGTGGCAGGTGTAAGCACCGCGGCTTCTTTCTCACGGGAGCTCATAATTCGCCCTTCCAAAAGCTACTTCTTTTTGAGCTCCTCAACTTTGCCAACGATTTCCTTAATGAAGTCAGCGGCATTTCCCGGATCTACTATACAAACCGAAGCTGATGAAACATCAATGCCAGTAGCGGAACCAAGTTGAGTCTTGTTGGGAACGTAAATGTAGGGAACCTTTCGCTCTTCGCAAAGTAGTGGGAGATGCGCTACAACCTCTGGGGGTTCAACATCCTCTGCGATTATAACGAGTTTAGCGATTCCCCTCTCTATCGCCTTCGTAGTCTCATTTGTTCCCTTCCGAATCTTGCCCGTATCCCGAGCAATTTGAAGGGCTTCATAGGCCGCATCAGCCAACTCTTTTGGAACTTCAAACTTTACATAAAAAGGTTTAGGCATTGGCCTCACCCAAAGCCAATTTTTATATGCTGGCTGAAGGTATGAAGCAATTTCCCCTTAAGAAGGTTTCGCTTAAATGACTTGTAAGCTAGAAAACACGATGCAAACTTTCGCCGATAGACATTTAGATTTATCGATAAGATATTGATGGGCATCATCTGTGAGCAAAATACACTGTGATCTGCCCATTTATTATTGAATTAATCCTACCGAACCCGAATCTTTCCATTTGAATAATAGTCCCGTTTTGAACCTTACTCAAACCTAGTTCGCCAACCCCACTAACAACCTCAGCCGTTGGCATAATGACCCTCTCATTAACGTTCTCTTCAGCCGGAACCCAGTGAATAAGCGGTGCATTCAATTTTTTAGCCTCCGAGTAAGGTTCGCTATGGAATACTGCTGTGGCGCCGGTCTTCTTCACCCTAGTTATTTTCACGTTAAATAATTCGATCAGCCGCACAATCGTGTTTAACTTCAAGGTTTTGAGGTCATATGCCGAAACAAACAGCGTAACTTGTCCATTCCTAGGTTTGACATTAAGCATTCTTCTCCCTCTCTCGGGGTAGTCTGGGTGAAGTAAAGGAGTAGAGATGTAAGGCTTTGTCACATGGCTTACAATTAATTGCAAAGGATCGGCAACGAAGAAGAAGCGGTTAGCGATAGAGTCCACAATCTTCTTGTTGTACGCGTAAATGTTTTCCCAGCTTAAAGTTGCATCAACTGGTTTAGGACCAACTTCAATAATCATCTTTCGGATGGCTTCTGGAGTGATCCCTCGACGTCTAAGCGCAGCAAATGTAGCTAAACGTGGGTCATCCCAACTTGCGTATACTTTTTCTCTGAGACCTCTAAGGATCTTTGATTTGCTAAGCACGGCACCCATGATCTTTAATCGACCATAGTGAATAGCTTCTGGATACTCCCATTTGAAATACTCATACAGGTATCGCTGACGAACCTCATTCGTCAAGTGCTCTTTTCCGCGAATAATATGCGTAATACCAAGCAGGTGATCGTCAAGACCGCAAGCGAAGTTATAAAGAGGCCAGACACGGTAGCGATCACCCACGCGCGGGTGTTTCCACCGCTTCGTGTCAATTATCCGTAGAGCGGGCCAATCGCGAACTGCCGGGTTAGGATGAAGAAGATCAGTTTTGACACGAACCACTGCCTCTCCTTCACCATAGGCGCCGTTTAACATTTTCTCCCAACGAAGCAACTGCTCTTCAGGCGGAAGATGCCGGCATGGACATGGACGGCATGCAGCAATGTCCTTGCGAAAGGCTTCTACCTTACATGTGCAGACATAAACTTGTCCGTTGGAGAGAAGTTTTTCAGCGAATTCGTAATAAATAGGGATGCGATCGCTTTGAATGAATTCAGCATCCCATTTACAACCCAACCAGATTAGGTCTTCGCGAATCGAATCGTAAAACTCCAGAGCTGATTTCTTTAATCTCGGGTCAGTGTCTTCAAAACGAAGATAAAAGCGACCCTTATTCAACCGGGCGTAGTCATGACTGAGAATAACGGCACGTGCAGAGCCAAGATGCAAAACACAGTCAGGATTCGGAGAAAAACGAGTGATAATCCGCGCATATTTATTAACATTAGGCAACGGCGGAAGAACTTTCTCTTCAGGTTTAGCCTTTTCTTCAATCAGCAGCTCAGGCCAATTTTCATCAAGGATCCGCCGCTGCTCAGAAGAAGGCAAAACATTTATCTCTCGTATAATCCGCGCAACCATAAGCGTTAACTCTTTTATTCTTGACCTAAGTTCAGGCCTTTCGGCAAGAATCTTGCCAGTTACAGGAGCGACTTTTGCTTTTCCACCATGCTGAACGGCATTAAGGACTGTGTACTTCCGAATGAGATTCTCAAACTCCACTAAACTCAATGACGCACCACCAGTTTAACTGATGTTAAATGGCGTTCTAGCTTTTTCAGTATTGGAGTGGTATAAAATACAATTCCACTTATCGTAGGCTGAAAATTCCATGTGATAAATGCTTCCCTCGCTTCAATGAAAATTCTGCTTTGAAGCATTATATTGACTCCTAATATTTTCGTGCAACCAAAAAATCTGCTAGGTCTAGTAACGCCCTCTTAGCTTGCACCTCAGGAAACGGTTTAAGCTGTTCTCTTGCAACCGTCATCAATTCCATTGCCTTTTGAGTGGCATACTCAATCGATCCAAGTGAACGGATAATTTCGACTACTTTACCAATTTGATGACTAGTAGCGTCTCGGTTTCCCAGCGCCGCTAAGATTTTTCTCCGCTGTTCAGCGTCAGCATACTTTAAAGCATGAACAACAAGGATAGTTTTTTTACCTTCGCGAATGTCACTCCCAACAGGCTTCCCTAAAACTTTCTCATCAGCTGTTAGACCGAGAACATCATCAGCTATCTGAAATGATAAACCGCTATTGTAAGCATAGAGACCAAGTCTATGAATTTGTTCAGTTGATCCGCCTCCAACGATCGCCCCAGTCTCAGCCGCAGCCCTAAAAAGAGAAGCAGTTTTGCCGCCGATCATTGTGAAATATTCTTCTTCTGAAACGTTTTCCCGCCGTTCGAACTCAATATCTAGGGCTTGGCCTTCGCAAATGGCAATGGTTGCGATCGACAAAGTATTTAAAACTTGAATAGTTTTCTCTGGAGAAAGGTATTTTGGATCGCTATATCGGATGATGACTTCGAAAACTTTTGCAAAAAGCAGGTCACCAGCGGTTATAGCAAGCGGCTCACCCCATAGCATATGCACTGTCGGAACTCCCCTGCGCTTTTCATCACGATCCATTATGTCGTCATGGATCAACGTGAAGTTGTGTAGAAGCTCAACCGCAACAGCAGAAGACAGCGCGTTTTCTTCTCGCCCTCCCACTAACTCACATGCCTTCAATACAAGGAAGGGGCGAAGCCGCTTTCCTCCTGCCTTGATAAGGTGTTGAGCGGCGGCATAGAGCATCTTTGGCTGCTTTTCAGTCCTTACGACCCTATCAATAATCACATTTATTTTTCTCGAAACTTCGTTTAATTGATCACTAAGGGATTCACTCAGCGTATTCTCCGGCCTCCAAATTCCTCAGGTTGGAAACCCCTCGCGCGGAGCCATTCGGCAGATTGCCCAGTTATTACAACAGGCACTTTTTGCAAGTCACGAACCTCGGTAGCCCCGACCAAAAACATTGCTGTTTTTAGCTCTTCGATTATGAATTGGAGTTTGGTAACGAGAGTCTTGAGCCCATGAATGGATGGTTTAAGAAGAGGAAGAGCAAGACCGACAGCGTTAGCTCCTAAGGCTAATGCCTTTGCAACGTCAACCCCGGTACGTATTCCCCCAGTAGCAATAGTGGTTAACCGTGTCGAATGCTTTACCTCAATCAAACTCACGGCTGTTGGAATCCCCCAATCCCAAAACGTTTTGCCTAGACGCTGATGAAGCGAATTTCGAGCCCCCATTGCTCGATAGTATTCTACCGCAGCCCAACTAGTTCCACCCGCTCCCCCGACATCTAGCCCTTTCACCCCAACGCTTTCGAGAGCTTTTGCATCCTCAGCAGCAACCCCAGCACCAGTTTCCTTTGCAATGACCGGGACAGAAATACTACGACAAATTTCTCCAATTTTTGCTAGAACACCCCGATAACCTGTTTCTCCCTCAGCTTGGATGGCTTCTTGCAGAGGATTCATGTGAATAGCTAAAGCGTTGGCTTTGATCATTTTAACCGCCGCCTCAGCTTCCTTGAGGCCATACCCTCGAGTTAACTGTGGGCAACCGATATTCGCAATTAAGAAAGCGTTAGGGGCTTTTTCTCTAACAATTCTAAAAGTGTAAGTTAATTTTGAATTTTCAATTGCAGCCCTCTGGCTCCCTACACCCATACCCAGCCCAAGTTGCTCCGCTGCTTCTGCAAGTACAGAATTAATCTTTGCCGCTTGGGCTGTTCCGCCCGTCATCGCAGCAATAATTAAAGGAGCTGAAAGCTTATGCCCAAAGATCTCTGTGGTAACATTAACCTCTCCAAGATTGATTTCTGGTAAAGCCCGATGAATGAGCCGGACATCTTCAAATCCTGTCCTAACAGATCTGGCTATAACGTTTTTTTTCAAACAAATCTGAATATGGCTGAGTTTTCTCCCTTCGGTTTGCTTCGACGCCAACGCCTTCACCTAAACCTTAACCTTGTTCCGACAACACCCCTATTCGTCAGAGCTCGATAAACACGGTTAGGCACGCCAGCATTTATGATAATTACTTCAACCCCCTTTTCCACGATGGGCATTAACTCGGCGATCTTTCCAAACATGCCGCCAGTAACGTCTAAAGATGTCGAGCCGCCCACAGCTAACTGGAGACGATTCAATTCTTGTAAATTCAGAGATGCAATCAGTTGTGCCTTTGGATCAAGTTTTGGATCAGCTGTATATAAGCCATCGACATCGACGCCAACTATTATCCTTTTGGCAGCAAGGTCACTAGCCAAGTTTGCGATCAGTTGATCCCCAGACAAAATAGTAAAGCCTAGCGTCAAATCTGGAACCGCATCACCGTACATAACCGGCACAAAACCGGTTTTAAGCATCTTTAGCATTGGCTTCATATCGATATTGAATATACGACCTTCTTTTGTAATCGTACACGCTGAAGGTTGCACGGCGACAGCCGGAATGCGATGGCGAATAAGCGCATCAATGATGTACCCATTAAGAGTAGTCATTGCCTGCCTTGTCTTTGTAAAGCCCAAAATCTGTGAAGCATGTCGATAACCCTCCTTAAGTTTATACCGTTTCGCCACCGGGTGACCAAATGATCCTCCGCCATGAACGATTATAAGCGACTTGACACTCGCCTTAGCAATTTCTACGGCTAATCGATCTATTGACTCTAAGTTTGGAGTAAATGGCTTGTCCTTCTTTGTGATAATACTGCCTCCGAGCTTAAGTATAGTTAAACTTAAGCCACCCAAGTCCGCACACCCCCAACCGACCCACGAATAATCATGGAATCTCCTCCAGCTTCAGAAATTGCTTTAGCTATAAGTTTCGCCTTGCCCGAGGTTGTAAGCGCGATCATGCACCCGCCACCGCCAGCCCCAGTGAGCTTAGCGCCAAGTGCTCCCGCCCCTCTTGCCACGGCCACTAGTCGGTCTAAGTTTTCGTTTGACACTCCAATTGCAACAAGTAAGCCATGGTTAATATTCATGAGGTTCCCAAGTTGAGAGAGGTTGCCCTTACGCAGGGCCTCTGCTGCCATTACTGAGACATGCCCAATAGCATGGATTAACGGGTTAATGACATTGGGATAAAGTTCCCTTAACTTGCGGACATGCCGGACGAGATCTCCAGTTGACCTTTCAATTTTAGTATTTCCAATTATAATGGAGATGCGGGTATGCGTTTTCAAAGGAACGAAACCTTCATCACGTCTAAACGCGATAACCCCACCGTAAGTCGAAATGCTAGTGTCAATTCCAGACGGTTGGCCGTGAACAACTTTCTCAGCTTCATGAGCGACGGAACAAATCTCTTTCTTAGAAACCCGTATTCCAGTCGCTCTACCAACCGCTGCCACAGTGGCAACAGCAACAGCTGCAGAAGATCCTAATCCAATGGACGGCGGAATCTCAGAATGAACGAAGACGTTTACCCCGAGATTTTTATTCGACAATTCCAACGTTTTTTTCACAGCAACCCAAATTGGACGGAGTTTCGCGGCTGCTTCACTTTCCTTAACCTCAGACTTAAATGCCTCCCTTGTAAAACAGCCGGAAAGGTTCAGATCTGTAGAGGAAATGTAGACTACATTGTCGCTACGCGGCTCCGCAGAAACGAAGGCGCGCTTGTTAATCGCCATAACTATAGCTGGCTCAGAGAAGACAACAGCGTGCTCGCCACAAAGAATTACTTTGCCAGGAGCTGAGGCAAGGACCTTCAAGATTAACCCTCAAGTAGTAATCTCATTGAAAGTTACGCGACATGTTGGAAAAAGCTTTCTAAAAACTATTTAATTATAGTAACAGCCGCATAACCTACAACCGCTGAGCGGTCTCCAGTCACATCACCGCTAGTCCTGTAACAGAGAAGGTTGGCTGATGATGCTCCCAACTGTTTTGCTGCCGTTATCGCTGCTGTCGCAGGACCGTAGCCACACATAGAAATATTGTATGACTCGACGACTGATTGCAGTTGGACTTCATCGAGCTTTAAAATAGCATCTAGGGCTAAGTGATCTTTCTTGTCAGCTACAGGTTGAGGCTCATAATGTGAAAAATCGGTGGAGGCAATAATGACTACATCAATGTCTGATACAGCATTAGCGAGAGCCGCTCCAACCTCTCGGCTTGTCTCCAAATCCTGTAACATCATGCAGATGGGAACAAATCTGAAAGCGGATCCATACAGGTATTGGAGAAATGGAAGTTGAACCTCGATCGAATGCTCATGTGCGTGAGCAACGTCGTCGACATCAATCAATTTTGATGAGCGCAAAATTTTTTCCGCAATTTCTTTATCAACCTCAACGTTGCCAAGAGGTGTCTTCCAGCTGCCATCAACCATAATTGAGACACCACTGCCCAAGCTTGTATGATTAGGTCCTAAGATAACAACGACGGCCGGCTTTCCATCCGACGCCAAAGCATAATACGAGTGAGCCGCAACAGGACCAGAATACATATAACCAGCGTGAGGGCTGATTAACGCTAAGATCTTTCTCGATCCAGTCTCTTGAAGTTTCGGAAGTTCACCGGGACCAAGGCGATGGAGAAAGCATTCCTCAATCTCTGCATGTAAAGCTGAGGGACTACCAGCGTAGAAAGCCCCAGCTTGACATGGCCGCCTTACTTTCATCGGTAACGCCTCCACCTAAGAGGATTGAGATTCTGCAACGGATTCCTCGGCCTCAGCAAGTTTGGTTTCAAAATCATCAATGGAAACTGAGAGGTCACTATCTTGTGGAAGTTCCCCTCTCTCCCTCAAGACTTGTCTAGCGAGAAGCCAATATACAGTTGCTAAGGCCCGTCGACCTTTGTTATTTGTTGGAATCGCGAAATCAATATCAGCGAACGTATTGTCAGTGTCGCAGAGAGCAACAACCGGCACCCCGACAACAGAAGCCTCTGATATCGCCTGCTTATCCGCTTTCGGGTCTGTAACAATGATTACTTGCGGCTCAACATACCCAGAATATGATGGATTTGAAAAAAGCCCTGGCATAAAACGCCCTAAAATGAGAGTGGCTCTGGTAATTTCACAAAACTTCTTTACAGGAACCCTTCCATAAAGGCGAGCAGAAGTTGCTATAACTCGAGATGACTCAAATTGCGCGATAAACTTCGCCGCAGCCCTTATCCGCTCATCTGTTTTCTTCACATCTAATACGAAAAGCCCATCCGGTCTTACCCGGAAAATGAATGGCTCCATATCTTTAGTTTTAATCCGTGTACCGATATGAATACCAGCAGAGAGCAAAGTATCGATTGGCAGTAAAAGTTCAGCAGCAGCAGCCGCTGCAATCTCTTCCTCTTCAATTTTCCTTTTAGCATTCTCTTTTTCCGCATTATTTTCCTTCTCTTTAGACATTTGATCTAAACCTCCAACTTTGAGACTTTGGCTCTACTACCAAGAGCCTCTTCAATTCTAATCAATTCATTAAGCTTAGCCAACCGCTCCCCACCTACCACCCCAGCTTTGATTATGGCACACCTAAACGCGATGGCTACATGAGACAAATGTGCGTCGATAGTCTCTCCAGAACGGTGTGACAAAACCGGAGTGTAGCCTGCATTCTTTGCGAGTTTGACCGCCGCATGCGCATCAGTAAGAGTTCCAATTTGATTCGGTTTTATGATTATAGCATTCCCGGCTCCAAGTTTAATCCCCCGCTCCAAGCGTTCTTTATTTGTTACGAAAAGGTCATCCCCGCAGATCAAGCAGTTTTTAACCTCTTTCGTTAATTTAGCGAAACCAGCGTAATCTTCCTCATGAAGCGGATCCTCAACATAAGTTAGCCGATACTTCCGAATCAAACACGTTACATAGTCTATTTGCTGGCCTTGATCTCGTTGGATCCCGTCCCGGAGGTAAACGTACCTCTGCTTTTTGGCATCCCAGATTGAAGATGATGCAAAATCCAAAGCCGGTCTAATTTTCACCTCAGTTTCATCGGAAACAGTCTCGCAAGCCTTAGCAACAAGCTCTAGGGCTTTTTCATTGTCAAGGTTAGGAGCCCAACCTCCCTCATCCCCCTTTCCGCCAGCAAAAGTTGAGTCAATTTTCTCAATTAACTTTCGAACTTCCAGATGGACTTTAATGTTGGCTTCAACAGCTTCAGCGAAGGACCCCATATCAACAGGAAGAACTAAAAATTCTTGAATATCAGGTGCCTTTCTGCCAGCATGTTTTCCTCCGCAGAGTACATTGCCCAAAGGATGAGGTAATTCATTAGCCGTGACTCCGGCCAAATGCTGAAAAAGGGGGATGCCCCGCGAAGAAGCCGCTGCTTCAGCCACAGCCAGCGAAACAGCGTAGGCAGTATTCCCACCGATATTTGAGAAATTTGCCGTTCCATCAATTTCATGAAGAAGAGCGTCAATATTCTCCTGTTCATCCGCATTCATTCCAATAAGCTCAGGAGCAATAACTTCGTCAACCTCGCGTACAGCTTGGTTAATTCCCCGCCCCGGATAAGAAACAACCTCGAACGTTCCTACACTTTTCCCAGCTGGAGCAGCCGCCCTTCCAAAACCTCCAAAGGTAATAACGTCGACCTCAAGGGTTTCTGAGCCCCGACTATCAAAGATTTTCCGAGCTCGCACATCTTCAATAATAGTCGGCGCGCTCACCCTCTCTTCCATTCAGCCGAGCTCCCCCTTCCGTCTCTCAGCCTCTTCATAGAATTTTAGAATTTCATCAATAATGTCAACGTGAGATAACAACATCCTGCGACAGCAATAGCGTTTCACCCCGAGCTCATCAAGAACCTTGCCAGCGTTTTCACCATTTTTAACACGCCTAGAAAATTCCTCCCATTTATCACCGACAACCGCTCCACAAGTGAAGCAACGCACAGGAACCATCATAGCCCATAACTCCAAGCGGTGTCCAGAGTCTACGTCCGTCTATCCTAAAAAGGTTATGTCCTATTTAAACAGCGCTAAGAAATTAGCCTCAGTTAGCTACAACAAGATTTCCAAAACTTCTGCAAAACACGCCTCAACGTATTTCCAGTTAAGAATAGCTTATCGATAGCTCTTTTGACGGCGTGTCCGAGCACTTGGCCCCCCAAATTTTTTGGGTTCGGTTCGACGAGGATCACCAGCGAGCATAGTTCGATCGTAGTCAGTTAAGATTCGTTTTATCTCGTGGCTCTTTGTCCATTCGACAATAGCGCGGGCAACAGCCATCCGCGCTGCCTCAGCTTGCCCCATGAAGCCGCCTCCGCGAACTTTTACGGCGATATCTACGTCTTTCCACGCATCTCCGGTGAGGAGGAGAGGCTCTCGAATTTTCTCCCGAGCCACTTCAGGTTGGTATATCTCAATCGGAATATTATTAATTCTAACACGTCCTTTCCCAGGATGCACTGTTACCCGTGCAATCGCGGTCTTTCTCTTACCACTTAACAGTAGGACTCGTTTCTTCGCAACAGGCATTATCATTCACCGACTGGTTTCCAACCAAGCTCCTTCGCAAGTTCCCCAACTGTAATATATGGGCACTTAAGTTTGGCGGCGCTTGCTTCCTGAATTGTCTCAATCTTATCCTTTTTAAATTCCTCAGGAACACCAATGTATACCCTTAACCGTCGATAAGCGGCTTTGCCCTTTGGCCTATCCCAAGGTAGCATTCCTCGAACTGTCCGTCTGACAATTCCATCAGGACGCTTTGGGTGAAAGGGGCCAGACCTTGGATCAGCCCGACCTTTAACTTCAAGAAATTTTTTCGCGCTTCTGATGACACTCCGGGGCTTACCAGAAATTACACTTTTCTCAGCATTGACTATCACGACGTTGCTACCTGCCCGCAGCAACTGAGCAGCAACGCTTGCCATTCGTCCCAAAACAAGCCCTGTAGCATCAACTACAGTAATGCTTTCCTCACGTTTCGACATTAACAGATTCACCCGATGACTTTAACGTTTGAACCTCGCGGATTTTTTTCCACCAGCTCATCGATTGTGAGACACTTGCCCTTAGCTTTACTAATCTTTAGCCTCGCCTGCTGAGAAAATTGGAACGCCGCAACTTTAACTGGGTGATCGATTACTCCAGCCCCGAGAACCTTCCCAGGAATTAAAATTGTTTCACCAGAAGCTGAATAGCGATTAATTCGGCTGAGGTTGACTGCTACTCTCTTGGATCGCGTCCTACCGAGGCGTTGCGCTAGATCTCGCCAAATAGCCGCCCCAGTCTTATTCGCAGTCTTCTTGAGAACACGAATTAACCTAATTAATTCTGGATTTGTTGGCGTCCCGATCACGCTTTAAGTTCCTCCAATTTAGACGCTTGGGCAATAAACTCATCAACCTTTTTCTGCAGTATTTTAGCCGCCTCAGAAACTATTCGATCAATTGGCAAAGCGCCAGTAGACTCAACTATGAATATGAACGCGTTGGGCTTACCCTCCACCTTAATCATCGGGGGCTTTTTCGGACAATGCCTCACGCATTCTTCACATAAAGTGCACTGTAATAGATTTTCAACCTTAAGCTTTCCATCCTCAACCTTCAGAACATCTTTTGGACATATTTCAACACATTCGCCACAGGCATTGCATCTTCGTACTGTTATATTAATCTCTGGAAAATACTTGTATGAGCAAGCCGATACTGGTTGCCATTTTGCATGCATTTTCCCCTTTCCCAGTCGTGCGTATAATTCCATCCTAATTCGCTGACCCGGAGCTAGTTTGACTATTGGAACCTTATCGCTAATTGGAACTACATCGGGATTCTCGGATTTAATTTCACCAGAATAGACTATGCGAATAGATTCTCCTGCACTCGCCTCTAAAGTTAACGTCACATGACATCGATTGCACCCTAATTCACTATGGCATGTGCACTCCTCTGGAAGAATATAACTGTCAAGGTCAGTTTTCAACGGTGTCAAGCCAAGCCGATGCGCGATGATTTCATCGTTTATCGCTGATGAGTTCTCGATGATTATCACGTCATCGATGGCCATTGTTGGGACTTCGGCGATTATGATACGGCGGAGGGCATTGGCAAATGGTGTGGAAATTCCATGTACAGCAAAGATTATGCGATTATCGGTTTTCTCTAAGATTTTGACTTCCAAGGCTATGTCAACCCTAAGATAAGCTCTTACCTTTCATACCCAAAACTGGCTGCTCAAGGAAAAAAGCCAGATTCATATTTAACCTTTTCCAAAAGAAACGGGCCTCTAATCATCTTCTAATAGAGTCCAAGCTGCGGCACTCGCTCCATCCTCAGCTTTATCTTTTGTGTCAGCGCCCCCAATCACAATAACATCGTTCTCCCTAGGGTAAAAAACTTCTAAAATTTGCTTTGCCACTTTCGGCCAGTCCCTCATAATGTTATTGCTCAGCGCAGGCGCGGACAACCGCCCATCTTTAAATATTAATACGGTTGCTCCATTCGCACCAATTTTTATTGCCGCATCACGTTGCTCAACACCATATCGAACTTTATGAGCTGAATCTCTAATTAGGATTCCAAAATTGTAAGTTCCAACAGTCAAGGGATTTTTGCTAACACTTGCGGATCGCACGATCTTTAACCTCAATTCATTGAGGACCTTCCTTCCACTTGGCGAAAGCTCAATACCAAGCTTAGAAATTTTGATTAAGCCTATGGCCTTTAGGCGTTTAATCAATGTCCGAGTAGTTCCCTCTCCCAGCCTAAGAACTTCAGAAAGCCTTATTCGCCCAGCGGGACCTTCGTCACCAATCACTTCGATAGCCTTCACCAAATGATGCTCCGAAAACGATGGAAACGGGCCCGCAACTTTCTCCTTCGAAAGTTCCTCAAAAACCCTTGTTATCCTCAACTCCGCTCACACACGATTAGAATTAGATGTGCGTCACAGTTCATAATCTTACTTGTCATGTTTTAGCCCTTGGAAGCGATTGGAAGACATACAGAAGTATCTCCTGTTTTTCCAGAACACAACTTCGGAAGCCATTAATAAACAATCCATAGACCGTGATATGCGCAATTAAAAACGCCTCAACTCCAAAGCTGGATTGCTTAACCCTCTCTCGGAAATCGGATCCCCTGACCCCAAACAGAAATAGATAAGAAAAAATACTCAGAAAATAAACCAAAAACAAGCTTATTTTAACTAAACACGCCTACCCCGACGCCCTCCAGGCCGACGAGTCCCATTATGGGGTGAAGGTGTTTCATCCGTTATTCTGCCGATTTTCAGCCCGGCTCTTGCTAGTGCGCGGATGGCTGCTTGGGCTCCGGGGCCTGGGGTTTTTGATCCGTGTCCGCCTGGTGCTCTTACTTTGATGTGGATTGCGGTGATGCCTTTGTCTTTGGCGGCTTGGGCAGCGTGGCTGGCGGCTTGCATGGCGGCGTAGGGGCTGGATTCGAGGCGGTCGGCTTTGACGTACATGCCGCCGCTGCCGCGGGCGATGGTTTCGGCGCCTGAGAGGTCTGTTATGTGGACTATGGTATTGTTATAGGAGCTGAAAACGTGTGCGATTGCCCATCTGTCTGGTTTGTCGGGTTTTTTTTCAGCCATTAAACCGCCACCTCTTCCTCCATTTTTTCACTAGTAGGCTCAGCTTTCGTAGGTAGAGTAACAATTGCCTTTCGGATGGCATGTTCGGGATTAGCTAATGGACTAGTAGGGGTGTATGTGATTGAAGACTCTTCTCCACGGAGGACTAAGTAACTTGGGGCAGTCACTTTTCGCCCGTTAACGAATATGTGCCCATGAGTAATGAGCTGCCGAGCCTGTTGAAGGGACTTAGCTAAGCCATTCCGAAAGACTATGGTCTGAAGGCGGCGTTCGAGCAAGTCTTCAATGGATAAGTCTAGAATGTCATCAATCGTCGCAGCCTCAGAAACTATGCCGAAACGGTGGAATTTAGTGAGAAGCTCTTTTTCTAGTTTTGCACGTTCTTCAGAGGGTTTCGCTAAAACGGTTCGAGCATTTTTCCGGTATTTAGAAAGCATTGTATGATGCCGCCAGAGTTCACGTTTGTTACGAAGCCCATATTCCCCAAGGAGTTTAAGCTCCGTATCAAGAACGTCTTTTCGCCACGGATATCGTGGAGTCACGTATTTCCGACGTTGTCGTCTTGGGTCGCCCATTTTAACAACCTCGTTATTCGCTCTTTTTGCCCTCAGCAGCTATCTGTTGAATCAACGCCTTCTTCTTCACGCCCACCGCTCTGCCGCCTCTCCCGGTCGTCCTAGTTCTCTGACCGCGAACTTTCAGCCCAAGAGAGTGCCGTACTCCCTTCCAGCTTCGAATTTTCACCATAAAATCAACATCAGACTTAATTCTAAGTGCAAGGTCTGGCCCTGTTAGATGAAGACTCTTTCCTGAATCCAATTCTTTAGGCCGATTAACTGCCCAGACCGGAATTCCATGACTAACAGGGTCTTTGAGAATTCCCTCAATTTTCTGGGCTTCCCCATCTGAGAGGAAACCCAGCCTCATATCTGGATCTAGCCCAATTACTTTAGTAATCGCCAGAGCAAAATTAACGTCTACTCCGCGGATTTTACTTAGCCCGTAAATCAATTTCTTCGACCCATCTAGGTCAGTACCCGCAATCCGGATAATATGCCGAAAACCTTCAGCCAATGAAACCCTCTCTCAATCCTTCGAAGGCTGACTAACGGAAGTTGTTTGAACGTTATTTAAACTTTCCTTTCACTAAGGTTGGTTGTCAAATTGAGCGTTAAGCAAATTAATTCTCATGGCGCCGGGGGAGGGATTTGAACCCTCGCGGGCTTTGTCGAGGAATTTGCCTCTCTGACGGCCCACAGGCTACTTGGCAAAACTGCCTCCAGGCCTGCCCCATACCAGGCTTGGGTACCCCGGCTTGGTCAGACATGATGGAATTTTCCGTGTTATTAAAAGTTCGGTTAGGAAAATTTAGAAGTAGAAACTCTAATGCCAGCATAGATACGTTCGAATAATTCCAAGCTTCATTGCCGATTTTGGACTTTCAATGAAGTAGCGCTCGGACAATATATTCACCTAGGAGATTTTGGTCGACTACGCCACATTCGCGGATAAACTCCCGGAGACATTATCACTCGCTCAGTTTTAGTAGCTAAGCCATGGTCTAAATCTAATATGCCCTCAGTAGACAACAACGCCTTTGCCAATGCAATTGCTTCTCCCTTTTGAGTAAAAACTGCGACAATATCACCTGATTTGATTTCAGTCTCAACCTTCACAATTCCTGGAATAGCAAGGTTAGCTCCATGACAGATGGCGTCAACCGCGGAGTCACGAATGTAGATCTTCGGTAGAAGAGAAAGCCCAAACTCCATCGGGGAAATCAACTTCCTAAGAAGAAACTCATCTCCCTTTTCTGCCCACACGGCGTAAGCATCTGCCAAGTCATAAAGAGTTGAGAGCTTCTCCTCTGTAAACGGTCCTGTTCTAACGCGGCGAAGTTCCCTCATATGCGCTCCACATCCCAGCGCCTCTCCGATGTCATGACATAGCTTACGAATGTAAGTTCCTGCTTGGCAGCCAACGCTAAACAGAACGTTGTTTTCCTGCATTTCTAGAAAGCTGATTCGATAAAGCCATCTCGTACGAATCCTACGCTTCACTGAAGAACGGAGCGGTGGACGTTGATAGATTTCCCCAACGAATTCGCTTAAAACTTGTTGGACTACTTCACTGGAAACTGAACCATGTAGTTGCATGACACAAACGTATTCTTTGCCAGTTAGCAATAGGGCTTGGAGGGCCTTGGTGGCATCCTCAAGCGCTACTGGAAGAACACCGGTCACGTGTGGGTTTACCCGGCATTAAACCTCTAGGGTCCCGCCGTGGCCTGCGCGCTCTAAATTCAGGAGACGTTTTACCCAAGCTACGACTTCGTGGCTAGTCGGCCCCGGAGGTTTGTCAACATTAACAATGCCATACCTAATGTGCTCCCGGATCGCCCTCCGATCTGGAGGGCAGCCGAAACTTGGATCAGTCTCCTCTTCCGCTTTGACCACTATTTTTCGTCTGACTTCCCATGGAGGAGTTATTTCCATTGCTTGATTCCCCAAAAGTATGAGGAAGTTTGGAGTTATAGTTTTTGGCTTATTTCGATTTTGTTTGGATTGGAGGCTCTTTAAGTAGATCGGCTTTCTTTAACGCTTCAAGAACCTCAGCATCTGTAGCGCCTCCTTTGATATCAACCCGCATCTCCGTCGGTTCCAAATGCCTAATATTGGCACGCCGTCTCCTAACATTCGAGAAGCCTTTCGGCCCAGTTACGAGAACGAAGTTTTTATCAACTACGTCAACGACAATACATTTCTCCCCAGCTTCTCTCCCAAGAATTTTCATGCAAATTCTCCCAACTTCAATTGCTGGCAAGTTTCATCGCCTTCTTAAGTTATAAGTGATGTACTCACGCACAACACCTTTAAGAACTTTAATGCTCGAGTCCAGAGGAAGCAAAGCAGTGTTAAGTATCACATCGTAAATCGATATGTCGCGAATGTCCACTCCATAGAACTTCTGGTATCTCTTCCGCTCAATTTCCTCCCTAAGGCGAGTTTGCCGTTCCGCTTCTATGCAGCCCACATTATCTCTGCGAGCCAAACGCTCGATTCTAACTTTATCAGGTGCGGTTAAAAATATTCTAATATTTGCTTGATCCTTTGCCATCCAACCAGCTAATTGACCATCAATAACTACTGAGCCCTTCTTCGCCTCCAACTTCGTTCGCTCATCAACTATGCGATCGATTCCAGCATCCCCCTCGGCAAGCCTACTAAGCTCTTCAACCGACAGCCCTTTTTGAGAGGCTATCTCACGAAAAAGCATTCCAGCTGACACATGACGAAGCCCAAACTCTCTGGCTAACGCTCGTGCATAAGTAGATTTTCCAGTCCCATGAAGACCACTAATCGTCACCACAATTTCCATCAACTTAAACCTCTCGAAACTTGTTTAATCCGTTCCCGAAGGCATATTGAACAAATATAGCCACCGTATAGCCGCTCAGGGCGCCTACAAGTCTTCGGCAAACGCCTAGTCCGAGCGCTAAGTTTACCGACTCCCCCAAGTCGCCGTCCACAAATAGCGCACTTACCAAAGCTAATATTCTTTGCTCGGGAGTGGTAACCCACGCCGCCTCCGGGCAAACGAACTGTTCGACGCTTCACCATTAAGGTCCGAAGCGCCGGCCGAGGCATATTTTACTCCCCCATACTATATGACAAACCTAGCAAACGCGTCATGGGTAAGTTTATTGTGAATGAGCTGATTAGGTACCACCAAAAGAAGTGCATACCATCACCCTGTTCTCCTGTGGAAGTAATATATGGAAGCCAGTACGGGGTCCATACTACAATATCTTTGTAAAAGCCACTTAGGGCATAGAAAATTATTGCAAACGGAGCGAAGAAAATCAGCATAAGTTTCATTTGCTGCCTCAGCATTGCCGCCTGTAATTGGCTGATGCGCGCTTGTCTCCGCTTAAGCTTCATTTCTGCTTGTTTGTCGCCACTCCGCCTTGCCAGATTGTAATCACGTTGCCACGTGCTAACTTCCTCTCTCAACTCCTTAAGCTTCTTGACATCTATCAGAAGCTTATTTGCAGTCAAGGTGATTAAGGTGAGAACCACTGAAACACCTAGAATAAATATAGTTGACTCAGGCGGGGAACCTAGGTGCATAACCGCAAGCCATCTCCAAACCGGCTCAAACCAACTGCTCAAGTCAAACCAACTCATGTAGGTCCACCTCACAGAAGTTGAAGTAGTTCTCTCGCTGCTTCTAGTTGCTTTCCCGCTGGGTTCCTTATTACCTTAACTGGAGCACCGGTCAACGTAGCACAAGCAGAAGCTACAGATCTTGAAAAACTGAGTTCCTCTACAACCTCATCAATTAGAAATTTGTCCCTTACACGGGTTCTATCACGTGAACGCCGCGCACAAATCTCTTCAGGGTCAGCTTCGATAAGCACCAGTAGCTCTGGTTTAAGTTCACTGAGAACATGGTTTGGAAGACCAGGCCAGAAACCACCCGCCGTTCGGATAATCATATGCGTATCCACAATTAGAGTCTGCGTTTTAGTTGCCTCTTGAGAAATTTTCTGCGCTGCCTCGGCTTGTAACTGATGTTGGAAGTCAAGCGCTTTCTTTCTAATTTCATCTCGGCTGAGAGTCGCTCCCACTCTATCGGCTATTTCGAGCATAACCGTGCCATAGTTAACGACAGCCATTTTCCTACCCGTTTGTGTAGCGAGCTTAACAAGTTCATTTAACACAGTCGATTTACCCACACCTGGGATACCGGTCACAATAATAACCTTGCCTCGTGCCGTAATGGAGTTCCTCCTTGCATCACATTGAGTACATTAATAACTATCGTTCAAAAATTTAACCAAATTTATTACATGGATTCAGCAGTTCTATTTCCCTAAGAATCTGCCGACACCCGGATACATTTCAGTGATTCTCTCTTTAACTAGAATCTGGTAAAATTGAAAGAGAATTCCGGCTGTAAGCAATATGCCCGTTCCACCGCCAAAAGCATTTAGAACATCCCCGAAAGCCGCGATTAAACCAACAGTTAAGCCGCCCAGTACAGTGACAGCTGGTATGTATCGATTCAGAAGTTCTTGGATTGGTTTCTCAGATCGCCGAAACCCAGGAACCTGCATACCTGAATCTACTAACTGTTTCGCAACGGTTTTTGAGTCAAGACCAGAAACTTGAACCCAAGTTATTGAAAAAATAACGCAAACAACGAGTAGGATAGAAATGTAAATCAAAGCCTTAACCGGATCCTTTGCCACCGCGTCCACGCTTCTTGGAGGGGTCATATAATAAGCCAGCCCTCCAATTGGTTCTGGCTCCGTACTAGTGGCATTGAATGTGCCAAGTAGGTTAAACCAGAGAATCTTGTTATCAGGGTTAAATTTACTCCAACAAATTTGAGAAATAAAGAAGACATCAGCGAAAAGCGCTGAGGCAAGAATTACCGGGATATTAGAAACGTAGAGGAGTTTAACTGGAAATTTTCCTCGAAACCCGCGGAAACGGGCGTAGGCAATTGGAATTTCAACTCGCATTCCCTCAAAATACATGACGACAAAGAAAATTGCAAGAGTTACAAAGAAACTAAGCATGCTTGGAAGGTTTTCAGGACGATGAAACAAATTCCACCAGCCTTTTGTAACGTATTCATTTTGCATAATCCCTTGGGCAAATGCAACTAATGCCCCAAAATATTTATGATCAGACATCGGTCCCACAGGTGCGAATGAATGCCACCAAATCGTCTGAGCAACTCCTGCAGCGATGAAAAGGCTGATCCCACTGCCAATCCCCCAACCTTTTTGCAGCATCTCATCAAGAAGCATGAGGATAATTCCCGCGACCAACAATTGTAAGCAGATTAGAAAACCTGTCTCTGGTTTGATTTGCCCATAGGCCCCGCCAAAAAGGTAAGCAGACGCTTCGAAAACCGTCATAACAATCGCGAAAAACTTGTTCGCACTAGTAAACAAGCCTCTGTCTGCCGGTTTCGAGAAGTCCACTTGGATTATGCGTGATCCCGCGAGAAGTTGTAGGATTAATCCAGCGGTAACTATTGGCCCAATCCCAAGCTCCATTAATGTTCCACGCTTTGCGGCTAGGATAACGCGCATGTAAAAGAAGGGATCGTAACCAACCCCCCGTCCATACAGCGGGATTCCATAAAGAGGAACCTCACACATTACCAAGTAAAGCACGAGCACAAGTCCTGTCCAAAAAAGTTTCTCGCTGAAGCCAACTTTCCGCGCTGGCGGTTTCACTTCTGGCATAAAACGTGCAATAGGCTTGAAAGCCTCAAGGAAACGCCCCATATTCTAACCAACCCAGCGATCACTTCGGCTTTAGAACTTCGCCGCCGGCCTCCCCAACCTTTTTCGCAGCTGACTCAGAAGCAGCTGACACTTTGACAATCATAGCCTTAGTAATTGTACCTGCACCTAAGAGCTTGTTGCAGCCAAAATCAGAAAGGTCAAGAACGATTTTACGTCCTTCAAACTTAGCTCTTTTATTAGTTACAAGAGTATCAGCGAGTTCTTCAAGCTCACCCACGTTTATCACGTTAACTGTTCGCCCTAAGCTCCTCGGACATTTAAACCCAGTTTTCCCAACGTATTTTGGCTGATTTTGATTCCACTTATGCTTATGAATTCCAGCCTTTCCATGCCCACCTAATCGCCCATGATCTCGATGCTGCCCGACGCGGCCCCAACCGCAAGTCCTTGAACCACGTCGTTTCCGAATTTTTCGATCCTTGTGGGCCACGATTAAAACACTCCCCGCTTTAGATTTGCTTGAAGACAGTTGGGGCAAGCTTAATAAATTCTTTTCCTTCGAGTAAAACGAATGGATGAGAGGGAAAATATACGCTTAAAAAAATAATTCAATCTGAGGGGCAAAACCTCGTTGCCATGGATACGTGTGGACGTATTTCCATACCGCAAATCGTTCGTAAGCGAATGAACATAAAGTCTGGATCGAAATTTCTTGTTAGCGCCGATCCTGAGGGAAGCCGAATCGTCATATACCTTGTCGGAACAGCGGAAAGCCGCGTTGCAGAGGCAAGAATGACACTTATTAACGTGCCAGGAGCCATTGCGAGGGTTGCTCAAGCGGTTACCGATGAAAAAATTGAGATTATAACTTCAACGTTTCCGCCTTCTAGAGGAGAAACGACAACTGGCGCAATGTTATTAGACCTTACTAAGACGAAGGTCTCATTGGCGAAATTAGCAACTAAGCTAAAAACCCTTCAAGTAGTGAAGAAAGTGATTGTACGTAGGGTCTAATATATAATACCTAATCTTGACTGTAATTCCTGTCTCGTCAAACACTCCATTCTTTAAAGAAGCTTTCGCCGATTTTAAATTAGCAAAGAAAAATTTTCCTGCGAGGATTTTGTGAAGATTAAATCATTTGGGCTAGAAGCTTATTTATTGCTTCGCCTCGATAACCGGATTCACCACTACTTCGAAATGGACGACGTTTAGTCCTTCTAAAACCACCTCTCGGTGGATGAAGGCGAAAAACGGGTTTCAAGTTAGGGATATCATGTGACATGACTTCTAAACCGTAAATAGCCCCCGCGAGTTCATCAATTGAACCGTACCCAAGCTTGTCCTTGACCAAGTGATCAGTTAACTTCTGCCCCCCACGCAGTTCGCCACGCTTATGAAAGAGAAACTTAACTGTATCCAAGGAAACTTCCCCCCAAGTCACATAGTCCTTAACCATGCGGAGCATTCCAAGATACGAAGGGTCATCGGCAACTATAACCGCATGATTCACTTTGGTCAATCTCAGCATTTTCAATGTCTCCTCAACTTTGCTCCTGATACCGACTGAACCCCGAATCCGAATGACAGCAAGGCAGTTCCTTCTCTGGCTCAAATTGGTCACCGCACCCAATCACTTGGAGTGACAATTCGATAGGTATTCCTCAAAGCATCGTAGGTTGCATATGCGAACGATGGAATAGTTCTGGTTGATCCAAAAGTTCTAATCCAGCAGTCTTTGATTCCAGCTAGTCTGAGAATAATCTTAGCCGTTTCCCCTGCAACTAACCCAAGTCCCCTTGGACTTGGAATAACATGGACAACGACGCTCCCACGCTTCCCAACAACTTTAAACGGAAGGGAATGGGGGTTACCGCATCCGCATTCCCAGCTGCCACAACCACGACGAACTGGAATTAAGTTGAGCTTCGCGTCAATAACTCCCTTCTGAATTGCAGTCCTCACCTGACGAGCTTTTCCAGCGCCTAATCCAACATAACCATCCTCGTTTCCAACCACAACCAATGCTTTAAAACGGGACCGTTCGCCAGCGTCCGTTTGCTTCTGAACTAAGTTAATGTTAAGAACTTCTTGCTGAACACCAGAAAGAAGCATGTCAACAATCTCAGGTTCTTGAATCTTTAGTCCCTGAGTGAAAATTTCCTCAAGTGAAGTTATCTGCCCTTCTTGGACCATTTTCCCCAGCCGCGTTGTGGGAGTCCAAGCTTCGCCTACTTCTTTTCTTTCAGTCTCCAACATGAGCACCACTCTTTTCAAATAATTCGATTACTCGTTTCTTCACCACATTGAAATGTTTAGGCAGCGCTTCGGGCTTCTGATTTCTAGCAAGATAAGACGAAAACCGCTTCTGATAGAGATCGGGATCCGCTGAGATTCTGCTTGCGTACCCTGCAATATGTTCACCACTAATTCGTTTATCATCTGGTAAAACCGTGTTCTCATGAGGAATTTGAAGGCCAGCGTCAAGCGCTCCTCTCAAAGTTGCAAAAACTCGAGCACCATTGGACGGAAATCGAAGGCCAATATCTAGCACCGCTTCTTTAATTCCCTGTAAAACTGCTCGATGACCTACTAGCAAGCCAGTTAAATAGGCTGCGGGAAGATTGCCACACCCGCCAAGCCAACCGAATTTTTTTGCAAGTTCACTTGAGTGAGCGCAAGCTAAGATGCGATCTCCATCTATTTTAGCTTCAACAACTGAAACCGTCATATGCTTCAGAGAGCCTCGGACAACCAAACGGGGCTTCTTTGAGGAGATCAGTCTTCTCCGTAGGTAATAATTAGTCTTGCCTTCCAGCCTTCGGCGGAATGGGACACGGAATGTTGGACCAGTAGCTCTAACCAATTATCATCTTACCTCCGTCTAGCTAGCTTATGGGCTTCTATGTACTGCTCTAAATGGGCTACACTCTTGAAAGCCCCGCCTTTTACCATTCGATAGAGTTGCTGGTGAATGCGAGGGGTGATCGCACGACGGTCGCGAAGACCTTTCAATTGCCTTCTAAGGGCCCGGACACGCTTCATCCACAATTCTTTCGTAGGAGTGCGCGCTCCCTTAGAACCCTTTCGACTTCCAGAACCTCTACCTCGTCCCAGCTTCTTTCTCTCATGCTGAACCCGAGCTCGCGCGCGACTGATTCCAGCTTCTGGTCGAGATTGAATTACTCCTTCATGAATTAAACGACGAACATCTTCCCGAGTAATCGCAACTTCAACGTCTCCGACTCGGGCTGGGTCAATCCAAACCCGGTTTTCGCCAACTTTAAGAAGTTTCGCTGCTAGTCTTCTCTGATTCTTTAGGCTCAATCGCCTTCACTCCTTGTGGATTTAAGACGGTGATCTTAAGCTCCTTTGCTTTTTCTAGAATTCTTGTTCGCTTTTGAGCGCCCACAGTGTGGGCTATTCGCACTGCTTGCCTCTCGGGATTTACCTTAGCTAAATCTTCTGGTCTATGAATGAGGACTTCCTCTAGACCTGAGGGGTGGATACCACGGACGACTCTTGGAGAACCGTATCCGATAGAAACTGATGGGGGTCTACCGGCGAGTTTCTCGCGCATTTTGCTGTCAATTCCCCTTGGACGGCGCCAATGACTTTTCACCCCTAGGTACCGCCAACTTTCTTGGCGTGCGAACTTTGGCTTCTTCTGTTTCAACCTCTTGCGAACCCGGAGCAACCGTTCTCGACTAATGTTCGAGGATCCCTGGACCATTCTTACATTCCCTCAAGTTTTTCATAGATGTAAATGCCGTCTAAGAAGACTCGAGGATCTTTCTGCTTGATTTTCGTTGCATGCTCCACATTCGCGGCGGTTTGGCTAACTGCTTCTATGTCTAACCCTTGAACCCAGAGGTCTTCGCCTTTCACCGTGACCTTTGTGTTTCCAACGATCTGTGCAACCCTTGGGGTACGCTCTCCTGAGAAATTTTCGACGATTACCTTATCTTTTTCAACTTTAACTGTGATTGGGAAATGCGCGAAGATAATTTTAAGCTTGTAAGTGAAGCCTTTAGTCACGCCGACAATCATGTTTCGGATGTGTGAGCGAACGGTTCCAACCATCGCCGCCTCGTGCTTCCGCGGCCATTCAGTTGAAACTTTAACGTTATTCCCGCCCACAACAATTTTTACTGGTGCATGCGAAAAGTCACGGCTAAGTTCGCCGAGTGGTCCTTTAATATCGACGAGATTTCTATCTACCTTAACCTCGATGCTTGGTGGAATTTCGACAAACTCTTCAACTGTTACCGCGCTTACCACAGACGTTTCTCCTCTTAACTTAGTAAACAAAGGCGAGTAGCCGCCCACCGGAACGTTTCTCCTTTGCCTCACGATGCGACATTATTTCCTTTGAAGTGGAAACCATTAGAAGACCCATTTCTCTAGATGGCAGAAACCGTTTCTCCCAATACTCAAATTCATCGACCTTAACCGGATGACGAGGGCGAATTGCGCCACACTTGTTAATTCGACCGAGAAGTTGAACCTTAAACTTTCCGAAGCGGCCATCATCGATAAATTCAAACTCGCCAACATACCCATTTTGCTGTAACATCCGAAGAACTCGCCCAATAAGTTTAGATGCAGGAGAGATTATGCACTCTCTTCTCTTCCGAATTTCATTGTTCATAATTGAAGAGAGAGCATTGGCAAGAGGATCAGACATGGTTTACATCACCTTCTACATGTACTTTTTGAAACCTAATTTTTGAGCCATCTCCCGGAAGCATTGTCTACACAAATTTAATCCATACCTTCTAATTATCGGACCATAAGATCCGCATCTTCTACAAGGTCGACTTCCTTTCCCATGCTTCCTCGTTTTTTTAGGTTTCTGCTTAGCCACCATCACTCCTCCTTAACAATTTCCACCCCAAGAGCTTCCTTAACAAATTGCATAGCCTCATTTTTAGTCAACCGATGTCGAAAACCAATCTTTGTCCTCATCAGATGGCGCAACGCCACACGGTTGCCTAGTCGACGCAACGTAACCATAACATCCATCCCGAAAATTCCTAGCTCTGGAACATACTTCGTGCCAGGAATTTCGATATGTTCTTTAATCCCAAAGGAAAAATTACCCAACGAGTCAAACTTTGACTCGCTAATCCGATTGCCAACTGTCTCAAAGGCTCGTCTCAAAAAGTTAATCGCCTGAACTCCCCTTAAGGTAACCATGCAGGCGATGGGCTCCCCCTGCCGAATACCAAAATCCCGAATCGTTTTCTTCGCCCTTCGTGGACACGGTTTCTGACTAGTTAACTGCTCTAATACTTTCATCGCCTTTTCCAATGACTCCCCCGATTTTCCAACAGAAATGTTTACTGTTACCTTCTCGATTCGGGGCCTAAGCATCGGATTTGCAGGCGCAGTTGCAGCCAGTTCTTCTGCCACAAGTCCTTGATTCAATTTATTCCTCCCCCGGCAGCGCAACCCACGGCTGATTATCCCCAACGGCAAACACAAAATGTAAGGTTGTTTGAAATTGGTCACCATTTTTATCTTGAAGGGTTACCACAGTTGGGTACGGACCTGGTTGGCGTTCAATTTTCATAACCTTCCCAAAACGTCCAATATTTTTTCCTCCAGTCACCAAAGCTACAACTCCTTCAGCAAAAGGTAAGTGCCCTAAGATCTGCTGGTTAGGAACACTCACTTTCAAAACATCCGACGTCTTGTAAACGTCTTCATCACGACGCTTGGGATCCTTAACTAGAATGAGAATATTTCTTCCATCATGTAAATTAAGCTGGATTTTGCCGCCACGCACAGTAGTCTTATTCTCAATTTTACAAAGTTTGAAATTTTTCTCCTCCCCATCAACTGGATGTAGGGCTAGCCCCTTTCTAGGCATCGGAATAATTCGGTAGGCTTTGCCCGCAGTTTGTATTTCAATCACGTCCATCAGCCCAACTGGGAATTTCTCTTCGTACCGAGCAACACCATCAACCCTCACTTGCCCCCCCGCCAAGATAACCCGCGCCTCTCTATGAGTTCCCGCAAAGGCAAGCATATCCCTCACCACCAGAAGCAGTGGAAGACATCGTTCAATAGGATGCGGACCAGGCTTTGGCTTAACTATCCACTGAAACTCCTTTCGATGCACAGGCCAAAACGCTGGCGCCGGCATTCGTTTGAGATGCTTCGAGCCCCCCTTCTTACCCATGTTCTAAGCCTCCTTTGGTGGTTGAGTTTCAACTGATTTTGAATGATTTTCTTCCTCTGCACTTCCTTTTTCTCCGAGAGGAGCACGTGCAGAATGGCTCTCGAGGTTTTCTTTCCTCCACTTGTCGTCAAGGTTCAATTTTGTGAGTACAACCTTTGATGAATGGATGGGGACAAAACGAGATGCCGCTTCAGCTGTTTCCCGTGTCACACCTTCGATGCGTAAACGAGACTTCTTCACGTTAACGCCCGTAACTTTGCCCTCTGTTCCAGCGAAATCTCCCCTAAGAATCCGGACCGTATCCCCTTTCCGTACTGGAAGAGACCTCGTATTGTATCTCTCACGCAACTCGGGTGAGAGAGAAGCAGCCAGCATTACATGCCTAATATGAGCAGGGGCATTGTAAACGAGTTTCCGTTGTTTTCCTGGCTTTACTGACGAAGACTTTCTCAAATGCCTCACCCTAAACTATAATACTTGCCGAACTTGCAACCCTTGGCCACCGCTCAGCCGCCTCCAGTGCCACTGGCCCACGAATTTCAGAACCTCGTAATTCACCCTCCGGAGTCATAATCACGGCGGCATTATCTTCAAATTCAACCCTAGTGCCATCTGCCCTACGGAAAATTTGTCTTTGCCGAATAACCACAGCCGGCAAGACTTGCTTCCTCATATCCGGCGAACCTTTCCTGATTGAAACTACTATCATGTCTCCAACACAAGCATGAGGGACCCGCCTAAGTCGCCCCTTATATCCGAGCACTTGAACCACCCTCAACACTCGAGCCCCAGTATTATCTGCGCAGTTTATGATCGAGCCAGCTGGTAAACCTCGAGTTATGTGAGGGCGATATTCCACTATTCCCTTAGCTGAAACAGCGCGAGTCTTAGGAACCGGCATTTCACTTGCCTCCAATCTTTTCAATTACAACAAATGAAACCGTTTTACTGATTGGACGACACTCTATGAGTTTCACGTTATCACCAATTTTTGCTTCGATGCATGGAGGATTATGAGCGGAGATGTGGCCGTGTCTCCGTTCATATCGCAAATACTTAGCAACATATTGGAGAAAATCACGCCTAACTATGACCGTACCCTTCATTTTGTCACCGACAACAATGCCCTCGAGGATTCGCCCCCGAACTGGAAGCGTTCCATGGAATGGACAGCATTGGTCGTTACAACTTTTCTTCGGTGCTTTGACAGGCAGACCTATAGCCCCCATTTCTACCATCTCCTTGGGATCTTCTTCACCCTGTCCTCAGGTCTGCCAACAATTACTTTTCCGTCAACTTCAACTACTACTCCATCAGGGAGGGTAAACTGGAACACATTAGTTTGCTTAGGAACAGCTTTTCGACGAAGCCCGTCGGAAATTACAAGCATTTTTTGCGTTTCATCTATGACAAGACCTCGTATTCCGACGTATCCACGATGAGAGCTCTTCACAACTTCCACCTGCAAGCCAATTAATTCATGTTGAACCAAGTTTTCAGGAACAAGCATTACGCCTTTACCTCCGTCGGTTGAGTCTTATGTGCTCCCTCACCTTCAACTGTGAGTATTCGCGCAACAGCTCTTCGAATCTCCCGAATTCTCGCCGGGTTTTCCACCGCGCCACCCGCCTCCACCATTGCCCGAAGCTTCATAAGCTCAGTCTTGAGCTCGGTAAGTTTCTTCTTCCGCTCCTCAGAAGTCATCGATCTAATTTCACGCAGCCTGAGAAATGTCACCGGCAGTTTCCTCCTTTAAAGCAGGTGCCTCCGCTTCCGAGGCTTCGGCTGACGTTGATAGTTCATCGGGAGGCGTCGAAGCCTGAGGTGTTGGAACCACTTCAGCTGCGGCCTCCGGGATTGGAGCAGCGGCTTCAATTTCAGGTTTTAATATCACTTTATCAGGAAATTTCACTTCAGATGGCATAATTCTAACTTGGATGCCTTCTAAGCCGGGCTTCAATTTAACGTGAGCTACTGCTGCTCGAAGATTTTTGAGAGCGGGATCTCCACATTTTGGAAGATAACCAGCACGAAACTTCTCATATCGCGCTCGCTGAGAAGTTAGCTTTCCTCGAATAACAATCTCCGCACCAAGAGCTCCAGCCTCCATAATCTGGTTTAACGCCCAAAAGCCAGCGCGTCGAAAGTGGACCCCACGCTGAAGTGCACTGACAACTCTGGACGCCATGATGTTTGCATTCAGCTCTGGAACCTCGATTTCTGCAACGGCAATTTGTGGATTTGCAATCCCGAAATTCTCCTCAAGGGTCTTCGAAAGGTCGCGGATGCTTTGCCCCCTTCTCCCAATAATCAGGCCCGGCTTCATGGCGTAAATGGTAACTCGAGTTCCAAGGGGTGTCTTAGTAACCTCAACCCCTCCATAACCAGCACGATCCAACTCTTTTGCGAGAAACTCGTCAAGTTCTGTCTTTTTAATTGACTCGGTGATAAAATGTTTAATCGCTGACAAAGAAGTTCATTTCTCCACAATATGCCCAGCTGGGTAAACGCTTGTTAGAGGTGAAACCTTTATCCGAGTCTGTAACATCGCTATAGTTTCTCCTAAGTGCGTGCTCTATTGGGTTTTTGTACGGCTTTATTAAGGTTGCTGAAAGGTTCTAACAAACTTAGGTTCATTCAGAAAAATTAAGGTTCTAAAGGCTAACCGTGGAAACTATTCTTCGGTTACAACCAATTCAACATGGGTTAATTTATCAAAATGCGGACTTGAACGCCCAAAGGCTCGAGGAATAAACTTTCTAATCTTCCGCGCCCGCTGCGCTGCCGCATGAATAATTCGAAGCTTATCTAAATCTAAGCCTTTATACCCTGCATTTGCTTCGACGCCTTCAAGAACTTCAAGAATCCCTCTCGCCGCCCTAACTGGGTATTTCCCCGCGTACCACCCCTCAATCCCATGGCGATGTGGAACCTCCTTCTTATATCGCCGATAAGGAATCGCCCGCTTTTTGTCAGCTACTTGTTGAAGGAGCTCCTTCGCCTCATCAAGCTTTAACCCTTTAATCGCAGCGCAGACCTCCCTGGCAGCTTTCGGAGAAATCTTCAACTCCCTCCCACTTGCCTTAGCTGTCTTATCTGGATCCAAGCCCGTAATCGAATAAGCCCATCTTGGCACAGCCACTTCACCTAGCCGATTGCAAGAGAACAGAAGAATCGTGATTTATATGCTTTTTTAAATTTGTGAGCTACCGATAACTCAAGCTGTTGGCTTCCACGTATAAAGTTTCAGGGTTGCCCAGCCTTTAGGCCAGTACGAAACTCATCCAACTGCTAAAACACGTTAGGTTTCTTGCTTAATTCCCCTCTAAAGTCCAAACGCGCGAGCTAAGTACATTAGGAACAACGGAATGAACACGAGCGAAATCGTGTTCAGCAATTTGATTAGTATGTGAAGACTTGGACCAGCTGTATCCTTCAATGGATCGCCTACAGTATCGCCGACTACAGCAGCTGCATGTGTTGCCGAACGTTTTCCTCCGAAATGCCCATGCTCAATGTACTTCTTGGCATTATCCCAAGCACACCCTCCCCACATCATCATGATTGCTAATGGAACAGCGGATGTGGTTGCGCCTATCACCAAGGCGCCCACAGCAGCCCAACCAAGTAAGTACCCAACCACTATTGGAGTTACAACCACTATCAAGCCGGGCGCTACCATCAGCCTAAGCGCGTGCCGAGTGCTGATATCAACGCACTTAGCATAGTCTGGCTTGGCTTTGCCTTCACGTAACCCAGGAATTTCTCTAAACTGTCTCCTAACTTCTTCAACCATCTGGTAGGCTGTTAGGCTCACAGCGCGAAGCGCCGCCGAAGAGAATAAGAAGGGAAGCATTGCGCCCAGGAGGATTCCAACCACAACAACAACCGCATTCAATGGAAGCGCCGCCCCCAAACCCTCTAACGTATTGAGCAGCACTTGCAACTCTAAGCGACTAACTATGGCGATATCCCAAATGTTTGAGTGGTACCTTGCTACTTCAAGCACAAAGGCTTGAAACAAAAGCAACGAGGCAAGCGCCGCCGAAGCCATTGCATACCCCTTCGTCAAGGCTTTAGTGGTGTTTCCCAACGCGTCTAGCGGCTCAAGCCTTTCGCGCACTTTTTCTTCACACTCAGCCATCTCAGCTATCCCGCCCGCATTGTCACTGACCGGTCCCACCCCATCCATTGTCAAGATCATACCCGCGACCGACAGCATCCCCATGGTCGCCCCAGTCGTGCCATAGATGCCCCCTAAAAACGGTGTAATGTGCATGATTGCCGCCCAACCTTGACCGATAATGAAGGAGGCCAGCAAGGCTATTGCTATAACAATAATCGGAAGTGCTGTAGATTCCATCCCAGCGGAGAGCCCTGAAAGAATAGTTATCGCTGGACCGGACTGTGAAGCCTTAGCAATGTCAACCACATATTTTGAGCGGGCTGAAGTATAGATTTCAGTTATCAGTACTACTAGGATGCTTGCCGCGATGCCACATAAAGTAGCTCCATAAAGGTATAGTCCAGAAGTGAAGCCGAAAGACAGAGTGGTGACAAAGTAGAGAAGGACGGCACACACAGCCGCGGATACAAAGAGGCCAAACCTAAGCGGCTCCATTGGGTCCTTGAAGCGTTTTATAAGGATGGATGTGCCTACACCGCTGTAAGTGGCAACTACCCCAACCGCCCTGACAAGTAGCGGAAGAAGAATAAAAATCTCGCTTGGTTTGACACCAGTAGCATAGTAAAGCACAAAGTAGATTACTAAGCCGATTATCATGCCACCTATATTCTCGGCGGTGACGGACTCAAAGAGATCGGCACCTCTACCCGCACAATCGCCCACGTTGTCGCCTACGTTATCTGCGATCACAGCCGGATTCCGCGGGTCATCCTCAGGTATCCCTTCTTCAACTTTGCCAACAAGGTCCGCTCCGATGTCAGCGGCCTTGGTATATATCCCGCCACCTAACTGAGCGAATAAAGCCGCCAAACTCGCACCAAAACCAAAGCCAGCCAGTATACCCGGGTCCTTAAACACATAATAAAGCACCGACAGCCCAAGTAAGCTAATACTTATCACTGACAGCCCAAGAACCGCCCCGCCATAAGTGGCGACACGTAAAGCCCTATAAGTGCTTTCACCAGCAGCATTCGCAGTTCTAACATTCGCCCTCGTCGCCGCATCCATACTAATGTAAGCTGCCAACAATGAACAAACCACCCCAAAAAGAAAGGCACCAGCCATTTTCGGAGCATAAAAGTAGTCAGCGTGACCGCTAGCCGTAACTGGAGGAGAGGCTTCAAATATAACGAGAATTGCAACAGCTATCGCAACAGCGATCAAACCTATGGTTTTAAACTGCCGCCTAAGATACGCGTTAGAGCCCTGCCTAATCGCTTGCCAGACCTCTTTCATCCGGTCAGTTCCAATAGGTTGCCTATTCACTATCCATACAAGAATTACCGCACCTACGATTCCACATAACGCAAGTGCCGTCGTTACAAGAAGCGGATCCATAGCTGATCATTCTGGAACCGTTTACGTTAATCCCCAATTAATAAGCATTATGCGCACAAACACGAACGAAACGTTCGATAACTCATTGTTAATAAAGTAATTATGTAAATCCAATCCTTTTTGAAAATGGAGGCTAAATTTTCCTCTATTTTAGGGGAACATACATACTTGACCTTGAGGCGCCGATGCCTGGGATCCCGTGTACTACTTTTTTGTTTGTAATTGCAAACTCGCCGAGGTAATGTCCGATCTTTTCTGGGGCGATGTCGATGTTGGTGAAGGTTTTACCGTCATGGAGAGCAATAGTTAGGCCGATCATTTCGGGAAGGATGATCATGTCTCGGCAGTGAGTGCGGATAATGGTTTTTTCGCCAGGCCGGGGTGTCCGTTTTGCATTTCGAATTTTTTCTAGGAAGGTTCGTTGTTGCGGGGTTAATCCACGCTGTAGGGATCTTCGTTGGCGAGTGGGAAGTAGGCGGATAAATTCATCCATAGACATTCGTTGCAGTTCTTCAAGTGTGTGACCACGATAGGTGAATTCTTTAACCATTTTTGTTACGCTACTTTTGGTTTCAGAGTAGTGAGTAAGTGCGGCTTTATAAAAATCTTCCCTTGTCCTCTTCGGCGCTACTTATTTGCGAAAGGAAAGACTTAGGATGCCGAGTTTTGGCTTTTTCTGAAAAGTTTGTGGGAGTTTAAAAGTTTTCGTCCGCATGGAGTTTAGGTGGTTTACAGGCGTGGGCTCGACCTGTCTTTCACTACTTCCAAGTTATGGTTCGGCTCAGCGTTTTTCAAGATATCTTGGAATAATTTTCTTGAGTCTAGGAATAGTTGGCTTATTGGTAATGACATCGCTATCAGCAAGCGAAATGCACACACTGCCAGTAAGATGCAACATTGATGTCCACGTGGAAATGTGGGTTACTTTTCGGAAAACTCATGCCTACGATTTTTGGTGGAACAACGTCCTCAAAGATGATAGGTATCTCCATGCTCAGGTCCTCGGGCAAATAATAGATCAAGTTCGCCAAGTCTATCCACATGCTAAAATTGAAAACCTAGTTATTCACGGCTACGAGGCTGAAGTGGTTTCCCACTGCAAGCTTCCTCATTGCTATAGGGAAAAACAAGTCTTAGTCCCAAGCCAAACAATTGCCATTTCATTTGATGTAGCAGACATTATAATTCCCATGGGGAAAGAAAGAGAAGCGAAGTTGGTGGTTCCTTGGCGAGGAATCCAGTTTGCAGCAGCAACCAACATTTCCTCAGCTATCATTCAACAGAATTTTATCAGAGGAGTTACTATCCTTGCTGATAACTATGGGAATCAAGTAGCAGCTGTCGGACTTCTTCCTGTTTTTGACTTTGAGCATTTCACTGAAACCCCATTAGATAGGTGGAAGCAAAGAACACAAACCCCCAATCAATTCCACCTCACACAACTCACTCGGCTCACGCCATGGGGGATTATAACCCGACAAGTCCGACTCACAATTAATTACGAGGGCTACGCCCTTCTCAATGAAACGGCTCACACTACGCTTCTTGTACCAGTTCCTGTTGGAACATTGAAGAGGCATAAGGATACGGTGATTTGCCAGGTTACTCCACTTCAGCCCAATTCGAATCGAGAACTACCATATTTCAAATCTGTCATCCCCACCTTGGTTTTGGGGTGTGGTCTAGAATTAATCGGAGAGAGAAACACCCGCAAACGAAAAATGCTTTTTATCGTATCAACCTTCGCAGCGCTAACAATCTTCGCTTACAATCCAACAACAGCCATCTTCATTACTAAAATGACTACAACCGCATCAGCGAAATCTTCAACAAATCAAACAAACGCTTCAGAAAAGGTAAGAGCCACTACTGGCAACCTTGAAACAACAATTCTCTCAGTGACACCAGCCATTCTCGGACGTTTCGGCCGACCTGGATTCTTGCCAGCAGGCACTTTTACGTGTCCTACAGTTAACATTGCCGTTAACGCTTCGCCATTTTTAACAACGCCATCATCGATAATCAGTATCCCACTTATTCCAAAACCTAGCCTTTGCCCCATCGGAATAGACCCTCCAGGCTCAGCCTTTACAACAATTGAAAAATGCACTTATGACCAAACCCAAGGCCGTTCCCCTAATCTCTCTGATATGCTTACCCCATCCTTTAGCGGGCTTGAGAAGTATTCGATGGCTACTGCACAGATTCGGGCAAATGGACTCAGTACTCGAACCGATGTATTTCCATTTTCTGATTCAGGTAACGGATGGACATTTGGATCCTCATGGAGTTACAGTGGAGGAGTTATGCAGTTCTCTGCATCCAGAGGCAATAGTTTCTTTTCTACGGCGCATAAAGAGGTTTCAATCCCTAACTATGATTTAGATTGTATTAGTAACGTTTCTCTGTATTTTGACGAGTACAGACAAGTTGCTCCGGGAACAAATAGTTTCACCCCGGGAAGCCAAACTCTATGGACTGACGCGTTTGGTGGTCCAGGTTACCAGTTTACTTACAGCGAGCTAAATTGGTACTTGGACTGGAGGGGAGGAGGAAGTTTTTCAAATATATATTGCGAATTTCGACCTGGCGGAACTTGGGGCGCAGTTGCTACAGGCTCACATCTCTGGGGGCAGATCTGGGTATACGTTAACCGAGGAGGAAGCACGTATGTTTACTCCTACGAATCCGACGTATACACAAACTCAAATCCGGGCACCTCTACAGGTCAATGCGATTCTTACTTGGGTTGGCAGGCAACCCTAAACCGAAACATCAACCAAGACTTTTACAATAAATACGGTTTTTCTCTGGATGGCTCGTGTTATATCACCCAAATCCAGTTCCGTAACGCCTACTATAACGTCGCAAGTAAGGACAATGGCTCAAACTGTCTATATAAAAACCCATCCTGGAGTGAAGACATCAACTTTAGCGGTTACGAATATGTTAAAGTCCAAACCTCAGGCGGAGGAACCAATATCGCCTCTTACATGGTTGCTGACGAAGGAGCAGGTAGCGAAAGCGATTGGCAAATTGGGGTTACCCTTTCTATTCCCGCTAGTCAGTGGAGCAGCATCATCGGTAAAGCTACCAGAGTTGTCTTAGATGCCAGCCACTACGGTAGCCCGGTTGGATCAAATTACCTGTTTAAGAATATCCACCTTGATATAGTGCTGAATAAGGCAAAGTTCACATGGAATGCTGGATCACTGGTAATTTCTGACGCAAACTGGTATTATTTAAGCAGCTATTCTGGCAGCGCCATTACATGCCTAGGCTCCAGTTATGTTGCTGAACTCAATTGTTTATTTACCTTCTCTGGTCAGACCAATACGCACAGTATAACGTTGTCACCTAGAAGTTCAACTGGCCACAGTATTACAATAAGGACTGAACTCCCTAACAACCCATTCTGTTTAGAATACAATGCATCATTAACGTTCCCCACCGATTATTCCAGCATTGCCATACTTGGTCCCGATGGAAAAGGACTGACGAGCAACTCCGAATTAAGGTACACCCAAAATAACGGGACACTAATCATTCTCTCACCCGCATTCACAAATCATGGCGACGGCAACTACACAATTTCATGCCTAAGCCCCAACTATCTTGAGTTGCCTAGCGCAGGAGTAACATACACTCGGGATGCGTGGAATAAACTCAGTTTCACCTGGACTGGAATAGACAGTTTAGGAAACTACGTTAAAGACGGTAGTTGGGAACTTAATGTTCACAACCCAAGTGGAAACCCAGTTCACACTGAGACCAACTTGGTCAACAGCCCAGCAAACTGGTTAGCCGGCGGCTCGTACACGCTACCAGCTAACAGTTCTGCGGGCACTTACACTGCAACAATTACTTGGTGGAATGGAACACAGGGCGGCGCCCATTCAGTTACATTCAACGCATATCAACTCAGTATCCTCTGCGAAGACCTTGATCGAAGAACCTTAACGACAGCGTCAGTTGCAATTAACTACGGCGGCTCCCCTTGCGAAACCCTAACAACAAACAGCAATGGAGAAACAAAGGATACCTTCCTCGCCGGCATATACGACGTTGCAGTCTACTGGCATAACTGCAGGGTTGCTTCCACCATTGCAAGTATAATTAATTGTGGAGCTACCCTCCAATTAACATGTGAAGTCTGTAACCCAACGTTCAACATTCGGGACCTTGACGATAAGCCCCTGACATTCGCTGACGCAACTATAACCGTTCCAAACGGGTTGAGCACACCTATTCGAGCCGACAAATTTGGAAAGATTCCTCTCACTCAAGAACCAACTGGATTATTCCATTTGCAAGTAAGCTGGCAAGGAGTTCAAGTCCTTGATAGATCTTACTCGGTTGCCTCAAGCCAAGAAATCGACGCGGTCTGTAACGTATGCACCCAGATCCTTCAAATCGAGGATATAGATGGACAATCCCTAGTAGGAGCAATAACGGTAATCACCCTCCCAAACGAATCAGAGATAACACGCAACACTGACGCAAACGGACAAATCACTCTCACCCAGATCCCAACAGGAAATTTAAAAGTTCAAATAACCTGGCGAAACGTGTCGATCACCGAAAAAACCTATATGATTTCTTTTTCAGGCACACTGCGGGAACGCTGCCCTGTCTGCTCCCCAACCTTTATCATAGAAGATAGTGCAGAAAGCCCATTGGCTCATGCGCTTGCCAGAGTTTACTGTCCAAACGGTACTGAAGCCTCTCTATTAGCAGATTCACGTGGAGTGATGGAACTTTGCCAAATTCCGGCAGGAAGTTACAAACTTCAAGTCTACTGGAAAGATGCAATTGCCTTTGAGCAGACCTACAGCCTCTCCGCCTCCACCGAAATAGCGGTTCAAACAAACGTTCCCCCACAAACCGTACAAACGGAAATAACTTGGGGAGGAGAAAACGAGGAAAATACGACACCAACTCCCCCTGAAAACACAAGCTACTTACTCACCATAAGCGTCTTTGATGAATCTAGAAAACCAGTTGAAGGCATCTTAGTTCTGATAAAAGATACAAAAACCAACGCGACAGTTGCCTCAGCCATAACCGATAACGCTGGCGAAGCAGTTCTAAAAATCACGCAAGGCGACTACGTCGTGGAAATCCAGCAAGGAGAGAAAAAAATACGTCAACCAATTTCTATAAACGAAGATACCAAAATTGAAATACAAATTCCATCAAGCGAAGAACTTGAAACATCATATCGGACTCCTACCGTAGCTACTGCCCTAATCGCTGTCCTCGGCTCAATCCTATTTCTAACTTTTCGGCGGCGAAAAATCTACTGAACTCCAGCCCGTTTCTTCTTAGCTCGGCCCGATTGCCTTGCAGCAATCAAGCCCACCTTTCGACCAGGAGGAGCCCCACGAGACACCGTCGATGGCTTCCCAAGTTGGTGATGCCGCCCTCCACCATACGGGTGATACGCGGCGATCATTGCCACTCCTCTAACTCGCGGATACTTATGCCCTTTAGCAGCCATCAAGTGGTATCGTTCCCCTGCCTTTAGGAAGGGTTTATCAGGTCGACCAGCCCCAGCTATCACACCAATTGTAGCCCGACAAAGGTCACTTATACAGGCAGATTTGCCGGAAGGAAGCTTCAAAATGGTTCCTTTTGGAGTATGAGCTACGACGGTTGCATATGAGCCTGAGGAACGAACTAGTTTGCCTCCGTCCCCTGGAGACAATTCAATGCTACAGACCAAAGTACCCTCGGGAATACGCCCTAACGGTGTCACATTACCTATTGCAACTGGGGCAGCTGGTCCAACCGAGATTTTTTGACCAACCGAAACGCCCTCTGGAGCAACCATGTGATAAGCTTCTCCACTTTTGAGCGCGACAGAGGCTAATGGAGCCCCTCTCCCGGGATCATGCATAATCTCTTTGATTACACCCTCGACCGCTGAAAGCGGTTCAACTCCAGTCAACACTGGATACCGAGCGGGTGCAACCCGCCTATGTGTTGCTGCCCGAAATGTCGGTGGACCGCGTCCTCTTCGCTGAACGAGAATCTTTTTACCCAAATCCACCACCCCTATAGCATGCCAAGCCTCACCGCAACATCTGAAGCCTTGTATTCCGAACGAAGTTTCACAAATGCTTTCTTTCTTCCATCGGAGGTTATGACTGTATTAACTTCAGCTACCTTCACATCGTAGAGTTCCTCTACCGCCCGACGGATATCCGCCTTTCCAATATTAATATCAACAATAAACGTTAATTTGTTCTCAGACTCGATAAGGTTGACAGCGTCCTCGGTCATCACTGGGTAGAGAACAGCCCCTTTAGGCTCAGCTTTGGACACGTCAAGTCACCTGACTCTCTTCAAGTTTTTTCAAAGCCGACTCAGTCCAAATAGTTAGCCGTCCAAGGTGGGCGCCAGGAGCAAGCAATTCAGCATTAAGATTGATAACCGTCATCACGTCGACTCCCGGGTGATTCCGGGCTGCCCTCCCGATTCCCTTATCCTCAGTAATAACCAACAAAGGACCTTTACCTCTCTTTATCCTCCGCCCCCTCGCCTTCCCCTTACCAGCCCGAATTTTCGCTCCCTCTTTAACTCTAACCACATCTGACCAAACCCCAAGCTTTGTAAAAACTTCCCGAACAGCCTCAGCCTCCTTTAATTCCTGGAAGCTATCGGTAACCACTAATGGAAAGTTTTTCACTCGATCAACGGCGTGCCCACGTGCCATAACTACATCTTTGATAGCGGTGGCAGCAATTGCCGAGCGGATTGCCAGTCGGCGCTCCTTCCGGTTAATTCTTTTTGATATTACTTTTTCTGCGCGAGGAGGATGAGTTCGCCTGCCCCCCACGCTCATCGGGGCGAAAGCGCCAGACCCAGCAGCTGCGAAACCCTGTCCTTTAACCCGCGGAATACGCGCAAGGTGAAGCCCGACACCACGCGATTCCGCAGTAGTTCGCTTCCCAGCAAGAGGATCACGCCCCTGCGGTTGAAGACGATGAGACTGCACGGCAACAACCACCTTCTTAACGACATCGGGTCGCAACGGGGTTCGAAATACAATGGGGAGACGAACCCGCCTCACCGCCTTTCCCTCAAGATTATACACTTGAACTGAGGCTTTCACGGCACTTTTAGCGGTTACCCTGACCAAAATTAATCCCTCTATTTTCCTTGGGGTGATTCAACATTAACGTATGTAATTTGAGGCGCCGCTGCAGGAAACTTTGGAGGGCGAACAGGGTGGCGAAGTCGAATAAGTCGCTTAGCTGGACCAGGGATACTCCCTTCAAGCATGAGATAGTCACCATATACAACACCGTACCTTAGAAAGCCTCCCTTCGGAGTAACCTCCACACCATTAGAACCCATTTTAATTATCCGCTTGTTATACTCGGTACGCTGGGCGTATCCCATCTGCCCTGCCCTTGGAACAGTATACATAACATGAGCGGGATGCCACGGACCAAGACATCCAATCCCACGTACCGTTTTCCGCGATTTATGAGGTAGAAGGTGAACTCCCCACCGCTTCACTGGACCTTGAAACCCTTTTCCTTTTGTTACAGCAACCACATCAATAAACTGCCCTTCTTTGAAAACGTCGGATGCTCGAACAGTTTTGCCGAGCACCCCCTTAGCATATTCAAGCTGTTGCCTAACATCACGCCCACCAATTTTAACCTCAATTATATTAGGTTGCTTTTTCAGCCCGATCAGCCAAGGCTGGGTACACATAATCACCCGAAACTCTTTAACTCGATCAAGACTCTCCGCAATCTTCTCGAGAGCTTTATCCGGATCAAAATTTTCTGGAAACGGAAAAGCTCGCCTCAAATTTTTCGGCGGATCCCGCATCCAAGCTTCGGTTAACGTTTGAAGCCCACTATTTGTTTCTACATATGCCCGAACAGCACAAACTAACATTTGAGGAGCGTCAATAATCGTAACTGGCGAGAAAATTTCTTTTCCATAATTGGGAGAATTCGGACGATCGTCAGTTAAATAAACGTAGGTCATACCAGCCTTGTAACCAGCCGAACCAAGAAGTATCGGGTTCCCTTCCACTTCAGGCCAGTACCGAATCCGCCCAGCCTGACGGCGAGCCCGACCTCTAGGTAAATAAGCCAGCGAACCCCGGCGCGGAGCAGTTTTCTTTCGATGACCCACGTTCTATTTCTCCTAAACCAACATGTTCAGAACACTGAGCGAGATATAAATTGCCTCCTCAGTTCGAACAGTTTCTGTCCCCTGCAGTGGAACAGTATTAACCGTAAAATGGGCGATATCCCTAAGTTTAAGGTTTTCGCGGGCTAAAATCTCTTTGAGCCCTTGTGTCGGTGCTCCAAAGGCGATAAGCACAGCACGCGCAGACATCCATTGCAGCCGAAGTTTTTCGATTACATCTAAGACGTTAACGCCATACCGAGATGTCGCTATCACGAGGTCGAACCTTCGGGTTTTGATCAACTTTCCCAATGGAAGATTTGAAACAGTAACCTTATACCCCCAATATATGTTTACCTCTTCTGGCTTAGCCAGCCTCGCCCGTATTTTCCGGCCAGCTTCAATTATACGGACAGTCACCCTTTCTCCAACAGGCAAACCGGAAACACCAAGTGAAATAAGTTGATCGACGCCAACATCAACCAAAGTTTCTGTTTTTTCAGACCTCACCACTACCCCATCTCGAAACTCCCCATTAACGAGCTCGGCAGCGCGAGCCTTAGTTGGGTGGTGAGGTGCGCGTAATGGCGGAAGGACTCCAACATACTTTAAACTTCGCTGAAAAGGAATTAATCTCTTCCTAAGATATTGGGGAACCTCCATATATGATAAAATTGAAGCGATTAGGCTTGCGTCCTTTGATTGATCTTGTTCCAGCAAGTCTGGGTAAATGATAATCTCATTAACTCGAAAAATCGCAGAGGCACGACCAATTAAACCCACCTTCATCGTTTTCTCCCTCAAGTGTGGCGTATCGCTGACTTGGGAAGCCGGAATCGCAATCGCAAGCCAGTAAGGGCGCGCTGGAGCAAGCGAAACCATCATGCAATAAACCTCTTCAAATCAACTTCAAGCGTCCTGAATAAGTAGGTGTTGCTCACCAACGCTCAACTTCAAGATAGATAATTCAACGATGACAAATCTTTTAATATCGGTTGTGGTCAGTTCGTTCACGCCAAGGAGGCGCGAAAAAATGCCGTTCTTGTCTGAAATTCGATGGCATGGACGGGGAGGACAAGGCGCGGTTACAGCTAGTCAGGTATTGGCGGCGGCAGCACTCTTAGACGGAAAATATGTCCAAGCATTTCCAGAGTTCGGTCCGGAAAGAGCTGGTGCACCAGTCCGGGCTTTTACCAGAATAAGTGATGAACCAATCAACATTCACAGTCAAATTTACACGCCCGACATTGTAATTGTCATCGATCCAACCCTACTAAAGACAGTTAAAGTTACCGAGGGCTTGACAAAAGGTGGAAAACTAATCGTTAACAGCGATAAAAACCCAGAAGAAGTAAAAAAGGAAGTAAACGCACCGGATGCTGAAGTTTACACTGTTAACGCAACGAGGATCGCTCTCGATGTTATTGGCAGAGCATTATTTAACACCCCAATGTTGGGTGCGTTAATCAAAGCGACTGATGTGGCATCTCTCGACTCGGTTATGAAGGAGACGAAGACCCGGTTTCCAGGCCCAATTGGAGATAAAAACGTAGAGATGATTAAACGTGCTTTCGAAGGAGTGAGAAAGGCATGAGTGAAAAAGAAAAACCAGGATCAAAGTCGTTACCTATTGGCGGAATTCTAGTCAAGCCCGGTTCATCAACAGAATATAAAACAGGAGACTGGAGAGCGTTCAGACCATGTGTAGATGAGAAAAAATGTACGGGCTGCCTCATCTGTTGGATTTACTGCCCTGATTCAGCGATTAGCCGTAAACCACCCGTTGTAACGATCAATTACGAATTCTGTAAAGGATGTGGAATCTGCTCCACTGAATGCCCAGTGAAAGCAATAACTATGATGGAGGAGGGAGCCTAATGGCAAAAGTAACTGGGATGACTGGCGATCACGCGATCGCCTATGCTGCTAAGCAGTGCGACGTAGATGTTATCGCAGCCTATCCGATAACTCCTCAAACAATTATTGTAGAACGATTCAGCGACTATGTCGCAAACGGAGAAGTAAAGACTGAATACGTTTGCGTAGAATCAGAACATTCAGCAATGTCCGCTTGCGTTGGAGCTAGCACAACAGGCGCTCGAGTTTTTACCGCGACTTCTAGCCAAGGATTAGCCCTCATGCATGAAATTCTCTACATAGCATCTAGTCTTCGCTGCCCCATAGTTATGGCTGTAGTAAATCGCGCATTATCTGCTCCGATTAATATCCACTGTGACCACAGTGACATGATGGGCAGTCGGGACTGCGGTTGGATCCAACTCTACTGTGAAAACGGGCAAGAAGCCTACGACCAAACGATTCAAACGTTTAAGATTGCTGAAGACCCAGACATTCTTCTACCAGTCACAGTAAATCTTGACGGCTTCATCACCTCACATTGCATGGAGGGGATTAACATTCTCCCTGACGAAGATGTAAAAACGTTCTTGCCACCAAGAAAAGCTGTCTACAAACTAGATCCAACAAATCCAATAACGATCGGCGCACTTTGCTTTACTGACTACTACTTTGAAATTAAAGCTCAGCAAGAAGAAGCTATGACAAAAGTATCAGCAAAGGTCAAGGAAGTTGCTGAAGAATTCGGGAAGATAACTGGTCGTAGTTATGGCCTTATAGAAACATTTGGACTGGAGGATGCTGAGGTTGCGATCATGTGCCTTGGGAGCACCGCCGGAACAGCTAGGGTCGTTGCTGAGAAGCTGAAAAAAGCGGGTAAACCGGTGGGAGTCATCAAAGTGCGATTATTCAGACCATTCCCATCGCGAGAGATCGTCGAAGCGGTTAAAGGATTAAAAGCATTAACGATTCTGGATAGGGTAGCTACTTCAGGAGCACCATCAGGACCTTTATGCAGTGATGTCAAAACAGCACTTTACGCTGAAACAGAGAAACCTCTAATTACGAATGTAATTTACGGTCTCGGAGGGCGAGACATGTCACCGCTAAACCTAGAGAAGATCTTCAACGACACCTTGAAGACAGCCAGCGTCGGAAAGATAGACCGCCCAATTGGATACTTGGGGGTGAGAGAGTAAATGGTCAAACTAGCTGAACTCCCAACAGAGGAGCTTTTAGCTCCAGGACATAGAATGTGTTCCGGGTGCGCCGCTCCAATCATTGTAAGACAAACAATGAAATCGATAAGAGGCCCAACGGTGGTCGTCAACGCCACTGGTTGCCTCGAAGTTGCAACAACAATTTACCCATACACCGCATGGCGGGTCCCATGGATCCATGTAGCCTTCGAAAACGCCGCGGCAGTAGCCTCCGGAGTCGAAGCTGCCTTCAAAGCGATGACCAAGCGAGGCGACTTAAAAGAAAAGATTGACATAGTCACCTTTGGCGGAGACGGTGGAACATTCGACATTGGAATACAGGCACTTTCAGGAGCCCTCGAGCGAGGGCATGACTTTGTTTACATCTGTTATGACAACGAGGCATACATGAATACCGGAATCCAGCGCTCTGGATCCACCCCCCATGGCGCCGCAACCACAACCAGCCCTGCGGGCACAGTTATCCCAGGCAAACCAGAGTGGAAAAAGGATATAGTTGGCATAGCAGCCGCGCATGGAATAGAGTTCGTCGCCACAGCCTCACCAGCTTACTGGTCAGACTACATGGCTAAGGTTCGAAGAGCAATCGAAGTCGATGGCCCAGCCTTCATCCACGTGATTCAACCATGCCTTTTGGGATGGAGATTCAATTCAAACGAAACAATTAAAATTGCCCGCCTTGCTGTACAGACAAGGTTTTTCCCGATTTACCACATTGAGAAGGGCCAATACAAACTAGACATTAAGATTCCAAAGCCTCTACCAGTTGAAGAATACTTAAAACCTCAAGGCCGCTTCCGCCACCTATTAACCCCGGAGTCCAAAGGAGAGCTTGAGAGAATACAAGCCTGGGTTGACGCAAACTGGGCAAGAATCTGCCAACTCGCTGGCGAAAAAATCTAATCCTTCCCTTCCTCTTTATTTCAAACTGTTAATATTGCGCATACTAAGTTTTGAATAATTGTTAAGGTAGCAGCACCCAGTCTAATTGACCTCAAGAGATGAGAGTATGCCAAGTTTAGATAAGTTAAAAAATGAATTTGTTAAAACGTCTAGAGAAGCGTACATTAGAGGACTTATCTCCGGGTCGGGTGGCAACCTTAGCGCTAGAATCCCGAGGTTTGAACAAATTCTCATCAAACCTTCAGAAGCTTCCCTCAGAGAGCCTCGACTGTTGCTTATTGACTTTAAGGGAAACGTTATAGAAGGAGCAGGCAAACCATCAATTGAGCGATTTCTCCACATAGGCATTTACACTGTTCGACCCGACGTGGAGGCAGTCATCCATACCCATTCACCAGCCGCTACCGCATTTGCAGTAGTTGGAAAAGAAATTCCAATGGTAACCGCGCCAGCATCAATCATCCTGAGAAGATGCCCATTAATTGGCTACGCTCCACCCGGCTCAAAGAGGTTAGCGGAATACGTTGTTTCAACATTCAAGGACACTACAATAAAGACCGCAACACTCCAGAATCATGGTGCAATCGCCGTTGGAAAAAATTTGACCGACGCTTTAAATAATGCTGATTTGCTTGAAGCCACCGCGAAAATTGCCCTCCTTGCATTTCAAATTGGAAAGCCAAAGAAGATTCCAAAATATCTCAGATCACGAGTTGAGTAAACCTTAACTGACTACCAAGCTAGCTTTTAAGATTTACAAGCAGTCTCTCTCCGGCAATATGATTAATACTTATGAAAATCAGATTTACAACTGGTGGCGAAACATTTGAATGAAGAATTCTCATTTATGAAGTTGCCTGAAAAAATTGATTTCAGCGAACACATCATCGGAGTCTATTACTTAGAAACATCCCTAAGCATGGAAAAAGCAGCGGAAAGCCTCGCTGGAGAACAGTCAACTGGAACATGGACTAAGGTTTACACAGAAACACCTGAGATCCACGAAGAACACGGAGCAAAAATCGTTGGATACTACGAGCTCCCATCAAGTGATGCAAACACACGTAAAGGAATTGTCATTTTAGCACACCCAACTCTTAATTTCGGTTCCCAAATTCCATTAATGCTAAGCGTAGTAGCTGGTAACCTTTACGAGATGAAAGATTTTCACAGTATCAAATTGCTAGATTTACATTTTCCTAGGGAATTCGTGAAGGATTTTCAAGGCCCAAAATTTGGGGTAAAAGGCACAAGAGAAGTCCTAGGAGTTTTCGATAGACCATTAGTTGGAACAATAATCAAACCGAAGGCGGGGATGAGACCAAAGGCGCTTGCAGATTTATGCTATCACATTGCCCGAGGAGGCTTGGACTTTATAAAAGATGATGAGGTATACGGTCCAGTTAAATACGCGCCGCTTGAAGAAAGAGTTCCCCTAGTTATGGAAGCTTTAGATAAGGCGAACTCTGAGAAAAACGAGAAAACCCTTTACGCCGTTAATATAACCGATGAAGTTGACAAAATCTTAGAAAACCATGATCAAGTCATAAAGTTAGGCGCAAACTGTGTCATGCTAAACTTTGTCACAGCAGGATTTTCGGCGTTACGTGTACTCGCGAAACATACGAAGGCTCCAATTCATGCCCACCGAGACATGTTTGCTGCCTTCACTCGTGTGCCAACCCATGGCATAAGCACCGCAGTCGTAACAAAACTCGCTAGACTAGCGGGAGCTGACCAACTCCACATCGGGGCAATCCAAGGGAAACTCTATGAACCAGATGAAATTGTAATCGCAAGCGCTAGAACTTGCCTTAAGGAGTTTCATAACATAACTCCATGCTTACCAGTTTCAAGCGGTGGACAACATGCAGGGAAAATTGCAATAAACTGTAAGCTACTTGGTAAAGACGCCTTGATTTTAGCGGGTGGAGGAGTTTTAGGCCATCCAAAAAGCATTGAAGCCGGCGCACTTAGCATGAGACAAGCCCTAGAAGCCTACATGAAAAAAATCCCTGCAAGAGAATACGCGGAAGATAAACCTGAATTAAAAATAGCCCTCCAAACATGGGGTGAGGTGCCCGTCACGTTTTAACAGTACAATTAGAAAAGAAAAAATGAACTAGTTAACGTGGATAAACTAGAACGCCCTCTTTGGGATTCTTGGTAATTTTTTGGAACTCTCCAATGATTCTTTTTGTAATCGGGCCTACATTCCCGTTGCCGATAACTCTTCCACTAATTTTAACTATAGGTGTAATTTCCGCGTGAGTGCCGCATAGAAAAACTTCGTTGGCGTTAAGTAGCTCGTATAAAGTGATGTCCTTTTCTACCACTTCGTAGCCTAAATCCCGTCCAAGCTTGATTATTCTTTCTCGAGTTATTCCATGAAGAATGCTTGCAGTGGTTGGGGGAGTTGCAATCTTTCCAGTCTTAATGATAAACAGATTCGTTGTTGGAGCCTCAGAAACAAATCCACGCATATCCAACATAATTGCCTCATTAACCCCGGCTGCAATTGCTTCCAACTTCGCCAGAATACTATTAAGATAATTCAGGGACTTGATCTCGTGAGTGGTTGCTTGTGGAGGATCCCTTCGGGTTGAGGCGATAATTGCAACTATCCCTTTCTCCCTGGCTTCCTTACCAAACAAAGGCTCAACCGGCTCAGCAATAATAATTACCGAAGCCGTTGGACACTTCCTCGGATCTACACCAAGATCACCGACCCCTCGGGTAACAATCAGTCGAATGTAAGCGTTTCTCAAACCATTTTCTCGAAGGGTTTCGAGAACAGCATTAATCATTCCATCCTTTGTAAGCGGAGTCTCCAGCATGATGGCTTGCGCTGAACGATATAGGCGGTCGACATGCTCCCTAAGCTTGAAAACTACTCCTTCGTACGCGCGAATTCCCTCAAAAACTCCGTCCCCGTAAAGGAAACCGTGATCATAGACCGAAACTTTAGCTTTTGATTTAGGGTAAAATTTTCCATCAATATAAACTAGATATTCCCTTTTCTCCAATTGTAAACCTCGCAGTAAGTGTTGTATTAATATCGGTTACAGTGAGAGCATTTAAGCCATTGGGTAAAATGTTTAGAACTAGTTGAGATTAACTGAGAAATGCATTGGGTGAAAACATGACCGAAACTAAAATAATGCTTGACGACATTCAAGCGATCAAATCGATTGACCGAATGAATATGTGTGGAATTCAATTAAAATTTCCAGATAATGCTGAGGATGCGATCAAACGAGCTGAAACACTACGTATTCCTAAAAGCCTCAAAATTGGGAAGTATATAATCCACTATCGCCAACCTGAAAAAATTTTGATACTAGGAATGGGCGGGTCAGCGATCGGCGGCGAGCTTCTTCGCGGTTGGCTGAAGAAATATAGCCCAATTCCAATTGAAGTCAACCATGATTACCACCTACCGGCATATGCTGATGCGAACACGCTTGTAGTTGCAGTCAGTTACTCAGGGAACACTGAAGAAACCCTATCAGGATTTGTTGAAGCGGTCAGCCGAAAGTGCATGGTTATAGGGATCAGTTCTGGGGGAGTTCTTGAAAAGTTCTGTCAGAGTTTAAGGGTGCCATTCCTTAAACTCCCAAGCGGAATGCCTCCTCGGATCGCTCTACCCTATCTTTTCTTTCCGCTGGTTCTTATCCTTAAAAAATTTGGAATCGCCTCTAAAACGAATGAAATCCGAGAGGCACTTTTGGTTCTAAGACAATTGCGAGAAGAAATCAAACCAGAAATCCCGACTTCACAGAATCCGTCAAAACAACTTGCATCTCAATTGTATGGTGGCATCCCGATAATCTACGGGTTCCGAGAATACAATGGTGTTGCAATGCGGATCAAAACTCAGTTCAATGAAAATGCAAAGATTCCTGCAAAGTATGAGGCGTTCCCTGAGTTAAATCATAACGAAACCGTTGGATGGGAAGGACCCAAAAAACTGACCAAACTCTTTAACGTCATCTTACTACGGGATCCAAGTGAGCCTCCAGAAATCCGAACTCGAATCGAAATAACAAAAAAGTTAGCTCTGAAACGAAAAGCGGGAAAAATATTAGAAATATATCCAAGAGGAAAAACAACCCTCGCAAAAATGCTCTCTACAATATACATAGGTGATTCTGCCAGCATCTACTTGGCGATTCTGTATGGAATCGACCCTACACCAGTTGAAATTGTCAATAAAATAAAACACGAGCTTAAGAAAAAAATCGACGTAACTACTCCCCTCAGTCAACAAGTTAAGGCATTCCTAAAGAAGTAACCGAAATTTTATTATGAGGAAGACAAAGGTAGCGTTTAATTCGCATTCTCCAAGATTCCCTGCTAACACCTATCGACTCTTAGCCGCAAATGTAGCCCCTAAAAGAGCAAAAACTCCAACCAGATAGAAGATCACTTGCACATCAAATAAGTCAGCGAGCGAACCAGCTGCAACCCCGGCTAGGGCTCCGGAGACCCACATAAATGTCATTGCAAAGCTAAAGGAGAAACCTCGAATATTATAAGGAGTAGACTCGGAAATCAACGCGTAAAGCGGTGGAAAAACAGCGAAAGCAACGAACCCAAGGCCGACCAAGATTGGAATAAGAAGAAACGTTGCTCCAAAGACGATGGAAACCGCAAAAACCCCAATTGCAAGCATTAAACAAGAGACCGTTTGTTTGCGACCAAATCGGTCAGAGAGGGTTCCCCCAACTAAACCACCAAGAACACCCGCGGCGACAGCCACGGATGAGAACACAGCTGCTTCAAGAACACCAAATCCTCTGACTTTAACAAAATATGTTGGAAGGAAAGTGAATAAGCACCGGTAACACGCCGCTGCTAAAGATAGAAGTACTATCTCCGAGAAAATTGCTTTAATTGGAAATCGATTAGTTGCGTTTGCTGGACAATCTAACGCAATCAAGTTTTCTGGGCTGGGTTCTTTAAGCGCTTTCATCGACAACAGAAGGACGAAAAACCCTAAAGCCGCCCAAACAATGAAGGGGAAACGCCAACCGAAAATTGTTGCAATGTAGCCCGAAGTTACAAATGCTAATAATATCCCAAGGTCACCACCACTACTTTGCACCCCTAACGCCCTGCCACTTTTAGATTTCTGAAACGTTTCTGAGACTATCGCGAAACCAGCAGGATGATATACTGTCCCGGCGAGGCCGAGAAACGCAAGAGAGGCCAAAAGTTGAAAGAAATCAGTCGAGAAGTTAACCAACACTGCTGCAAGGGAAACGGCTACCACACCTATAATTAACGTGATTCTCTTACCAAACCGATCTATTGCGAAACCTGCCGGAACCTGCATGGCAGCCATGGTTAAACCTGTAATAGAAACGATTAACCCAACTTGTGTGTAACTTAATCGAAACTCCTCTATTACCAATGGAAGACATGGCGCGAGGATAGATAGAATCCCATCGTTCACCATATGCGCAAGAGAACAAGCCGCAAGAAAAATGATTCCATAGCGTATCCTCAAAGTTGCTTTAACCCCACACCGCGTAAATATACCGCATACTAAAGTCTTCGTTTTAAAACTATTGGAAAACCGAAAACACAAATCCAAGGCTAACCTCCATATTCTTATGAAACTTGATGAGTTCAAAGAGCAAGTTACAAACGTAATTTCGGAACTCCGACGTGAAACTGGGAAAAAAATTACTTTGGTTCACCATGATGACGCGGATGGAATTTGCTCAGGGGCAATCACTAAAGCCGCTTTAGAAAGAGAAGGATACCACATCAAAACATTTTGCCTAGAAAAGGCATACCCCGAGGTTGTACAAAATCTCCACAGCATGAGAAATGAAATTATCTTCTACTGTGACATAGGATCGTCCCATGCCCAATTCGTTTCCGAAAGCAATTCCGGGCGAAACCTAGTCATCATTCTAGACCACCACGATCCAACTCCAACTACTGACCCAAGAGTTCATGACCTAGACTTAGAGCACTTTGACTTCCGTGGAGAAACCGACTTTTCTGGAGCAACATGTTGCTACTTATTTGCCCGAGCTTTAAATCCGCAAAATCGAGACCTAGTTTACTTAGCCTTAGTTGGAAGTTGTGAAATTCCTCAGGGATTCACCAGCGTAAATAAACAGATCCTTGAGGAAGCGGAGCGAGAGAAGGTTGTTAGATCAAAGGGAAAGACATTTGAAATTACCCGCCTTGGAGTTACTATAAATGACCTTTTCTCCATTCTACAGGTCCTTGGTCCAGTTGGCTATTACAATGGCGGCCCGGAGTTCGGAATCAAAGCCTGCCTTGAAGGAGTATCACCTGAAATCAAGCAACTAGCCAAGCAGCTTGAAGAAAAACGGAAGCAAGCAAACAAAACGCTTCTTTCTCGACTCCTCAGCGAACGGCTGAATGAAACAGAACATATTCAGTGGTTTGACGCAAGGAATACGTACCAAGGAATGGGAACAAAGGTAATTGGAACATTTTGCTCGTTTCTTTTATACCAACAACGCCTAGTCAACCAAAATAAGTATCTCTTGGGGTTTACCGACATGTCCCCTGAGATTCCTGGTTACGGCAAGTTAAAGGAAAAATACGTTAAGGCATCTATTAGGGTGCCCAAACCGATGCAAACGCGAATAGACGCGAGAGAACTTCCTTCGGCCTTTGAACTCCTTGCCAAAGCATCCGAGGGATTTGGGATAGCTGACGGCCATGCCTATGCTGCCAATGTTGTAATCTCTTTTCAACAAAAAGAAGAACTAATCGATAATGCGGAAAGAATAATCCATGGCAAAAAATAGAAAGAGTCTTTAATAAGCTCTAAACAAAGTTTCAGCCTCTTAATGAGCCGTTTAAAATTTTTCGGGCTTTTTCTCACCATAAATCTTTTATCCATGAAGCAATGAACGCCCATGAGTGATGGATAAGGAGGAATCGTAGTGGCGAAGTGCCCAAAATGTGGAACTGATGTCTCAGCCCCGGCTAAATCTTGGGATGTTGCCCCGAAGAAAAAAGCCGGACCAAAGCTCCATGTGGAACTTTTCAACTGCCCCAAATGTGGGACGAAGTTCCGCGTAGCAAAGAAAACCTAAGCCAATCGGGGTCTTTCCCCCTTTTTCCATACCAACTCTTTTCTTGGCTTGAACTTTTATGATCGTGAAAGTTAAAGCGTTATTTAATGCTCTCTTAAATACCTCTGCGAAAACAGAGGTATTAGGTCCCTAACTTGCCAGTCCAGAAAGTCCCGGTTAAAGAATTTGAGAAGTTTTGGAATACGCTTTCTGAAGAGGTACTAATAAAGGCGGTCTATCTTTCCGGCGAAGATTATGTCATAGTTTATCTACCGATAGGTGGCAGATAACCGCACCTAATTCCTTGGAAAAATGAACAAGAAGATGCTTATTCATTAGCTATGTTTTCATAGATTTGTTTAAATCAAGCAGCAACATATCAACGCCCGTTTAAAATCTGCTTAATTCACCTAAAATTCCACCATGTAAACATGTCAAAGAATTACTAAATATAAAGAAGCCCTCTAACGTCTGTCTGCAGCGGGGCTTTGGTGTAAAACCGAAAACCAACAGGAAGAACCAAGAGGAAACCAAAAGGGAAACCTGGAGGAAGTACTCAAGGGGAAACCCGAAGGCAAGTAGGAAGCCCTAGCGGGATACTGCGGCAGTCCAAGACCCCGAAAGGAGAGGAGGATTGAAGCAGTAAGCCGTGGAAGTTCAAACTTCCGAAAGGAAGGGAGAATGGAAGCGGAAACAACCCAAAAGGTTGGATAAAAACCGCTGAGAACACACCCCGGAAGCCAAGACGAGAGTCAAGGCTGAGGGGGAGGAAGAGGGAGGGGGCTCCTCTAAGTCCCGCTGCGCTACTTCTAAAAAGCAAAATACACGGTGTACACTCTATTTCATCGCGTGAAGTTTTCCAATAACGTGCCATACGTCATTTTTTGCATCGTATTTCGTTGGCTTACATTTAAAGAAGTACCCAAGCGCCCCCAGCTGCGCAAGGATAGTTGCAAAAACAGGGCAAGGTCTCATGTATTCAGAACCTCGCAGTTTAACCAAATCATGGAAAACTTTGGCGCCAAAAATGCCATGAATCTCAAACTTCAACTCATCATTTTTCCGAATGATGGTAACCTGTTTCACAAATCCATTAGACACAAAAAACCGCCAAAGATTTATAATACATTCAAACGGTTTTCCCCTCTTTATTTCAACTCCTTTCCGCTTTAGATATTCAAGAAGGTATTCGCCCACGCTTACCACCGTGGAAGCATATACCCCATGATCAAATGTATAATCCATAAGCGCTAAACCAAGACCATACAACAGAGCATTCAACACATTGTCTTCAACTATCTCCTTCCGATAGTTCCTCGAAACGAGAGTTATCCTATCTAGATCCATCTCTTCCGATTTCAACTCGATCCTATCCTCCCTCAAATTTCTTTAATGCATTAACAAAAGATGACTTCCCAATTTGGAGAGCTTTAATGCCGTTAGCTGAGATCTTGTAAATTCTCCTTTGTCGTCCATCGAACGATTCCCATTCACCCGTAATATATCCTTCATCCTCAAGAAAATACAAAACCGAATAAACCGAACTGACGCCCATAGAAAAACCAAAACGAGCGCGAAGTTCTGATATAACTTCGTACCCCCATCGGGGTTGTTGAGCAATAAGAGAGAGCAACCAAAAATCAAGAAACGCTCTCGCCAATCTTTGGTTATATGCATCCGGTACCTTCTCAAGCTTCATACGACACGCCTCTCTCGAATTATATATTTACTTTCCGCAATTTTCGTCTACGAAATGAATGTTTTTAATTTTCTGAAAATAAAAATTAATCCATCAAAATCCGCAACTATACTTGACCCTCCTTATATTAATGAGCCCTAAGATCCTTTATCGATGAAAAGGCCATCCCTAACACAATTAATGCTCCCCCAACCACAAGGCGAATAGTCACAGGTTCGGCCAGAAGTATAGCGGCGAAAATTGCGGCAAATACAGGTTCCAAAGACAAAACTATAGCAGAGTAGGTTGCATGAGCGTACTTCTGACCCCAAGTCTGTAAGAAATAGGCACCAGCGGTTCCCAAAACCCCTGAATAAACTAAGCCAAACACCGCAAAGGTTGATGCAGCAAAATTTAGCCGTTCAGTAAATAAAGCTCCGAATGCAGTGACAAAAGCGACGAAGGTTATTTGTTCCATCGTAAGTACTTTAGTATTCATTTTCTTGGCATATTTATCTGTAAAGAAGACGTGTAGGCCAAACGCTATCGCACAAACTAAGATCAATAGGTCTCCGTAAGCAAATGTCAAGTTTAAATTTAACGAGAGAATCAGCAACCCAGCTAATGCGCTGATAAACCCTGTTAAAGTGTAAACCGTGGGAAAACGCTTATTCACCGTCACATCAAGCAAGCCAACAAGCACCACGCTAAGCCCTGTTATGAAGCCCGCATTAGCAGCAGAGGTCCGCTGTAATCCCCACACCTGAAAAGCAAACCCCACAACCAGAAAGCTTCCAAGCAACAAGGAGGGAGACAAATGACTCCTCCAATTTTCTTTAAGTCCCCTTTGGGATGCAACCACCAGTATCGCGAGAGCGATCACAAATCTTGCCGCTATGAAAGTCAAGGGTGGAATACTTTCAACTGAGACCTTAACGATTACAAAGGATGCTCCCCAGATCAACGAAGTTATCAGCAACGCAGAAGTAGCATTTCTTGTTTGCAAAATGCCGTTCACCAGTTGACATATAAATTACAGTTTGAGTATACAGCAATTGTACACTTTTAATAACTATGCACTAGCACACGTTATTTTGTGCTCGAAAGATACAAAATAAATCTCTAGCCTAGGATTTGAGCCAGATCTTCGCCAACTCATCAAAGTTTGGGAATAGCGCTTTCAAAATGGGGATGTACATATTCTTCTCACTCGGGCTCATAAACTGAAATTGATATTCCCCAACGTAGGGCGAGGGCTTTCCCTCTCTTGTTATAAACTCAATATGCATTAACGGATTGCCTTTTTTGATGGTAATTGGCGCCCGCTCGTTGCTTA
>Ga0315312_1000131_pt1 | contig 118974 bp, 132 predicted proteins | sample TDP7_MG_FD_203629 | JGI IMG/M metagenome (GOLD analysis project Ga0315312, IMG submission 203629) | Freshwater sediment microbial communities from Lake Towuti, South Sulawesi, Indonesia - TDP7 | ecosystem: Environmental > Aquatic > Freshwater > Lake > Sediment | place: Indonesia: South...
AGTGACCCTCTGGGTGGTCGAATAGGTGCGTGCCCTTCATCAAAGCAGCGAGGAGAAATGCAAAAGGGATCCTGGAGCTGATTGAAAGAGAGGAAAACATAAATAAGGACTTCACATAGGTGCGCGCATCATACTTTGTTTTCTGCAGAGATAAGGATTCGTAACGCTGAATGCCTGTTGCTCCTCAGTCCGGTGTACCTTACTTCCTTTGGTTTCAGCCCGCACTTTTGAAGCAGTTCTTTAAGAGCCCTTTCATCGTGAAACTTTTTGGGCAGCCCCGTGATGATCCTCTCGATTAGCCAGCTTATAAACATCAGAGGTCCCTTGTTTGCGCTAGTTAGTATCAACAGCCCGTCGGCCTTTAAAACCCGTCCAACTTCCTTAACTAACTTCCTCTGATCCTCGCTCCCCACATGCTCAAGAAGCCCTACGCATAAGACCTTATCATAGACAGCCTCGCGGTAGGGAAGATTTCGGCCATCGCAAGCTAACAAATCGGCGTCTAGTTTTAACTGCTTCACTCTTTCCCTCGCTACCCTAACCATTTTCGATGAAACATCTGCAGCGTTCACGTTAGCTCCATGGCAGGCGGAAGCACAAGCGAACCTCGCCGTGCCACATCCAACGTCCAGCACCACCTCACGCTTCTTTGGGTTCAATAACTTTAAGACCAGCTCAAACTCATTTGTCCGAATCCGCTTACCCCAAAGCCAAAAAAGCCTACGCTCCCACTTGTTGCTTAACTGATCGTGGATCCTCTTAACGCGAACAATAGTGTCGCTCATAATGCATATGATCCTCATGTTGTTGGTCATAAATTTGTAATTACGATTTTTAGAAAGCGAAGCGTATCCAACAGTGAGTTGAAGTGTGATGAGCTGCCTTTATGAGTTGAGTTGATGGGAACCTCAGTTATCTTAAAGCCTAACCTGTGCGTCTTAATCAAGATCTCTGACTCCGCTGAATAATGTTCCTCCTTAAAGTCAACGGTCTCTAAAATCTTACGGGTAAACGCGCGAAAGCCAGACTGTGAATCTGAAACTGGGACACCAAATCCATGCCTAATTATCCAGGTCGTAATTATGTTGCTTAGCCTTCTGGGCAGCGTCAAGCCATGTGCGGAGCCCTTGAATCTTGACCCTATCACTAAGTCCGCCTCTCCCTTTAGAAGCGGGTCCAAGACGCGTGGAATTTCATTGGGATTGTGCTCCCCATCGCCATCCATTGAGACAACGAAGTCGACTTCCCTGCCTTGGAGCGCATGCCCGAATCCTGTCTTCAAGGCTGCTCCCTTGCCTTTATTCACCTGGTGTCTGAGGACAACAGCCCCGGCGCGCTGAGAAGCCTCAGATGTGGCGTCTAAACTCCCATCGTCCACCACAAACACCAAATCAACATGCTTCCTGACCTTACTAACTACTACTTCGATTGTCTTTCCCTCATTATAGGCGGGAATCACGCAAACAATTCTCGACACCGCTTACCCCTGCCATTTCAACATGATTATATAAAGAATGCGCATATTAAAAAATATTTTATGGATCTCTGGGTTATAAATCAGAAAACGGTGTTTCTGAGGTTGAGGATGCATGCATGCATGTCGCTCTTATTTAAAGGAGTACCTACATCGATGTCAACACTTCCTCTCTGTTTTTCTAAGGGAAGATGCAGCTGAGCAGCTGCTCCTCCTTTGAGCACAATATCCGCGCATTTATCTTGAAGCTGTGCAGCAAGTTCGCAATCCCATAGAAATATTTCAACAGCTAATGGATTTGGAAATTCATACTTTCTTGCTCTCTCCAATATTTCCTCTTTAGTAAAGTATTTCGCATTGTGAATTAGACTCATCGCAATGCCTCCATCGCTCTGAGAACTTTTTTTACATGCTTATTTTCACTCTTGACTTTTATAGGAAGCTCGGGACGAACAAACTTTGCTATTGCTTCCATTTCTTCCCTTATCCCTCTTCTGCCTGCCAGCATGAGCAGATGACTAAAATTAATGGGTTCGGTTCTCAAAACTTTGAAGATAATTCGACCTGCTTCCTCTTCAAGGAAGGGTACTCTCCTCCTTGTACTCTCAAAGTACAAATCCACTAAAGCCCGCTCAATACTTGCATTTCCATCAAGGTTACCTGGAAGTTCCATGAACTCTCTTACCACGAAAACATCTCTCTCGGGAAAATTTTCCAGTGTGATGTTGATCTCGCTGCGACTGGGATTGAGCAAAGCTCTTATTTCTACTTCCCTTAGCAATGTAACAGCTACTTCACCAGCTCCTTTTTTAACATATATCAAGTGAATGAGACGCTTGGGTAAATGGTGAAAAAAGCGATAGAGTAAGGAGCCCCCAGTAATCATGAATTCAATTCCTTTATTTCTGAGCAAATCTCTTGTTTTAGTTAGTGGACCTGGAACAAGTTCGACGCTCACACTAGTTGATACTGTCACAGTTTCTTTGAGTTCAACAGTTTTTAGAACCTTATAGATGCCTCTGCCTAATCTTTCTATTAATCCTCTCTTGCAAAGGTCATGGAGAATACGATACACTGTTCCTCTAGAATATCCTTTTTTCTCGTTTAGAAGTTTAAACACATCTTTTGCTCTAAAAATTCCGTTATTAAACTTGGATTTGAGAACTTCTAGAGCTGTTTCTTCCCATTTCATAATGAATAGTAAGGAACAGCAAAAATAAATAGTTTTGCAATTGCTTACTTCAAGGCATTTATAGTCCCACATGCTTTACAGAAAAGGAGATGTTCCGAAAGGCTAACGTTTTTGATGGATAATGATGAGCGGCTTATCCCCTTCTCTCAGCTTTCCTCATCCGGTTTTCGAATTGTTTCCCTGCGCGCGGCCATGCATCATTTCCTCCTCTTCTATGCAGGGCAAGCCCTTTCTTTTCTCGCCAAAGGTTCCGCAAAACAATCAGCTTGGCTTGGTAGAAGTATCCGCCTTCACGAAGCTCTCTCCGTTCCGCCGTTATAGCCTTGAAATCCTCGCCCATAGTTTTCGCCTGCTCCATTTGGTAAAGCTCCTGCGCCTTCTCCCTAATCATAGGTCTCACCCAAGGCCAAAATTTACCAGGCTGCCTCTGCTTTGGCACGTAGATACCGCTCCATCGTTTCCGTTTCAGAAAAGTAGGGGCAGTCGTCGGATGTTAGCTGGTGTTGTTTGGCGAAGGCTCGGAGCATTTGACAGATCTTGTGTGTGGTTAAAGGCTCTTTCTGTCGGGTGTAGCAGACTCTCGAAGCCATTATTATTGGCAAAAAAGAAAGAAGGGGACAGTTTGGGCAGATCTTAGGTTCTGATTTCGACAATTTCTTCATACCTCAAAGTTTCTATTGCGTTTTCGATTTTGCGTTGTGAAATGGGAAGGTTTACGATGTAATCTGCGATTCTTTCGGGCTTCTTCTGTGGTTTCTGCTTCAACGATGAGGATTAATTCCACTAAATACTTGGGCATTGCTTTTCACCTTTTGAAGTGTTTTAGGGCGAAGCGGTTTGCCTTTGTCTGTTTTCTGTGCATGTTAAGTCCTCGTAGATCGTCTAAGAGGTGGCTGAACTCGTGGAGGAAGATAAAGCGGATGAGCTCGTTTGGGTTGTCGAAAGCGACTGTTTCCAAGATATATTCATAACCATAGAATGGGTGGAAAATCTGCTTTGTTCCGACTGCAAATTTCTGTGTGAATGGATAAGTGATGTTTTTGTTTATGGCTATTGTGATTAGTTTTTGGGAGGGCTGGCATTTTCCGTGGAACGGGTGTTTGCCGTTATGCCAGTGGACTTCGACTTTCCAGTCGTCTAATGGCTGTGCAAGTTTTATTGGAAGCTCAAAGTCTTTTCCATATTCAACCCCCCAACGTTGTTTGCTGGTTAAGTCGTCGAGAAAAATGGGAAGGTTTGTTTTATTTTCAACCTTCAACCTTCTCCGCCTCCTCTAACGTGTTTTGCAATGTGTTTGTCAAACTTTTTGACTGGATAATACCGCTTACAAGTTGGGCAGTACTTCATTAAAACTTCGTTTGGCATCTAAAAGCCTCCTGGAAAGGTCAAAGGAGAAAAAGCGTGGGGAGTTGATTGGTTGTGGATTTCGCGCTGGATTGCTTGGATTTCCAAGAGTGTGTGGATTTCTTGAATTTGGAGTTCGCTTATTTCGCCGTCGTATGGGTTGGACGTGTCGTTGTCGTTGTCTAAGGAAAGTTTGAAGGCGTAAAGTTTAGCTTTCTTAATTTGGTATTTTACTTTATTTAATTTCTTATTTAGGTTTAGTAGGTTTTTAATTTCTTTTTCGCTTGGCATCTTACTCTACCTCACCTAAAACGTAGGCTAATTTTCTAAAAATGGGTTCCAAGCTAAAATTAAAGCTTAGAAAATGGTTGTTTTCACGTTTCCGTGCAGTTCCACGGATTTTCCATGTGAAACTCTAAACTCATAATGAGCGATTTTCACTTTTCAGCCTGAATGAGGCATGCATGCATGTTATCATTTGTCGGTGTGAACGCGAACTATCTCTTTATACACGTCTAAAAAATCTTTGGCAAAGGCGTTAGCTAGTTTCTCGGTGCCTCTGTGCTTTCTGCCTTGAGTCCGTAGGTGATGATAGAATTCGTGAAGTGCAACGTGTGGATTGTAGAGGGCGTCTTGGTTTGAAAAGTATATTGTCTTTTTTCCAGCAACATAGCAGCCTCGATTTTTCGTTTGACCTTTAGGCATACCTATCTTTACATTGGGAACTTCGACATTGTAGCGTTTGCTAAGCTCTTCTATGGCTTTTTCAGGTTTTTTGGATAAGATCAAATAGACTATTCTCGCTTTAAACCAAAAGTCGGCTTCTGACATGCGGCTCATCCCAAAATGTAACATGAAAGGTCTTCGTTGCAGTGATAGCGTTTCTTTAACACGGCTTTAAAGTCACCTGACAACCTCTCTAAACATTCACACTTCGAAGCGTTTCTTTTAAAGGGTTTTTGAAATAAAAATGTTTGTCCAGCGCGTGTGATTTTGCTGCAGCCTTGTAGCAAACTGTTAAACTCGCATTTAATGTAAGAAACATCCATGGATGTGGGACTGTCCCGAGTATAATTTGGCGCCAAATAAGAGTTTCTGTTTGCAACGTCATCCGTTGATAACATAAGCTCACGAACTTTAGGAGACAGTCTTCCAGTCTTTTTCGGCGTTTTGGGCGCGCGCAAATGATGCTAAGTCTATTTCCGTGATAATTCATTAAAGGATAAAAGCAACTACCGTAGAGATGGAAGAGCAACTCCCGCATAACATCATCATGGATGCATAATGTATGGTCCGAGTTTATTTAGAGCTCTCTGCACTAATAGCCTTAGCTAACTCATTTGATTTGTTTCATGACCAAACGAAGGAGTTCTTAGACAAAACAAAACGTCTCGGCTTTGAACCGATATCATGCAAGCAAGCTGTAGAAATGGACTTAGCCATAGGTGTAGCCAAGAGACCGTTAAGAGTGGCTGACGCACTCAGAATAATGGAGGCACTCGATACTTATGGAGTTAGGCTCCTAAATACGCAGTCAAGAACCCTCCTTATGCTTGTCGAGGAGTATCTAAAAGAAGCCCAGTTAAACATAGGCGACTTATTACACTACGCTGGAGCAACCTTGTTGAATGCAGATTATCTTGCCTCTTGGAACACAGACGACTTCAACCCCCGCTTCGAGAAGTCGATAAACAGAGTTAACAGAAAACAAAATCTTAAAACTATAAAAGTAGGCACACCAACTATGATTTTAGAGTGGTTACCATGAGTGGTGTCAATGTAGCCAAACAGATACATAAAGATGTAGACCGCATGCTCAAGGGCTTAAGCATAGAGGATCAAGAAATAGTGCTCAAGGAAGCCCACAACATAGTTGAAAGCCTTAAAAGAATAGAGCAAATAACAAGCAAAGTTAAAGCGCAAGCCTGAACCAGTCCTTCTAGGCATGCGCGCGTGAGCTTCACCTACATTCTGAACAAGCTTGGCTGTAGCCTTTATGAGGCTGAAGGTGCTCTGAGAAGAGCCTTACCGCTTTATCCAGACTTGAAGGAAGTCAAACTGTTCAATGCTTATCGTTATTACTACCACGTTTCTATGGCGGATGAGGATGTTAAGGCGGCCATCAAAATGAAGGAGAATTACATACGCGTTGTGAAGGGAAGAGCCAATCGGATTGGCCACAATTGGGAGGCTGTGGCGGAATGGTTTATAGACAGATTTACAAAAGGCGCGCAGTTTTGGACTCAGAATCACCGAGCCAAACGTATGGATCCTAGAAGGATAACGCTTCACTTGATTAAAGGTGTTGGGGGCAGAAGAATAGCGGCTGAGGTTGACAGAGTTTGGGAGATAACGCCCGGCGTCTTGGCTCCGCCCATAACCTATGTGCTTTCATGTAAGTGGTGCCTGGTCCGCAAGGATGATGTGGACGATTTCTTAGAGGTTTTGCGTTGGAGTAACGAGTTTGGTGTGGACACACCAGATGGAAGACAGGTTAAACAAAGAGTGTACGGAGTTTTTGCTGGAGGCGCCTTTAATCCCAAAGAGAGCGTTCAATTGAAGAATGGGGAAAACATAAGCTTGGCTTCTTACGCGGCTAGGATGAATATGCAGTTGTTGAAGGCTGCGGATTTCAATGTTAAATTACGTGAAAGAGGATGCCCAAAAAACGTAACAGTCCAGAGAATATGCAAAGTAGCCAAAGACGAGAATGAGGTACGAGAAATATTAGATGCTGTTTGGGAAAGCCCAGAAAGAGGCGAGATAATTCTAGCTAAGTCTACAGAGAAAAACAAGCAATTGTATGAGTTTGAGAAGATGCTGGAAGAAAGGACAGATTGAAGGCAAAGGCAGCGCTAAACATTTGGTGTTTTTTTGTAACGCTCTACCAAGCCCTTCAAATTTTGGATATGTTTATTATGATCGTAGACTCATGACCCATTTTTGAAATATTCGTATGAGATCGTTTGACGCTGAGCTTTTCGAAAGTCTTGAATTACATAGCTGTAGGTCTGCAGGAATTCCATGTTAATCAGCTTCGATAAGGACTCAACGAAGTTTCTGAACTCTAACTTCGGTAGATATATGTTTACGATAAGCACATTTCCACCCAGGACTTTGCCCATCCCGCGTACGAATGGTTTGTCCAATAAGGAGCACGCAAATCTGGCAAGCTTTTCTAAGCTATCAAACGTTAAAAAGAAGTAGAAGACGTCAGATGTTTTTATGTCAAAGCGATAATCTGCAACATCGAAACTTTCGAGGAGCCCACGCGCCAGTATATGCTTTTGATAATGATACCCCGCCAGTTGTTGCGAAATGCCAAGCATTCCTGCTAACTTCGTTAGGGTCACAGATGGATTTTTCTCTAGCTCCTTTAAGATAAATACATCAATTTCGTCTGCCATCACAGGGAAGTCTTTGGGATCGGTTAATGTATAAGGCAGCCGAGTTGTTCTGGTCGGGATTTCATTAATCCATTCGTTCCACTTAAAGACCCATTTTCTTTCTTTTGGGTCAAACCATGTACATCTGTCGTGCACGGCCTGAAAGCACGTTGACCAAAAAATTCTCACATCACTGGCAACCCCCAATCTTTTTAGCTTATGTACGAAATCCTCAAACTCCATAGAATGCTCTTTGGGAATAGTGTAGATTCCTAGGCTACCCTCATTAATGCCATAGCATCGGTTCACATAAATCCAAAAATCATTCATTTTTAGGCCTTCAAATGGTAACTCTTCATGTCCTGGAAATGCTTGAGCATGAACAACAGCCTTTTTGAGACCTAAGTTGGTGTGATATATATTTGCATATAGAAAAACTTGGGGACGTATGCGTCTCAATCTCTTTCGCAAGGTTTCTGCGGGGACGTTCAACCTTTTAGCAAGGTTAGTTATGTTTCGAGGCCCATGAATCCCTAAACCTTCTATCATTCTAAGGTCTAGGATATCTAACTCTGGCATACCTGCTCATCCATCTTTGTTATTCTTTTGCGGTGCCTATATGAATTATTTGTCTTCTAACCTCCACCTTAGTTAGGGGCCCAGGGTCCATCTATGGGGTCGCCCATTGGTTCGTAGCCTGTGTTGAGGGTTACCCTTTCCGATATGGTAAGTTGGCCGAGCGTAGGTGCGTTAAGACTTATCGCAACTGTAGTGACTGCTGAAGCAAAGAATATCACGAACAATAGAAGGGCGGCTTTCCAATTCAAGTTTCTCACCTCCTTTGTAATTTCATCAGAATTAGTCTCTATTGGGATGAGAATACAAAAGTTTATATGGAGTTATCTTCTAGAAAATTCTTCTGTGATTGAATTGGAGTCGGACATTTTGAATAAGATGCATAGGAGGCTTGTTCAGGATTTTTTGGATGTCGTGATCTTGCAGGAACTGCTTAAGCGTCCTTTGAGTGGCTATGATCTTATCTCTTTTGTTCACAACAAGTTTCAAATATTGTTGAGCTCGGGCACGGTCTATTCCTACCTTTACTCCTTAGAGAGGGATGGGTTGGTGAAAGGCGAGTGCGCACAAAGGAAAAGAGTATATACGTTAACTGAACGTGGGAAAGAAACTGCTAGGGCGCTTTGGAATATGAAGGACAAAATTTTGGGATTGGTCTTAAACCTTTTCTAGGGCGAATGGGTTGCCTTTAGGTTTCTTCGGTGACTGTGACTCTTTCTACACTCTTGAACCATGGGATTTTAGGCTCGTGCGTTGAAAGCTCTTCTAGGATTTCCTTCTCGATTTCTTCGTTTGCCTTTTCCTCGCTTTCATCTACTAGGTGAATAACGATAACTGCTTTCTTGGCCATTTTCCTCTCCTCCCGCTTCAATGAAAATATTATCAACCTTCGTTATAAATTAATGGTTTCACCCAACGAAGACTGGACAATAGGAAAATCGTTATTCGTGGTAGTTTTCTAGTGTTTGCAGTCTTGCTTGTTTTAGGTCTTGTTCTGTTATCTTTTCGTTTAGGGCTCTGAAGGCTTGGATCTCTTCTTGTGAAAGAGGAAGTTACTCTCCATGTACCTTGATAGGTAAGCTTGTTTATCATCAGCAAACCGAAAGTGAAAGTTTCGACATATACTAGTGTGGAAATGTTTGTGAGTAAGCCAAGGCTTTTTGATAGACTCGAATGTAAAAATTGCATTTTTAAGGGTGGAGGCTACTGTTGGAACCAATGCCCATACAACATTTGGCGTAAATACTAAAATGGATGAGCTTTTGTCAAGTGGGCTTTGTAACGGCTTTAAACTCGTAAGCAGTCACGGTTAAGTTAGAGTCCCAGCTTCTTGGTCTGTGAATTTCCTCCCAAGCCCTGCGCGTGCGAAATATATATTGGCAAGAATCTGGAGACGACAACCTAATGCTCGAAGGCGACGTCTTGTAATAATCCGTGGACAATTGACTTGCCCCAACTGTGGAGCTCCCTTCTTCTCTGGGAAGCGTTTTCTGCTATTTATGTGGGCATAGACTTGTCAAAGAAGCCCCTCCAGAACCCGAACGTATCAAGCCTAAGTTAAAACCCAAACCGACAGTGAAACATGTACCCATTGAAATACCTGAATCAGAGATAGATGATATCGTTTTTAATTATATCGTTCAACACGGTGGGACAATATCAATCTCTGAAGCTGCAAGAGATTTGAATCTAACGCAAGAAGACCTAAAAGCTTCCATAGAACGCCTCAGGCAAGCCCATAAGCTAGAATAATAAATCGCATTTAATTACGCTATCTCTCTGTAGTTGTGAGAAAACACCGCATTTTTCAAATGGTGGGAGGTTTTGACTATTGGCACAACTATACGATAACTTGAGAAGCATTTGGCCCTGATAGAGGTCAGCTGACTTACGTTGTAGCCTATAGTCAAGATGGAGGGGAAACATAGATGCCTTTGGCTGTAAACTTGAACCAAAACCACTACATTTGGACACATATGGCCGTCCATCATTCTGTCACTGTTTATGATTCTTTCCATCATGGCTGTTATCCTCGCAAAGAAAAGAATGCCCAGAAAACTCAAGACCTAAACCAAAACCTCCATCCCCCTTTTTTATCGCCTCGAAAATTCCAAAAATAAATGAACCTTTTGGCTTCCCCTCAGGACAACTACTTCTAAATTAAGCCTCTCAAGTTAAAAATAAGCCAAAAAACAGAAAAAGAGGGAGTTTGCGGGGGATTTCTCCACGTCAAAGAGAATAAAAACTTATCGAAACAAATAGCACAGACAAGCTTATGACGCGATGATGAAAATGGGAAACAAGAAGTTAAAAGCTAAAGGAGTGCTCTTAGACTTGGATGGCACAATAGTAGACTCAAAAGAAGCGTACATAGAAGCAGTGAAAACCGCCCTTGCAGCCGTAGGGAAAAAATTTGTTGATGCATCAATAGTGACGGAGATTCCAAAGAGACTTGAACAGAACCTCCCAATAAACAATGTAGTGAAAGGAATTGACGTGCAGAAATTCTTAGAGACATATCTAAAAGCCTACTATCAAGCAACAACCACAAAAACGAAGCCCCTGCCAAAAATTTCGGACACTCTGAAGAAACTTTCAGAAAAGGCAAAGCTGGCGTTGATCACCATGCGCCATGTTCCGAAAGAGAAAGTCGTTGAGGAACTGGAAAGATTAGGCTTAGCGAAATACTTCCAATGCGTCGTAACAGCCTTGGAAACGCATGAGCCGAAACCTTCGCCAGAGGTGCTGATAAAATGTGCCAAACAGCTCGGCATACAAACGTGTGAATGTGTAGTTGTTGGGGACTCCGTCGCAGACATAAAAGCCGGAAAAAAGGCTGGAGCCAAGACAGTTGCAGTTTTGTCCGGAATCTTCTCCCACAAGGAACTAGAGAGGGAAAAACCGGATTTAATTCTGAAAAACGTCAACAAACTCCCAGATTTTCTCGAATAATCTGCAAAGCAAGCTTTAAAATATTCCTAAAATCAAAATATAGCCAAAAATTATCGAAAAAAGTTATAGAAGCAATTATAAATAAAGCTTAATTAAAAGCTCAACGCTAGTTTGAGGTGAAGAAGGCTTCAAACGGGAATGCTGATGAATTTCATAGAAACACTGCTGTCAGAGAAACTCAAAGACCTAAACCCAACGCTGGATGTTTTCGGTTCAGACCGAAAGGTACTCCAAATAGCATGTCAAGACTTGACAAACTACCTTAAAGTCCATTGGAACCTCGTCGGAAAGGAGGCAAATGAGTGCGAACTCGCTGAGAGATTAGAAAAGCTCTTCAACGAAAACCCAAGCGAGCTAGAAGAGTTTTTAGGAATTTGGACAGGAATATGGTTTAAAAAATGGAAGGAAAGAGTGAAGCTTCTCATAGGCAACGAGAACTCTAACAAATGGAACAGAGTCACAAAAATCCTAAGCAACGCGGAGCCATTATGGAGAAAGCTTTCAAACCGTCAAGAAATGCAAGAAGTAGTAACGTTCACACTCATCAAGAACGGGGAAATCTGCGGCACATCAATTCTCGCAGAAAACCTCCTCAAAATGGAATTAGGCGAAAAAAGCAGAGTCCGTCTTGATGGAGAAGAACAAGTAGTGAATGTTGTTAACAACGCTTTAAGAAGGGCAAGAGAACTAGCCCGAAGCAAGGGACCACTAATCTACGTAAAAATCGACAAGGGCTACTATCAATTTTCACAATAAACAAACAATTAGTTAGCGTACTCTTTCTCTATTAAGGTTCTTAGCCCGCCACGAATACCTTTTAATAACTGTTGTCTCTCCATAACCGCAAGCCGCGCATCGCTTCTTTGCTACGTTGTATGACCTCCTTCCACACCGCCTGCAACGTATGTGAAGCGTTTTTCCAGCGCGCTTGCCAAAAGAGGGTGTTCCCTTTCCCACAGGTGTCACCTGGGCGGCGGTGAAATGAGGACAACGTTGTCTCCACGAACTATTATTAACCCCAGTTTCCTGATGTTTTCAGTGTTCGTGGTGTCTTCCGTCTCCTCCAGAACGAGGTTTAGATGCTGGTCGAATCCCTTCAGTCTTCCACGTAAGCTTTTTCCTCCTTTCAAACGCACGAGCACGATTTTTCCGAGGTTCTGCTCAAGGATTTCGGTCGTCATCTCGCTCATTTTGCACCCTCGAACTGCTTTTATGTCTTTTATACTTAAAACTTGTACATTTAAATCTATCTAAGGAGAGCTGTCATGTCAGAAAAATTCAGGAGACGCTTCATAAAAGCCAAGGAGGTTAAAAACCTTTGGAAAGAAGCTTCGCAAAAACTTAGAGTAGACTTGGAGAGAATTTTCGGTGCTAAAGTTAATATTGAGCTTGTAGAAACGGAATTTGCCGAAATCTACCTCGTCAATGGCAAGCCACTACTGGCTAAAGCCGGAGATAACATTTTCCCAACATTAGTTTTCAAGGAATTTTTCGCTTTGGCGCCTATAGTTGTTGTGGACATGGGTGCGGTTCCGTATGTTTGTAATGGCGCAAACGTTATGGCACCTGGAATTGTTCGTTTTGAAGGAGAATTCAGAAAAGGTGATTTGGTTTTTGTTGTTGATGAGAAACATGGTAAACCGATAGCGGTAGGCGAGATCATCTACGATGGGGATGCGGCAAAGAAGGTTAAGCAGGGTATTGTTGTCAGAAACATCCATTTTGTCGGAGACAAGGTATGGAATTTGGTAAAGAAACTTTAAACTGGTGTTTAATGAAGGCTAAATCTAAATTCCAGATTCATAAAACACTTTAATAGTTAATTTTTATTAAGAATTCAGACGTGGAATTAGGAAACACTTAAACTCTCGTAGAGTAAATAAAGAGTGTTAGAGAGGAGAAGTTTGCCAGGTTTAGGCGACATCTTCCGCAGATCCAGGAAAGTGGAAAAAGAAGAAGTTGAAGTTAAAGGAGTTTCCGGCAAAACCTACCTGAAGGCTATGCCTCTTCGCGATTTGTCTGATTTGGACAGTGTGAAAAGTGAGGTGAAATCTGGGAATATTATGATTCTTAGGATTACTCCTCTCGCGAACAAGAGTGTTGATGATGTTAAGCGTGCGGTGAACGAGTTGTGTGAGTTTGTTGAGTCTTTTGGCGGGGACATTGCGAGACTGGGTGAGGAGCGGGTAGTCGTCTGTCCGCCGGGTGTGAGGATTTGGCGGGAAAAAACGCCGGTTTCAAAAGAGCCTATTCCTACGGCAGCCTAAAGGTTTGTTTGTGTGTGTGCGTGCAATGGTGTATAGCCCGTCTGTTTAGAGCGAAACATGTTTTGTTGGTGTGGTGTGGTTGGGTTCGGTGTGTGGAGTGAAACAGGTTAGATTGATGAAGTATTATCACCTGAAGAATTGATTTCCAGAGTAAAACGCTAACCGGTTAACATTCAAAAGACTGCAAGATTGAAATGTCAGACAGCGCGGGGGATTAGAAGGTATGGCAACCGATTTCTGTGTTGCTTGTTGAGTTTGTGGTTGGCTGAAGGTCCTTGTGTAAACCTGGTCCTTTGAGACCCTGGGTTAGAATGGGCCGTAAGTGAGCGGCTACTGTAATGGTCCGTAGAGACTCGATAGGAGGTTGCCGCCTGTGATTCAGTCATCAGCAGAATGGGAGGTGGATGGGAAGGATGAGGTATGTGGGGGTAGATGTTCACAAGAATTTCTGCCAATCCGCCATGATGGACGACTCAGGGCACATAGTTAAGGAGGATAGATTCCCTAACACTGATGAAGGCATACAGTCATTCGTCTCTGGGCTTGTGGGCTGCGATGATGTCAGGGTTGTCATGGAGTCCACGGGCAGCCTATGGGTGAAGCTCTATGATGCGATTGAAGCGCATGGCTTGAGCGCTGTGCTGTCTAATCCGTACAAGACGCGGCTGATTGCTGAAGCCAGAATCAAGACGGATAAATTGGATGCAAGGATACTAGCACATCTCTTGAGAGCTGACTTGATACCTAGATGCTATGTGCCGTCAAAAGAGGTTAGGGAAGTGAGAAGCCTAGTGAGGCATAGAGCCAAACTGTCCAAGCCGAGAACAGAGATAAAGAATCGCATACATGCGCTCTTAGATAAGCATAGACTCAGAGCTCCTTGCAGTGAACTCTTCTCCAAGGAAGGGTTGGAATGGCTGAAGGGTCTGAAACTATCGAGCATTGATGATGCTGTATTGAAGAGCGATTTAGGCATCTTAAAGGCTCTTGACGAGCAGATAGGCTACGTGGAATCGAAGATAGCCTCTGTTGCACTGAAGGATCCTAATGTCCATTTGCTCATAACCATCCCAGGAATAGACTTCTATTCAGCTATGGTATTATCGTCGGAGATAGGAAGTATAGGCAGGTTCTCCACAGATAAGAAGCTGGTAGCATGGGCAGGTATGGCGCCGTCATTGCATCGGTCAGGCGATGTCGTGAGGATGGGTAGAATCAGCAAGGAGGGAAACAAGATGGTGAGGTGGATTATGGTGCAGGCTGCATTAAACGCCATAAGATCAGATGCAAGGCTCAGAGCGTTCTATGAGAGATACTGTTCAAGGAAAGGGCATCAGAAGGCGATCGTGGCTGTGGCTCATGAAATGCTCCGCATTATATGGTTCATGTTGAAGAGGAAGGAGCCATACAGGGATGAGAACAAGAGGCTCAGTTTAAGAAAGCATAATAGGATGAATAGGTTAGCATTGGATGGCTGAAGCACGGGTTAGAGGGCAAGCGCAGATTCACTAAGCTGGGGAACGGTTGCCATAGGAGGTTTACATCTCGGTTTAAATTCTCGGAATTTGACATTTCTGCTCTATGGAGACATGACCAGCAAAATCTCCATTTTTCTTCTTGTTGTAACAAACCTAACGATTTTGCCTAGGACAACAGAGGAGCGCATTGGCTTTTTGCTTGCATCCGTGAAACTCAGTCGTCATCTTTTGCCGCATCCTCAAATCTTGGGAGCCACCCTCCCACTATGGATATGATCTCGTTGACATCGTTGTAACCTCTGAACTCCTTTCCGTCCTTAGGTATTGTCCTAGTCATCGCGCGCGACCGGCGGAAAATGGGACCGTCCGAAATACAAGAGAATCGAAAAACTGCCCTTCATACCAGCAGAGAAAGAAATCGACGAACTGATAGCGAGCTGTTGACAAAAGACAACAACGTTCCTACAATTGCTCAAAGAAACTGGAATGCGAGCGGGAGAAGCTTGGAACACGAAATGGATAGACGTCGACTTCACCAACTCAACGATCAGAGTGACACCTGAAAAACGCAGTAGCCCTAGGATGTTCAAGATCTCCAGCAAGCTGGTTGCTATGCTTGCAACACTGCCGAAGAAGGGCGAGAAGCTCTTTGGACCGTATGATTTGAGAGTGTTCGTCAGGCCTTATGAGCGCCAACGCATGCGAGTTGCACACAAATTTGGAAACCCCAGAATCCAACAGATAACTTTCCACACTTTCCGTCACTGGAAAGCAACAATGGAATACCATAAGACTAAGGACATACTTCACGTTATGAAAATCTTGGGCCACAAGAACATCAAGAACACTCTAGTCTACACTCAACTCGTTACATTCGAAGATGATGACTACGTGTGCAAAGCAGCTGCAAACGTTAAGGAAGCAACTACACTCATTGAAGCTGGTTTCGAGTATGTCTGCGACATGGAAAACGTCAGACTCTTCCGAAAACGAAAGTGAGTCTATAGGTTTATCCAAAGTCTATAGGTTCATGCTGAAAAGCCGGGGATGGGAGTTGAACCCACATATAGCGGCTCTGCAGGCCGCCGCCTGAACCGTTCGGCCACCCCGGCACCTTGCCAATTAAAACTCTGGATTAAGACCATAATAAATATTATTTACCTCATTCCGAGCTTTCTGATAATATCTTTGTAAACCTTTAGAGCTGATTCTTCATCATTAACGTTTTTTATTAGCATGCGCCCGCCTTGGAACAAGCTTATTTCGAAGTTTTTATAGTCAAAGATTATTGCTAACGAAGATTTTATGCGAACCTTAAAACGCTGTCTGATTGATTCATAAACCTTATTAAGGTTCAGTTTTAAGGGTTTTTCAGGGTTTACGTTAACAGTGTTTCGCCCACATAGCCAAACAAGTTTCTCTCGCTTTTTGGGAAAGGTTATGACGCCCTTACATGCGGGACAGTTCTCCCTCTTGAAAACGTCTATCGTGGTGAAATACATGTCGCTAAAATCGCATATCATGAGTTTGCCCTTCAATGCAGGGCCTATTCCCGTCAAAACTTTTATGGTTTCCATGGCCTGCATGGTTCCAATGATTCCAGGGGTGGCTCCCAACACGCCTCGAACATCGCACGTTAGCAAGTTGCTGTCGTCCAAGTTTGGAAAGACACATTCTAAGCAGGGAGTTTCGGGCGGGGCAAAGACTGAAAGGTTCCCCTCAATTCCTATGGCTGCCCCAAAAACATAGGGAATTCGAAGCCTAGCGCAGGCGCGGTTAACTAGATAACGGGTTCGCATGTTATCCAAACCGTCAACAACGCAATCCACTCCTTTGAGGAACTTGTCAACATTGCTTGTGTTCAAGTTTTCGGGGACAAGCTCAACCTTCGCCAAAGGATTAATCTTTTCCAGCCTTTTCGCTGAAACCTCCACCTTCGGATAACGCAGATCATCCAAGCTGTATAAGACCTGTCTGTGTAGATTATGCAGCTCCACTGTGTCTTGGTCTATCAAGCGTATTTTTCCGACCCCAACGAGGGCCAAATAAAGGGATGAAGCCGTACCCAATCCACCGAGTCCGACAACCGCAACCCTTGACTTTGCGAGCTTCTTCTGTCCTCTTCTGCCAAGCTCTTTCAAAACTATTTGGCGACTATAAAATTCGTCGTAAATGGATTTTTTCTGAGCTTCAACCATTCAGCCCTTCTCCTAGCCTATCATTGTTTCATTCAGTTTTATATCTACCTTTTTTAGAAAACTGCTTTTCATAAATTCCCCTAACCCTCTCTATCGTGTCTGCCTCTTCAGGAGTTTTGTCTTCCCTTATGCGGCTTATCCTCGCAAAACGGAGAGCCATGCCACACTTGTACTTTGGGCTTTTCTGAATCTCGTTGTACGTTATCTCAACAACAATTTTTGGGATGACGAACACTCTTCTAGGCTCCTCTTTTATGGTTAATTCCTTGAGCCGCCCAGTCATTTCGATGATTTCCGCATCGGTTAATCCCTTAAACGTTTTACCCAAAGTCAAGAATTCGCCAGTTTCGGCATCGCGCGCCGCCAAATAATAGTCTGAAAGCCACTCGTGCCTACGGCCGTAGCCGTACTCAGCCGCAACAATAACCAAATCCAACGGTTCGAGAACGGGCTTTATCTTGAGCCATCGTTTTCCGCGGATTCCAGGCGTGTATGGGCTGTCAGGCTTTTTCGCCATTAATCCCTCATGTCCCGCGTCTGTGGCTTCTTTTAGAAATTGCTCAGCTTCTTCAATTTTATCCGTAATCAATAGTCTTGTTAGTGGTATTTCTCCGGCATTCTCAGCCAATACTTGTCTTCGCTGCATGTAAGGAACAGAAACTAGGCTTTCACCGTTAAGGTATAGAATGTCGAACAAATAGAGCTTTACCGGGATTTTTTCAACCATGTCTTCTACAGCGTGGACTCTTTTGAACCTGCGCATTAAGTGTTGGAAAGGAATGGGATAGCCATGACTGTCAACAGCTATAACCTCCCCTTCCAGCATCACTTCCTTTGCCTTGACGTTTTTTCTGGCAGTTTCGACTATTTCAGGCAAACTTCCGGTTACGTCTGTAAGTCTTCGACTGAAGATTCTAACCTCGTCGTTAAGCTTGTGAATCTGGACTCTGGCCCCGTCTAACTTGTATTCAAAGGCTGTTTTTCCATCATGCTCCTTCAAGGCCTCGGCAACGTCATCCGCCATCTGAGCCAGCATAAGCCTCACAGGCCTGAAAACCCTAAACCCAATTTTTAGTAAGCCCTCTTTACCTTCTGTTTTGGCTATGGCGGCAACCTCTCCTATGTCGCCTACGGTCATGCTTGCCCTCTGCACAACTTCCGGCGAGATTTGAAAGGCTTTTGAAACTGCTTGTTCCATTAATCCTTCATGGAAACCCGTTCGCATCTCGCCTATGAAAATCTTTACCAGATATTTGGCTTCCAATGGTGAGGCTAGACTTAACAGCGCTTCTATCAAGCGTTCTTTCCTTTCACGTGAGCCGTATCCAGTTGCTTCGGCGGTGGCTTCCAAACTGTGCCTAACCTCCGCTATGGTCAATATTCTTTCAAAGAGTGTTGCCTGCCTCTTCATTTTGCTCTCTTCAAAAACAGTTTTTGTGGCTGAGCCTATGTCGCCAGTTTTGCCGAACGCCCCCATAAAAACGTTCCACTCAACCCCTGTTATGCGCTTTATTATCTCGCTAAGGGTTGCCCAACTCACCTCGAGGGTTTGTTGGCCCCACTTTGGGAGGGGCCTTCCGAGAATCATAGAAACAGCGGGTTCAACTTCTTGAGCCTCCAACTTCTTCAAGAAGTCTGCGACGAGGTCTATCATGAGAAGTCGCTTACTCGTAGCTCCCAGTTTTTCGCAGAGCTCAGCCAACGTCTTGAAAGGTGTCTGCATAACGTTAACCTTAAAACACATCTAACTTTCAATTATCAGCTTAAAGAGATAAACATTTTTTGATGAGTGAGCAAAAAGAGGTTGTTATTGGATTTTACTTTTAGAACGAAGCTTCCAGCTTCGCCTTCACTTCCTTTATTTTCTTCTCCAGTTCCTTAACTTTTCTTTTCTTTTCCATTGCGCTGTAGCAGTCTCTTGCGTATTCCAGGGCGCTGACTCCAAATCTGTCAAACCCCTTATTGAAGGATAGCTCCGCGGATTTTAGAAAATGTTCAACAGCCGTCTCGTAGTCCTTGAGCATGTAGGCGCATTCGCCTGCCTTGTAAAGCATGGATGTGGCGTCAAAGAAGTTGTTTGCTTTCTGATACAACTCTGAAGCTCGCAAGAACTTTTCCGTGGCTTCTCTGTATTTACCAGTCTCATAAAGCGTGTTCGCATCCTTATGCAACTTAACAGGGTCTTCCTTAACTTTCTCAGTCATAATGGTCAACTCACAACTTGCTATTTATCAACCCCAGACCCCAATTTAGGCTTTCCCGTCCCATAGAACCCTAATAATAATCTTTCAAAGGATTGTAAACATTAAAAAGCACTTGATAATGAATATTTATGAGCAATCAAATCCCGGAGAAACCCTTATGAAAATCTGTGATGCCCACATGCATCTGGGAAAATCGGGACCTTGGCAGCCCTTTATCGATCCAACGATCTACGTGGACAAGCTCATTCGTCTCTTCGACAAATACAGTGTTCAGCAAGCGATAGTTTTTCCGAACCCCCACGTAGGCGACAAATATCCCGAAACTAACGATTACATTGCAAAATGCGTGAGGAAATATCCAAAACGTCTCATCGGTTTCGGACGTGTAGACCCAAGGAGAGAAGACGCCATAAAAGAGCTAAACCGCATAAAAAACAGCTTAGGCCTAGCTGGACTTAAACTACACCCGGCGGTGGAGTGCTTTAGGCCTGATCACCTCTTCTTCGACAAGCTTTTCCGAAAAACCAACGAATTAAAACTTCCAATACTCTTCCATTCTGGTGACGGCTTTTCCTCGCCGGGGCTAATCTTAAAAATCGCCAAAAAGTGTCCAAAACTGCCCATAATTCTGGCCCATTTAAAGGAATCAACGATCAATGCCCTGAAAGAATGTGAGAATGTCTATCTTGAAACCTCCGGCACCCTTCCTGATTTCATTGAACTTTCGGTTGACATAGATGAGGATAGAATACTGTTTGGTTCCGACGTTCCATATTATCGTTATCCGGTTCAAATAGCGGTTGTTGAGGCTGCGGAGATTTCTCAAAAAGCCAAGAGAAAAATTTTCTTCGAGAACTTTCAAAAATGTTTGGTTGAAAATGGATTAATGAAGAGCTGAAGAGCTGAAACCTAAATTTAATGGAGAAAAACTTATGGTTTTCAAATGTGTTAGATGTGGCTTAAAATTTCCGTTATCCCCTCTTAGAACCAGATGTGAAAAGTGTGAAGGCGCTCTGGAGTACGAGCTTACTTTGCCGAAAGACCGTAAGCTCGAGTTTTCAGGTCCGCCAAGTTTTTGGAGGTATAGACCTTCACTTCCGCCAGTTCAACACACAATAAGTTTAGGCGAGGGTGGAACACCCCTTCACAAGGCGGAGAGGCTTGCCAAAAGCATAGGTTTAAAGGAGTTGTATCTGAAGGATGAAACCCGAAACCCGACAAACTCCTTTCGAGACCGCGGCGCAGCCCTGCTAACATCGAATGCTATAGACCTCAAACATGAAACATTAATCTGTGCGACCATGGGAAATTTAGGGGCTTCCTTAGCTGCGTATTGCGCGAAGGCTGGGCTAAATTGTCATGTGATTGTGCCGAAGCTTGTTGATGTTGGAAAATTGGCTCAGATGTTAGTCTATGATGCCGTGATTGAAGAATTTGGAGAAATTATTGATGATTCTATACGCAAAGCTGAAGCCTTAGCAGAGGAGATGAACTGGTATCAAGCCACAGCAGAGTTGAACCCCCTCGTAGTTGAGGCGCAAAAAACGATTTCCTACGAAATATTTGAGCAGTTCGGTGTTCCTGATTGGTTGATAGTTTCGATGGGCAGCGGCGGAAGCATATATTCCATCTGGAAGGGCTTCAAAGAGCTCAACCAGATTGGAGTAACGAAATCGTTGCCAAAGATGGTTGGTGTTCAACCTAAAGGCAGCGCATCCATAGTCAAAACGATGTTAGAAAGGCGTTCTGAAATGATAAAAATCTCGAAACCATCTACCCACGCACTAGCCATTTTAGTCTCTGAACCATTGCAAGGTGAATTCGCAATAAAAGCAATAAAAGAATCAAATGGCTTAGGTTTAACAGTTTCAGACACAGAAATCTTCGCCGCAGAGCTTCAAATAGCCAAACTCGAGGGAATATTCGCAGAGCCAGCAAGCTCAGCCACAATCGCAGCCCTAACAAAACTAGTCAAGATGGGAAAAATTGGTGAAAGCGACAGCGTTGTGTGTCCAATCACTGGAAGCGGCCTCAAAGCCACAGAGATACTTCAAGCGTTAACCAAAAAACAAAAAACAGCAATTGTAGGCTTAGAGCTAAGCACAAAGGAGAAAATACTGCGGATCCTAAGTGAAAAGGACACATACGGCTATGATTTATGGAAGCATCTCGGAAAAATGATGACGAGAGCAGCCATATACCAACACCTGAACGAACTCTCAGAAAGGGGATTAGTAGTAAGCTATGAAAAAGACAGGAAGAATTTTTTTAAGATAACCCAACGCGGTAAAAAAGTTTTGTGTGCAATAGATGATCTAAAAATTCTACTATGACTCGAAAAGTTAATATAGTATAGTTGTACCTATACTAAAAAACATATAGACGCTTAAGGGAAGACAATATCATAAAAGGGATGCCATGCGAACCAGTTACTTGAAGAGACAAAGCCTTTTAATACGACTCTCTCTTATGTTGGTCATGACTGCATTGGTAGCTGTGGGAACCCTAATAATTCGTATTCCTAACCCGATGGGTGGCTACTTCAATGTTGGAGACGTAATGGTTTTTGTTTCAGCATTGACCTTCAACCCTATCGTGGGTGGTTTCGCTGGGGGGGTGGGCTCTGCTATTGCAGATATGATCGGATTCCCCATTTTTGTTATTCCAACCTTGATCATAAAGGGATTAGAAGGATTCCTTGCAGGTTTAATTACGAATCGAAAAAGCGTTTTTCGAGACATACTCGCCGTGGTTGTAGCTGGAAGCGAGATGATAGTCGTTTATTTTTTAGTCGAATTGTATGTGCTTCAATGGGGATTAGGAGGTGCGTTGGCGGAAGTTCCTGGAAACATAGCTCAGATAGCTATCGGAGGACTTGTAGGAATTCCACTAGCTTACGTTGTGCGAAGGAGACTGCCCGAAGTCTTGAAATATGCAAATAAGGGTTAAGCGATATGAGTCTTCCGTTTGGAAAAGTTCACATTGATATTCTGAAAGAAGTTGTTTTCAAGAATCTTGGCGTTAGACGTGAGGAAGTTGTTTTAGGTCCATCTGCAGGATTTGACGGCGCAGTAATAGACATAGGGAATAAATCTTTAATCGTCTCCATGGACCCTATTACTGGAGCAATAGAGCGCATTGGCTGGCTTGCAGTAAACATCAACGCAAATGACGTTGCAACTTTCGGCGTCAGACCGGCGTTCTTTCTTTCATGCATTCTACTCCCTGAAGGTGCAGATAGGAAAACCGTTGAAACAATATGTGTTCAGATGGATAAAGCTGCTAAGGAATTAGGGATGGCTATTGTCGGAGGACATTGTGAAGCGACTCCGGGATTGCCTAACCCAATAGTCGTAGGCTGCGTGATGGGCATAACAGGAAAAGGAAACTACGTGACAGCAGGAGGAGCCAAACCAGGAGACAAGCTCATATTAACAAAGAGCGCTGGAATCGAAGGAACAGCAATTCTTGCAGCTGATAGAGAAGAATCGTTAAGGAAAGCGCTAACCCTCTCAATGTTGGAGAACGCCAAAAAATTCTATACTTACATAAGCGTCGTCAAAGACGCACTAGCCGCCTTCAAAACAGGCGGGATCAACGCCATGCACGACCCAACAGAAGGCGGCATACACGGAGGAATCCACGAAATGGCAGACGCATCAAACTTAGGTGTAAAAGTCTCTGAAGAAAAAATCCAGGTTCGACCAGAAACCAATAAAATATGTAGATTCTTCCAAATCGACCCCTTACAGCTCATCAGCTCCGGAGCGTTGCTCATCTCCGTTAGACCAGAATTCGCAGACAAGATAATTGATGAATTGGAGCAAAAACAGATTCATGCTTCCATCATCGGCGAATTCTTGGAAAACCAGCGTGACCGCATAATCGTAAGGAAAAACAGGAAAATCCAAGATTTGCCCAGACCAGTATCGGATCATCTTTGGCTTGCCCTCATGAAGGAAGTTTAGACAAAAGGTGTGTGACAGTTCATCAAAGCTTGTACATATATTACATCGAGCAGATTTCTGCTCTTTCCATTCTTTTAAAGGGAAGGGAAATTACCTTAAATGGTGGTGCTGTACAGAGGAACCAGCACACGCATTTCCTGTTTTTGCTACTTATCTTCTTCCTTATTTCTAGCATATCCTCCCATATCTTAGCTAAAGGCTTTTCTCTGACATTCCCTTGAGTTACCCTCATCCCGTCACAAGGATATACCGTTCCGAAGGGGTCGACCAAGAAACTGAAAGACCCGGCAAGACATATGAAATTATTAATTAGGCTAGAAGGATCATTTAAGAAATCCGGAATCTTCTCGAAATATCCTCTGTATATAAGTTTAAACCCTATATTGTACAATGACTGAGGAAACGTAAGGTCTTTAGTCAATTTTTCGATATTTTCTCTAATCTCCTTTATGTCTGTTTTTCCGCATCGATGTCTAATGGGAGCATATAGGCTTTCAGTTAGGTTATGTACAGGTTGAACGAATACCGGAATACAGAGTTTGCGAAAGAAGCTAGAAATTTTAGCTATTTCGTCGTAATTTTCATCGGAAAGAACGGTTTGTATCGCAATTTGACCGAGGGATCTCATATTTTTGGTCAAAAGTTTTACTGCTTTAAACGCTTGATGAAAGGTGCTTGTATGTCCTCTTAACTTATCATGCATCTCCGGGTTTAAGCTGTCAATACTGATGATGATCTGGTCAAAATTTTTTACTATTTCTCTCACGTTTCGCTCATTTATTAACGTGCCATTAGTGTTTATGAGGGTGGATATGCCTATTTCCTTAGCGAACTCTGACACCTTGACAGTTTCAGGCCTGATAAGTGGCTCTCCCCCAGAAAATGCGAGCACCTTAATCCCTATTCTCTTTGCTTGCATAGCTAAATTGAACAGTTCTTGTAGGCTTAGTTCCTTCTCGGCGAGCCTAGGCCCAATCCTCCACCTGTCACAAAAAACACATCTACAATTGCATCTATACGTTATCTCTAAATGCATTACAGATGGTCTCGGCGTCAGTCTGAATCCAGAAAGATAGGAAAAAGCCGTTTGGGCAACGTTTAAACTTATACCCTTTATGTTAATCAACCTTTTTCCCTCCAAATGGTTTGGTTTTGATGCGGTGAGTAATTCTTTTGGAATCGACAGTGAGAAAAACTTTAAAATGATAGATTCTTCTTCAAATTCTGTACAAACCAATAAAACGAATAAAATGGATAATAAAGCACGTATTTAAACGTGTGAAAGTGAACCAATCCATATTTTACCTCGTGAGAAGCTAAAAGGACACTTTCTTTCAGGCACCAGTCAGTGGGAGGTCTGTAGTGCATGCAATATAGATCATCGCCTATGACAACTCTATAGCCTTTCTTCTTAATCCAGTCTATGATGTATTTATCTTCATAAGCGTGTAAAAATTCAGGGATCTTAATGTCTTTCACCGATTCACGTAAGATCAGTACATCATGCGTTCCGCCACGAAATTTGAAGACTTCAGTTGCGGCGTGTGTAATCATCCTTAAAAACGTTTGACTACTGATGTTTGGAGTATCTACATTAACTCCCCATACCGCACCAACATCATTAGCATCATCGATGTATTTCACGGCTCTTTTAAACCAATCTTTACAAATTATAACGTCACTATCTACGAACATGAACCATTCTGTTTCAATATTCTCGATGCCTTTCTGTCTCGCCGTCGCCCTCGTTCCCTTGTCATTTATTATTTTTATATTACCATTTTTATCATGGTACTTACGTAAGATGTCTAGTGTTCTATCCGTTGAGAAACCATCTACGATGATCAGATTGTTTACGGGAACGCTTTCATAAATCGCATTAAGACATTCTTCAAGGACGTGTTCACTGTCCTTTGTTATCATAACAACGTCTATTGACAACTAATCACCAATTTGGGTACTCATCTTTTATGAAATATCTATTCATCTTCTGTTTTATTTTTAAATGTTTCCTTCTGCAACCCTTGATAAAATATTTGAGTTCGATTCCCAGATGTATACTCCGTCACTTTTTTATTAGAATTCTGATGTCTAAACCAAAGTATGGTACCTTAAACGACCTAAAGAATAATAATTTGTTTTTAACCCTTAAACTTGTATCAAAAAAGGCCTCAACCTTGACGAAATTGAAATGCAGATTTTCGCGTATGTATTTTTCCCATTCCCTCGAAGCTCTAACAGTGACATGTGTCTCATCAAAATCTCTTAAAACTTTCTTGATTGGCTTTTCCACTGCTCTGTTAGGAGTTGTAAAGATCATTAGGTTTCTGCAAGATTCATACATGTTCCTAATCGCTCGTGTGGGATTTGTGAGATGTTCTAAAACCTCAAAGCAAGTAACCAGATCAAACGCCTGATTTTTAAATGGAAGACCTTTTTGTACGTCGCAAACCGCGAAATCAGCCTCACGGTTCTTCTTTGCATATTTTACGCTGTGCTTAGAAATGTCAACGCCGTAAGCATTGTAGCCCAAGGTTTCTAAAACGTCAACAGCATATCCATAAGCACAACCCACATCCAATGCCGTCTTACCATGCCCATCCAAAAGATTAGAGCTGGAAACTTTTGATCCCCACTTAAGAGCCTCCAGAGTATGTCGTTTTATCAACCGTTCTCTATATGAATAATCAAAATCTCTGAAGTACTTTTCATCGAAGTACATGAGTGATGCCTTCCACCAGTTACTCGCTTTCCGCCTTTATTTTTTATACATCTCAAATCTTATTTGGATGATAATAATATAAATGTGGATGCCGAACTTCGCTATGCCCTTGAAAAAGTGGCTAGCATTCTTTTTAGCTCGCTAACTTCTAATAGACCTTATCATGTGCGGTGGATTTCCATAGACAGAGACCGGGAAAAGTTTGGTGTTTTGCGTAAAGTTTACAACGAGTGCACTCAATGCATTCATCTTTATTACATTTTTACTCCCTTCACGGCAACGTCCTCAGAAACCTACAGATAGTCAGAAACAGTGGAAAAGCGCTAAACTGTTTTTGAAAGAAAAAGCCTTAAGCCTCTAGGTTTGGTAAGACAGCAATAATGTCAGCTATTTTCTCAGCAAGTTTTTGATCGAATCTTTGTTCTTCTTCTACGTTTGCCATCGGAACCTTTCTGACTTCGGGCTGTGTGAAAAGGGGATGGTCCACAATCGTTCTGGGTCCAGCATCCTTAGGCCTTTTTAGCTCAAAAAGGGCGGGTAAAAGCATGATAAAAATGAAGGTTGAAACTCCAAGGATTAGTAGGATAAATGTTGTTGGAGTCGAATTCGGAATCATTCTTCTCTTTTGAAGGCTTATGCCTTAACTGTTAATATAAGTGTTTCCATTTCCCGAATGAACGGTTTTTGTCCAATGGTTACAGTCTTTTCTGAAGATTTTTGATATAGCTAAATCTAGAAGGGCTTTTGTGCATATGGGAATATTATATAAGAAAGTGAAGATTAGTAACGGAATTAGCCACTGGGCTCTGGTTCTGCCGTCTAAATATGCCCCAATTCCTACTTCAAAGAATGGAGCGAAATTTCCAACGGAACTGTAGAGAAAGATTGGCGTGGTGGTCCAAACCGTGCTAAACCATTGTGGAGATTTAATGAATAGTAATGAGGCTCCTATAATCCATGAGCACATAACCAAAACAGGCATAAAATACACGTTTAACAAAAGTAAGCCATCGATTTTCTCTCTAAGGCTTAGGTCGTTGCTTTTCAAAATCCTTAGTGAATGTTTGAAAGCACACTGCATATGTCCCTTGGCCCATCTATATCTTTGCTTCCAGTAATCCTGCCAACTTTCAACAGCTTCCTCATAGCATTCCGCCTCGCTGACATAGCTGACCTTGTAGCCTGCAAGATAGACACGGAAAGTTAGGTCCGTGTCCTCAGCCAAGATAGATTCATCCCATCCTCCTAAGCGCTCTAATAGGCTGCGTCTGACCCCTCCAACCGTTCCTCCGAACTGCGTGATCAGTCCTAGGCTGTCCCGCGCTTGCTGGTCGACTCGATATCCGCCTATTCTTTCCAATGTCACAAGTCTTGTAACTGTGTTTTGTGATTCGTTTAATACGGTGATTCTGCCCTGCACTATCCCGACTCTTGGGTCGACAAATTCTCTTGTGAGCTTTTCCACGATGTCCCTTTGAGGGTAATAATCCGCGTCGAAGCAGAGGATGATTTCACCATTCGCGTGTTTGAACCCAGCGTTTAAGGCTGCCGCTTTCCCCCGTCCTCCTTCTTTCCTGCTCCGTCGTATAACTTTGACGTAACTGTGTGCCTTTGAGTACTGCCCAGCTATTTTCCCCGTTTTATCTATTGAGCCGTCGTCAATAACTATTATCTGTAGTTTATCTTTTGGATAGGTTAATTCGGTCATTCTTTGGAGTAGTCTATCAATTACTTGTTCTTCATTATGTGCTGGGATTAGAATTGACACTTTAAGCTGATGAGTTGCGTTTCCTACAGTAGCAGTCCTCTTATGTTTCTGAGCGTCTTTGAGAACTGTCAGTGTGAAAATGTAATGCCGAATAAGGTAGGCTACCATTAAAGCCGTCAAAATTAGGAACAATGCTTCTAGAATTTCAGTAATCAATTCTCAGCCCACGCTTCTCTGTTTTCGTGTCGGCTAAGACTGTCAAACTTATGGACCAAAAAGTAGTAGATTGGAGATATCTCCCGCAAAACCCCCTTTTTTCTGTTTCAGTTTGATTGGTTAGCGTTTGGAGAAAGGATGTGTAGAGTATGCCTGTAATTTGTCGGAAGTGCGGGTGTTTCTTTCTGAGTGTGCGAGGTTGGAAAAGGCACTCGTGTAGACCAAAAGGAGGCTCTCAACATGAAACTTCGTCTTAGTGAAGACTATGTGATTGATACTGACGATTATCGTAAGGAAGGTCTCCGTTTTGCAATCTTGGCCATGTCGGGTCACGGGAAGTCTAATGCTGCTGCAGATGTTGTTGAAGATGTTTTGGATCAGAAAGGTCAAGCAATAATCCTGGAGCCCATTACAGAATGGCATACGCTCAAAGCACGCTATAACAATGTGGTGACAGTTGGCGGCGAGTTCCAAGATTTACCTCTTGAACAAGAATTCGCCAAAGAATACGTGCACGCTAGCCTTGAAAATGGCGTAAACCTCGTAGTAAACGTCAGCGATTTAGAAGAGGAAGCTGAGCAACGCAGGTTTGTGGCTGATTTCTTGTGGAATCTTTATCGTAGCGAGCAGAAGTATCGGCGAGTCGTTTTCCTTGCGGTTGAGGAGGCGGACACTTGGGCGCCTCAAATGTGGGATCAGACAAGCAAGCAGAGCCTAGCCAGGGTAAGCCTCATCGCCAAGCACGGACGCAAAATAGGCATCTTTCCCATATTCATTACGCAGCGACCCGCCGACTTCCATAAGTCGCCTCTGTCGCAATGCAACGTGATTCTCTTCGGAAAATTTACCAGCTCAGCCGACTTAGACCCGAAAACAGGCATAATGTACGTAGTAAAGAAACTCCACATTCCTATCGAAGAAAAAGACATCATCAGCCTAGAAACAGGCGAATTTGTCGCTTGGGACAAGTTCGGCGTGCATAGGATTAAGGCGCGAAAGAGAACTTGCCCACATGGCGCTGACACTCCGCTTGTGGCGCCGGTTCCCTTTGCGGCTGGCATTAATCAAACTCTTGACTCACTGAAAGAGGCTATTCTGAAGGCGGTTGAAGCCAGAAAGAAGGAAAAGTCATTGGTAGAGCGCCTTCAAGCGGAATTAGCGGCAAAAGACGAGAAGATAAAAGAGCTTGAGAAGAAAGCCGACATAAAAATTGCTGTTTCGGAGATGTTAAAGGGTGAAAGACCTGTAAAAGAAACACCTGATCTAACAGCCAAACTTCAAGGGCTGACGAAAACTTACGAGGATCGCATAAAGGCTTTGGAGCAGGAGAAGAAAGACAAGACCGAGACGATACTTGCTCTCGAATCTGAGAAGGCAGGGCTGCTGGAGAAGTTTAAAGCGTATGAGCCTCTCGACAAGGCTTTATCCGCCATCGTTGAAAACAAGCTGGCTACGTATTTACCAGCGAGCATGCCTGCGCCTTCTAGTGCTGTTGTTGAGTTGCAGACTGTTACGACCGTTGTGGATGTGCCAGCTGCGGTTAAACGTGTAACCATTCCGACTGACACGGTTAAGGGCAAGGTTTTCGCCTTGGCTAAACTGGGCTTCTTTGACGCTTGGAAAACCGCGAAGGAGGTCCATAAGAGACTCATCGATGACGCCAACTACTGTACGTATGCTGCGGTGAATGAAGCCTTGAACCAGTTGGTTAAGGATGGCTTGTTCGGCATGAAACACACAGATCGCAACCGCTACAAACTAGCGCCCAACGTGGTTTTTGAAAAATCTGAGAAGTGTTAAAAGAAGTGTTCAAAAAACGTTTTAACACTAGTAGTGTTGGGTTGCGGCTCGTTCCGATATTGAAGATGTTAGATGCAGGAAACTATCCTGCTAAGATAGCGCGAATGTTGGGCATGTCGCGACATCACGTTGCTTATTACATTAAAAAAATGAGGCAAGCCGGCTTAATTGAGCGGGAAAACGTGAAGTGGCCAGCCTTCTACGTGGTTACGGATAAAGGTAAAAAATTCCTTACTAGGTGTAGCGGTTTGTCGCCTGATTTTGTTTTTCGTTTGCACCGTTGTGGTTTTAAGTTTCCGATTTTGGTGCGGCCTGCGGGATTTGAACCCGGGAACTGTCGGCGTGTGGCTAAGGCTTGTGGTAATTGGACTGCTTTGGTTGGGGATGAGGGTGGGGTTAGGGTTGAGGTTACTACGAGGAATGTTATTGTTTGGTGTGAGTCGATTAGTGGGCGGGATCCTGATGAGTTGTTGTTGCAGGCTAAGAGTATGGCTGACCGTGTGGCCGCGAGTCTATGTGTGAAGTATGGTTTGAAGCTGGGTGAAGGCCAGCTTGTTCCTAAGAGGCATGTTGGCGTTTACGACCCGGTTGCTGAATTGCTGAGTAGACGGTTTGAGGTTAGCGATGATGTGGGCAAGATTGACCGCAGTGAAGGGATGGGCGAAATCGACTGGTTCAGCGCCAAGGCTGCGAAGGATTACTTGCTCATGCCAAGTCGGGTTGAGAATTTGGAGAGGAAGCTTGAGGCGTTGCATGGCGACGTACAAGAGTTAGTCTCAGTTCTGAAGCAACTTACGCAGCCAGCAACCTTGCCTGAAGAGGTCTTGCAGCGCAAACATGTAAGCTATGTGACGTAACGTAAGAAGGAGAGGCTTAATTTTGGCACCATTGAATCGTAAAAATGCTTGGTTTCCCATGCCTCTACAGCGTCTTCTTTTAGGCTTCAAATGTCAAAATAAGCCTGAACCTTGGTCTTTTGCGTCGGAGCCACATTGTAAGCTTGAAGCATCTACTCTAAACAGCATAGTTTCTCATCGTTTCAACATTGCTGAAATCATGGTGGCAACATTTTAAGGTGTTTTTTGGTGTCTGAACCATTAAAAACTGGTCGAAAAAGGGCTGTTGGTAGGGCTGTTTGGGATAAGGAGGGCAAGTACAAGTATATTGTGCATCTTCTTCGTGAGATCAGGCGGGAGTTGAACGCTTTGAAGGTTACTCAGCGGTATATGGTTAGGGGTTTGGAGCACGAGTTCCTGTTTGATCAGGAATACGTGGAAGACGTGGCCTGTACAGACGAGGTTGACCGCGCCATCATAGAGGAGCTGCATCACGCTGGACCGTATGGCATGTTGCCACGAGACGTAGCCTCACGGCTGAAAGAGTATGAGCTTAAGCCTTGGAATGTGACTCAGCGCATACGCCGCATGAACAAAAAGTTAGATCGCCTAATCGGTCAAGAAGCAGCAGAGAAAGTGGGTAAAGGCTGGGCACTAACAACATTCCTACGAGAAGCCTGGGGCTCAACAAAAGAAGAAATGACGACAAATGCACTTATGGACACGTAAATCGTCTTTTTGTAGACGTGTACACAGAGAGCCGTGTAGATATCTCCCGCAAACTCCCTTTTTTCTATAAAAAGATTTTATTAGAACTTTGACTCGAGCGTGCGCTAGGTAAGTCTTTGACGGAAGTACTGCTTCGTGGCTTCTTTCAGTTCTTTGAGATGCCTCTCAAGAGCTTCATTACCCAAGAAATCTCGCTCCATGCGTTGCCTTCTTTCAAGAGGTTTCTGGACTTGTTCATAGAACTCTTTATAGATCTTTATTGATCACTCTGCCTCCTTATCGTTGGGAAATTTTAGTTTATAGTCTATCTTATATCCCATGTTTTTCAAGCGATGTATGAATCTTGAAAAATTGCTCTCGGGTTCTTGCGTAGCCGCTACTTTTACCTCGGAAATAGCAAGATAGGGAGTTCTCCAAGCGCTCGGCGAATGAATGTGTGAGCACTAGCTCGACCTGCAGCCAACCGAATTTCTTTTGGCATAGATTCGACGACATCTTTCACGCCCATAAATACATCTAAGTGAGAATCAAGAGCCACAATGAGATCGGGTTCAAGATCCAGCTTTTGTAGGGTCTTACATACCTGCGAGTGGAAGCTATGAATAATGACATGTCGCATCAATTCTTTTGTCCCACGATAGTATAGCGCGTACTCCTTCTTTTTAAGTTCTTAAAGCAAGTCTCTCGCTAATCCGCCAGTCAATATACGAAAGCTTTGAGCAAAATGCATTCGATTATTAACTCCTAATGCGCGTGCATTTATCAGAACTTCGATCTGAACAAACGCTTTCTTCTTTGTTACATTGTAAAAAAATCAATCAGTTTTTTCTAAAAGCTAAGCCGATTAAATCTAAAGTCGGTGGATAGACTTCTCTGTAGAGGCCTAGCAACTTCAACGTTTTTCTCATTCCCGAACAACTGTTAGCGGCTGGGTGTGCCTTTAGAAAGAGCCCACACTTCTCGCAAAATACATCTTCTTTTTTTTATAGATGAGCCACAGTTTTCACAAATCCCTTGGTAATTGAAGTAAAATGGGAACACTTTGCATGCCCACGGTTTTGTTTGGTGAATTGTGCATGTGTACGCTTTTCCTTCTTTCTTCAAAAATGGACATTTCGAAAACTTCCGGTATGTTTCCTTGTCAAATAAATCTCCACCTAAATCTTCGAAAACCTGTACGTATTTTAGGATGTCAGTTCTATCTTCTTTCCTCCAACGCTCTACATCTTCCCAAACCAGTCGTGTGTCTATATTCGTAACCCACTTTGTTCTCTTACAACATCTGCCACATCTCATACATTCGAAATTGTCATAGAGTTTCTCCCACTCTTTTCCGTGCTTCTCCTGCAATTTAAAGTCCTTCAAATCATTTTGTCTTTCACGCTCCAAACATCGTTTTCGCATGTCTAACCATTCTTTTGTGATCTTTTTTCGAGGGTTTCCTGACACTTCCATAAGAACAGCATACTCATAACTTATGGAAGCATCAGCATTGGTTGGATCAAGCTCTAAAGTCTTCTTGAAATAGTTTTTCGCCTCAGTAAATCTCTTGAAGTTGGTCAAAAGCTTACCATAACCGTAGTTCGCAAAAGAAAGGTTTGGGTCGATTCTTAACGCTTCTTGGAAATGTTGTTCAGCCTCATTGAGCCTCTTACATTTCATCAAAGCAGTACCATAAGCAGCATGATAAACAGGATTGGTGGGATCTAATCTCAAAGCTTCTTCACAATGAAGAAGGGCGTCATACAGCCTGTCTAATCTGTCTAGAAGAATAGCATAGTTTATATGTGTTGTAGCATTTCTCGGCTCAAGCCTCAAAGCTTCCTTGAAATGAGTCTCCGCCTCATCATACCGTTTCAGTAAGTTGAGGAGATAGGCATACTCTGAATGAGCAATAGGCAGATTCGGATTGAGCCGAAGAGCTTCTTTGAAATGAAATTCTGACTCAGTGAACTTACCATTTCTGCCAAATATATTGCCCAAAATCGAATGGGCAACAGCGCAATTCGCACTCACCTTGCCTTTTATTGTGTCGTCTTTGGCTAGATGAATGGCTGCCTCAAAAACAAGCAAAGCTTCGTCATGTCTTTCTCTTTCTTTACCTACTATAATTCCAATGTCATTAAGGAAGTCTGCAATCTCATTGTGAGGCACTCCTCTCGAGGCAAACTCTTTTGCAAAAGTTATTGCGCCTTGTACCTCGCCCGCTTGAACTTTTTTGATTATGTGGTTTTTCCATGCACTAAGTCTCACCAAATTTTAACAAGTCCTATTCAAATGGCCACATCACAGTAGAATTATGTGCTAGGATATTTAATTTCTCAATTCGGATACAAATATGACTTCATTCGAGCTTCCGACTTTATCAATCAACAACATGTTATTGACCTATTAAACCTTAAAAGGCGAAGTAGTCCCCTCAAACTTCTTTTTTTTCTTTCAGATTTATAAATAAATGAGTAGTACTAACTTAAAATATGGCCAACGTTAAGTCGGAAGATGTAGAAACGGTAAAAAAGAGGGAAGCCTACATAGCCGCTGAGCTCTATAGAGTTTTTAGGAATTCTCTAGATTTGATTGGCAAACATCAAAGCGGTTGGTTTTTGCGTCATGTTCTGCCAGAGTATCCAGTAAACGATGAGAAAGCTGACCTTATTGTGATGGGACCCTTATACAGAGAAATGAAGCCCTTATTGGTTATAGAAACCAAGCAGAGAGTCTATAATCGCATTGGTCCATCTCTTGCCAACGCAGTTAGGCAGGTGGAGAAATATGCAAAAAAACTTGGATCTAGGTATTTTGCTGTCTATGATGGTTGGATGTTCCTACTTTTCGATTCCATTCACCCATATCTTGTAGGAGTCTTTAGTGCATCAATAGAAAGCGAACTAACTGAACAATTTGCCAGGAGAGTACTAATTGGGCTATTAGACCTAAGCTACAGTAACAAAAAGGATGAACTAGATCAGCTTTCAAAGTTTCGTGACAAGGATTTTCTGTTTAAAAAAGTATTACCGTCTATTGCTAACATGCTTTCAAAAGAACGCGTCCAGCCGCTTAAAGAAAGTGGCATAGAAGTTGACGGTGAAAATGAGAAGCAGCAATTGTTGGAAAAGTGGAGGAACGTTTTATCTGCATAGATTTCTTTTTTGATGTGCTTCATTTTAAACTCGCGAAATAAGCAACCCAAGCGTTGGTTGGAATAATTCAGTAATAGGCTTGCTATTCTGAGGCCATTCCATGTCGCGTTTCCATTTCCTTCTCCCTTTATTTTCCAGCGTTTTTTACGTGCATGAATGACAACTGGACTCAAGCATGCCCCACATAACGCGTATTCCCGTCTTATGAACACTCGATTTGCGTGACGTTCAATAATCGTTGCCTTTTGCAACCATGAGGACACGCACCAAATTTTAATCCTCGGTCGAACAATAATTTTTTTGCGTCAGCGATTTCTTCTCCACCATCGCCTTTCTTTCGCAACGATTCTTCTTTTTGCCCCCCAATCAGGAGCAGAGCGAGAAACTGTGTTTTTCCTATATAATGTTTCATCTTGAGTTCACTAGGTTGAAATGGATTTTCGTTTTAATTATTGGCACGTGGTATGGGGATTGTATTACATTAACCTAACTGTTGCCCTTAAATGATTGTAATCAGGTCGAAACTCATCTTTACCATTTAGATTCGTTGTCGTTGTTTTTTAAAATGTCTACGCTAGCTAAGGTATTTCCAACGGATTATGGTTACAAAATCATTATCTGTGACGACTCTCCGATAAATCGCGGACAAAACGTATGGAACCGACTCTTTTGAAGAACAATCTGGGCTTTCTCCTTCCAAGTCATTTTCTGTTATGTTTTTTATTGTTTTGTATAGGACGCTGGTAATGTGAGCTTTACATAGTTCTGTGACATCATTTTCGCTTTTTTCATCCCACCCGACAGTTATTGTAACAATATCTCCAACACGATACTCTGATCGTTTGTCACCTAGACGTATTGTTGTGTATTTTTCTTTTCTCTTTATAAGTTGCTCATAGTAAGGGTGAAAATTTAAAGCAGTCATGAGAGACCCCTGCCCGTGGTATCTGTTGTTCTCTCCTAATCTTAAACCTTATTCGAGAAAAGCATTCTCAACCCTTTATAATTCCTAAGTTCTATGTAGCAAGAATAGTCCCAAAGTAGAGGAAATAGTTCCTATTACCATAGCACCAATGACTGCCACATTCACTGGTTTACCAGCCATTATCTCAACAAGTTGAGTGGATATATTCGTCAGAATTACCCCAATTCCAAATATTATTAACGAGAAAGCAACCTTTCGCCACTCGCCTTTTATTCTTAGATTAAAAAATGGTTCGGATATCAAGTACCGTGTACGTTGTGATGCTCTGAAAGCCATAAAAGTGTTGAAAGTTTTTTCCGAAGATTTGCAGTCAATAATGAAATGCAGTATATCATATTTCCCCTTTATTTCGGCTTCACCCTTTATCGGCGTTATAACTGTAGGAGTTATAAGATTCAAGTTGAATGGTGTTATCTCCTTTTCTCTAGGATAGTATTGTGCAACATCTATTGAATATACTCGACCTGCCTTTAGTTGGTAACCAGTAATGTGCTCATCAAGTAGTGCTGAAGAAACTGATTCTCTTGTATTGATATCTTGTAGTGATAAAATTTTGGTGAAAATTGAATCTTGGTGTGGTTCAAGGTTACCGATATGCCTAGCGATTTGGGTCCAATTCTTGATAACCTCTTCGTTCTCACCTGTTGGATCATCGGGAATCGTTTCGATCTCAAATCTGTCAACGAAAACCATTATCTTATTGACATACTCGCGAGAATCTTTTGGAACTCGCTTTTTAAATAACTCATGATATTCATTTAATTCTCCTGCCTCGGGAGCTTCATGATAATGTATCCATTCTCCGAGTACAAACCTAATCCATAAAAATTCTCCTAACACTCTTACATTATCAATTTTTGCTTCTCTCAAAGGTATAAATTCTAGAATTTTATAAACCCCTTCTTTCTCCTTTTTAGTGTGTATATGAACGACAATCGCTCTTTTACCATTAAGCTCCTTCGCTCCCTCTCTCGTCAAGAACTCGGCCGGCACCCACTCTTTTCTATAGCGAAATCGGTAATGAATAGCTGAAGGAAGAAATAGCAGGTCTAAGGCATCTTTAATATATGGAAATGCGGTTGAAGTTAAAAGAAGCACTGTTTTATCTTCTTTCATATCCGCATAACGCCCTCCAGAACTTCGTTCGTCCAAGTAGATAAATGTATTCAAACAAGCAAAAGCTCCATGTGTGTCGTTCGAAAATTCTAATTACACATGAAGATTCGTTTATGTTTGTCATCACAATCCAGCCCTGTCTAAGTAAATTATAAATTTTTGGGCACCATCAATCTCTGTATGAGAAGAGCATTGGAGTTAGCAAAATTATTTAAAAAGATCAAAAAATGCGAACGTTGCTCAGATCTAGTCAAATCACGTTATCAAGCCACAACAGGTTATGGTAATGCAAAGATTCCTGTAGTATTTGTCGGTCTGGCACCCACAGAAAGGGGGCATAATGTTTCTGGGATACCTTTCACTAGCATTGATGGTAGCCTTATTCCTTCTGGCAAAGTCTTTGTTTCGGCGCTTAAATCATCTGGTTATGATTTGGAAGACATTTATTTTACAGAACTGGTAAAATGCCATCCACCAAAGAATCGGAAACCCACACAAAAAGAGATAGCAAATTGTGAGGGTTATTTGCTCAAGGAGATTGCAATTCTAAAACCAAAAATAATTGTGCCCTTGGGTAAAGATGTTGTAAATTATTTTACGAAAATAGGTTGGAAGGAATCAAAAATCTTCACGGTACTTCATCCTTCTTATGTTTACAGGTTCCAAAAATACAATGAGTTTTTAGAGCAGTTTGCTCATTTATTCGAATTAATTAAGAAGGAATTAAAGTGAAGCAAGAGAAGGTGCTTAAACTTTCAGAGACAGAGATTGCAAAGCTTCCATTCCTAACTAAAGCAGCGTACGTTTATTTTAGAAAAACTGACTCCAAGTCTTTCAACTACATTTATGCAAAGCATGGTGAAGCCTTCGCTATGAATCTATTCGCTTTACTAAATGATATGAGAACAGGGAGAATTGAAGAAATTCGGTACAAGACTGATCGGTTTAGTGAAGTCCGTATTTCAAAAGAAGGCAGTTTCATTACTGGTGTTTTCTGTTCGAGTAACCAAGAGTCATTCAAAAATTTTGAGAGTAAGCTGACTATTAGTAGGAAGAAATGATATAGAAAGTTTAGATTCCAAAAGCCAACTGGTTTCTCCTGTCTATTATGTTCGTGACATTTTTTCGATGTCTACCATGTAATCGTCAATTCTTACACTGCCACCTGCAAGATAACTCTGGTATTAGGGTCCAATTCTTATTCTGATTCGGTTGATTCGCGTGTTAACTTCATATATTCTTCTAACTTAGCACTTTCTCCGGCATGCCAACTCTGTCTTGGTCTTATCAAAACCGGAATTATTTCTTCTGTCTGATCATCCATCACTATACTATATCCAGGCTCCTTCGGAATCTTTTTCATATAATGTACTATCGATTTGGCTCCGTAAATCTCAGAAATTCTTGATTCTATGGCTTGTGAGTCTACACCTGCTGTTAACCTATGTATTATCAATAAATCACACTGAGAGAGAACCCTTGGATCTAGCGCGCCTGGCTGTTGCGTGGCTAAAACTAGCGACAAACCTGGTCGCCTACCCTGTCTAACCCACTCCAATATCGGTTCAGTTGCAGCCGTGCTGTGTTCTGTCGGCACAAATATATGTGCCTCGTCCAAGAAAAGCCAAATAAGAGGGATACCCATAAGTTCTATTTCCCCTCTTTCTATCCTGCGAATCTCTTCCTTGCTTCTTGCAAAGGCCCTCTTGCTATACATCTTCTTGGCGAGAATGGCAGTAAGAGTTACTCTGACGTTCCATGGTAATTCACCAGCACCACTGAAATCTAAAACTACCATCTTTCCTGGCTCGATGATATCTTCGATGGTCTTACCTTTGTCGCTGAAGAAACCCCAGCTCAACGCCCCTTCAAGTTTTCTCGCGAGCGCATTCTTTACGTTTTGCTTTTCTTCCGATTCTTTCACGATTCCTAGTAGATCCCTTATACTATAGAATTTACCGTGTCTTTCATATGCCTCCTCCAATACGCTATTCAGTAAACCTGTCTGGGCTTGGATTTCTCCCAAGTCGAACAAGAACATCCAATCTTCTAATGTCAACTCTGAAGGATACATCTTAAAGCCCTCATGGAAATACCTAGAATATGAAGCATAGCGTTCCTTGAGCCCCTCAGGAAAATAGACTTCAATATTGAAACTTCGTGGAGTGAGGCCCCATTTTTTCAGATGTAGGTCATCCTTGTTCTCTATTTGCAGGGTCCAGAAGATCCCCATCGTATCTATGATTACGAGTGATACATTTTTCTTCGCCTCTTCTGGAATACTTGCTAGCCCTTCTGCTATAACACCCAGAGTGAAAGACTTTCCATATCCTCTCTTTCCGCATATGATTATCATATGCGGTGAGTTCACATCTAACAAAACATCCTTACTGAATTTCACACCGTCTTGCGCCATCTCAAAGCGCCTACCTAGATTTATCGAGAGTTTTTCCTCCAATCTTTTAGTTTCTCTTGGTGTACGTCCTAAAACTATGTTATCCATTCTATCACCATGCAAGCTTCAATGGAAGCTTATGCTTGACCCCCAATTTCAATACCTCCAAGAGGAAGTCCGTGGCTTCACGTTGTTTTTTCGTTAACCTTTTGGTCGAGATTATAGTCTGAATGTCCGTATCGAACTTATCTCGAAGAATAGTTACGATGTTATAATCATACTTGTCGCAAAGTTCAAGTATCTTGATCTCCTTTTCATCTCCTAGAGATTGTATAGCCTTTTGATGATTTGATTTTGCTTCCTTTATCAAATTCTGGCCTTTTTCTATTATTGATTCAACAAAGTTTACTTCAGGATCAACATCCAAAGCACCAAGCTGCCCAGCTATTTTGATTTTAATTTGATTTAACTCCTTCCTCAGGGCTTCTGCGACGTAGCTCTTTCTAGAAAGTTCCACGCACTTATTCTTCCATTCTTCTAAAGATTCTTCAAGCTTTTCTGCTTGAGATCCAAACTCATCCTTAAGACTTTCTATGCTGGTTTCTATCTCTGCTTTTTGTTCTTTTGTGAAGTCAGATTGAATACTAGGAATTATTCCTCGTATCTTCCTCCTAGTCTGTTCAACGTCGATTTTGCCAGACTCATAAATACTCTCACAGTTCTGAGCTATAGTCCCACTAAGATCCTTCTTGAAAACTTGGCTCCATTCTTCTCCACTCTTCTTTATCAGCTCTTGGTTCAGCTTTTCAAGAAACTTGAGAACTTTAGGTTCGAGTTCCTTTGGCTCTTCTTTTGTTAGGTTACCAAGATTTTCTATTACCTTATTTTTTCGTTTGTTTGCTTCGAAAACACTTTCATCGAGCTCAATTTGAGTAAGAAGTTCATCCAACATGGTGAGGAGCACATTTCTTTCGGGTTGTTGAACATCAGCGCAAGATCTGATTTCTTTTAAATACTGTCCTACGCCTCTGAAACTTTTTTCTACAATTGCGCTTTTCATCGTTTTTTCAAGCCTTTTCCAAATCTCCTCTTCGTCTACTTTTACTTCAATGATAGGCTTCTCAAGCCCTGCCTGAGATATCTTGACCCGAAGATCTCGGAGAAGCTCGCTCTTCTGTTTGGGTGTTGTTTCCCTGTCCTGTATTATGTTATCCAGCCTTTGCCAAAACCTTTGTGGTGCTGTGATTTTCTCATCCTTACCAGATATCAGTTTGCTGGCGAGAACGTACCTAGCAAAGCCGATTAATTCTGATTTGAGGTTACTGGCTTGAACATCGACCACTTGCGAAGGATCTAGAACTACAAATCTACCGTCCTTTCTGTCGATATGGATGTCCCCGTAGTAGTTTGAGAGTGCTAGAATAAGGAAGATTGCCCTTTTCGCATCCATTGGAACATTCCAACTTACTTTGCCATCTTCCTTAACTTCAACTCCAAAGAAGTGTTTTGATACATCGGAAAGAGAAAGAGAACCTTTCTTCTCTACTTCCACCTTCAACCATTCTAGGGCTTTCTCGAGAGGCTTTGGCAGAAGATCCTTGCTTTTCAGCTTCTTATTGTTTTCGTCATAAGGCAAGATGTCTGTATAGGTCTTTCTCATCCTATCTAAGAAAGAGGAAGACGCCAAAGGCGGAATCCCGCCCCATTCCCTTTCAAATCCTAGGTTTTTCATTACATCATTGAAAAATCTTACTCTATCGTGTCGCCAAACCTCAAACTGGTCATAGCCTTCGAAATCTATCTCCCCGCCATAAGCTATTACCAATTTCATGAGGCAAGAAACTATTTCCTTGAACTGGGTCGAGGGGCTAACACCAGTCTTACCCTCTATCCACCTATCCTGGTATTTCGGGGGAGGGTTCTTCAGAAAATACTCGAGGTCAGCCCATAAGTCTACTTGGTTGAATGCCAAGGGATAGTCTGTTATATCCATAGCCTTGTAGAAAACGGGCATGATTAGAGTAATTAGATAGAACTTCTTGGACTTGTCCAACTCTCTAATTACTCTGTCCAGCTTCTGCGCAAGCTCTTCATAATCTCTTCTGGCAAGGACGGTATTTACCATATCATCGATCTTGTCTTTTGTATCTTTTTCTTGGGCTTGTAAGCCCGCTGGATAAATGACTTTGAACACAAGCTCAGGTTGCAAACATGTAACGAAACCGACATCAAATCGACCACTTCTCCTCAACCTTTCTCTAATCTCAGCCTCTTTGTTTAGATCTCCCGTTACATATAGAACGGTGTTCCACGGCTTGCTGGTTCTTTCGACCAATATGTCTTTATCTTCTTCATCGACGGACCATTCACTAGTCCTCTCTACTTTCCATTTTCGAAGTAATGATAGAATGTCTATCTCAGTCAGCAACTGTCCATCGATTTCCCTGCTGACATATTCTTTGATCTTCTCCATGTCTGGATCAGGTCTGGCCACTGCTTCCGTTCCAAGTATTTCCTCTTGAAGTTTTTCTAAGTCGATTGTAAGAGTGCCATATTCAAAGTTTATAATGCGTTTAGACTCTTCTGGTAGACTCTTCCTAAAGTCTTCAAATGCCTCTTTTTTTAAATCGAAGTTTTCTTCAAGTTCCTTTTCATTGAACCGTTCTTTCCTAGTTTTTATTGCTTCTAGAACTGCTTGGAGTATTAATTTGCGAAAGGTCGCCTTGTCGATTTTAGAACAAATTTGATTCTCAACGTATTGTATTACGTCCTGTCTAAAGATTGTGTAGTAGATTTCACCGCTCCGTAGGAACTGCTGGATATCCGATTGTCTTCTTATCTCTTCATTTAATTCCCAAAATTTCCTAACGTCCAAAGTTTCTTTCTTTCCAATTACTTCATCAAAATCCAGTTTCTTTTCCAATAATTGTGAAATCCAAGCATCGAGGGTTGCGCCTATAAGCGTTAGATAAGCTCTGAAGTCTAAAATCACATCTGTAATTGTTTTTCTGAGACCTCTAGAAGACAAATATTTCAGTAAATCGTAGTCTAGTGGATATGTATAGAATTTGTTTCCATAGGAATCGTTCTGATCCAGTATGGATTTCCATTTTTCATTTTTCGATATGGATGCCAAAGAATACAAGTAGAATCTTAATATCTTGGACATAAGTTCTGTGGCAGTTCCGGGCGTTAGTTTTAACTCTCTGGAAATGTATCTCTCACGTATTCTGTCACGCACATCTCCGGCTCCGATTTCTTGGAGCATTTGGAATAGGGATACTTGTTCTTCCTCTACCATACTTGTTGTCATCGCAATAGTGCCGACGAATTCTCTATATTCACTTTCGAAACAATATCTAATGAGCATAGCTAGGAAGTACAGGAATTGAGACGAAAAACCTTTCAGGCTGTGTTCAACCTCATCAAAAATCAACACCACTTTCGAATAATGTATTGCCTCATAAGATTGTATCACTTTTTCAAGAAGCCGAATTAATTCTTCATTACTGGCTCGATTGAGTAGAAGATCCAATGTTGTTTCGGTTCCAAGTAAGGACTCTCTTAGCCAATTTATTACTTCTTCCTCGTTTACTTTCTGGATCAATGCATCTTTTTTAATGCCATCATATATAATTCGTAAAATATCTTTTTCACTTGTAATACCCAAATCTTTTAAGAACTTTAAGACCACTTTGGCACGATCTGTTTGAAGGTTCAATCGAATGTGGACAGGTCGTATGTTTTTCTTTCCATAAACAATTTTGCCTTCCTCAATCAAGTTTATGATTTTCTCAATCACTATAGTCTTACCGAAACCAAATGGCGCAAGAATGGCGAATAGATCGAGCTTTTCCTTAGAATACATTTGTTTAAGGAAATCGATTATTGCCTTGCGGTCCTCAGTTATAATGGTACCTTCTTTCTGGAAAGCCTTAAGAAAGCCTGGATATTTTTCGTCCAGCTCTACAACTAGAACTTTGAGAGAACCAAAATCGGTCCTCCAAATCAATTTGCTAATATCTGCTAGAATACTCAGAGACTCCATTATTTCACCTCAGCAAAGATATATGGTCTTAGTTTTGAAGTAGCTACCTTACTCAAAGTGAGGATTATTGCCTTCAATCTTTTCTCACCTATTACGTTCAAATATCCGTCCATCAAAGAAGGTAAAAGCAAAACAACTTGCTCGCCCTTATTCGCCCTTCTCTCAAGGTCTTCCAAAGAAGGGTTTATATACAACTTATATCCTCGACTCTTAAATCTGTGATATAGATCCATCAGATTCAAGTTATCAGCGTTCAGGACGATTTGCAATCCCCGTTGTTCCACTCTTTTTTCAAGCAAATCAAAATTCAATATACTTACCACCTCTCGTTGACCGAATTATCAGGAAATTATTCTTTTCTAATTCCTTGAGCCACGTTACGCTTTCTTTTTCTGTAACTCCGAGCTCTCTTCCTATAGCTTCTATAGCATCTTTATGCAGCATTTTATTGTTTGTGCTCAATGACTTTAGCATTGAATATAAAGTCTTGAGTTCTTCCTCTCTAGACAAGATGATGGCAAACATGTCTCTGCTGAGTTCGTATCCCCTTAACGCTCTCTTAAAGAGACCAAGAGACTCCAGAAGAGACAGAACCCCTTCATTGAACTTATGTTTTCCAAGTACATTGTTTATAAGCGATTGAAACTCTTGGCTTGAGATTAACGGTCCCCTTTGTTCTAACCATCCCTTGAGGTGCTCTACAAAAACGAATAATGACCTAAATCTGGTTCGTGAGTATTTATAAACCCGCTTCAATAGCTCAACCTTGAATCTTCCCTCGTCTGAAAGCAACAATCTTCTAAAGCGTTCCCCATCTTCATTTAGGTAGTATTCTCCTTTCTTGTCTCGACTTATGAGGTAGATTTTATTCCTCATGAAAGTGACCATATCGTAGTCATCGCCATAGAATTCTAATCTCATACCAGTTTCATCATAAAAGTTATCGAAGGCTTTTTTGATTTGGTCCTTTGTGTATTTCTCGTTAGGCTTGAAGAAGTCGGTGAGAAACGCCTTGATGCCTTCATATACGAATTTCCCGACCATACACATTGCCCACGTTTGTTTTCTGTTCAAGATATACCAACCTCCATGTATACATATGGAACTACTAGTTCACCAAGAGACAAACCAGAATGTTGCATCTTACCTGGACCCCTAAATTGATAGAGTGACACTAGAAAGAAGTTTGGATAGAGTATATTTTCATTACCTTTACCCCCTAATAAGTCCAAAACAACGTCGCCTATGAATAACATCATATGCTGAGCTGACGGGAGATGTATTCCGACTTTGTCTTTAACAGTAGATACAATCTTGTCCGTAATCTTGGCCACATCTTCTTTTACCCAACCCATAAGGTATTTGGCAGACAAGATGGGTTCATGAATTTGGAGATAGTTCATTAGCTCTCTTTTCACAATATCTGCTATGTTTGAAAAGCTTGCTTCTTGATTGACATTGTCCATGCTAGACAGAATTTTATCGACTTCCCATCGAAGTAGTTTTCCATGGTCAGAAGTCAGTAATATGCCAATCCGCATCCTTTCACGTTTGGAAAGGTCTTTCACTTCCTGTAAAATTCGGTTCATCTCTTGCTCCATTTTTTCGAAGTATATGTGTTCGTCCCATTCACCTTCGTGTCCTCTCTTGTCGATGTTAGGAAATTGAACGATTACAACTTTATTCATCAAATGCTTCTTACCTAGTGACTTCAGCTTCCCCAAAATCCAACTAGTTATGGCTGTGAATGGTCTATCTGCATTGTAATCAAGATCCTCTAGGAATTCGCTCTTCTCAGATACCAGAGCTTTCAGAGTCTGAGTCAGTTTGGTTCCCTTAAACGGTGAAAAAACCAAGCACTTTCTTTCAAAGTTGTCCGATACAAGTATCTTTCTTAGGTGCTCGGGTCGATATTTATCCTCTGCACCCACTTTGAGAGGGGTGTCATTCTCTTCTCCTAAGGTAACTAGCTCATAGGTGTTTCTGTTTTTATCGATGAAGGTTCGCCCTGTGACACCACAGACCCCTGGTCGAAGTCCACTGAATATGGAAGCGTGACCGACAGGCGTTTCAGTTGGAATGGGACTTATCGCAAATCTATCGAGTTTTTCAAAGCCCTCCAAATCAAGACCGTCCTTGATGGAATACCAATCAACCATAGACATACTGTCTGCTATGATGATGAACATCATGTGTACCTTAGAGAGGCGATCAAGAGCTTCTTTCCATGCTCGCTCTATCCCAGTAAATGGGATAGAACCGTCTACTATCTTAGAAGGAATCATTCGAGTAAAGTGAGCATACTTTCTGGAAAGCGTATCCCATTTCTTCGGATTGATTCTTTGTCCACGTTGTTCTTTCGCTATGTCTGTTCTGAGATGCTTAGACCATTCATGAGTGAAATTTTTGATACCATTTTCATCAAATTCGAGATTTCTTATTCGCTCATAGACGTTGGAAGCTTCGGCCAAATTATCGGCTTTAGAAGAAACATCTTCCCAACATGTATATAGGCTTGAGAACTGATTGAAAAATGAATGGGACTTAGCAGAGTGTTGAGGAGTAACATGTTCACCTTGACCAGCCGTTAAAATCTCTGAAATTGCTTTGAACAAAGGCGATTCGATATTGTGCAGTTCATCTTTGACAAGAACTAAACTATGAATGTCAGCCAGGATGTGTAATACTGAAAGTATCTCTGCAATTTTTAGCAGTATTTGACCGTTTCTGTTTCTTACAGACTCAAGATGAGATTTTTCCCATCTCTTCGTCAAATTTACCACAATCTCGTTTACGACAGAGTTCAAAAATTCTTTTTGATCTGGTATACTTACCTTAAGTAAAGGTGAACCTAGAAAGACAGGAGATATTTTGGTTTGCCAAATCTCCTCACCTAGTCTGTCTAGATTCCTTCTCCTTACCTCTATTCCCCATATTTCAGTTAGTTTCATGATACAGTTTTCGAATCGAATTACCTCGTCTGGATCGTGAGGAAACACACTCCAATAGCGGTAGAACATTTGATGATCAGATATTTTGGGTTCAATGCCTAAAGCAAAATAAGATTCGACAAACAATCTTGAGATAAACCATGGGATCTTGTCTTGTGACTTGATTAATAAATCCGCAAAACGTCTCCAGCTGCCATAGAAGTTCTCGGAGAGAATTGTTGCAACATTTTCTGATAAAACTCCTCTCTGAGAGACAAAATCCAGAATCTTGAGGTTGAGATAATCTGAAAGCGTTATTATATTCTGATATTTCAACAAGTTCAATGTCTCTTGGTTAATTCCAAGCGGAGTTCGGACTACTACCGAGAACGTCTCATTACAGATCATTCTGTGGAATGCTTCAAATGTCGGAAAGGATAAGCTGTCGCACTCTACAAAGGAGAGCACGAAGTCAATAAGGGTTTCGAATTTGTGAAGGTCAAGCCTTTCGATTCCTACTTGTGTGCAGTATCCTACAAGAAAAGGAAAAAAGAACAACTGCGATAGGTCGAATTTTAAGACTTTTTGCTTCAGTTCGGAGGACAGACCTTGGTATCCAGCTGAGATTAGGACCTCTAAATCCCCTAAAAAAGAACTAATATCTATTCCGAATTGTTCAACAGTACTGACGTGTTCGCACAATTTTTTGACAAATGGAAACCAGTCACTTCGAGAAATCTCCTGCCACATCTTCTCGCTGCAGATTAACACACCAGTTAATTCATCGTTCAGGAAACTCTCAAAGTATATTTTACATTGATGTATATCGTTAGTCAAACGAAGACTGAAGGACGGAATTTGCTTGGAGATCAAGTTCACATAATTCTCAAACACTGTTTCGGGAAATGGTGGTGGAAACGCTTTGTAAGTAACTACAAGAACCTTATTTTCTTGGGAAATTCTCCTTGTAGTCTCAAGAATCCCATTTAGAGGTCCAGTCCATATATCTCCATTTTTGAAGGAATCGAGTACAATCGATTTTGCTTTCTCAGAGATAAAGAGGTACACTATTGCTCACCTATCATGTTTCTCAGGGACGCATCCTCCACATAGAGCTTTCCTCCAATAGCGGTGCAAAGGTTTGACGAAAATCTTTTTTCTCGAGTTAATCTTGGGCATTTTGGGGCTTCCTTTCAAAAAATCGCGAAACTTGGATCCACGCCTTAATACAAACGAATATCCCCTAGTTCTTGCAGGTGGTAAATTGCTGAGTCCTGATCCGTTCATCTCTACATGAGAAATTATCGTACCACCATTTATAAGTAACTCTAGCCATCCAGCTGCTTTATAAATCGCACCTGCTTTCTCGCATTCTGACTCATCTACAAAAGTTTCAATCAATAATAGTCTGTCACCATATCTTATCCTCCACTCTTTGGATGCAACCTTGCAAAATTGTGACAAAATTCTGGAACCAAGATTTTTGATGTCTACATATGGAAATATTAGGAAACGCCAATTATTAGCTACATGCTTATTTATTTTCCTCTCACGTTGTTTTCTAGTCCAGCCTATAAAGTCATCTCTTGGTTTAAGAGCGTAGACAGGAGTCCCTAGGCTCAAAGCGGCAATATGTTTTCCACTTAGCTTGTCGATTACTAGAAAACGAATATATCTTCCAATGCCTCCGTTAAAGCCTCTGGGATGCCACCATCTCATGTATTGAGCCCACAGTTTGTTGTTTTGAGCATCACCTTTTTCAATCGGAACAACTTCAGGTTCTGCCTCTTTAATAGTAAAGGTAAGAGGTGGAGGATCTCTATTTTCAAGTCTTCTAGCTTTTCTTTTGTAACGCCTAATACAGTTCTCAAGGTCCTCTACCATAATTCTCCCCTCCTACTTTTAACGGGTGACTGGTGCGGTGAGGCGGATTTGAACCGCCAATACCCCAACGGATTCTGGAGCGTTTTGCCTGTCTTAGACTATCACCGCACGTGTTTTTCATCGACTTCAATTCATGTATCTTAATAAAAACTTCCTCCCTAGTCTTTCAGTAACTGATAGAATACAGCTCTTCCGACTTTTCTAGAAATTTTTATTTTTCCTTCAGCTTCCAAGACTTTAAGATACGTAGAAACAGTCGTTCGAGACAATCCGGTTTTTCTGGCAACTTCTCCTATCGATAGATCACTTGGATGAGCTTTCTCTAATTCTTTCATTATTTTTTGAGTTTTATCTTTTGCCAAAAATCCACCATCCAGTCGATTGAAAACTTAATACTCAATTGGTTATGAGGGCTTATAAAATTAGCATCAACGCTTAACGTCAATGCTTATCATTGATGCCAATAATAGCTAGCCATTTTTCTGTATAGTTTAATTCTCTAAAGAGTCGTTTTTCTTCACCGACATGTCCATCGTGTTGGAGAAAATTTGCTGTTTCAGAATTTGTGTCTTCAATTCAAAAACATGAGGAGTTATTCTTGTTTTGTAGTAGCTTTAGTCCTGCTGTTGCGCCTGTTGTTATGGCGAACCATATGATTGTTGCCTTTATGTTTCCTTGACTGACTACGTAGGCTAAGCCCACTGAAGCTCCGTTAAGAATACTACGACTGCGGACAGTTTCGGCTCAAACTGGGACCTCATATCCCACATACCTCGCTCTTGGCCACTGTTGACATGTTTGGTTGTATTTCTTGATGCGGATTTGAAATTCGTAAATCTGATATTGCAAAGTTCGCATATTAGCATCCATGCACCATGTCCAAATTGGACCTTAAACTGGATGAGGTGCAATGTTAACGGTTGAAACTCTCATCGTATTCGTAACGCTTATGATCGCTGTAATTCTAGTGTTTATAGTGTTCAGCTTTTCTAAGAAGCATGTAAGAGAGGCTTTCTCAAAAACGGGAACTATGAAGCCAGCTGGAGCAAGCTCTGGGAAGAGGTCCGACGCAGGCGAAGATCAGGGATACAGCTGCGAGGTTTGTGGCCGCGAGATCAGCAAGGAGGATTATGAGAGTTATGATGGCATGTGTTGGGAGTGCTGGGACGACCGACTAACAGAAGAATCAGACGACATGTTTGGAGACTTGATGTAAAATGGGAGAAGAACAGAAGGTTTACAGATGCGAAAGGTGCGGCAGAGGAATCACTAAGGAAGAATATGAAACCTACGATGGTATGTGCGAAGAATGCTACGTGATAGAGATAGACGAACTTGATTATGAAAACGAATACTAAGGCGCTCTGACGAGAAATAACCTATGAAGCAGTTGTCTTTTGACACGCAATTTGTTTGACGACTATCAGAAGGGCAGCGATGTTTAATAGCATGAGCATCAGTTTGAACGAAAAGTATCGTTCAGGGAGAGTTGTCTCTTCATCAGAATGTCGAGAGTTTTTTTGACAATTTCAGGCTTGTATCCGCCCATTATTTCTTGAAGCTCTCTCATAGGCTGAATCCATGGGTTTCCTCCACATGTTTTCCTTGTGGCCAAAATTATATCATATCGATAACCTCTTTCGCCTTTCACTAGCAATGGCAGGATGATCTCCCTTGTAGTTTCTTCTCTAATCTTGCTGGTGTAGAACTGCAAAAGTCTGTCGGGGTCTGTGCAGTCTTTCCATCTATCATCTCCGAAAAAACCAATAACATCTAAACCCTTAAGCTCAACCTCCCCCAAAAATCTTCACCTGCTCTGTTGGGTCAATCTGATATGCAAAAAAAGAAGCAAGCACATTTCTCGTGTGATAAACCTTCTCAACAACCATCTCCTCCCCCACTATTCTCCAAATTCATTCTGGTTAAGAACCAATACGAGCTCGCAGGGAAAATGGAAAAACGCCCCGAAACACTTGTGCACGCACTTAAAAAACTCGTTCAAGACAACATAATCTATAAAAAAATGGGATGGTGGAAATAGGGCTTAAAAAAGCTTTCCTTGAAATGGTGAACACTCCCACACACAAAGTTTAACATTGTTTGTGTAGGTGCACGAAAATGAAATGGAAGCTGAGTGAAGTATATCCACATCTTGTTGAGATTTGATGTAAAGGATTGTAGGTAGAATATGTGAAGAGTTGGTCTTGAAGCACACTTATGAAACAAGTTGAAGGTGCATTCCGCGATTTGCACTGCCAGGTTCAAGTTGGCCCCGATCTTGAAGCAAAATTCCACCGATGAGAATGCTTCCTTGATAGAGTGCTAAGTCCCTGCCTTCACCATCTACTAGGTGGGAGTATGCCCGTTGATCTGAAGGGTCAAGATGGTCGTAACACTCAACGAGGAGGATAATACGTCGATCTTGCGGAAGCGTCAAGCCTCCCGTTTCCGTAACCAGTTTGCCTTCTGGTGTTAATCTTAAGCGCGGTTCCTTACAAAGTCGTTGGAACGGCCACCCATTGGTACCTGGCACAAAATAGACTGGCGTTTTTTCCCCTTCTGAGAGCTTATTTGCAAGCTTGATTGCAAGGTTCCGAAGAGCCATGTGATGTTGTGTATAGACAAACAAAAGAAGCCCCAGACCAGGCTTATCCTCCAAAAGCCTTGACTGCCTTAACTGCAATATCACAGAGCTCGTTAATTCCGATTTTTTCCATTATTTTACACCAAACCCCCCTTTTAGAGAATGTGATTAATAAAAAGCTTTATCTTAAAACTACGGGTGCTCGGTTTAAAGCTCGTAACTCCTACTCTTTATCCTCAGATATTTCTTAAAGAAGAGTTTAATTAAAGTCTTGTTTCAGAATTTCTTTTATTTTCAGAATGGGGGTAGCAGTTCTTCACATATTTTGTGGTGCTCCAAGAAAACCCTACCTTTTTCCGTTACCCTCAGCCTTCTCCGTTTCTTTCGGAGATTTTCAAATTCCAACAGTCCTTCTGAGATGAGCGGTTTTAAAAATTGATAGCTGGCGCCTGTTCTCGCCATAACTCGTGTAGGTGCAAGATTGGGACCTCTAATAACTTCACGTAAAATTTCAGCAGTTATCTCGAAACGCCCACGTTTCATGATTAAATCAATAAATTGCTTATGTTAATCACATATTAACATTATTAATTAAGATTAAAGATTACCGCAAAATAAACTTCTTTTAGTAAAACATGTCATTTCTGAGTAGAAAAACCAAAAAGGTTTGGCTCTGTTTGCCGATTCACAAAGACTTTCATTCTATGCTTGATGGGATGACTGGACAGTATTGCACGGGTGAATCAGAAGAGACGAGTAAAACGGAAACGGCTGAGGGCTATCCTGGGAAGACTTGTCGAAAGGCTTTGAGCGTGTTTTATGCGACGTGCAAGGAAAGAGGTTTGGATTATTCTCAATCCATGCCCAAAGAGAAAGTTAGAGAGCATGTGGAAGCTATTCTGCCCTTTAAGGTTTTGGAGAAGATTGTTGACAAGCCTTTGAAGATACGTGGTATCGCAATGACGGCTGGTATGAGCCGAAACTTTAACATTTACACGCCTGAGGAGCTGCAGGTCTTCGCTAACAAACTTGTTTCTGCGCCTGTGTATGTTGAGCATGTGGCTGTTCCCAACGCTTGTGGAAAAGTCACAAAAACCGACTGGGATGGACAGAATCTCTGGTATGAAGCGGAAATTTTTGAGGGCGATGTTGCTGATAAGATTCGCAAGGGCTTGATCCAGCATGTTAGTGTCGGAGCAGATTACGACGTTCTAGATGTGGTAGACGGTAAGGTTCCCCATGGGCTACATAATGCTGAGTTAAGCCTCGTGGCCGTGCCAGGCATTCCTGAAACGAATGTGCAGATTTTTGAGAGTTTGAGATTGAGCGAGCAGGCCCCGGCAAGTGTTTCTGCAGGCCAGAACATGAACGAGGAAGATTTGAAAAGGCTTGCTTGGAAAATAGAGGAGCGAGTGAAGGCAACGCTGAGAGAGCAGATGCAATTGTTAAAGTGCCCCAAGTGTGGTCAAACGTTCGATTATTATCAGTGGCAAAGCAACAACTGGACGTGTCCTAACAAAGATTGCGGGGTTGAAGTCGTGCCTCCTGAACCTGTCCTTTTGAAGGTAAGGGAGCAAGCAGACGATAGAGAGAAGGCGCGGCAAGAGCAACAGCAACGGAGCCAGAAGTACCGCATTGGCGTGAAGGACGGCGGCAATGTCACTAAGCCTGGCGAGTATGCGAATCTTTCTGATGATCAGTTCGCGGACCCTGTGAACTATCGGTATCCGATTGATGAAGAGCATGTGCAAGCCGCCTTAGCTTATTTCAATCAATCTGACAATCGACGGGCTGGGGGCTACAGCCACGAAGAAGCTGTTAAAATCATGGCTAAAATCATACAGGCAGCATTAGGCGCTGGCAAAGAAGTTTCATGGCAACCCGAGGACCCTGTTTACAGAGATTTACCTGAAGACTTGAAGTCGAAGCTTTCCGGGTACACAAAGGAAAATCTTGCCGAGAAACTGGCTGCCACAGAAAAGGAGCTCACAGAGACCAAGGTCAAGCTTGCCGAAGCCCAGAAACTGCTTGACCAGCAGAAGGACGGTTCCAGTCTAGTTAAGGACCCGCCCAAAACCATGCCTGTGGCGGAGGCGATTGCTGTTCTTGAGGGGCTTCTGCCCAGTCCAGCGGTTGAGCGCAGCACATTGGGAATGCAGAGGGAGTGTCAGGCGATACGTAGTGAGATTTTCAGGCTTAAGGAGAGGCTGAAAAGTGGCTGAGAAAAAGAAAAGATTCTACGAATTGAGCAGAGAGCGCGTTTTGGATAATGCTGAGCTTGCTGAGTGGATTCGCAGTTTAGAGGATAGAATCCGTGTGCTTGAATCACAGTCACAAGTTGTGGCCGCAAGTAGCCGTAGGATGAACTCGGCGAAAGCGAAATAATTCTTTGGAGTGATTTCCATGGCTGATTTAACTGGAAAAGCTTGGATGGCCATAGGTGAAACAGATGATCCGAACGCTATCATTGAAAGTTTTCTGGCTGGAGCAGCCATAACGAAGGGAGACCCTGTCTATCTCTCTGCGGATGACACGGTCAGCCCCGCAACTTCTGCGCAGGACTGCATAGGCATAGCTACTAAAACCGTTGCTTCAGGAGCCATGTGCCCGGTTCTAATGCGTGGAAGAGTTAAGGTGAAGGTCGGCGGTGCCGTAACGAGAGGCAAGGCTGTTTACGGTGGGGATTCATCGAGAAGAATACTGATGCTATCAGATCAAGCCGTTAATGAGGGTGGCTCAGCGACATACACTATCTGGTATAACCGCAAGATTGGAACAGCCCTGGAATCGACGACGGTGGGGGCAGACGACTTGATCTTCATTTACGTGGACAAGTGATAAGCCATGAAACCCAAGCTTTTTGAAAGTCTAATGGCGAAGGACACGGAGCACAAGCAGCTCTACGAAAAATTGAAAGAGAAAGCAGCTACGCACCCGTTTGTCAAGCGCTACTGCGAAGTGGGCGTCAAAGAAGGACTGTTCAGCGATATGGTAGGCGCGTTAGGGCGTATGCATGACACCTTAGTGGAAGCAGCGTATCCAGAGCTCATCGGCAGAAACATCATAAATGTCCGCCCGACAACCGAGCCTCTAGAGCGTTTTCCACTCGACGAAAAGGCTGTTGCTTACTCGTATGCGGAAGGCGCAACCACGAGGCTTAGCGGCAAAAAGCACAGCACTGTCGACATTCTAACCAACCAGCTTGCAGAGGCAAGCGAGGAATGGACCCGTGAGTTTGTAGAGGACTGCAGCTGGAACGTGATGGATAACATGGTTGAAAAAGTCGGCAGAATCCTGGGCGAAAACGAAACAAACAGAATACTCTCGCTTTACGGAGCCATAGCAGACGCAGACTTGGCTGGCGGAGCACCAATAGCTCAAGGCAACGCAGCCATGGACTGGGCTGCCGTTCTCAAGCTTCACAACGCTGTCCGAGGCGAGAACTGGCGTCCAACAGTCCTGGTTGTGCATGAAACGCAGCTGCATCAACTGTTAGCCGACGTCGCCTTCATCCACGCTCAATACTTGCCTTCGGGACAGACGGACATAGAACGTGGAATCGTCACGTCTGTGCTTGGAATGAAGGTTCAAGCCAGCACACTGTGCACTAATGGCGTAGCTTACGCTATAGACACTCGAGTGGCCTCGGTTATGCTCTTGCGAAGAGACATAGCCGTTGAGGACTGGCAAGACCCAAAAACAGGCGAATACGGCGTCCGAGCAACAACACGTTTCGGCTTAGGAGTCTTGAGAAGCAAAGGCGTTGCAAAAATGTCCGGGATAAAGACCAGTCTGTAAGCCATCCTGTTGATGTGCATTGGAAAAGTTTGAAGGCAAATGTAGCAAGTGCGGAAAAGTGCATTACTCCAGCTATAAGGTCATTGTTGTCTGTGACTGCTGGGAACACTGCCGTCAGTGCGGGTCGAGGATGATTCCTCACATTCCCGACTTGGCGCCTAAGACTTACGGCAAAGATGGCAAGCGTGATCTGCAGATTCTGATGGTCTGCAACAACACTGCTGCACACACGGATAATTCCCCCTTTTATAGCACGCAAAAACCCGTTGAGGTTGAATTAAGCTGAGAAGCAAAAAAGTCGACGTTCATCTTGCGAGAATAGTGTTAGCGGAGCTTGCCAAAGGCTCTCTCAGACGTACACATCTTGAAAAGCGTACAATAATACAGTGTGGCACTCACGCGACATTTGACAGCATTCTCGCCTTTTTGAGAGAGCGCGGCTACATTGAGAAGAGTTCCAAGGCGTATGGAGCGCCTTATCGGATCACGGAGAAGGGCTTGCGGTTTTTGGAGGCTATCTGAAGTTGGCTGAGCCCCATGTCAAAAAGCCTGGTCTGTGGCGCCGGTTGCTTGACGCTTTTACACGAGGGCAGCCTTCAGGTTATGCTTATCCCGGTGCCAAGACTTTTAGCGAGACAGCTTTGATTCCTCTCGCTGATGTTATGACTCTCTACGAGCGGGACCCAACGTGCAAGGCCAGTGTTGACTTGCTGGCTGCTTCCAGCGTGGGCATGGGTTTCTACACGACTGTCAACGAAGAATATGAGCGGGCTAAGGAAGCTAAAGAAGTTGTAGACAAGTTTAATGAAGATGTCAACTTAGACAGGCTTCTTAACAACATGGCTCGCAGGCTGATTGCGTGTGGCAACGATTTCTGGCTTACGCTCACACCTAAAAAGCTGGTTGATCTGCATAGACTACCTATTGATGCCGTGGAAAAGATTGAACAGAGCATCCTGCAAAGCGATGGGTTAAAGATTCCATACAAGGTGGACGGCTTTAAACTTAAACACGACTATGGTGGCAAAGTACTTACACCTGACGTTATTATTCACTGGTGTTTTGGAGACTCCGGGTTTGGGACAGGTATCCTTCAAGTTCTTTTGCACACGTTGATAATTAACAGTGATAAAAGACCCGCTTATGCGTGGATGAAAAGCAAGATTGAGAAGATCATGCCGAAGATTTTTGAGAAGTACGCTGGACCCGATGTTTTAGCTCATCTCCCTGACGCGAAGGACCCTACCATTCAAAAGTTTGAAAAAGCCATCAAAGACCGACCCGAAGAAGGAGCTTGGCTTTTCTACACTGGCAAACACGAAGCTAAGGTGATGCCTGTAACACTAGACCCTAGAGCACGCTTCGAATTTTACATCGAGCACATAGTCAACCAGTTTTGTTTAGGTTGTGAAACTCCTTTACCGCGTTTGTTTAGCACTCCAGGGTTCACAGAGGCATCAAGTAAGGCAGCGCTAGACCTTCAAGACATGCTCATCAAACCCGTTCAGCGCTATATTAAGAGACAGGTTGAGAGGGACATTTTTGATGTTGTTTTACGTCAAGCGGGATTTGAACCCGGGCAGGCTCAGGTGCGTCTGAATTGGGGTAGCCCTAAAATGCCTGAGATTAATCCGGCGGACATGTTGAAAGCAGCGGAATTAGAGCTGATTCGTCCTGAAGAGTTTCGCAAGAACGCGGTTAAGTGGGGTTGGGAGTTGTGGGAAGCTGAAACTGGCACTGCCTTCCAAGAGGCAAAGTCATGAAATTTTTTCTCCTTTCTCCTCGGGCTTTAGATATACGTAGTAATTCTTCAGTTTTCATGGTCATGCCACATCATTCCGAAAGGCTGATGGGAGGTGAAAAGGATTAATGCCGAAAAGCATCTTGTATAGTGTTGCCAAGGGTTTTCTTTACGGCACTCCTATAGGGTTGTTCTTTGCAATAGCCATATACCTGCTTGCAACGAGCATAGTTGGATTAGGCTTCTTGCCCATCACTCCAACCGTTCTTGCAGGCATAGTATTCGCCACAGGGCCCATCATAGGAATAAGCAAAGAATACGGCGACTGGGCTGAGGTTCAGGAAAAGAAGAGCGTCATGTACTTTGTCGCCAAAGGCTTCTTATATGGAACCGCGATTGGGCTGTTCTTCTCCACAGCCATATACTTGCTAGGCATAGCCGTGGCGGCCCTCGGCTTCCTAACCGTTGACCCACTGCTGTTGGCAGGCATAGTATTCGCCACCGGGCCCATGATAGGAATAGCGAAGGAGTATGGCGACTGGACCGGATAGCCAAAAAGTTAGAAAGCCTAACTTCGCAGTTCCCCATCTTTCTTTTGTTAAAGTCAGGGTGAAAGAATGGAGCGCGCGCCAAGTCTGCGATTTTAGCTTGAAAGCCTCAACATTCTCATTTTCTTCATGTTGAGACATGCTTTTCACTCAGAAAAATAAGCCAGCAACCAGCAATATATCAGCGAATTCTGGTCGGGTTTCGCTTTCGTAAAAATGGTTTACTAACCGGTTAGTAGACGCTCTATGCAACTTAAGCCACTCTAGATGACCAGGTGAGACCTTCACATATTCACATAAAATACAGTGATTCCATCTCATTTAATTAGGTGAATGTCTTAGAAGAATTTGTTGAAAGGTGAAAGCCAAGGTAAATGAAAAAAGTAACTGAAAATGATGTAAAAAAGTATTTGAAGGAGTGGTTTAGAAAGAAGAGGCGGGAAGCGTCTGAATCAGAAGTGCAGCTACCGCCGATGAAATATGGAGATAAAACCAACAAACCAGATGTTTTTGCTTATAGAAAAAGGGCTAACACGATTTACCTGATAGAGTGCAAAAGAGCAACAAAGTTAAGGCACATCGGTCATGCATTTGGACAAATACTGGCAACAAAACTGGCTTTCAGGAAAATGAAAAAATCCGAACTTAGGAAGAAACTGATGGCAGAAACTGGAAGGGAAAGACTTGATGATGCAAGATTTGAATTCGGAGTAGCGTTTCCTAAAGAACAAGTCGATGCTTCAAAGTCTATACGAAAAATGATAAAAATGTTCCACGACCTGCCACAATTCAAAGAGCTCACAGTTTATCTTGTAAGTGAGCATGGACTTGAGAGGAGACATAGAGGTCGTCCCATTCCATACGTTCAACTATAGCGCACAGTGGCAACGCTCTAACAGACAAGCTTCTTTAAGGTTCTACCTATAGCTTTAATTAAGCTTAGGAAACACCCATAAAGCAGAGTAGGCCCGGAATAGACGGGTAAGCGCAACTTTCAGCCAGGTTTACTCCTCTCTTACTAGGAACTTCAGCAGTTCTTCAAAGCGTTTCAAATATTCTTGTCCTTTGTTTGTGGTTTTGTATCTGCCGTCTACTTCTTCTAGAAGTCTGAGTTTTACGCATTGCGTGAGGAGTTCGCCTAGGATGGCATAGCTGAATTTCCCTCCTGAGGAGAAGAATATTTCAGCTTTAGTTTTTGGTTTGGCGCAGTTTTCTTGGAGCATTGCCAGCAAGCCGAGACGTGAGTTCCTCCTGATGTTTAACATTGTTTGCTCAAGCTTCTCCACCATCTAAACCTCTAGAATAATTTTCTAGAACTTTTTTATATTTACTTTTCTGTTCCTTTCTAACTTGGTGATTTTCATCTTCTGAAATATGAATGACTGGCGCTAGCTCCTTAAATAATGTGATTTTAAAAGGGTCCCAACATAAGCCCAGATACAATCACCTGAGAAAAATCACATTTTCCAAAACGTCTTAAATTTTAAGAAAACTCCAAACCCAACTAAAATTCGATAGAAAATTCTTCCAAAAGTCATAAAAGCTAAAGCAAAAGACAGAATGAAACGATGTGGTTTGAGTAGAAAACTTGTCTCAATTATTCTCGTAACTTTTGTTATTGCAACAATGTTTTCAATCGTAAGAGTTGCAACATTGATTGAAGATCCCATAATAAACGAGATAACTTACGATGCTGAGGACGTTATGGTTGGTGTTTACTATTATGTCTGGTATATGGGAAATTGGACTGAAAACCATGGGAATTGTGTAGATAGACCTATTATTGAAGAATACAACTCTCAAAATGCTACAGTCATCAAAAAGCATCTAGACTGGCTTACTGAATTGGATGTTGATTTCCTAATTGTCTCGTGGTGGGGTGCTAACAATGACAAGGATGATGCAACAAAACTTTTATTCTCAGAAGCCCTCGCTATGGCTCGGCAAAACTCCTCCTATTCAATCGAGATAGCAATTATGGTAGAACCGTTTACAACATCTTGGATAGAAGCTTTCAATTCTGCAACAGGAAATTATAATTTCACCAAGATTTACGACTATATATACGATACATTTGTTTCTCCCTATGCTAAATTATATATGACTTTGTACCAGAAACCTTTAATTTGCTTTTACAATGATGACGAAAACTTGACTAGAAATGGGTATGTTCCGTTGGACGAAAGATTTGAAGTGCGTACAGTAGGACATCAACCATATGTGAATTGGGTCTATTGGGGTGTAGATATAACTCGTTGGCGTGGAGATAGTGGTAAGCCAGATTTCCTTGGGCAAAGAGAACAGAAGTTGTGTATGGATGGGGAGATAAATGTTATGCCGAGGTATGATGATGAACATTTTAGACCAGGTGGACATGTACCGCTACCTATAGACCAAGATTACAAAGGTGGATTGTATGATGAACAATGGAGCAAAGCCATCCAATTAGCAAGAGAAGGTAAAGTTAGCATTGTAACAATAACGAGTTGGAACGAGTTCCCAGAAAGAACGGCAATAGAACCCCATTGGGATATTACTGCTCATGATCCTGACCCCTATTTCTTGTATAACAAAACTAAAGAATACATCAACATACTAAAAGGAATCTTCACCTTTTTTGTAAAAGAGATACTTGAAACTGTTGCAGATTTAGGCGAAAATCAATGTCGCTATAATGCAAAGGACAATTGGGAATGTGGGTTGGATGCCATTAAAATCATCGAGAACCCAGAAGGTGGTTATCTTGGCGTGTATCACTCAAATGTTAGCAAAATTCTTAAAGTAAGATTAGCTAATTCAACTGATTTGCTACGTTGGACATTTATAAGGACGATTGACGAAAAAGCAGCTCAACCAACAATTGCCAAAGCTCCTAACAATGCATACATTGTCGCCTTTGAAAAAGAAAATGCAAACTATACACACCTCCGTTTTCAATATTACTTAAATCTGTCTAGCTTGATCATTGGTACTCCAGACATCACATACGATGCGAACAGAACCCTAAGTAGTAGCCATGAAGGAACACCTAACGTCTACAACGTTACCATTGAAGGCTTTACACTGAGTGCTTGTATCGGTTTTCATTATGACGATGGTTCTGCTGACAATGCTGCAGTAGGCTGGTTAACAATTCCGCTAGATAATCCTCAAAACATGATATGGAACAACACAAAGCCAGTAACTCGACATAATCAAGATTTAAGAGACAAGTACCAAGTAAAGGGGAACATAGGGGACAGAGACTACGGGCAAATTTTTGGAAGAAACTTTACACTACAAGAAGGAAACCTAGAGGAACGTTCACCTGACACCAACTGGACTGCTTGGAGAACATTCCTATACGACCATTCAACAAACAACTTTACGATGCTCAACATCAAAACGCATAAAGGCTCCACTTCCTTTGGAAACCCAACTTTCACATTTCTAAAATCCCCAAACGGAAAAGACTGCATAGTAGTGACCTATTTTCTTTTTTCGGAAGGGGCGAAGAGTGGAGAGGCTGGAGAACTAATTTTCTACAAGGAATTCGAAACAGAACCATTCAACCTAACGTATGAAGACAAGCCATACTTCGTAAATGTAACTTCCAATTCCACAATCACGGATTTTGACTTCAATGAAACTTGCATAAGCTTCAATGTGAGTGGATTAAACGCTTCTAAAGGCTTTTGTATCATAGAAATTCCAAAAGAGCTTGTTCAAAACATATGGCAGGACAACTACACCGTACTGTTAAAAGGCAAAGAATGGTCCTTCGGAAATTGGACCTATGAAGAAAGCACGTACATATACGTTAACTACATCAACTCAACGCACAAATTGCTAATAATCACGGAGTTTCCATCATTCCTCGTTCTTCCACTATTTATGATAGCAACACCACTAGCAGTCATAGCCTACAGACGAAAACATTCCATGTAATAAGAGAAGGAAACATGGTTTCCTAGGTTATAGAGCCTTTACAAACTAAGTGGGTTTTGGGTTTTCTTAAATTTTAAGCCTTTCTAAACACGCATTATTTTTCCGTCCTTTCTGGGAAATACTTTTTTAACTCACATTTTTTTCCAGCAAAATAGCTTAAATCAGGCTTCTATCTCGGTTTAAAGCATCGAAAAAGGGCTAATCCGCAAAGGAGCTATATCATTGGCATCTGTTAGCGCTGAAGACGTCCGAGACGTGATTAATCTTAGCGCTGCGGATGTTCCAGACGCTAAAGTCTCGAAGATGCTGAAAAGGGCTGAGGTTACGCTTGAACTTGAGCTTAGTAAGGAAATTGACTATGGCAATTGTACAGATGCGGAAAAGGAGTTCATAACCGTACTGGCAGCTATTTACGCTATTTGTTATTTGACTGGCGGTTCAGCTGTCGGCTTAAACTTCCGCGTCGGAGACCAAAACGTTTCTGTGCTGGGTAATGCTCCGCCCTTAGAAGTTTTGCAAGCTGAGTTAGAGTGGATTCTCGCTAATTTGAAGCAGCCTTTTGTTGGGAGAGTGTAGATTCTGGGTGTTGTTCCTGAGGCTTACTACGAGTTCGTAATGCGTTATGCTCCTTACTTTTACGTGATTCCCACGAATATTACGCTGGATGCTGCCTCTGGACAGAAGAATGTCACGGTTGCAGATGGCTCAAAGTTTCAGGCTGGCTTTCCAGTTGAAATCAAAGATGATGCCCATACCGAGTGGAATGAAGTTGACAGTGTCGCCGGCAACGCTGTGACAATGAAAAACAATCTACAATACACTTACTATGTCAACAAAAACGGGAAGGTTGAGGGCCCAGACCCCGCTTTTGGCAGAGGAGCCTTCCCCGCAGCCTTCGCCATCGACTTCCTTCATGAAGCCTATTCCTCTACGCAGTTTGAAAGTCGCAAAATAGAGGTCCTGAACAGAATCGTTGAGCTTGCAGACTTTATCCTAACTCAACAGTGCACAGACCCAGCGAAAAACGCTTATGGCGGATTCAAAAATACTGAGGCAGGAACAGAACATTGGAGCATAGATGCTGGAAGATGCATTCCAGCACTTTTGAAAGCCTACGCTTTAACTGGAACAGTTGGATATCTTAACGCTGCTAAACTTGCTGGCTACACTTTCCTCTACAATATGCAGCATCCACCTGCTGGCGTTCACGACAAGTACTATGGCGGTTTCGCCCGATATGTAACCATAACCGACGTATGGTCTCAATTGATGTTGATTGAAGACCTTTACGATTTCATCGGGTTGAAAATGCTTGCCGAAACCTATGACACAAGCAACAAAACACTTTATGAAACAATGATGAAGGATGCGATTGGGTTTCTGCGTGAAGGCTTCGAGCAGCTTTACATGTGGTTTGACCCCAAGCCTTCAGGCGATGGAAAATGGCATCGAGTAGGCCTGAACGAAACTGAAGTTTACGATGATCCGATGAGCTTCGCATTGTTAGGATTATACAGTTATGAGGGTTGGAGCCTAACATGCCAGAGAGTTTACGCTTCATTGCAGAGTATAAGGGCTTCAGCTCAGTATCCAGCCTACAATCCTGCTGTTTGTTGGCCGGGGTATATGGATGTTGTGACAAGGTTTGCAGCATGTCCGTATTATGACGCCATCACAAGTGGAATCCTTTGGAAGATCCGCTCAGCCCATGACAAGATAAGCTACGCTTTCAGTATGCGAGTAATCGAGAAGTATCAAAACGAGTTCATGTATTGGGGTCCGAAATTTGAAGATTATTCGCCCATAACACCACAGAAGGCCATGGCAAACGTTAGCTGGCTTGCACAGTTATTCTTAAACTATCAGGAGCCACTAACACCCTTCAACCGTATTGTAAAGTCGAAAGGCGAGTTTCTAATTCTCTATCCAATAGCCGGGGCAGGAGACAAAATCTCCTATGGCGAGGCCGTGGAGATTCAAGGCATTGTTTCGCCCACACGGGTAGAAGAGGTTTTCATTGAGCCTGGCTACATGGTTAACGATTACATCACTGTTTACGCTTTCGCTCCTTTGAGGCAGCATGACAAGATCAGGCGGAAGGGCGAGGACTACGAGGTCCTAGGCGTTCAAGCCTTTGACTTCCAAGGCGAAACGTCTCATTTCAAGTCTAATTGTAGGAGGCTTCTGGGCTAATGTCGGAATTGGAAGATGCCGTCACAACTGTTGTTAGACTTCTGAGCAAGAACATGCGGGTTGTTAAGGAAGATGGCGCCATAGCTAACATTTACGTGAGTAAGGAGTGGTATGACCGGGAGCTTTTCAAAAACTATGAGGGACAAATCACCGTGGGCCTTGCGGAGAGCCGAGACACAAAAATTGAGATGTCTGGAAAGATACGCAGACGTTTAGGGTCCTTACGGGTTAATGTTTGGGCTACGGACAGACCAGCCGCTTCGGATCCTGGAAGGCTCATGCGAAACAAAATGGTTGAAGAGATAAACCGCATTGTTAGACAGAATCGCAACAAACCAAACGAAACAGCTTACAATTTTTGGGCCCTCGGTCCAGGAGGCTCCAGCAGAGCCTATGCCACGGGATCAGCAACCGAGCTTTCTCCCGGAGACGCCGGCTGGATAGAGTTAGCGTCTGCGGATTATGAAAAGCTCTGGTACAGCGATGATTCTCGCTTTTCTAAAAGCCACAATGTTAACTTGCAGTATGCTTTGATGCTTTTCCGTTTTAAGGTTGAGAGCCAAGAGAAGACCGTTAAAAAAATTGTTTTGGCGTTTGAAGGTTATGGCACTGCTCCCGGTGGGAATGGCGTTACCATTAAGGTTTGGAATCACGTGTCTGAAGCTTGGGAGCATGCTCAGTCTGGAACTGGCGGAGCCGATGAAACAATCACAATTACACTTACATCATCTATCACCGACTACATTGATGGCGACGGCTATGTTTGGCTTCTTGCTAGGACTACCAACTCAAGCAATGGTGTAACACCAGCCGTTTTATATTGCGATCATGTAAGTTGCACCATTACGGTTAACGGAATCACCTATTGCGATATTGTAACTTTTCGGGATGTTGATAATGTTGACGTTAAGCCCTTCATCTTCAGAACCGAGTTTGTTCTGAAATCATCGTCCTTTGAGGACATAGGAGGAATTTTCTAAAAAGGTGAAAGAAAATGGTTGACACATATGGAGCGCATGAATGCCGCGTCTACTTCGTAGCTGAAAGCGTCTACGGACAGACACCAACAAACCCATCAATGGTTGGTATAAACACCGAAGGCGTAGAGCCGGGATTGGACCCTGGCTTAATCAAGGTTCGAGGCGTGGGCTCAAGAGATCTACAAAGCCTAACCAAAGGTTTGAGGAAGGTGAAGTTGAAGATTCCGAGTGTTCTAACAAGTGAATCGCCCATAGCCTTCATCCAGCACGTTCAAACGCTTAACAGCTTAAGCGTTCAAGTGCTTTACTACAAAGGTCTATTCTCGAATCCCTCAGACGTTATCAGCTGCCTCTACAAAGGCTGTAGAATCGACAAGTTAACTGTGGAATTGAGCCTTGAAGACGTGATAAGGGCTGCTGTTGAGCTTATTGGACAAGACGTTGCTCTCGGCACAGCCAAAATTTCCGGGGCTACTTATGGAGATTATGCGGGTGCGGTACCTTACAATGAGAGCTTTGTTTCACGAGGAGCTGCCAACGGCGATAACCAGGTAGCAATAGAGCGTGTGACCGACTGGAAGTTTAACATCGAAAACAACCTGAAACCCGTATCCGTCATCAAAAGCACAGACGCCCACCTGATCAAGTATCTGCCTGCCCGCCACAGAAACCTAAGCGGCGAAGTAACCTTCGAATTTGAAAGCAAGGCAGAATTTGACGATGTTATCAACGACACGGAGTTCAGCCTCAAATTCGGTCTTGGCAGCACATACAACGCCCTGTTCAAATACTGCAAATGGGAAGATGTAGCAACGCCCACACGCATCGAGGACCTTGTGGCTTTGAAGGCGAAGTTTGCTGCAAGAGATGTGGTGATAAGCTAAGGTGGTTAGAATGGAAAGGAAATATTTGGGTATCGTTGCCTTGGCGACTGTTTTGGCTTTGCTTGCGGGTTCAGTGATAACGTTCGCTGTTATGCAGTGGACAAGGCGGATTCCAAGCTCAGCTTCTCTTAAGGTCGTAGGCATCGGCGTTTACAAAGACGTCAACTTCACGGTTTCAGTCACACAGATCGACTGGGGCATGCTTGAGCCTGGAGAAAAAAAGAACTTTAGCGCTTACATCAAAAACGAAAGCAACGTTCCAATTACCTTAAGCATGTGGACGGAAGATTGGAACCCTCTAAACGCTTCGTCTTTCATTAGCCTTTCTTGGAACTACGATGCAACCCAAATTCCAGTCGATGGCAGCGTGCCGGTAACATTCGCTCTTCACGTGGACGCTGCAACGTCAGGCATTCGCAGCTTCAGCTTCACAATTGTGGTCGTGGGAAGTGGATGACATGGGAAACGTTGAAGTTGAACCCTTGAATTTTGGGCGGGCGGCTCAGTTGCGTAGGCAATGGATGAAGATGTGGGAGAAGCTTGGACATCGTATTTTGAAGATGCCGCAGTGGATGCAGGACATCGTGTTAGAAGACATCAATACAGCGATCAAAAACCGAATCGCCATTATGGAGATAATTCAACATGCGAACAGAAAGCGTTGAAGTTGACGAGCGGTTTGGCAAAGAGTATGCTGGACGCTACGTTTTTCAAGAGACATCATGGGCTAAACGTAGCCGAATCATTCAGAAACACACGAAATACAGCCAGCAGACCGGTCAGGTCGTCTCAAGCGATTACGTGGCTATCCAAGCAGAAACAATAATGGCAAGCCTTAAGGAGCAACCAGAACACAAGCCTATAACCCTTGAGAAGCTGCTCAGTGAAGAAAATGGCGTTCCAATAGGTTTAGGCGAGTTGTTCAGCCAAATCGCTAACCGTCTTAACAGTCTCAGCCTTGACGAGACACGTTTTTTGTCAGAGCACTCCGCAGACAAAAGCCTCACCCTGCCATCACCGAGTACAGACTCTGTACCGAGCTCAAATGCTTGCCAAGCCAACTCAGAAAAGAGCCAGCCAAAACAATCAGCCAGTTCATAGCCATCATGAATGAGGTGGACCGGCAAACGCAAGAGGAGATGGATAAAGCCAAGCGGGAAGGAAAGCTGCGATGAGCGTTGAAATAACGTGTGACGTTAAAGGCATCGAAAAGTTTCAAGAGGCTATGAGACAGTTTGACTCTGCCGTGCAAAAACATGTGCATAGGCAGTTGGCAAGTTGGGCTGCAGACGTCAAGGCTTTGGCTAGACAGCTTGTTCCAGTGAGAACAGGCCATCTACGTAGCTCAATTTACGCGAAGATTAGTGAGTGGGTTGCTGAGATAGGCGCTGAAGCCACTTACGCCTTATTCGTGGAGTTAGGCACAAGGCGGATGCAGGCTCGCCCATACCTGCATCCAGCAATAAAGCAGTATCTTCCCGAGCTTGAAGCAATAATTCGAGACGCTATTGAAGCTGCTAAGGCGGAGGCTGGTTTCAAATGAGTTTTGCGGACATAGGCATTAACATCATAGCTCAAAATCTTGCAAGCGCAGAGTTCAGCAAAGTAGCTTCAGAAGCTGCAGTCATGGCATCTGAAGTTTCCAGCCAGAAAATGACTCTTCAAACGGAAAACTTGGCCAGTGCCGAAATCAACAGGGTTGCCGAAGACGCCGCCCGAGTGAAAAGCAAGATTGAGGCTTCACCAATCACGATTAAGTTTGAACCCATTCATGTTCCACCGATTCCGCCAATCGAGGTTCCGCCCGTTGAGGCTCCAGTTATTCCGCCAATTGATGTTTCACCCATTGAAGAGGTAGGCGTAGCCTTCAACGAGGCAGCAGTTCAAGCAACAGCCATGGGTGACAGCGTTAAAGCAGCCGGGCCAAGCCTTGTTGAACTGCAAGGGCATGCTGAAGCCACAACCGTAAGCCTCAGAACAGTGGGTATGGCTTTCACAAGCGTTGTCAGCATGGGTTCAGCTGTCATAAGCCTTGCCGGAGATTTGGGCATAGTTGATAAGGAAAGTGCGAAGTGGGCAAGGACCATACTTGCTGTTATTACGCTTGTCTCTGCATGGATTCGCTTGAAACATTATCTCACGGTTGTTACAACGGGACACACGGCATCCATAGCCCTAAACACGACAACCCAGTCAGCCAACGCTTCAGCGAGCATAGCCTCAGCCGTAGCCTACAAAATCAAGGCTGCTGCAACATGGATCTGTGTTCACGCTCAGAACGCCTTAAACATAAGCCACGCCACCTTCCTCGCCCTCACCGGGGTCGGAATTGGAGTTGTTATCGCAGCTACAGCAGCCATGGCTTATTTCGCTTCGCAAATGAACGCAGCCACAGAAAGCGTCAAGGAATACAACACAGCAGTCGCCGAGACACCTACACGCACTCGCTCCGTAATTCGTGCCGGTGAAGAGGAAATGTACAGGCGAGGTGTCGAGTGATGAGCGTTGAAATTCCCAAGGTTGCCATCGCCTTCGGTGCTATCGGTATACCTCAAGGCGATGTGATTGAGCTTAGGGTTCATTTAGGTTGCACGAAAGAAGTAGGCAGTTTCGACTGTCTTTTGCAGAACTGGGATAAGAAGTATAGTCCGAGCGGGTCTTATCCGATTAATGTTGGCATGGATGGCCACATAGACATCGGAAGAGGCACGAATGTCCCGCAAATCATTACGCTTAGAGTTGAAAGCGTCAAATGCGAAAGCACACCTACTGAAAATTACATTCGTGTTTCTGGGCGGTGCTGGGGAGAGAAGCTCTTCCGCCGTGTAGTTACTAAAACCTATGAGAACCAGAAAGGCGAGGCAATCGTTAAGGACTTAATGGATTCTTATGCGCTTCTGAGCCACACGAGAACAGCGAATTTGACGCAAGACGCACCTCAGGGGCAGCCTTACGTTTACATTGCCAGCACCGACGTAGGCAAGTTTTTTGTTGGACAAAAGGTTGTGATAAGCGATTCGCAGAACAGCGAAAACAACGAAATCCAAGCAAAAGGCTCCAATTGGCTTCGCATGAAAAACGCTTTAAGCCACACCTACACTGTTGCGAATGGCGCCAAAGTCGATGGCGAAACCGTTGAGGCAACGGACACGATTTACTCCAAGTTGGAGTATGAAAACACGCCTGTTTTTGACATTCTCAAATACGTGGCGGAATCATCGGACAAGGCGGGTGTTATAGGCTACGATTTTCGTGTAGGACCAGACGGCAAATTCGAGTTCTTCGCAAAGAACAGCAAAACGTCCCCGGTTAGCCTGGGCGAAAAGATAGAAGTTTCAGAGTATAGAAAGGATATCCATCGAGTCAGAAACAAGATCATGATCTATGGCTTAGCTGACAAGAGCGTTCCAGCGGACAAAGACGCTTGGACTGAGAGCCTAAATCCTGCTGACGGATCTTGGAGTGCAGGTGCTGGAGAGGTTTACCTTGACACAAACTTCAAGGCGAAGGGCTCTGCAAGCATCAAGGTTTACGCCATAAACTTGTACTGGGCTGGCGGAATCTTCACATTAAACGCCGGCAAAGAGGTTAACGCTAACCTTTACCCGATTCTGAGTTTCTACGCTTACCTTGAAAAGACGTATGATGGTAATGTCACTGTTTTGTTGTATGATGTGGCGAACAAAGAGGCTTCGAAACACATCAACATCGCTCCTGGTGAGTGGCGTAAAATCGACGTGAGGGTTGGACTTGCAAATGAGATGGATTGGACTTGGGTTCAACCGGGCTTTGATTGGAGCCAAATAAAGAAGATTCGTATCGATGGTTGGTTGGCTGGCGTAGGCACAGGAAGCTTCTGGATTGACGCCTTGTATTTTGGCGGTCGAAGATATGCAGCTGTAAGAGAAGATTCAGCAAGCCAAACAGCATATGGGCTAAGAGAACTCGCAGAAACAGATGAGGAGTTAGTTTCCGACAACGAATGTGACTTGCGTGCAAAAGCGCTTTTGGACTACTTCAAGGGTCCGGCAGAATATCTCACCATAAGGAGTACCGTAATCGATTATGGAAATTCGCCGTTACTTCCAGGAGACAAAACCCACATCACATTGCCCAATGAGAATGTGGACGCCGATTTTCGCATTGAAAGCGTCGAATACTACGTAGATGCCAAAACCCAAACTCTACAGGTAACACTTGAGCTTGGAAAGGTTCCGCCGTTATTGGCTGACTACCTTTATGGAATGCGAGCCACAACCGTCACAGTGGAAAAGCTTGCGAGAACAAAGCTCGGCAAAAAAGGAATACCAACCGTAGCTTATGGCGGAGGCATAGGCGCTCATCATGTTGGACACGAAGCAGGGGATCAGGCTGGTAACAAGTGGCCAAGCGAAGATTACGGCGGCTGGGACAAACTTACTGGCTGGATATGTCCAAAGTACATTGGGCCTTTTGATGACGAACCAGCAATAATGAAATTTCGCACCAGAAACAAGGCTGGAACGTCAGTTTTAAATCATCAGTTTCAGCCAAGCGACATCGAAGCTGGCGTTTTGGGCTGTGAAACCGCCTACTGGAAAGAGATCCACAGCAAATTTTTGGTTTTGTATCGTGGTTTAGGCTCGCCTTACGGAGATTTACGCATCAAGGTTCAGGGGGAAAGTAACCCGAGGGCTCGACTAACAGAGGAACTGCTTGAGTTTGGTCCGGGTGGCGCTGCTGCTGATGTGTACCTTAAACGCATTGCAGAAAACACTTTGGAGTTGAAGACTTGGTACTTGAAGCCGCAAGGAGACGATGTTGTAGAGTTAGGAGAACCAGCGAAGAAAATCAAGAAAGTTTATGCAACAAGTTTTCTTTTACCTTCTGATGGATTTTTGCACATTGGGGTTTATGGTGAAGATAACCCGAGGGCGAGGCTTGTGCAAGACTCCATCGCCTTCGGTTCTGGGGGCGCATCAGCACCAGACACTTGGCTTAAACGTATAGCCGCAAATCAATTCGAAAGTAGCGGAGACGTAATCCCAGACTCAGACGATGCCAGAACCCTCGGGTTGGGTGGAGCAACTCCTAAACGGTGGAAAAACATCTATGCAGTAAACATTACCATTAGTAACATGCTTTTCAACTTCCATGTTATACCAGATGCGGACAACACTTACGACATTGGCGAAGGAACCACGCCAAAACGCTGGCGAGACCTATACCTTGCTGGCGCCATTAAAGCCTTAGCTGGCGGAGTAGCGGTTAACCTGCTGCCAGACGCAGATGGCTCAAGAGACCTTGGAAGTTCAGGGAAAAAGTGGAGCAACCTTTACGTGGCTGGTCTTGGAAGGCTCGGCTGGTTAAACATTGGCGATGTTACGGTTATAACTTCAGATAGGACTTTGCAGAACGTCATAGCAGACGCAGCCATAATCGCAAGCGGACAGTTTCCATTAGCAAGGCTTCCAAGAGGCTCCGCTGGCTACGTGCTTGAGGCTCAAGGCGCAGGCTTCGACCCAATGTATGTTAACCCCAACTATCGCTACGAGCCTAAAAGCCATCCACATTCACAGCACACTGGAATAGGACCTGACGATCATCACGCTCGCGACCACGATCACGTTGGAGAAAACCTCAGTCCAAATCAAGTCAACTGCAACAACATGAGCATAGCTGTGAGCTGTAATAGGCAGTACACGCATCCAAGCACTCAACAATGCGTTTACGCTTCAAGCGTTGCATGGGAGAATTGTCCACGTTTCTACTGTGTAAACTACAATCCTGGAGACATCGTCTTCGTGAACAAATTCCGCATAACAGAATCAGAAAAGCTTGGTTTCAATAAGGGTTTGGCGTTTCTGAACCCTAAAGGCAAGGTGTTATTGGTTCTGGATGGAAAAGGCAACTTGCATGTTGCTGGCAAAGTTAAGGAAGGCTTACCCAGAAAAGCCAAGGCGGGTGTGGCAGCTTGAAAAGTGAGAATTTGAGAAAGAGTGGCGCGGATAAACGGCGATATGTGTGGGTTGAGGGAGTTGTCGCTAACGTGCAGAACCCGAAGCTCAGAGAGAATGTTAATTTTCTCGTGGACACAGGAGCGGGTATCACTGTTGTCCCAGAAGAAGTTGCTAAGAAGCTCAAAATTAAGCGGCTGGGTGAAATAGACATTGTTTTGGCGGATGGAAGCGTAATTAAGGCTTGGCTCGGCTACGTTTACATTCACATAGCAGAAGAAAGCATTTTGACGCTTGTAACCGTGGGCGCCGGCGGGGCTCTGTTGGGTGTTGACATTATGGGTTTGCTTAACTTGCAAGTTGACTTGGCGAAAAAGAAGTTGCTGAAACCCGTGAAGATGTTGAAAATTAAAAGGATGGTTTTGTGGGGAAACCACTTTGAAAAACCTGCTGAGAAAAATATTAACTAAAACAGTGAGGGTTTCTAAAACCCGACAGGTTAATGTTCCGCCAAGCGAAACGCTTCTTTATGCGGTTTACTTCAGCCTCGGCATGGTTGTATGCTTAACGGTGCTGGAAGCCGTGCATCTTGTTGTTTTAGGCAGATGGAACCCGGAAATCTTTACGGTTATCTCGGGGCTTGTTGGCAACATAACGGGCATATTCCTAACGCAAAAAACGTAGGGGGGTAGGTCTTGAGCTATTACGTAAGGCTAATGGTTCTTGCAAGGCAAGTAAAGAAAAGCGTTGAAAGTGATACTCAAAGGCTGAGGGCTAAACTCCTCAAAAAACTTGAAGCCATATTCAATTTAGCAGAAGAATCAGTTAAAACAGCTACCACCCCAAGACAAAAACAAGCTTACATGCGCATAATGGGTTATATCGCCCAAGTCATGAACAGCCTAAGCAAGACATTTGATGAAGCAGCCTTAACCAAAGACCTTGAAGTTTTGGAGAAAATGATTGATGAAGCAATCACAAAAGGAAAAGATAAAGGAACTCAAACAGCGGCTCCAGGATCATCTGGAAGCTGAAGCAAAAAAGATTCCTGAAAACTTCACCGAGTTTTGCGAGAGTATGCTGGGGCTGAGGCTAACAGATTATCAGCGGGAAGCAGCCGAGCTTCTCGATAAAAATGATTCTGTAGCTTTAAGATGGAGCCGCCAAAGTGGCAAGACGCACTTGCTTTCGGCTTGGCTTCTCCACTACGCTCTCACGCATGATAACTCGCAAATCGTGATTGTGGGTCCAAGCTGGCGTCAGACAAAAATTCCGATCGGGAAAATGAACGGTTTCTTAACAAGGATTCCGAGGGGCTATTTTTACAAGCTTCAGCAGACTATGGTTCGCCTCAAAAACGGGTCCATGATTCAGGCCTTGCCTTGCAACCCCGAAACTGTGCGAGGTTTCACGCTTGACATTGTCTATATGGATGAAGCAAACTGGATAGCCCATGATGAAGAGCTTTATGACGCCATTTTGTTTACGCTCGCTACGACTGGCGGAAAATTCATTTGCAGCAGCACACCCGGCTCCACGGACAGCCTTTTTTGGAAAATCTTCAACAAACCAGCCTTCAGCAGATTCGCCAAGCATCACGTGACTTATGAGCGAGCCCTTCAGCCCAACGGACCAATGAGACGGAAATGGCTTGAAGATAAAAGGCGAGAGTATGAGGGTGACCCTTGGCGCTGGAAGCGGGAGCTTGAAGCGGAATGGGCTGAGGATGAAAGCGTCTGGCTTCCCTTAAGCCTCATAACAAAATGTATTGACAGTAGATTGGAATTGTGGAGTGAGGACAGCATTCATCACGGAAGATTTTTCGCTGGCTTAGATCTTGGGAAAGAACAGGATCACTCAGCATTCGTGGTTGTGGAAAAAGTTGAGGAAAAGTGCCTCCTCCGCCATGTAAAAGTGTGGCCGTTACAAACTAAATATGCAACGGTAATAGGCTACATTAAAACGCTTGTGGACCGTTGGCAGGGGTTTGAGAAAATTCGGGTTGACATTTCAGGCGCTGGCAACTATGTTGTCGAGGACATGCAGAACGGCGGAGTCGAAAACGTTGAAGGCGTCACATTCACAGCGCAACGGAAGCAGGAAATGGCATCCTTGTTAAAGCAGCGGATGCTCAATGGTGAATATGCTTTTCCGTTTGCAGAGATTCAGATCTCCCCAACCAAGAAGCTGAGCTATCAAGCGGAGCTGAATGTGGAACGGTTTGAACTTCGCAAGGACGGAACCTATCGTTTTTCTCATCCTGAAAACCAACATGACGACCTATGGTGGGCAACTGCTTTGGCACTCTACGCCACTGTGGAAATGACTCCTGAACCTCAAGTGTGGGTTGTTGAAAGATGAGCGGGAGAGCAAAGCTGGAAAAGCTGAGGCAAAGGCTCAAACAAAGACAAGCGGAAGGCGTAACCCGATGAGAAGACGAGAGTTTTTCCGCATTCGCACATACGCTCGAAGGTTTGACCGCTCGACTGGCAAGTTTGTAATCAATATAGCCTATGAAACTGCTGCTCCTGAGCCATCGGACCGTGTTGTTGGCGTTGCTGAAGGCTTCGGCTTAGGCCTTGACCAATGGGAGAGATTCATAGTTTACGATAATGTTGAGTTAAAGATAGGACCCACAGACATCGCATATATCACCGGGGACAGTGGCAGCGGAAAATCAGTTCTTCTAAAAGCTCTTGAAAAGGATATCCAACAAGACTTAAACTTAGGCTGCATTAACATCAATGATATTTTACCAGACTATGGTAAACCGTTAATCGAAACAGTCGGCAAAACCTTTGAGGAAGGCTTAGAGCTTCTAAGCAAAGTAGGCCTAAACGACGCTTTCCTTTTCTTGCGCAGTTATGAGCAGCTTAGCGACGGACAGAAATACCGCTATAAAATCGCTAAAATGATTGAGAGTAAGGCTCAATTTTGGATAATGGACGAGTTTGCAGCTACGCTTGACAGGGACACAGCCAAAATAGTCGCATACAACCTTCAAAAGCTTGCCAGACAGCAAGGCAAAGCGGTTCTTGCAGCGACAACCCACACGGATCTTTTAGGGGATTTGAACCCCTCCGTCCACATTCACAAGCGATTTGGCAAAGAGATAACCGTAAATTATTATGCAAACGAGCCGAGTAAAGAATGCAGCCTTGTCAAGGAGATGCGCGTTGAGGAAGGCGCTTTTGAAGACTGGCGAAAGCTTGCTGGTTTTCACTATCGGAGCCACAGAGTGGCTGGACCAAGAAAGATTTTCCGTTTAAGACGTGGAGACGAATCATGCGGAGTCATTGTGTATTGTTACCCGCCACCAACAAGTTTTGGGCGTAGGCTTGTTCTTCCAAAAATGACAATGAAAGAGTTGAACGAGAAATTGAGCATTATCAGCCGTGTGGTTGTGCACCCGAAATATCGCACCATAGGCTTGGGTGTTAAGCTTGTCCAAGAAACATTAGCTAAGGCTGGCACGCCGTATGTGGAAATGCCCGCTGTCATGGCAAAATACAACCCTTTCGCCGAAAAGGCTGGAATGCAAAAAATAGCTGAGCAGCCACCGCCAAAACAAGCCTTAAAAGTCGCGGAAATTCTGCAGCAGCTTGGCTTCAACATTCAGCTTCTCAGTAGCGAAAGATACGTTTTGAATAAGCTGCAAACCCTGAGCGAGACAGAAATAGCAGTCATAAGAGAAGCGTTCATTAAACATTGCCATACACGCTTCATGAAATACTTTTTTCCGCATCTGCTTTTTGGACACAAGAAGGTTTACGTTGAGGAGATAAAGAAAGCAAGCCTTGAAAGACTGGCACACTTAATCAAAGTCTGCGGCTTCCTAATGCAAACAAAAGCTTACCTATTCTGGAAATCGAGTTAGGCGGTTCCGCATGCAAATTGAATTTGACTCTGAAGCTTCAGAGTTTCTTTCGGCTTTGAAGCGTGGAACACGTAATGTTTATAGCCGTGCTCTTGCAGTTTTCCAGCAGTTTTATGAGAGGCAAGGTTCAATAAGGGATTTCTTGGATCATATGGAGCAGGATCAGGTGCTGCCTAGACGCCGAAGGAGGCGTGTAGCCCGCGCAACGCTTAACGGTTTTGTTGTTTGGCTTCAGAATCACGGATATCAGCCTAAAAGCGTAAGAGCCTATGTCGGAGCTGTTCAAAGCCTCGCCAAATACTTTGATATCCCCATAAGCTTGCGCTACGTGAACCTCCCACCATCCCAGCCCACAAACAAGAAGCACCCATGGACAATTGAGGAGATAGGCAAGTTCGTAGCCACCATGAAGAAGCCCATATACAAAAGCATCGCAGCCTCAATCCTTCAAAGCGGCCTAAGCATCTCAGATCTGCTCGCTTTAACCTACGGCGACATAAAAGAAGAGATGGAAAAGGGCATAACGCCATTATGTCTCGACCTGTCAAGGAAAAAGACAGGCGTGTCACTCATAACTTTTCTCGGCGAATGGGCTGTAAGAATGCTTAAAGAACATTTAGCCAACCAAGCACTGGAAGAAAAATCGCCCGTCTACAACATAACTTCAAGGGCTGTCCACGCCTACTTCTTCAAGACTGCCCAACGGTTTGCAGGTGAGTTCCATGGCAGAAACCCCTACAGTCCCCACTCCTTAAGGGCTGCTTTTCGCACACTTTTAAGCGACCAGAAAGTAGACCCACTCTACATAGAGTTCTGGATGGGGCACAAGGTTCCAGAACAGCAACGCGTCTACATAAGCAAAAGCAGAGAACGCTGGCGCCAAACATACAGAGAACAAGCCGAACCCTTGCTAACATCTCCACAATGTAAGGAAGAATAATCATTCGGTTAACAGCGACTAACAGAAGAATGCATGGGACGACGATAGGACAAGTTTGAAAAGAGGTCAAGTGTTCACTAGGTGTTGGCAGATTTGAGTTTTGCCTTGCAAACTTCTGCTGTATGAATGTTGAACGGGTATGAGCCAATATTTATTTAGAAGCCTAATATTAAGACTTAATAGTCAATACAGATTTCCTGTGATAACAATGAAGAAACAAACTCCCAAAATACTAATCACAGGCCTTGGACGAATAGGCCAAGCCAACGCGGAGTATATCACTCAACAAGGATTAAGCGTTGACGGGTATGACACTGACCCCAGAGCTATCAAGAAAGCCTTGAGGGCCAAGGTCATTAGACGAGAAGCAAAAAGTTTCGAGGGATATGATTACTACATAATCTGCGTATCCACCCATGATCCCAACGATATTTCAATGCCATGTTTCGATAACCTCTTTGAAACGTCTCAACGTCTCTACAGTGAAGGCACCAAAGGCTCACTTGTAATAATCGAAAGCACGGTCTCAAAGGACACTTGTAAAATGGTCTTCGACATTCTGGAGCATAAACTGCATGTTGCCCACATTCCCCACAGATTCTATGCTAAAGAGAGGGAGGAACATGGTGTACGGCAAATACGTGTTTTGGCAGGCTGCAAAAAATGCTGCACCAAAGTAGCATTCGACTTCTACAATGAAGCACTCAATATTCCAATCCACAGAGTTGGATCTGTAGAGGTGGCAGCCCTTTCTAAAGTCGTTGAGAACTCTTACAGGTTTCTGCAAATTGCATTCATTGAGGAATTGAAGCTGTTTTGCGATGCCTATGGCTTGGACTTCGAAGAACTCCGAGAAGCAGTCAACACAAAATGGAACGTAAAGCTTCTAGAAGCCAGAGAGGGGATCAGTGGACACTGTCTCCCTAAGGACACTCGCATGTACCTCGACCTGTCAAAAAAAGTTTTGCCATTCAGCATCATTGATTCTGCGATACAGATAAACGAAAAGTACGAAGCGAAGATTATGATGGAGAGAGATTTCCGAACAATTCCACCAATAGAGGCTGTCGCTTCCCAAGAAGCCTGAAACTAAGGAGATTCTTATGGAAGAGGTGAATTTCCTCTGAGGTTAATCTGGGCTGCCGCAATCTCTACAGCATTCATCATAACCGTAGGCGTTGTTCTAGTTGCGCCGCTTTTCACGCGATCTCCTAAGCCAGAAAGTCCACAGAGAGCACTACTCTGTTTCAGCGTTTTGGATTCCAGCGACGTTTCAGAATGGTGTCTCAATCTATCCTCTATTCTGGAACTTTACAGCGTGAAAGCTGCCGTTTTCTTTGTTGGCAAAGTAGCAGAGCAGCATCCTGAATGCGTGTTAGCATTTAGTAAGAACGTTGATATCGGAAGTCAAACTTACAGCTATACAGATCTCACGTCTATTCCTGACTACACTTTACAGCTTGAAGAGGTTAAGAAAGGCAAAAAAGCTGTGGACGACGCAGGCAACTTGTACTCAAGGCTTTTTAGAGCACCCTACGGATCCACCGACGAGAACATCTATTCTCTTCTAAGCCGATCCGACATAATAGCCGACTTCTCTTATGGACAACAATACAACGTATACGAAGATGGAAAATTCATCAAATTTGAAGCCATTGTCTACATCGGTTCTGCCTTCTCCGCAGACTACTTCCTAAAACTTCCCAAAAAAACTCAACCTCTAATCATATTTTTTGAAAGCAGCTTTTCAACTGCCAAAATCTCCGAGTCTTTGTCTAAGCTAAAAGCAGGCAACATAGAATTCATAAGTGCCTCTGAACTCGTCGGATGCGAGCTAACTACGAGGGGAGGCTGAAAAAGTCGTCCGTTGCGCTGCCTTTCCCCGAGATTGAGCATGCTGAAACAGAAGAGACTACGGATAACCTCAGCCAGCAAATATCCAAAGAAGGACGAATTCAAGTAAGCAAAAAAGCTTGGATAGTGAGATTTTCAGTTATAGCGGGAATAGTCTTTTTGGTGATCTACAACACCTCTATAGCGCTGGCTGTAGGAGATCCAATCATCATCTATTCTACCTTGATGCCAATTCACACAATAACAGTTTTTGTTGTCGGCTGGTTCTTCTTCAAGCACAAAAGAATCGATGATCCCCCAACAGATTTGGTGTCAGTAATAGTTCCTGTTTATAATCAAGAAGCTCTAATTGAGAAAGTCATCACCGCAATCCTCAAGTCAACCTATCCACAAGTTGAAGTGATCGCCGTCAACGATGGCAGCAAGGACAAATCTGGACTGCTGCTAGATGCTTTAACAAAGGAAAACTCGAACCTGAAGGTCATTCACAAGCCTAACGGGGGAAAGAGAACAGCAGTCGCCAAAGGCTTCTACGCTTCACGAGGCAACTACATCGTCCTAATTGATTCTGACAGCGTTGTTGATAGACATGCAATTGAAGAGTTAATTAAAGTATTGAGTGCCAACCCAGAAATCGGAGGCGTTGTCGGCGATGGCAAGGTTTTGAACGCTAACAAGAACATCCTGACCAAGTGCCAAGACGCATGGTATGACTACGCTTTCAACATTCACAAGACTGCAGAAAGCACTTTTGGCGCTGTTCTGTGCTGCTCAGGCTGTCTGGCAGCTTATCGCCGAGAAGCAATTGCACGGTTTATTCCTTTCTGGGCAGAGGCCAAGATTCAAAACAGTGATGATCGAGACTTAACAACCTACGCTTTAGCAACAGCTTGGGCAAAAAGTGAGTTGGCACCGATCTCCAGGCAACTGATGAAGTCAATGGCAAGTTATGACGATGCCGAAGATAGAGGTCTAACGGTTCAAACGCTAACTTCTTGGAAGACAGTTTACGTTCCAACCGCAGTAGTGTACACTGAAGTTCCTGAAAAACTAAAGTCATACATTCGGCAACAGACAAGATGGAAAAAAGGCTACCTTCGGTCATGCTTTTTTGCAAGCGCGTTTTTCTGGAGAAAAAACCCCATAATGTCCCTGATAATATTCTACACAGAGTTTATGACTACTTTCATAGCCCCAGCAGTAATCTTTGCAGTTTACATCTACAGTCCATTAATATTACAAAACTTTTGGTTTCCAATATCCTATCTCGCTGGGCAACTGTTGATAGGGTTAGCAGCTGGACTTGACTACAAGTTCAGAAAGCCAAATTCTGAAAACTGGGTATACAAGCCTTTGATGAATGTTTTCGCTTCGCTGATTCTCCCTTGGCTGATTTTTCCAGCCTTATGGACATTCAGGAAGAATCGCTGGCTCACAAGGTGATAGGAGATGGCATGGCATGAGCATTGAGTCCAGTTCACTGTTCCATTCCAAACGAAGAATAATCTCACTTGCACTTGTAATCGTTCTGGCCACTACTGCTCTCCTCAGCATACTCACCATCGCAATCTTACTCAGCCTAACCAAAAGCAATGAACTACCGATACTAGTTGTGCGAGTCGACGACATCCAGGACTGTGCTTTCAAAGATGCCCAACTTTTCTTGCTGAGTCATAGTGTCGATAATAAACTGCCCTTTAGCCTTGGTATTATTGCAGGATTATTCGGCTCAGATGTAGAAATAGTTGAAGCAGTGAAATCTGCCGTTGCTTTCGGATCCGAAGTAACTGTTCACGGTTGGCAACATGAAAATTTGGCCGAACTCTCTTTAATCGAGCAAATGAAGCTTTTGTTTGATGCCAAAACTCGAATAAACGAAGTTTTGAATGTCAGTCCAACCATTTTGACTCCGCCGATGTTCAGCTTCAACAATGAAACCTTAACTGCAATGGAGAGAGAAGGCTACAAGATCCTCTCTACAAGTTCAGATCTACACAATGTTGGGATCATTGCAGAAACAATCAACATCCCTGCAACTGTAGAATTGTCAAACTACGCGAATGGCACGTGGACAATGAAAACCAAGGAACTGCTCAACCTCGAATTGAAAAAAAGCGTACAAACTTACGGCTACGCTGTCCTGCTTACACACCCACAAGAATTCATCAAAAATGGCATACTAGATAAAGAAGCCACAACTGCATATATTACGCTAATCCAACATTTGCAGAAAACTTATCAATTTAAGACCATAGAGGCTCTTAGCGCGATGTATGGGAAGTGTTTTAGGTGGGAGGCGCTCAAGCCATGTTATGAGCGCCTATATAGGTTTAGATGTGCATTCCGAGTGTAGTTTCGCTACTGTCCTCGACCAAGATGGTCGAGTTGTTGCTCAGAAGAGACTGGCGAATGAACACGTCCCAAATTTCCTGAGAGTTTTTAATGTTGAAAAGGTTGGTTTGGAGGCTTCAACCCATGTAGCTCCGATCTACTGGGCTTTGGTGAGTGAAGGGTACCGCGTTGAGGTTTCCCATCCCAAGAAGACTAGGTACATAGCTGAGGCAAGGATTAAAAGCGATCGTGTTGACAGTAATGCTATTGCTGAGCTTGTACGGTTGGATGCCTTGCCTCAGAGCTATATGCCTCCGCCGGAAACTGCTGTGTTGCGGGAGAAGGTTAGGCGAAGGGCTTTCCTTGTAAGGGAAAGGGCTAAGCTCATGACTAAGATTCGGGGTGTCTTAGCCTACGACGGCATTAAGCCTCCTAAGGAGCATGGCCTATTCACAAGGAATGGTGTGGAGTGGCTTCAAAGTTTAGGCTTCGAGCCGATTGAATGCTTTTTGAGGGTTATGGAGGTTCTGAACGTTGAGATACGCCGCTTATCCTTGGAGCTTAGGCGCATGGCTGGCGAAGATGAGGACGTCCGGCTCTTGATGACCATTCCTGGGATTGGCTGGAAAAATCCCAAACAAGGGGAATTGAAGGTTGAAGACGTTGAGTGCTTATATTCTGTCCAATGTTCTGTTAACGATGACTAAAAGAACATCACGAAAAATTAAACTGATACTTTGAAATGTTCTTTGCGCAATAAAACAAATTCTCAGCCTTTGCGAATGCAGAAAACGAGAATTTAAACGCCAACAGTATACATAAGCATCAGGGAATAGGTTTAAATCTCGGTTTAAATTCTCGCAATTTTGAACTACGCTTCGTTGGCATGTCTCCCGCATAATACTTAAATTTATAGCTACTGCTACCTAATCTGAGGACGACGTAGAACTTGAGTTTGTTGATTAAGAGAATGCCTAAAAAAGAACAGTTGTTGGACTTTGACAACAACTGGTTATGTAACTCTTTGAAACACTCCAAACTGCACTCTCCACTAAGGACTTTTTTAGAACCATTATATGACCCAAAGCATTCGTTGTGGATAAGCTGGATAAGTTCTCCTTGCCACTTTATGTTAGACCATGGTCAACGTCATGTCTTGAACGTCTTTCGATATGCTACTCGGTTATATTATGACATTGTTCACAATACGGAAAATCCTCATAGAAATAAGGAGTTTTTGAGAGAGGACGTAGACAAAGTTTGTTTAATCGTTTCCATATGGTTGCATGATTGGGGGATGATAGGTCCGTCTATGCCCATAATCCCTTCGCAATTTCTTTCCTACTTAGAAGGAGGCAAGATACGCGAAAAGTACATTAAAACGTATAAGGAAAAACTTAAAAAAGAACTTAATGAAATTCTGGAGATTGCACGTGCGAAATTAGATCCTAAAATCACTATGGTAGAAAACATAGACAAAGATATTGAAGATTGCAAGTGGATAAGACCAAATCATGCTTTGTTAACTTATTTCAACATAATAAAAGAATCTCAAACTATAAGGTTGGATAAGTTAAGTCAAAAATTAGAAAACTATGACAGAAATTTAGAGGATATAGCCACTATTTGTCTTTTTCACAGTAGGTTTTCGCTAAAAAAATTGAGAGAATTTGGTAAAGAATCCCTATCAGGCTTATGTGCATTGCTAGCGTTCTTAGATGGGTGCGATGAGACTTGGCAAAGGCTCATGAGTATGGAACACGTCGATGCTATAACGTCGCAAAGTTTTTTAAAGGAATGTAAAGTCTATGAGAAAATCAACTCTTTGGTAAACTCTGAAAATCTGCGTTTATTCCTTCTGAGTCAAGGAATCAATGAAGAGGATATCCAAAAATTACGAGAAGCATGGGACGAGGAAAAACTCGATGAAGTTAAACAAATCATTGGTGTTTTTTTAAAAACTTGCAAAGACGAAGGAAAGCTCGTCGAGCTTAGAGGAGACATTGAATATTATAGAGAAAACTTTGCAGATAAGTCCAAGATGCATCTTGAGAGAAAGTTACTTATTGAGGATGTGTATTTTAAAAATGGAGAAATTATACTTGTCCCACGTCATAAACTTATATGCGCAGAAAATCCTGCTATCCAGAAAACAGTGGAAAATATCAAAAACCATTTAAGACGATATAGAAAAGGTTTAGAAAAGTTAGGCTTACGCTTTACTGAGGAGAGCGTTAGGTTATGGAGACCAGAGGACGGGGAGCCTGAAAATCTCGAGATTCCTGAACTTGAAGTTATTTCTTTCGTTGATAAGTCGATTTTATGCGAAGTGACCTCTGATGACTTTTATGAGCTGGTAAAAAATAGTAATTTCATCGAAAAGCCTTTGAAGGAAGAGGAAGATTGGAACTCCAAGAAAGAAAACGTGATTATTTTTGATAAGAAATTGATAGAAAGTGCGTCTAATAAATTAACCACTCATAGGATCTTGCTCATAACCGGACCACCGAATATAGGAAAAAGCACTTTCCTACTTTTTTTCATTGACGAATGCTTAAAAAGAAAAATTATAGGTTGGAATGGCATAATTTTTCTCAATCCTCTCATAAAAGGAGAAGAGCTTGATTCAGTTCTTGAATATGTTGGCACCCTTATACAATCATATGGACGAGATACTGTTTTACTGGCGCTAGATGGGTTACGTCGAAGAGAAAGTGATGAAAATTATGTGAATAAGTGTCTTAGATTATTTGAGAAAGCATCTCAATACGGATATAAATTGATTGCAACACTGCGAGACAACGAAAAAGAATTTTTGAAGAATAAACTTGAAAATATTGATGAAAGGGGTAGAGATGAATGGGCTAGTTTTGGACCAGAAGAAATAAGGATAACATATAGTACTATGGAATTAGAAAGCATTCTTAGAAATCATCTTAAGGATTATAAGGACAAAATCAAGCTTGAAGATCTATCATTTGATGAAATGACTAAATTTTTCTTTTGGGAAGAAATTCCTCCTGAAAAAAAGGAACAATATCAAAAGTTCAAATCCACCATGGAAAAAGTGGTCGAAAGGAGTGAGGGGCTAGCTGGTTACATAGCTTTTATTGTTCAAGACATCGCCGAACATGAGCATATATTCTCAGAAGAGGTTGTTGAAAAGTATCCAATTGGTATGGCAAACCTCATTTTGAATACTATATGGAGAGACTATTATAAAGAAGAAAATGCAGAAGCCGATCAATTGATTCCATTGTTAATAATACTCTTAATGAAGTTGGAATATCCTGTTGAATTTTCTTTAACAAAGCATTTTTTTAACTCATTTAAGATGTGGGGAATTGAAAAGTTGGATGAAAAATTTAGTGAAAAGACTAAAAAGGAAATCCTGGAAAAAATAGATAATTTCATAGACTTCTATACGGTTCGCACTATTTTCGTGCAGGAAAGTGAATATAGGTTACTAAATTATTGGGAAGATGCAATTGATAAAATAATGCGCGAAGAAGATTACGATAAAAGGTACACGAAGGTAGTAAATAGCTTAAAGAAAGCCGAAAAGTACTGGAAATACTGGATTAATAGCTACGTCCTTCATACAATGGATAAATTAAGTTGTGGGAGTTTTCATCCTGATATGCTCTATCTTGTTGGCGACATAGCAAAACTTTGGAATATAACAGACCATGACGTTTTAGACTTCTCAGTTGCATTCTTTAAAAAATATAAAGACAATTATTCAAACTCTCTTCCACTTCAACTCGAATTTCTCAGACAAAATCTTTCCTTTTTGTTAAGAATAAAAGCTCAGAGTTTGTTTGAAAAATCAAACTATGATCTTGCCATTGATTTGTATAAAAAGGCAATAGACATTGATGTGGACGATGATAGGTCTTATTGGGGAATTGGGGAATGTTATGAGGAAAAGGGTGAAGTAAGAGAAGCATTGAATTGGTACATTGAATCTGCTCAAATAGAGGATTCTTCTAGAGGCTATGGAAGCTTAATAGATAAGATAAAGAATTACTACAAAAAGTATAGATTACCTCTAGAAGCGAAATTTGAGTACGTCGAGTTACAAGAAGCAGCTGCACGAAGAGCAATAGAATGCGATAGTGGTGATCATATAGCTTGGGGTATGCTTGGTGATTCATTACTGCAACAAGGGAACATTTTAGCGAGAAAAAAAGAATATCTGAAATCAATCTCCAAATATGAAGTTGCAATAAGATCCTTAGAAAAGGCATTAAGCATACTAGAAAGAATGAAACTGCCGCCAAAAGATCTAGATTACTGGCAGATTGGGTATTGCCACAATGGTCTTAAATCCGTCTACAATAAATTAAGAAAAATAGAAGCTCAAGCTCATTTAAAAGAAGCAATAAAATATTTAAAGATGGGCGCTGAGCTTGGAAATTGTGTAAAAGGATATCTACAATTAGCTAGGATTATGAGCGACGAGGACTTCTACAGAGAAGATAACTCTGCTTGTAAGGTAGCGCTAGAAAAAATTAATGTGAACGAGTTAGAAGTAGAAGATCTAATTCAATTTCATTACATATGCGGGTTAGACTATGAAAATAAGGGGTCAGACTATAAAGGTAAGGAAGAATTTGAAGAAGCATTAGATTGTTTTGAAAAGGCGAAAGGATTAATATTTTCAGAAGAGAAAATGTACAGATTACTTGGTGATATTTACCAGCATATTGGCAATTGTTACAAAGAATTAGGAAACTATGATAAAGCAGCTGAGAATTATATGATATACTTGGAACTAAATGAATATACTCCAAAAGGATTGTCTGGAAAACTATTTGGCATATATGGGAATAAATTCCTTCAGATGGGAATTTATGATAAAGCCTATTACTGCTTCCGCAGAGCATTAAAAAGAGATCCAACTAACATCCAGAATTTAGATCAAATGGTTATAGTAAATGAAAGGCGTGGAAACCTTGAATATGCCATATCTATCATGGAGAAAGTGATAGAATTAAAACAATCAGAGGACATAGCTGAAAGATGGTTGTTGTCAGATATAGAAGAAGCCAAGGAAAAGTTGGAAAGGTTACATCGAAAGCTGAATAAGAAGAACCAGATAGCATATTTATTAGAAGAAATCTGCAACATAGCGGATTCTTCTGAGGCTGTGAAACAAGGAGAAAAAAGAGAGGGCGATTTATCAGCAATGTGGTATAACGTTAAGCTTTTATTGGATGGTATAAGTCCAAGAGATGTTGACGGTGATCTGAATAGCCTTAAAATTAGTGCTTTATGTCAATCTCTTAAACTCAATGAAAACAATGCTACTGCGAAAAAAGCGCTGGAATTGATATCCCATAGAAAGCTTGATGAAATCAGAGAGCAATATGATGCGGAATATCATCTTTACATCGCAGATTTGTTACACAAACACAACAGAGCTCCAATTTTAGAAGCTTTTCACAGGATTTTCTGTGCAACGATCCATACCACGACCGTTAATAATCTTATAAAAAAGGGTAAGTTGAAAGGTGAAGAAAAACAAGAAAGAACATATCGTTTATCTGGAGAATGGGGGTATAACGGAAGAATAATATCCAGAGATCTCATCACTGAAATCCCGCATGGAGTCGCAATACGATGCTTTGAACTTTCGGTGAAAATTAATCCGGAAAATAAAGCCTCTTGGCATAATTTAGGATGGGAGTATTTTTTTGATTCAATCAAGTGGGGGCGTTCTTTATTCAAACAGACCTATGATTTGATTAAACTTGATAAGGCATCTGATGCCTTTAAGAAAACTTTAGAAATAGAAGAAAAAAGCGAGAAGGAATATAGCCCTCGTTCAAAAATTGGGATTGGAAAGGTGTATGAATCAAAGGGAGACGCAGCATCAGCTGCGAAATTGTTCAAAGAAGCGGCGAGTTTGTGTGTGAGTTTATATGCAGAAAAAGATCCGCAAAAATGTGTTGATGAACTAGTAGAAACCGCAAGTAGCTTAAAAGACCTTAGATTCCTTGGTTTATCGAAAGACGACGAGATAGCTTTTTTAAGAGATGCATTAGACTTATATAAGAAAGCTTTAGAAATTTCCCAAAGAATTGAGCCTTCCAATATTCAAGCCGGTCTAGTTAGAGAAAAGGTGCTATTGTTTGAAGAGCATATTAAAGATGTAGAAACTCGATTAAGGGAAGTGGAAAAAACTCTTCCACCTCTAAAGCCTGAGAAATCGCTAGATGAAATACTTTCTTTTCCTTTCAAAAGTGAAGGAGAAAAAATCCGGGATATAGTTTTCCAGGTGACGAAAAAGCCAGAGGATTACAATCTATTTAAACAAGTCTTTGATACTGAATTCAGCTATTACCATAAAATGAGGCGAGGGGAAAATTTATTGATACGCACTCTTGATAGAATCATGAGTCTAAGCTTGAAACAAGCGACAAAAGAGTCTCCTTTTGAAACGCCTGCCAAAATATTTCACTCTTGTCAAGCCTACTGTGGGGATTTATATGGCAAAGAAGTTGAGCGAGAATTCATTAAATTATTTAATGAACGAATGATCGTTAGGTTTGCTAAAATCGCACTTGGCATTGAATATAAGATGTGCCCAATCAAATCTGAAGAAGAATTGGATTTTCTCTTAAACGAGTTTAGAAAAACTTTTGGGAAACTAGATGCAAGAACACCCTCGTTAGATGAAATCAATCAAGCAATAAAAAAGAAAAAACGGTTAATATAGCGTGCGCTAGACTTCACCTGTAAACCCTCATTTTTCTACGCTACATAAAGTAAAAAAAGACGACGAAAAAGAACTATTCGACCGTATGCGGGGGTGGGATTTGAACTCAATTCTTTATCACGAAGTCTTCAAATCCCTCTTTTTCTAGTTCTGTTAAGAGACACTAAAAGAACACAGCCGGGTTTTTAAAAGCATGAATAGCCAACCCTTTGCTGGGAACTCGGAGAATATATGTCCGAAATCCTGTTATGAGGGATCAAGAGTTGTGAACACTTAAATCAAGAAAGACTTTGGGGCGCACCGGATACTTGTCTCGTTTGATTTTCTCATCTAGCATTAACTAAGATGCAGGACGAACAAGAGGAAAATACCAATCTAGGTATCAGGGTTCAAATCTAGGAGAATGAGCCTGAATTTTTTATCCTATTGAGATTTGCGACTCTTGTGGTTTTTCCCACCAGCACACGCGCTAGCGTAGGAACTAGGAACTATTGTTCTACCAGGGCGGGGAGCTTTCCTTGGTGGGCTTTTCGATAGTTCTTTTTGTATTCTGCTTCTTCATTTTCTGGCTGTTTCGTCTTTTTCCATCCGAATTGAAGTTTCCAGCCGAAGTAGAGTAAGATCCAAATTGGATACATGGCTGTATGGCGTCCAGAGAACTCAGTGTAACGTCCCTTCAGTGTATTTCGGCTTCCACGCTGGGTGCCGGCACCGCCTATGTAGATTATTGGACATTGACTAATTCTGTTTAAACGCTCAACTCGACTTACCATTTTCTTCTCCAACATTTTCCATCCAACTTTTGCTATCAACTTTTTGGCTTCACTGATCATGGCTTCGGGCGAAATGTCGTTTCTATGCTTTATTCTTATAATATACACTCCTTTCTCTCTGGGTGGTTTTGCCTTTACAAGGTCCTGAAACATGAATTCCTTGAACAAATCGTCACAACATGTGCCTCCATCTCTAGGTTCCTCAACGGAGTCAGTTGTATGAGTAGGAAAAAACTTGTCGCATTTGCATTCAACAACCTTGAAACCTCTACTTCTAAGAAATATGTTAGCGCAGTCGCGGCCTTCCCCCCCGTAGAATTCATTAGGCTCAAGCTCTCTGCCAATGGCATATCTGGCTGCAACAGAAATCACATATTTGGGCGGGTAGTGCCTCTGTTCATGGATCAGGCAATAACCTGTCGATTTTCTATGATCAGGAACACCCACTTCATCAATTTCATGTATTGCTTTTAGAACATGGTCTCTTGTAATAGTAGACGGAATCTTGTGGCCCACGTGTATAGACGGTATATCCAACAACTCCTTCTGAATGGAGAATATTGAAATATTAGAAGATTAAAATTTTTAGCTCATTAATATGAATACGAGTTTTCCTAATCTTGGCGATTTGAGAAACAAATAAAATGTAACTTTTCCACGCTGACCTTTCAACAGGCTTTGCGCGCTATATCCGCCGACTATCTCTAAGATAAAAGAACTTGCTCTATGACTATCGGAGAACAGAAATGTCCGAAATCAAATTCCCATGTCGAATAAGTGAAACGCGGGCACTTTTCCTTGAACCTGCGTAAATGATGTCTCTTGGCTCTTCTTTGCGAAATTCCTCACAACCTTTAAGTAATTTATAGATCTCTTATTTCTTCTACAAATTCTTAGATGCTTTTGATGTTTTCACTATTCAATAGGATTCTTCAGGCAATTTCTTTATGACCTGACCTGATTGATTTAAGATATAACCGTGCCAATATTTATCCCATTCTATGTCTGCTTCAGTTGCTGATGAGTCTCCAATTATTAGAAGAAACTCTCCACTCCACATAATTCTCAGTTCTCTGATCTTTGAACAAACACGCTCTAGTATTTCTTCCCTGACTTGTCTAATCTTATCAATTTCTCGTTCATCAACCCAAGTATAGGTTATTAAGATTCTGAGTTCACATTTCTTGCACCTTTCTTGTAACAGTTTTGGTAGTTCTCCTTCGAATATACCTTCATAATCGTTCTCATGCTCTATCAATATCGATGGATTTATTGAATCACCCTTATACCAGACAAAGTCAATTTTTCCACATTCTTGGAAATAGCCCATTTTTCTTGCAAGTTTCATTAAGAAAACAGACATGACGTGGGTCCACTGAGCATCAGTTCCCCAATTCCCTCGTTCGTCAAACAAATCTCTCAGTATTTCAACTCCTTCATCGCTAGGAAGTTGTTCGGTAAATTTCTTAAACCATTCTTCAGCGACCATTATTATTATTTGTAAGTACCCAAAAGATTAAAACTTTTACTTTTTTGTTGAAGTGAAAAATATCTTGGGTATTTAGCACATGGCACTGCCTCCAACACAAGGCTTACATACATTTGCAAGAAGAGATTAGTTGAGTGCTTCCTACCTTAACTGCATTGTTTACTCTGATGTCCTATGTATTTCTAGTCTGCTTCAATGAAATCTGCTTAATTGCCCTCTCAAGAAAAGTTGTATTCAAAACTTGCGGAATTTAAATGAGGATTTAAACCTACTCGGACAGCTTTTATCATTGGCAGTTTCTCAGTTTTTGAAAAATTTTTTGTATTATGTAATTTCGCTGTTTTTTTCTTTTAACAATGTTTAACCGAAAAAACACAATGGTAACCCGGGATAGGTTCAAACTCTTGGTTCCAATTTTATCGGATACTATCAATTCGCGAGTAAAAAATAGCCTAATTGCGATTGAAACGACAAGTTTTACTATCATTTTCGCTATTCACCCGAGAGCTCGACATTTTTTCTTGCTCATGTTATGGCATGCGCTACAGTTTCAGAACGTCTATGATTTGCCGTGTGCGGGATAAAAGTTTACCCACCCCACCAACCAACCTTTCGAAGAATGGGAATTCTTCACGATCATTTAGCTAGCTTTAGCTGCAATATTCATGCTAGTGGTACCTTTGAACATTGCTTTGTGCGTGAAGGGTTGCAAACCCACAATGCTTTCATACGCCTTAGTAACTCTCCATCCTGCTCTCTCTAGAAGCGAAGATAGTTCACTCACACTGTAGATTCTTATTTGATAATTGAATGAGTCGCGATATTTCAAAACATCTCCCTCTTTAGTGTAATATTTGAAAACAGCCGTAAACATGCCAGAAACGTAATCCATACTAGCCTCACTAATCATGACGCCATTTTCAGACTCGTAAACCCTTGTCTTGTCAAAACTAAGCATCAACTGCCCCAAATGGTCACACTCACCAATAAGCAGAACACCGCCTTTCTTGGTCATTTTTCTAACTTTCGCAAATATCATCTCATCTACCTTATCACCCCAAAAGCCAAGAGAATTCCGAAAGCTAATAACACAGTCAAAAGGACTTTCCAATCCCACTACTTCATCAACGTTTCTCATATCACCAAGAAAGAATTTAACCTTAGACTCAACACCATGCTCACGCGCCCTTTTCTCAGCATCCTCAAGATACAAGGACGAAATATCCAAACCCACCGCCATGAACCCCTTCTTCGCCAGCCACGTCGATAATCTACCTGTCCCACAACAAAGATCAAGAACCTTACCTGCGGTGATTCCATGTTCTGCAAATATCTTGCATATGCCTTCAACAGAAGATTCCGCCTCAGACCATTCTGCTATTTCAGCAGGGTGATAGCGGTTTCCCACTCTAAACCAGAATTTCTGCCATACTTCACTTCTAAACGCTTCATTCATCTTTGATTCACTTCTATCATTCTTCTATCAGAACACAGTACATTGTCTTGAGTTTGGGATAAAACTTTATCTCAACCAGACCAAAACCGAGAGTTTGAACGTCGTCCTGACTAGGGGGTTAATGGTAGCCCGGGGGAGATTCGAACTCTCGTTTGGGTGCAAGGAAGCTCGCGAGAGGCGTACTCGTTAGTTTTATCATCTTCCAAGAGTATCACAGTTAAAGCTGCCCAAACAACCTATATGCTCGGCTTTGAAGGTTTTTCAAAAATTTAGTATAAATATACATAATCTGAATGCTTGCGGTTAACTCCGATTAAAAGAACATTTTTAACACGGTTTTCTTCACACGCACCGCCCAGCCCATTAGCCATTGAACCATGCCACTTTCGTGCTGAAAAGTGAAAAGCCAATCTTTGTTCTTCCAAATTTTCACATGAAAAACCCGCTTGACTGCATGGAAACGTGAAACACGCCGTTTTTTACGCTTTAATTTTCACTTGGAAGCGATTCTAAGCCACTTTTAGAAAATTAGCCTAAGCTATAACGAGGTAAGGTAGAAATGGCAAAAAATAAAATTAAAAGTAAAAGTGTACTCCAAACTAAAGAAGGATTTAATATAACAGTCCGCCAAGCCTTGGCAAGGATTCGCAGCCTCCGAAGGTGGAAAACAAAGGACCCAGAGTTTTTCGAGTTAAACGGACTTTGGCATGACCTTCTACAACTCTACCAGTTTATACAACAAGCCAAAAAATGGAACGGAGAGAAAACCGAAATCGGAATTTTAAGCGAAGCTCAAAACAAACTGCTCAACTGCAAAATCCAAAGGGTCGCTCCTGACACCTATCCCTGCGGAGTGTTAATCCGAGCCTTGGAGGCACAATAAATGAACGAGGTTTTAATGGAGTATTGCCCCATCTGCAAGCGTTATTTTCCCGCAAAAAAGTTCCGTAAACACATGGTAAAGCATAAAGGACGTGAAAAACATGTTGACGTATAAGGGTTTTTGGAACTCAGTCAACGAAAAGCCAAAGGACGAATGGATAGAGATCTTCGCTAGCGATTGGTTCAAAGAGTATTGGGGTTTCTACGCTTACATAAGCCTTGAAAACTACGAAAAAGACATAGAAGCCATAAACAGCCTAATCCATCAACTGAATTGGAGAGACGGAGACGTTTATGTTGAGCTTATAAACCACAGCGAGGGTCTAAGCGACTTTTACCATTGGCTACACGAAAAGGGCTACTTCACGCATCACTGCGCCTTAGACCCTGAAAACTGGCGAAAATGGTTTGGTGATAAAAAGTGAAAGTCGAGCAGCCTAAGCTCTGCCCTAACTGCCCCCTTCTTCCTTTGCTGCCAATAATCATGGCGAATAGAGTGACCTACACAAGAGAAAAGGAGCAACTCACACCCCACAAGATCTGCCAGCTCCTCAGGGCGTTATGGCGTAAACGTCCCTACGTAACGCTCGAAGGCTGCCCCTATTTTTGTAAAACCGAGAGGATTGACATCTATGCCGAAGCATCAGCGGAGACCAGGTAGGTTCTGGCCTTGGGTGAGACCTATGATTTGGGATAAGGCTCAGGAGCTTTATCAGATGGAGCAGGCGAAAGGCATGGGCGACGATTTTAAGGGCATAACCGCAACCCGCCAAGAGCTGCGTGAAGGCGGCTACTTTTACCTGGCTAAACTGATTGTGCTCAGAAACCTTTGGCGTGAAAAGAAAGGCTTACCGTCAATAGAAGAGGAGGAAGCCATAGATGGGCAGATGTAAAGTCTGCGGTCACTGGGGCGTATATTTTAAAACACAGCTTTTACTGTCCAGTTTTGGATAAGAAAAACCCGCACATAACGTTGGAGGAGGAGCTAACGGACCCTTGCGATTGCGAACACTGCAGAAAACATCGTGGGATAAAAGTGAGTCTTGAACAATGTTTTCAACAGGTGAGGCTGGATGCTTTTCAAAAAGAAACACATTGAACTGATCTTAGCTGGAAGGAAGACACAGACACGGCGGTTGCCAGGTAAATCCGCAAACTACTCTGTAGGACGAGTTTACGCCATCAGAGACCGTTGGTTTTCTAAAGCGCAAGGCTACATTTTGATAACTCGCAAGTTTAGGCAGAAGCTTGGTGAAATAAGCCTCGAAGACGTACGGAAAGAAGGCTACGAAAGCTTAGAAGAATTCCGCAGGGCTTGGGAGGAAGTTCACGGTCCAGAATCATGGCAACCCAACCTCACAGTCACAGTCTACGAGTTCAAACCATCACAAAAACTCTGAGTGCGGTTCCGTAACCAGCATGCGAAGTCTATCGGTTCTCTACCAGGGTTCACTTTAACTCGCTTCTCCATCAATTCCTGTTCACTTTAACTCATCTCTCTCCACTTGGCGTGAGTGTCGTTCGACCGTTCCTCTTTTATACGGCTTAGGAGAGAGCGCTTCCTCGTTAAATGGAGGTTAAAGGGTTTGGTCATCTCGAAAGAGCCGAGTTTGGAATTGGATGGTTTGACCCCTTTACAGCGGAAGTTGCTTGTTGACCTTGTGCGTGGGAGACATCGTCAATTTTGGAGCCGTTTCACCAGCCATGTCAACGGTTGGGAACATGCAAAGAAAAATCTTGAAGATTTTCTTCAAAACCATTCTTCTGGATTCCTTGAAGAGTTGAGGAAGTCTGGTTTTGACGGCTACGAATTAAAGATTTGCTGGAGGGAGCAAGCCCGTGAATAGAGCTGAGCGTTGTAGAAACCCTTGGAATGGAAGGTGTGAGAACACGGACATCCAGCTCTACATATACTACGGTGGTGAGAAGCTTCCAATATGTGGAAAATGCTGGGGTCAAATTTGCGATGGGGATTTCGAATGGGGCGTGGACGAGCATAAACGCTAAAAAAGTGTTGGGGAGGAGGAGTAGGGAATGATGTGTGCTGTAGGCTTATGCTGGAAGAGGGGCGGCTGGGTTTTCAGCGTGTATCGGCGTCGAGGCGACATATACGCCACACTGAAAGTTAGAAGGGTTAAACATGGCGAAGCAGCCGAGTTGGAGGTTCAGGAAGGGCTTCATGTTGATGATGGGGAGGTGTTTGAGTGTGTCCGACGACTTGGAAAGGATTAAGGGTGTAGGGTCCTCTACGGCTTCTAAGCTTCGTGCAGCGGGCTTCACAACGGTTGAAGCCTTAGCTGTAACCCCTGTTAGGGAGATAATGAGCAAGGCTGGTTTGGGTGAGGAGACAACCTTCAAGATATGCGAGGAAGCAAGGACGCTTATGAACTATGGCTTCGTTAAGGCTGCGGAGCTTTGGGAGCGCAGAAAGAACCTGCTGAGGTGTACGACGGGGTCGAAGAAGCTGGATAAGATTTTGGGAGGAGGCGTTGAAACCCAAGCCATGACGGAGCTTATAGGCGACTATGGGGTTGGGAAGACGCAGATTTGCATGATGCTCTCCGTCACGGCTCAGCTTCCAAGGGAGCAGGGTGGACTTGAGGGAAACGTGATATACATGGACACTGAGGGAACCTTCAGCCCTGAAAGGGTGTATCAGATCGCCTCTGAGAGGGGCTTGGAGGGGCAGAAGGTTCTTGACGGCATAATCATAGCGAGAGCCTACACGAGCGACCATCAATGCCTCCTAATAGACCATCTGTTCAAGAAGTGCCCTGAAGAAAACGCCAAGCTCGTCGTTGTTGACAGCATGATAAGCCACTTCAGAGGCGAATACATTGGCAGGGAAGAGCTGTCTGAACGGCAGCAGGTTCTAAACCAGTACCTCCACAAGCTGCTGAGGCTTTCAGAAGCCTACAACCTGGCGGTTGTCATAACGAACCAGGTTCAGTCCAACCCAGCCCAGTTCTGGGGGAACCCGGAGCGTCCTACGGGAGGCCACGTCATGGCTCACGCTTGCACGCATAGGATACACATGAGGAGGGGGAAAAGCGGCACCAGGGTTGCTAAGGTGATAGACTCGCCCTACCTTCCAGAGAAGAAAGCGTCATTCATAATAACGGAGAAGGGCATAGAAGACTCTGAGAAGGAAGCTGAAGAGGAGGACGCTGATCAGAGCCAAAAAATTTAACTCCGAAACAAAATAACATTAAATGGTGTCCTAATTGTCTGAAGATAAGCTTGCAGACTTCTTGAAGAATGGTAAGGACTGGTCCAGGGTGAGGACGAGTGTTCCAGGAGTGTTCGTTTTGAAGCTTCCAGCGTATAGGGGTTCTCCAACCAGGCTGGCTGTGGAGCTTAACCCCGTGGGCGAGGATGGAAGCCCAAAGAAGAGGCGTGGCCTTGTCTTAAGATCCACGGCTGAACTTGAAGATTTTAAGGAGCTATTCCAATACGAGAAGCTCTCTAAACTAGTCAGCGTACTCGACAGCGTTAACCCCAAGGTTGAGGCTGCCAAGCGTGGGAAGGGAGAAGAAGTTATAGAGCTGTAAAGCGTATGCTTGAAAGCCCAACGCCGAAATGCTTGGAGCACCCGCTCATCTGGCCGAACACAGTAGAGTTTAGGCTCTACCAGAAGCACATAGCAGAAACAGCGTCCGAGAGGAACACCCTCGTCATCCTTCCAACAGCAATGGGCAAAACTGTCATCTCAGCAATGGTTGCGGCAAACACACTATGCAACTACAGGGACGCCAAAGTGTTGGTTATGGCGCCCACCAGACCTCTTGTAATGCAGCATAGAAACAGCTTCCTCAGAATATTGAAGCTTAAAGAGAAGGACACAGCCATTTTAACAGGCAAAACCCCTTCAGACCATAGGAGGCTCTTCTGGGAGGGCGAGGCAAGGGTTGTCTTCTCCACGCCTCAAGTTGTCAGGAACGACCTTCTGGAGCACAGGCTTTCGCTTGAGAATTACGGTTTAGTGGTGTTCGACGAGTGCCACAGAGCCGTGAAGGAATACGCATACACGGATGTAGCCAGAATATACGTTTCCCAAGCCTGCTACCCCCTCATATTGGGGATGACGGCTTCCCCAGGCTCAGACGTGAACAGGGTTCTCCAGGTTTGCAGAAACCTCTACATAGAACGCGTGGAGTTCAGAAGCGAAGAAGACCCAGACGTCAAACCCTACATTCAACCCATAGAAATCGAGTGGAAGCGCGTAAACCTGCCGAAAGAATACTTGACGATAAGGTCCCACATCAGAAGCATGCTGGACAAGAGGGTGAACTGGCTTCTCCACAACGGAATAATCAAGCGCAAACTGGAATACGTCACTAGAAAAACCCTGATAGAGGCTGGAGACGAGCTCAGGTACATGCTTGAGGCTGAAAGCATAGAAGAGGAGCGTGGACGAATATTCACAGCCATAATAAACCAGTCTCTCGCCCTCACGCTGTTCCACATGTTTGAGTTGCTCGAAACCCAAGGACTATACACGCTGAAGGCTTTCCTAGAGAAGGTTGAGTTGGAGAAGGAAGATAAACACAGCTACGCAGTTCTCCTAAACGATCCTGAATACAGGAAGCTCAAAGCACTCGTTGAAGAAACATCAGTGGAACATCCGAAGGCTGAACTGTTAAAGCAGAACGTGAAGGAACAGTTATGGAGGAAGCCCACTTCGAGAATGCTTGTGTTCACACAGTATAGAGACACGGCCAGCCACCTCGTCGAGGGGTTGAGGAAGCTTCCAGAAGTAAGGGTTGACAGGTTTGTGGGCCAAGCCTCGAAACTCATGGATAAAGGCTTAACGCAGGAGGAACAGGCTGACAGGATAAGGATGCTTGAAGATGGCGAACTGAATGTTTTGGTGGCAACTTCAATAGCTGAGGAAGGTTTGGATATTCCAGCAGTAGACCACGTCATATTCTACGAGCCCATACCGAGCGAGATAAGGTACATTCAGAGGCGTGGCAGGACGGGCAGAAAAACCCCTGGAAAAGTCACAATCCTAGCCGCCAACGAAAGCCTAGACATGATATACCTTTACGCAAGCGGCAGAAGAACGGAGAAGATGCGCAGGATAGCCGAAAACATAAACATGAAGCTTCAGCCTATCCTGAGGAAACTTGCGAAGCCCGCCCCAAACCCCCTCACGCCCATGGAGCTTAAAACCATAGAGGAAGAAGCCGTGAGGATCGAGGCTGAACCCGAAATCGTCAAGACTGAAATTGAAACCATGAGGGAGTTCAACAGAAAAGTTGCACGAGCAGCAAGAATCCTCTACATGAAACTTCTGGAGAGGGGATCAGAAGGAGCAACCATCGATCAACTCGCCTCAGAAATGGAGTTTGAAGGAGCATCCCCACAGGCTGTGAAGGCAGCGCTCGGCTTGATGATGAAGGAGGAGTTGGTAGCCGAGGTTGAACGTGGAAGGTACGCTCCCGCGTCAGCTGTAAAGCCCACGGGTGGGAAAGTCTACGAAGTCCTCGTTGAGAAGATCTATCCAGGCTCAGCCGTCGTAAGAGTCAACGACAAGTGGAGGGCTAGGCTCGACCCATACGAGTACGACGGACCGAGAAACCTGATAAAAAAGAACACAAGATTCAATGCGATCGCAGACCTCTACAAGATGAACGGAACACTCTGCATAAGAATAAAAGAGGTTACACAGAAACTGTGAGGGAAAGATAACCATGCCATTCTTGGTTGATGTTAAGAAAAGCGGAGACAAGGAGTTCGAAGGCGCCTTCAAAATTTCAGGCAAAGGCGTAAATCTCTGGGTTAGAATATACAGCACAAACTACGGGAATAAAGCCAGAATAACAGTCTCATACCTCGAAGGAACTGAGTGGAAGAACACCCCAGCATTATGGATTGACAAGAAACTATGCACACAACTATCTGAACGCCTAAAAAAGCTTACAGACAACCTAACTTGAGCCATGCACACGCGCGCCTAAGCCCTTTCCTGAACAACTTGCGAGCCCTTGGGCTTGCCAAAAGCTGACCCCACAATTCAGAAACGCACAACATACTATAAATAATTGATGCTTTACGTAATGGGTTGTTAAAACATTTTAATAGATGCAGTTGATAATAGTAAAAATTGATGAATTATGTTTAAAGGTGAAAAGACATACGTGTTTTGGATTGGTCTAATAATTTTGGGTCTGGCCACTGTTGTGCTATTCGGCATCATCTGGTTTAATGTTATCATAGCTATGAGAACTTACCCTTATGCTGTTGGTCCTTCCATCGATTTCCAAGTTCCGTTCATTGTAGCTGCCATAGTTTTCATTCTGATAGGACTGTACATGATGAAGTCTGGTGTAAAAAAGGAAGAAGGCAAAGTCCAAGTTAGCCCTCCATCGTAGTGAATCTTTTTTAGGAAGTCCATAGAAGTCTCTGCACTCATCAGACAGAATTTATGAGAGGTAAAATTTCAAAACTGTGGGGTCTAAGAAGAAGTCTTCTTGATTTCGCCAATTATTCATATCGAGTTAAGTACAATGGTTTGCTTGCCTCTTTTTTCCTTTCTTCCTTAGAAATGCTTTCCAATGAGTTGGCACTTCTAGATTCGGCAGTTTTCTCTTTTTTAGTTTTCAATCATTCCGCCCTTCCCCATGTCATTGATTATTGAATATCTGCTTTAAGAATTCAAGATTAGTATTTTGAAATCGGATTCTTAATCAGTAAAATGTTCTACGTGGAACAATGTGTTTGTTTATAGAAGATTTCTCCTTAAGTTTTTAGTTGATGTGTTGGTTTGCTGCCCAGGGATTCGCAAGTCTACGTACATGAGAACGTATTGCGCATCAGCCCTCATTTATCCATGCACAAAAAATATTACTTCCAAAGAGACTATAGTGTTGTTTGGTTAGGTGGCGAAATATTTGGCTGGCCGTTCTCAGCCTAAAGCAAATGTGAAAACTAGGTTGCCCAACGGCGACTTCTTGACATTGGCTGTTTGGCCTGGGAGGTCAGACCCGACAGCTGAGGTCATCACGGTTCAGATTCGCCGTTTCTCAGATGGTCACTGGGAAACCGTTGGCAGATTGGCTGCCTACCGAACCGCTGAGGGAAGCTACTCGCAACTGCCGGAACGAAGACGGCGGAGACAAGACAGCGAAGACTCAACTTTAGAAATTTAGGGGTGCCATTGCATTTATGGATTATGATTTATGTGATAAATGCAGGAAATTTGCAGAGTGTTTCTTGAAAGGCGTTGGTGACAGGGATAAATGTGAAGATTTTGACCCCCTTTCATTGGAGGAGATGCTGGAGCGCGAAAGATTCATTAGCGCGATAATGGTTGGAGCTTGCCCGGCATGTGGAAGCGAGAACACCGTGGACTGTGATGGAGACCCTGCAATAGAGGATCCTACAGTCGGCCACTGTTTGGAATGCAACACATACTGGTGTATAGAATGCGGAGAAGTCTTGAAGGAACCATTCACTTGTGGACATTGGCTTACATGCGAGAGATGCTCAAAGGAGAGGGGCTACATGGCTCCAGATGAATTTTTCGATAAAATATGTCCCCGATGTGAATATTGGAAAGGTGAATGCACGTTGGAGGACATAGAGGAATGCGAATACAGAGATGAGTACAGATGTCCCTACGAACCCGACGTGTCTGAATGTCCAAAGATAAGAAGGTAGAAGCGGTTTGGCGAGCCGAGTATCCATTGATTTAGACATGTTAGATATTCCTCATCGTCCACGATGAGTTAAATATTTCAAAGTTCCTTGATTGGTTTGTTGGTTGCCTGGGAAAGGTTATGAAGTTTGACCTCAATGACGATTTAATTGGAGAAGTTTTTGGAAGCTACTCTTTCAGAAAATTGGCCGACCCAGAGTCCGCGGACTTGTTCTTGGAAGGGTATGCGGATGAAATGAGGAAAGATGGCGAGCGGGAGATCCGCGAGGAAACGCTCTACGCGTTGGAACGTAAACGTTGGGTTGAGGAGGGGCTTAGGCAGGAAGGCTTCAGAATAGTTGGCGAGGTCATCCTTGGCTTTTGGGACATGGACGTTCCCGGCCAATTTGCACTTGAAGGCGGAACCAAGAAGAAACTCTTCATAGAGAAACTGCATTTCTTCGCCGAGAAAGGCGAGGTGCTGGTTGAGGCGGATCTCGAATTTTTAGACAAGCCCTCTTACGCCATTGTATGGGCTGAGGTGGATGTTCCATGGAGCTTCACAGGCGGAGGCGCCGAGTTCAAGGTAAACAGAAGCTTCGAGGGCGCAGTGAAGAAAATCAGCAAGCTCTTCAATGTGGCAGGAGCATACAGGGGAGCAGTTGCCGACATGATAATGGACCTTGCAGAGAAGCACCGCGTTGTAGTGAACTTCATTTGGCACGTTACAGGCGTATACGCATACCCAAGGAAAGACTTCGCGGGCGCTCTGCGCCGCATACAACGCTTCCTCAAGGAGTACAATCCCAAAGAGATGAGGAGAAAAGCCCTCCACATGCTGAACTCTCGCAACAAGCACGCTCGCCGCTGATTATGCACTTGGCTTAAAATGCACACGCGCATTAAGAAACATAGAATGCGGCGTATAGATGTTTTTCGCTGCATACTGCTTTCCATTTATGGCGAACACGAGTTTTCCGCGGGTTTTTATTTCACGTTTCCTTGATTTTTCTGCGTATTTTCCAGCCCTTATGCTTTAGGATTTTTTGGACTTCCGGTAGGCTTAGGGCGAAATCCACATGTTTGCAGCTGGTGGATTCGCAGTCTTCGCACCAGGCGTTTTCTGGTTTGAAGTAGACGTCTATTATGCGGCCTCTTGGTTTGTCGATGGTCCTGTCGAGGATGCTTACGCCTTGTTCGCTTATGTTGAAGTGCTGCATTGGTGGCTGAAGCTTCTCTTGATGTTGATTCCAATACCAGTTTATGAGTGAACGCAAAACCTCTGTGTCGTTCTTCAACCCGAGGAACTTCTTTATCTGGAAGAAACGCTCAGCCATGTCCTCGTCAAGCCTGAGATAAACCCTCAACTCTTCCCCCATTGTTCGAACACCCACGGTTTAGACACAAAAAGTGTATATTTGCCACACACATCTGTAGCTATGCGCTGTAAATATTTAAGGCTTGTGAAACAAGAACGCAAAATCACTTTTCTTTTTCCTCCCGTATCCACTTTTTCACAGCTTCACGGATCAGGGTTGAGAGGCTGCGCCCTGTTTCACCACTCTTTTTCCTGAGGAACTTGAGGTCCTCGGGGTCTAGGAAAACGGTGTGTCCAGTCTTTTTTCCCATGCCTTTCCACTTTTAAAGTAGTTGAAGCTATGTGTTTATAGGTTTTTCCACTGTTTTCAAAGACGGCAAAACTTATATGGCATAAAAACACAGAAAGCAGCTTTGTGTGGATAAAAATGTCGGAAGAGAAGGTTTTAGACATTCGACTGAGGTTAAACGGACAAATCAGAGAGCAATTCCTCAAAATCAAGAGGGCTAAGGGCTTAACCAACAACACGGAGGTTCTAAGGCTCATCATCAACGAGTACTCCGAGAAGAGGCTCGCAAGGGAGGCTCAGTAGTTTTGGGTCTGAGGGGCAAGCAAATCATGAGTGTCTAGGAGGCGTCTGAAGTGGAGAGGTGAAAAAGCTTGAGTGAACAGTTTGAGGGAGAGTTTATTAAGGAACCGCTGCTCAAGTTGAAAAGCGTTTCGCCCGAGTTTGTTCCAGTTTTGAAGGACGCTGGCTATTATACCGTGGAGAGTCTGGCGATTGAGTCGCCCCACGTCTTGTTTGAGCGTGCGGGTGAAAGGAGAGGCTTCAACATCGAGAAGGCTAGAGGAATCGTGCGTGAGGCTAGGGGGTGCTTGAAGATTGAGATAATGACAGCTCCCGAGTTGCTGAAGGAGGAAGAGTCTAGGCTGTGCTATCCCACTGGTTCTAAGAGTCTTGACGAGCTTTTGGGCGGAGGGATACGTGAACAGGAAATCACTGAAGCTGCCGGTCCCTACGAGAGTGGAAAAACGGAGATCGCGTTAACAGTGGCCCTTATGGCTGCAGCACAGTTTAAGGCTAACACGCTGTTCCTCGACAGCGAAGGAAGCTTCTCGGCGAAAAGGCTGTGTGAGATGGCTGAGGCCAGGGGTTTAAAGCCTGAAGAAACCGTTCCCCTGGTGCATTACTCGAAGGTCTACGGAACTGAACATTTGGTTTTCCTGCTTGAAAACGCCCACAAACCAATCAGAGAAAGAAACATTCGCATCATAATCCTGGACAGCCTCGTTTCGCCCTTCAGAGCTGAGTATCCTGGAAGAGAGTTGCTTGCTCCAAGGCAACAGCTGATAAACAGGTGCCTAAGATCACTGTTAAACTATGCAAGGGTCTACAAGATTGCGGTCCTAACCACCGAACAGGTTTTAGCATCTCCCATCGCCTACACACACGACGCGAGACCTGAAACCCTCAATCCACCGGTAGGAGGCCACGTTGTAAGCCACCTAGTCAACAACCGTGTCTATCTAACCATGGGGCCAGGCTCAGCAAGAATAGCTACCCTCATAGCCAGCAGCTACCTTCCAAGAGCTTCAACAAAATTTTTGATAACAAAGGCAGGCGTTGAAGATGCCCCCGAGTGAAGAGAAACAAGCAATAGAGCTTGTGCGGTTAGACTTCATCAAGCCTCTGCCCGGCAATGTGACAGTCATAGGCAGAGAACAGGACTCTGTGCTTCGCACGGACATGACGAGAGTAGAGTCGGAGGGACTGTACAAGATAGACCCCATACTGCTGAGAAGACTAACACCGCACGAAATCGAAGAGATAAAAGCCAAAGAATCATGGTCTCAAGCTCGTTACCAAATCATAGACGGTCACAGTCGCTGGGAAGCCGCCAAGGATCTTGGCTGGCGCCAGATCAGAGCAATAATCATAGACTTTACGTTGGAAGAAGCCTACGCCATTAACTACACGAAGAACAAGGCTAGGGGAACCATAGACCCTCTGAGAGAAGCCATGTACTTCCGACACCTACACGAAGACCTAAAAATGACTCAAGAAAAGATCGCTGAAAAGTTCGGCTTGACACAAGGAAGAGTTTCCCAGATAATGAAGAGCATAAAGGTCAGTAAAGAGGCAAGAAGGGAAATTATTAGCCGGCTTATACCCTATCGTGAGAAACAAGAAATCACAGGCAGACACCTGGAAGCCATCGCATCCATACCTGAGCCTGAAAACCAAGTGCGACTAGTGGACACCATCATCGAAGGAAAACTCTCGGCGAAGCAAGCTGAGAAGGCTAAGAAAGCCATAGAGAAGGGCTTGCCAAAAGAAGAAGCAATCAAAGCAGCCAAGGCGCCAGCTGCCCCTATAGGCGAAATCGAGATCGGAGAGGCCAAATGCTCAGAGTGCGGCCTATCATTTAAAATTTTACACATCGACCATGGAAAACACAAGCTCAAAAAGGTAGCATAGAATGGCATCCACCATTATTGTTGCCCCAGCTCAACGTGGCCTGGGAACACATAGTCAAACCCGACCTGGCGCAAGAAGTGTTGGAAGAAGCAAGGCGACAACTCGAAAACAGAGGAGAATAAACGCAAAGGTATGAAGGGAAGGGGAATGGCTGGCTTCCACGAAGACAATTCCGCTGAAACTTCAAGCACACTCGGCAAAGCCGGTTCCACAAAAAACGGGAAGTTGGACCAGGGCCAAGGGTCCACCGGCACCAGCCCCCCATGCCCACAATGCGCATCAGCAAAAACTTGGAAAGATGGAATACGCGAGACAGCCTACAGACCCGTGCAACGCTATTTGTGCCGCAACTGCGCCTACCGATTTTCTGACCCTAAATCCAAGCAACTTCAGACATTTTTCAACGGTTCAGGCACGTCAGAACACGTTGAAACAGTTCATACGAAGAAATTAAAAAGCGAAACTGCCATACTAAACTACTGCCGAGTGAGCGATGAGCCAGCAGGGCGAGCATCCACCGGCCAGCCAAGGCTGGTGCAAAACTTGGCCGAAGTTGAAGCCCGACATGAAAACGCCCAGCGGGAGGGCACAACGCAGACAGCTGAAATCAAAGGCAAAATCGTTGAGTTTCTTTGGTGCCTCACGAAACAGGGCAAATCAAAATACACGGTTGACAACAGAAAGTATATACTTCAAACGCTTTTCAAATTTGGGGCCAACCTCTTAGACCCCGAAGACGTCAAAGATAAAATCGCTAAATATCCCAGATGGCGGTCAGCTAACTCAAAGATGCAAGCCGTTACATGCTATAAAAGTTTCGCAAGATTCATAGGAGTAAATTGGGAGCCACCAAAATACCATCAACCGGAAAGCTTACCTTTCATTCCACTGGAAAAAGAGCTTGACACTTTGATAAACGCCAGCGGAAAGATCATGGGCACTTTTCTTCAAGGTTTGAAAGATACAGGAGCAGACCCCGGCGAGCTAGCAGCCATCGAATGCATTGACATAAACCCACAAACCAAAACGGTAGCTATAAATCACCCAGTAAAGGGACACAACGCGAGAATCTTAAAGGTGTCTGACGAGTTTCTAGCCAGACTCAACAGAATCCCGAAAAGAGAAAACGGAAAAGTCTTCGTCAATGTGAGAGTCATGATCAACAGCTTCAACTACCAGCGGAAGCGAATAGCGCACGCCTATGGAAACCCCAGACTACTAAAAATCACATTCAGGACCTTTCGACATTGGAAAGGAACAATGGAATACCACAAAATACATGACGTCTATCATGTCAAAAAAATATTAGGTCATAAAAGACTACGGTCAACAGAGATTTACATAAACCTGGAGCAAGCAGTCTTCACAGAGCAAAACGACGAGTTTCACGTCAAAGCCGTCAAAACAATCGACGAAGCCTGTAAACTATTAGAGGTCGGCTTCGAATACGTTACCGACATGGACGGCTACAAACTCTTCAGGAAGCGAAAGTGAAAACTATGACTTATCAGCAAAAAATATGCCTTATGGACCAGAATGAAACTATCCAGAGGAGGTTCAAGAATGGATTCAAAACTACGTATAAGGCGTCGAAGAAATTCCCCAAAAAGTTAACGCCAACGTCAGCGAACAAGGAAAAAAGGTAATTCCAAAGTAAGCCAACCATGTTGCCTATTAATAACATGCATAATTTTCTTGTTAATTTTCCATTTAACGGGAAAGTTAGGGCGACGAAGAGGAAATTAAACAGTATGAGCATCAGTGATGATGGGTTGCTTGTGTAGGGAGAAGACAAAAGCATGTAGGAGATAATTCCCCCTGCGGAAAACCCAAAAATTAAATGGTCAATTCTTAATTCGCCTTCTTTCGTTCTCATTTCCCCACTTCTAGAATCTGGTTATAGAAAAACACTATAGAAGATACTTCTATCCGCTTTTAAAACTTTCGAGTTTTATAGATGTCCAATTTCATGTTTTGTCAAAAGTTTGTGTGGGCTTAGAATTGACAACGACGTTGTCGATTACCGTGCAAAGAACTTGGAATACTTCTTCGGCTTTTAAATTGTTCGTGTCCAAAATTAAATGGAATGGTTTAAAATCTTCTCCTAAATTAAAACCGTAAATTTCTTTGTAAATCGTCCTTGTGCGCTCCTCTTTATTCCTTAACGCTTTCATGGCTTCCTTAAGGCTTATTCTATCCCTTTTCGCTATTCTTTCCGCTCTCTTCTCAGGAGAAGCTTCCAACCATATCTTAAAACCTTTTTTAAGAAGCCACGGCATGGTCCAGCTATCCAAGACTACATTTCTTTGCTCTGCCAGTTCCAAAAGTTTTTTGTCAACCGCTTTGTCAAATTTTGGGTCCTTCGCCCTTTTTTCTAGAAAACACATTCCTTCTTTAGTTTCCCACCACCCGCTCTTGAGTGGTTTATAGCCTTCTTCTGCGGCTAGGGCTTTTAATGCCTCTCCGCCTGAGTAGTAATTGAGCCCATATTTCTCAGCAAGCTTTTTTGCCACAGTGCTTTTTCCGCTTCCAGCCATTCCGCATATACAGATAACTACAGGTTCTTTCGCTTTCCCTTTTGGTTTTTTCTCCACAATCATTCATGTGCCTCAAAATTTGGTTTAACTGGTTCTTGCAGCCTGTTTTAAGGCGCTTTTCAGACAGTTATGGCATAGATTTCCGCCGTAAAGGCGCCAAATCCTTCTTTTGCTTCGGCTAAGTTTGCGCACTTCCGAAGAAGCGGAAATATGTGGGATTCCGGCGATTGGTTGACCGCAACGGTAGCAATGGGGCGAGCTACCAGCTTCTCGCTTGTAATTGATTTTTTGACCACCACCAGGTAGGGTTTTGTAAACACGTTTTCTACTTCGTGTGCGTTGGTGCGGTCTAGGCATCTTACGTGCTCACCTCTGCCAGTCCGAACAAGTGAGAGAACACAGTACTAAAAAGGAAAGAGCATAGCATATACCACCAAAAAAGAGAGAAAATGTTTCCAAGCAATGGAAGCGAGATTATTGGTCCAACCCCAGGGAAATATGCTATAGGAATAGGTCCATAAAATCCTCCTAAGATTTGCCATATAATCATAATTGGAACGAAGAAAAGCATCATCACTTTCATTGATTGCCACATCATCTTAGATTGAAGCTGCAAAATTTGCTTCTGCTTCTTCATGAGCCTTTCTATAGTTTTCTTGTCGCCATCACGCCGGGCTTTCCGCAGTGCTGTGTTCCACTCTGTCACTTCTCTCTTCCACTCTTTCGTTTTTTCTGGGTTTGTCAAAAGACGGTTAACTGATGAAATTAACAATGAAATTGCAGCGGCTAGCAGAAATATGAAAATCGTGGAGAAAGGAATCTCTCCCGGGAGCATTTCTGCATGACCTCTTAGCGCTCTTTGTAGCTTCTTATTATTTCCATCACTATTAATAACTATTTTTCCTATTAGTTCCTCAACACAGAGCGATTTTCAGTAATAGGTCTTCAAACCCCGGTTCTTCCTTGGTCTTCTTCCGACATCGATTATTGTTTTTACTTTTAGCCTCCGAATAGTCGCCTAAAAGCCGGATAAATTTCAGCAGCCCTTTCCCGCATTAAGATTTGATAATATTGGTAGATTATTCCTACAGAGAGCAGAATACCCATACCTGAGCCGAAAACTCCGAAGAAGTCTGAAACGCCAGCGATTAGCCCTACAATTACTCCGCCGAGAATTGTGACGGCGGGAATATAGCGCTTAAGAATTGATTCGACAGCCTTTCCAGAACGCCTGTACCCAGGAATCTGCATACCTGCGCCCACAAGCTGTTTAGCCACTGTTGACGGCCCCAAGCCTCCAACCTCAAGCCATGTGAGTGAAAAAACAACACAAAAAGCAACCAGAATTCCAAGATAGCCGAAAGCCCTGAGCGGGTCTTCCATGACGTTTAGAAAACTGCCGGGGGCAATCACATAGTGCACAAGCCCTCCGACGGGTTGGAGTCTTCCCTGACCGCCTTCTGGGGGAGTGGTCCATTGATACTGTCCTAGAAGGTCAAGCCAGAAGTTTTGTCCTGGACGAGGTTGCCCGTTCATACTCCAGAAAAGTTGCGAAAAGAAGTAAACGTTAGCGAAAAGGGCGGATGCGAAGATCACCGGCAAGTTGGATACGTACAGAAGTTTTATCGGGTATCGGCTGCGGAATCCTTTGTAACCAGCATAAGTCAATGGTAATTCCACCCTTACCCCTTCCATGTAAATTATTATTAGAAAAGCGGCAATGGTGGCTATAAAACCGAGCATAGAGGGGTTCTGCGGGTTTTCCCTCAGCCAAAGTAATGCTATCGGTTGACCTCCTGACAGAACTTGAGCTAGAGCAACGAAGAATCCGTAGCTTCCAGGTTCACCTACTGCTGGTACTGTAGCGAAGCTTTGCCAGAAGATGTGCTGGGCAACGCCAGCCACGATGAATAGGCTTATTCCGCTGCCGAATCCCCAGCCCTTTTGGACAAGCTCGTCTAAAAGCATAACGATAATCCCGGCTGCTAAAAGCTGTAGAAAAACTATTATAGCCGTCGTGCCTGGCAAGGTGCCATACATTCCGCCGATTATGTAAGCTGAGCCTTGAACTCCCGTTAGGACTATCGCAAAGATTTTGCTGGCTGTCGTGAATAAGCTTCTGTCCTCAGGGCGCGACATGTCGCACTCTATCATGGCTGAGCCAACCAAAAGCTGGAGTATTAACCCCGCTGTGACTATTGGACCTATTCCGAGCTCCATGAGGCTGCCACGGCTAGAAGCAAAGATTATTCTGAGAGCAGCGAGCTCCCCCAAAGGTTCTTTAGAAATGCCGTAGAGCGGAACCTCAGACATTATTAGGTATATGATTAGCGCCAGCGCCGTCCAGAAGAGTTTCTCGTTGAATCGAACTCGGCGCTCTGGAGCCTTAACTTCTGGAATGACCCTTGCAACGGGTTTGAATAGGCTTAAGAATCTGCCAGCCATGGTTTAACAGCTACTCTCCATGCTCTTGGAGTTCTAATAATATTTGTCCGCCAGCCTCTTTTATTTTTTCAGCCGCCGACTTTGAGCAGGCTGCCACTTTCACCATTAGCGGTTTTGTGATTCTTCCTGTGCCGAGCAGTTTGGTATAACCGAGGCTTTCTAAGTCTACGAAAAATTTGCCCTTTTCCTTTTCTGTTGAGAATTTTTCAGCCATTTCGTTAAGCTTTCCAATGTTTATGACGTTTATTTTTTGCTTAAGACTTTTGGGTGAGGTGAATCCTCTTTTGCCGAAATAGTCTGGTTCATATCTTAAAACGTAGCTCCATCCGGCTTTGTGTCGTCCTGCCTTTCGATATCCTTTAGAGCTAGTGCACCTATGTTGGCCTACTCTGCCGTAGCCTTGAGTTCTTGAACCTCGCTTCTTTCTAATTTTTCTGAGTTTGTGAGGCATTTTCTAACCCGCCACTTTGCACATGGCTTCTTCCTCAGCAGCCTTTTTTAATCGTATTTCAAGGACTCCGTTCTTATATGTTGTTTGTATAGTATCTGGATTCACTCTCGCAGGAAGATTTAAACTTTTATGGTAGTTGCGGTCCAGAACCTCTGCAAGAAGGTTAACCGTTGATTTTCTACATGGGTTTTTAGGCTTTCCTTTTTTATTCCCGCAAACTCGGCAACAACTATAACTTCATCTTTTTTTTCAATAACGTCAACCAGAGGCTTTGGCTCGCTCCGATTTCTCTCTCCATAAATCTTTCGAACCACATACGTGTAAAGACGTGAGTGCCTTTTATCCTTCAAATCTTTGATTTGAAACGTTTTGGGGATATCCTTATTTTCAGTTCTGTTCACCGCTCTAAAAATGTTGAACTTTTTGGAAGGTTTTTTCTTCTCCGCCATTTCGCGCTCAATTTCCCTTCTCCCCGGATACGATGGCATTTCACAGGTAGCTATAAAGCGTATCGCAAACAGAGACATTAAAATTAAGGGCTTAGACCATTCTCTTTAGAAGTTCGTTGATCTTTTCCCCTCGATATCCTAGCTCGCCGCCCATGCCGTAGCCCTTTTTTATTTTTCCTTTAAAACCCTTGGTTGGCGGGTGCAGCTTAAAAACTGATTGCACATTTCGCAGCTTCCGATATTCCACGCTACAACTAAAAACTGCTTCTGCAAGCTCTTCTAGTGATTTGTAGCCAGCTTTCTGTGCGTATTCGTCTGTCAATTTCTTGTTGCCAGCGAGTCTTCCTCTTTCTTTCATTAGCATATTCACAATCTCTTTTGAGGCTTCACCCCATGTGATGAAGTTCTGCGCCGTTTTCAGCATTCCGAGAAGTGAGGGATTATCATCAATCAACACGGCATAATTGTTTCTCGTTAAGTGAAGCATTTGAAGGGTTTCTCTAACATGCCGGGGGGCGCGGATAGTTCCACGAACTCTTACAACTGCTAGGCATTTGCGTTCTTCCGATTTTTCAGTCACCTATTTCACCCAATCCGTTGGAGTTATGAGGCTGTAGGTTTTCTTTAACGCGTCGAAAACGGCATATGCAAAGGATGGAATAGTCCTTGTTGAGCCATAACTTCTTGTCCAGCAGTCCTTTATGCCCGCAAGCCCCAAAATTACCTTTGCAACCTCGCTTGCAACGACACCCAAGCCTCGCGGTCCAGGAACGATGATTAATTTTACGCCGCCGCATTTTCCTTCAACTTGAAGTGGTATTGAGTGTGGTTTTCCACAACCGCATTCCCAACTTCCACATCCCCGTCTCACCGGAACGATTTTTAGGCGGGCGTCAGCGGCAGCCTTTTCTATAGCCGTTCGCACTTGGCTTGCTTTCCCTGCTCCCAAGCCTATGTAACCGTCCTTGTTTCCAACAGCAACTATCGCCTTAAATCTTGATTTTTCGCCGGCATCTGTTTGCTTTTGAACTAGGTTTATGTTTATGACTTCTTCTTGTAAATCTGGAATTAACGCGTTAACGATTTGGGCTTCACGTATTTGTAAGCCTTCCGCAAAAACTTCTTCAATAGATGTGATTCTGCCTTCTTGAATCATCTTTCCGAGGCGGGTTTTGGGAACCCACTGCTCTAAACTTTCCTCTGTTAGTTCTCTGGGTGTCAAGTTTTTTTACCTCCTCTCTTGAATGTGGCAATTATGTCTGCTTTGACCTTTGCGAAATGTTCTGGAAGCTTTTCGGGTGGAAGCTTTTGTTTCAGGTATTTTGAAAATTTAGATTTGTATTCCTCGTGGTTTGAGGCTAGACTTTCTGCATAATGCGCGATATGTTCACCTGCTATTCTCTTTTCATCCGGTAGTTTCTCTTCACCATGTGGCACTTGTATCCCGGCGTCTAGAATCCCCTTTAACGCGGCGAAAACTCTTGCACCCTTTGAAGGTGAATGTAACCCTATGTCTAGAATGGCTTCTTTTACGCCTTTATCTTTGGCTTTAAGTCCGCACAGAAGCCCGGTTAAATAGGCTGCTGGAAGATTTCCCTCAGGGGCTTTCCATCCATAGCTTTTCGACAGTTCTCTGCTGTGGGCCGAAACTAGAACTTCATCTCCATTGGGTTTGGCCACAATTATTTGGGCGATTACGTTTTTGAGAGTGTTACGGGCTACAACTCTGGGCTTTCCAGAAAGCACCGATGCCTTTCTTGTCTTATAATCTGTTTTTCTCTCCCTTCTTCTTCTGAATGGAACGCAATACCGTGAATTCTTTGCCATCAGCGTTTCCTCCAAAGCTCATGCGTCTTCAGGTAACGCTCTAAATCGGCAACCGACCCAAATCTCCCACTGCTTGCCATCCTGTAGAGATTTCGATAGGCACTCTCGGCAATAATTTTGTTGGCTTTTAGTTCACGAAGCCTTTTTCTCTGAGCGCGAATCTTGCTCATCCAAGCCTCTTTCTTAGAAATTTTTGCATGAGCCGAGCCTCCTCTGCTTCCGGGTCCACTTCGCCTTCTTTTCTTTTTCTTCTCGTGTAGAATTCGTGCTCTGGCGCGGCTTACGCCTTTTTCGGGCAGCGGTTTTATGACTCCTTCGTGGATTAGTTTTCTGATTTCTTCCCGCGTTATTGCGGCCTCTGCGTCATCTATTTTTTCTGGATCTATCCACACGCGATTTTGTCCAACTTTCAGTATTTTGGCTGCTAGACGACGCTGACTCTTAAGACCTGTCACTGCTCTCTTTTTCTCCCTTTATTTTTTTGGTCCTCTTTCGTTTTTGTTTTGGTTTTTCCGTTTCTTCTATTTCTTCAGCTTTCTCTTCCTTTTTCTTCTCTATCAACTCTTTTTCTTTTTCAACTACTTCCTTAGCCTCTTTGGGATTTAGAATGGTTATTTTCTTTTTTCTTGCTTCGACGAGAATTTTGGCTCTTTTCCTTTTACCCACCTTGTGAGCAATCTTTATAGCTTGGGTTTTCGGGTTGATTTTTTTAAGATCCTCGGTGTTGTGCACCAAAACCTCTTCGTAGCCGGATGGGTGGAGTCCTCTGGCAACTCTTGGTCCTCTGTATCCAACGTTCACTGTTGGTGGCCACCCTTTGATTTTTCTTCGCATTTTATTGTCTAAGCCTCGGGGTCGGCGCCAGTTTTCCCTCAGACGTTTATACCGCCAGCTCTCCTGTCTGACAAAATTTGGCTTCTTGTTTTTCGTCCGTTCTCTCAGTTTTAGTGCCTTTTCAGCTGTTGCAGTGACTGATTCTGTCATTGTTCTATTCCCTCACTTCGTTCATACACGTATATGCCATCTAGGAAAACGCGGGGATCTTTCCTTTTTACTTTGGTGGCTTGTTCGATGTTTGCTGCTGCTTGACTTACATCCTCCAAGTTTATGCCTTGAACGATTATGTCTTCGCTTTGAATCTTAACTTGGGCGTTGCCCACTATTCTGGCTTTTCTTGGGTTTCGTTCGCCTGTGAAATTTTCAATCAAAACCGTTTTGTCCTTGACTTTAACTGAGATTGGAAAGTGAGAAAAGACTATTTTGAGCTTGTATGTAAAGCCCTTCCTAACTCCAATAATCATGTTTTGAATGTGTGAATAAAGGGTGCCCACAAGGGCTGCCTCTTTTTTGCGAGGCCATTCAGCCCAAATCCGAATGGTTTTCCCATTCTTCTCAATTGAAACAGGAGCGTGAATAAAGTCGCGAGTTAATGTTCCTTTTACTCCTTTAACTGTGACTTTCCTTCCTTCAATGGTTACCTCTATGTCGTCTGGGATTTGAACTGTTTTTGAGATTTCAATGGCACGCATTCAAAGCACCTTCTAATAAACGAATGCTATCAGTTTGCCTCCAAGGCGCTTTTCCAGCGCTGCTCTGTGGGACAAAACCCCCTTTGGCGTCGAAATTACTAATACTCCTACGTCCCTTGATGGAAGGAATTTTTTCTCCCATCCTTCAAACTCGTCAACTCTAACGGAGAAACGTGGTTTGACGGCTCCACACTTGTTTATCCTCCCTAAAAGTTGAACTTTGAACTTTCCAGAGCGACCGTCATCAACGAATTCGAACTCTCCGATGTAGCCGGTAAGCTGCATAATCCTTAAAACCCTGCCCAAGAGTTTAGAGGCAGGACTAATTGTGCACTCGCGTTTGTTCCGCATTTCGTTGTTGATGATTGTTGTTAAGCCGTTTGCCAAAGTGTCCATGGACGTCTTCCTCATTACTCGTACTTTTTGAACCCGAGTTTTTGGGCTACTTCTCTAAAACAATGCCGACACAAATATAAATTGTAACGTCGAATGACAGGTCCATAGGATCCGCATCTACTGCAGGGTCTTGTTCCTTTGCCATATTTTCTTTCCTTTTTGGGTTTCTGTTTGCCCATGTTTTCTCCTTCTAGTTTATGCTATTTCAACTCCTAGGGCTTCCCTTGTGAACTCCATGGCTTCCTCTGGTGTCAAAATGTGTTTTGAACCGATTTTCGCTTTTACTCTTCGTCGGTTTTTCACGCGGTATCCTGGGCGGGTTAGAGAGACGCAAACGTCCATGCCGAATATGCCTATTTCAGGGTCGTATTTTACACCTGGAATTTCGATGTGTTCTTTTATCCCGAATGAGAAGTTGCCGTGTCTGTCGAAGCCTTCTTTAGAAAGTTTGTTGTCAATAACGGGTAAAACTTTCTTTAAAAATTCCTTTGCTCTTTGTTTTCTAAGGGTTACAATACAAGCAATTGGTTCGCCTCTCCTGATTCCAAAATCTCTTATAGTTTTCTTGGCTTTTCTTTTACATGGATTTTGCCCTGTTAAGTCCTTCAAGACCTTTGCAGCCTTTTCTAGTGGTTCGCCGGATTTTCCGACGCTGATGTTAACGACGACCTTTTCGATTTTTGGTTTAAGCATGGGCTGTTGTTCCGATTTCTTTCGGCTTTCGGCTTTAGACAACTTCGGTTGCCTCCGGTAGGGATATAAGCGGCTGCGTCTCGCCTATCGCAAAGACGAAGTTCAAGACTGTTTGATAACGGTTGCCTTTCTCATCTTCGATTATTGCCAGAGCGTTTCTACGCTTTTTCCCCTCTGCTCTTTCAATTTCAACTATTTTGCCATGTTTTCCAATGTTTTTTCCACCGATTATTATCGCAAAATCGTTTTCTTTCATTTTTATGTGTTCAAGGATTTGCCCTTCTGGAAGGCTTATTTTCACGGTGTCAAGAGTTTTGTAAACGTCTTCCTGCGGATTTTTTGGGTCAGCAACCTTTACTAACATATTTGAGCCGTCATGAAGGTTAAGTTGATTACTTCCATTTTTCACGGTGGTTTTGTTTTCTATTCTGCATAGCTTGAAAGTTGCTTCCTCTTTACTGATTGGATGAAGGATTAAGCCCTTTTTGGATGGTAGTACACGGAAATGTTTATCAACGTCTGGTATAGAGACGATGTCCATTAAACCCAAGGGAAAGTCGTCTTCCCGCCTAACCCTTGCATCCACTTGCATCTTTCCCTGCGAAACTATTGTTTTAGCCTCTTTCCGTGTCTTGGCGAATCCAAGAATGTCACGGAGAACTATGGCCAAGGGCAGGCAGTTTTCAAGGGAGTGGGGTCCGGGAGAGGGTTTTACAACCCAGACATATTCCTTCCTGTGAATTGGCCAGAATCTTGGCGCGGGTTTTCGCTTTAACCCCGTGGGTTCCCCCTTCTTGCCCAATTTTATGTTCCTCCTTCAGTTTTCTCTGCGACTTTGCGCTTAGCTCCTTTTTTCTTTGCCTTTGGTTTCTCCTCTTTTACGGTCTCTTTGGCTTTCTCTTCCGCCTTTTCCACGGCTGGCTTTCTAGCTACCTTTCTCTTTCTTCTTTTCGGTTTCTTTTCCACAGCCACTTTTTCTTCGATAGCCTCTTCTTTCGCCTTCATGAGTCCCTCTGGGGGTTTCTCTACAACTCCTTCAGCTTTCTTGCCGAGTTCTTTCTTCTTTTGCAAAACTTCCTTTCGCCATTTATCGTCAAGATTTAGTTTCGTAATTATGACTTTAGAAGGATGTATAGGGACGAATATCGTGGTCCCATCGACTTTTTCTCGCGTTAAACCTTCAACGTAGATTCTGTACTTTTTTCGGTCTACATTGGTTATCTTCCCTTCGAATCCCTTGTGGTCTCCTCGCATGATGCGGACGGTGTCGCCGCTTCTCACTGGAAGGGCTTTGACTCCTTGTGAGGCTTTCAGCTCTGATGAAAGGGGGGCGGCAAAAAGTTTGTGGCGTATGTGGTCTGGTGCTTGGTAAAGCATTCTTCTCTGTTTTGTTGGTTTTGTCACTGGTTTTATTGTTTGCATGGGCTTCCACCTATAATATTATGCTGGCGGCGCTTGCTATTCTCGGCCATCTTTCAGCAGCCTCTTTTGCTACTGGGCCACGGATTTCTGAACCTTTCATTTCTCCATCTGGAGTTATTATCACTGCCGCATTATCTTCAAATTGAACCCAGACGCCGTCAGCCCTTCTGTAGGGTTTTCTTTGTCTTACAATCACTGCTTGGAAGATTTTCTTCCTCATGTCTGGCGTTCCATGTCTGACAGAAACGGTTATTCTGTCTCCCACCGCGGCGGATGGATAACGTCGCAACCTTCCCTTATAACCCATAACCTGGATCAATCGCAATTTTCTGGCGCCCGTGTTGTCTGTGCATCTTAAAACTGAGCCGGCTGGCAGTCCCCTTGAAATTCTGGGTCCGTGTCCAATCATTCCTTTTGCGACTAACGCCCTGTGCTTTGCTTTCGCCGCCATATCACTTCTCCTCCAGTTTTTCGACTACGACGAATGAAACGGTCTTGCTTATCGGCCTGCACTCTGCTATTATCACTCGGTCTCCTTCCTTGGCGTCTATGCAGGAGGGGTTGTGAGAGGGAATGCGGCTGTGTCTCCTCTCATACCTCATAAACTTTGGAACATAGTGAAGATAGTCACGCTTCACTATTGCCGTTTTGTCCATTTTTGCGCTGACGACAAATCCATCTAAAACACGACCTCTTACTGGTAGGTCTCCGTGAAAGGGACAATTTCTGTCGCTGCAGGTTTTCTTTGGCTTTTTAAGAGTTAACGACATCACCACAGTCTCCTAACCCGCCTTTTGAGGCGGTCTTCCGGTCTTCCGACCAGAAGTTTGCCGTCAATTTCAACAATTGTTCCATCAGAAAACTTAAAATGGAAAACCGCCGAGTCTTTGATGAGAATCTTCCTTTTTCCTTCATATAAAATTGTGAAGGTGTTTCGCGTCTCATCTATTATTTTGCCGGATATTCCAACATATCCGGGATGTCTGCTCTTGGAAACCTCGGCTTCGGTTCCGATGAATTCGTAGCGAACCACATCTGGTGTCACTTTCATTTCTTTTTCTTCTCCTCAGTCTTCGCCTTCCCCGCTTCGCTTTTTTGCTCGTTCTCTATGGTCAGTATGCGGGCAATGGTTTTGCGCAGTTCTCTTATTCTGGCCGGGTTCTCCACGGCACCGCCTGCTTTAATCATTGTTTTTAATCTGAGAAGCTCTGTTCTGAGCTCGTTAAGTCTTTTCGTTCGCTCATCTGCAGGCATGTCCCGTATTTCTTTGACTCGCAGTATCGGCATCTATTCAGCAGCCTCCTCTTCTTCTCCGCTTGTTTCTTCGGGTTTTTCTTCGGCTGTTGCTTCCAACGTCTCTTCCATTTTTTTCTCCTCTTGAGGGGGGGCTTCTATTATCTGGAGTTTGTCCGGAAACTTTGCGTCTGGTGGCATTATCCTAACTCTCACGCCGAATATGCCGGGTTTTAATTGAATGTGGGCTTCAGCTTTTCGTGTGTATTTTAGCGGTGGATCCCCGCACTTCGGAAAGTATCCAGCTTTGAACTTCTCAAATCTCGCCCTTTCGGTCCTCAACTTACCACTTATGATTATTTCTGCGCCTAGGGCTCCAGCGTCCATAACTTGGTTTAGAGCCCAGAATCCGGCGCGTCTAAAATGTACACCCCTTTGCAGGGCTGCAGCCACGCGTGAGGCAACAACATAAGCGTTTAATTCTGGAATTTCAATTTCTGAGACTGAGATTTGAGGGTTTGAAACCTTAAATTTCTCCTCCAAAATGCTTGCAAGATCTTTTATGGTTTCTCCGCCGCGTCCTATCACCAATCCTGGACGCATTGCGTATATCACTATGTGGGTTCCCAGCGGAGTTTTTGATATGGTTACTCCGCCGTATCCGGCTCTTTCGAGTTTTTTCTGCAGAAATTCGTCGATTTCGGTCTTCTTCACGGATTCTGTTATGAAGTGTTTGACCGCTGCCATTATCCTTCTTCCCCTGTCTCCGGTTGCTCTTCTAGGGCTATTTCGATGTGGCATAAGGTTTGGAACTTTGGTGAGGCTCTTCCATGGGCTCTTGGCGTGTACCGCTTAATTTTCATTCCTGGATAGGCGGAAGCATGGATAATCCGAAGTCTTTCGGTGTCTAAACCCTTGTATTCGGCGTTGGCTTCTGCTCCCTCAAGCACCTTTAGGACGTGTTTTGCCGCTTTTTCCGGGTATCTGCCCGCATAAGCCTTTTCCAGCCCGTGGCGGTGTCCAGCCTTCTTTTTAAACCTCGTGAATGGAACAGCCCGTTTTTTGGCTATAACATCCCGTAAGTACGGCTTCGCTTGGGTGAGCATCATCATCTTAATTGTTTTGCATATTTCTCGTGTTGATTTATGGGATACCCTAACCTCTCGACCGCTTGCTTTCACGGTTTTTTCAGGGTCTAATTCCTCTTCTGTTATTGAGTATCCCCATTTTGGCACTTGATGTCTCTCCGAACTGTGCAATTGAACAGCGTTATAGCAATTAATATGGTTTTCCGTTACTATAAGCAGTTTTTCGGACAAAACTTTCTCTACAGTTTTTATTTCTCACCTTTGTTTGGCCTCAAAAATGTTCTCTTTCCATGACTGAGGACGGTAGAGCGGATGGGCGAGGCAGAAGCTCACACCTTCCAGAAATTTTTGCTTATCCCAAGACGGTGGTGTCGCTTCCTCCTTTTTTTTGGGCATCCACATCAAGTGAATGCTGAAAATCTGCCCCTTACGTTTCGTTTTATGTGTCACTTCCATTTCGTCTAGTGACTTGAAGCCGAGCTTTTCCATCTGCCATTTCTTAAACCACGGGCTCCAATGGTTTTCTAGGGCTATGGTGGCGAAGCCAGAGGCTTTCCTTTCGCTTTTCATCATGTCTTCTATGAGCATTTTCCCGAAATCGTGTCCTTTCGCCTTTCTCAGAACCCAAATGCAATTCATTACGATTGTATTATCGCCCTTTATTGGGTAGCCAGATACCTCTGCGGGTGCATATTCTATCTGACCGACAACTTCATCGTTAAAAACTAAAACTTTTTTACGAAACCATTTAGGTATGGCGTTCTCTAGATACTCTTGTCTTCCGCCATATCGCCTAAAGGGCATAGGCGCCAGACATTTGTAAAGATATTTGTCATATGTTTTATTTTGAGTTATGTCTACAATTTTAGTTTGTAACGTTAACTCCCCTCCATTTTCAACAACAGAAAATGTATATATCTTATTTCTGAAATTTAGGCTTATAAAAAAGTAGGATTACTCCTGTTAACGCCAGTATTACGCCTACGATTTGTAATGGTTCAAAACTCTCCTTTAGGATTGTTACCGAGAAAAAGGCCGCAGATAAAGGCTCTATAACAGAAAGTATGCTTCCCCTTGAGGGTTCTACGTGGTTCAAGGCATAGGAGTATAGAAGATACGCGAATAGAGATGCGCGCAGGGGGATTAAATAATTGTTTAAGTTCTCTTTTTTGGTGGTTGTGCTGTCTGTGAGTTAGGGGCTTTCGCTGGTGTTTTTGGCCTTTTTCTTGACGTCGGGCTTGGTTATGAAGGGTTTTTAACCTCGCCTTTGATAGGGTGTATTCTGTTTTATCCTGTCCTGTCTGGGCTTGATGGTTGGTTACGCGAAGTAGGCTATGCTCCTGGCTAGTTCTGGTCTTCCCATTTTGTGGGCTGCTATGGCTACGGCGTAGACTAGGCTGAAGGTTAGGCTGTTGTGGATTGAGGCGTTGGCTAAGCCTTTCCATGTGAACTGGTGATAGTGGAGCCTTGTCTTCACCCGGCCTATGTAACTTTCAACCTTTGCTCTGAGGCGCTTGTAGACAAGCCGTTTCCACTCTGGGCCTTCCACGTCTATTCGTCCCTTAACGGCAAGTTCTTCAGGCGGAATATTCCTGCGCTTCAGCCTGCGCCATGGGATGAGGTGCTCAATCTTCCGCCTCTCCATCGCTGTGAAGAGGGGTTGGAGTCGAACTGGCTGTCCCCAGCTACGAGCTCCACTTCAAAGTTCTCGCCTAAAACCTCGTCTAGAAGCTTTTCCACAAGCTTCTTCTCGTTGACGTTTGCCGAAGCCTCCACGTGCCCAAATGGAAAACCCTCCATATCTACATGGAATAGGCTTCTGTAGCCAAGGTAGAAGCCTTCAGGGCCTCTGCCAAGCCTCGCCTCAGGATCTCGAGCCGTCTACGGCAGAAGCCTGAACAAGCCCAGCTGCCAAGATGGGATGGGTGGCTCCCAACCTTATGGCTTCATGGCGTAGAAAACGCTCTATAGCCTTGAAGCCTCCCTTCTTGAGGCGGCGCTTCACCTGGCTGAAGTGCGCCTCTGTGGGGACGCCATCGCCGTAGCCGCAGACGCTGCGGAGGTAAGGTTCCCGCCTCAGCCTCTTCACCAAATCCTTGATGTAGGGTATGTGCTCAAGCTGACGAATCATCAAAGCCCTCAAATCCCACTCAGGATTGTACTTCACAGGCCTCCCAGCACCCTCCATGTGCAAGCCCCTCCAAAGGACAGACTGAATAGGAGTTAAATCCAAGTTCTCGAACAATAGCTTGGGGGAACCAGTCTCCTTCATCTTATTTCCGCTAATAGGAGGCTGGCTCCCCCAAATAAGCCTTCAAAAACGTTCGACCACTCACAAACACCCAAAACCGCCCCAAAAAGACAAAAAAGGAATAAAAACCATTTTACACCAATTATTTAATCCGCCCGCGCTAGCTTGTTGCTATATTCAGACTAAAATGGATTTTATTTTGGTTTTATGATTAGCCTGCAGTTTTGGGTTGCACATGTGTTTTTGGCGAGTTTGCAGTAGCCTCCTTTTTCGTATCTGCAAGCCTTTCTAAGTTTAGAAAACTCTATAAGGGCAATGCTTGGTTGGGATGAAGCTTTGAAGGTTTGAATATCTGCAGGGCGATATAAGAATTTGGGTCTTCCGCGCCCTTTACCTGGCTTTTTCTCCCTAAAAACAAGCCCTTCAGACACGAGCCACTCAAGATGGATAATCACCGTTGAACGAGCAAACCCCGTAGCTTTAACCAACTCGGCAAGCGTCATAGGCCTGCCCTCAACCCTCAAAACATCAACTATTCTCTTATCAAAAGCATCCAGATGCATAACAAGAAAAAAGCAACACTAATTAAAATCTATTTTTGTCCGAATTTTGCAACAAGCTAGCGCGCACCTATGTGAAGTCCTTATTTATGTTTTCCTCTCTTTCAATCAGCTCCAGGATCCCTTTTGCATTTCTCCTCGCTGCTTTGATGAAGGGCACGCACCTATTCGACCACCCAGAGGGTCACT
>Ga0315312_1000132_pt1 | contig 118060 bp, 104 predicted proteins | sample TDP7_MG_FD_203629 | JGI IMG/M metagenome (GOLD analysis project Ga0315312, IMG submission 203629) | Freshwater sediment microbial communities from Lake Towuti, South Sulawesi, Indonesia - TDP7 | ecosystem: Environmental > Aquatic > Freshwater > Lake > Sediment | place: Indonesia: South...
CCTTACCCCCGACTATATACACTTTTAGTGTTTCTTTCTCTTGGCTCGGTCGCTCGCTTCGGCTCGCTCCCTCGCCCTATTTTATATTCAAAAATGGGGTAAAAAAACAATAAAGACTTGAACTTTTTGGAAAATCGGGCTATTTTGGAAGTAGAGAGGCATTATTAAAAGAGGAGTAAAGGTCAGCTAATATTAAAAATATATTTAAATTTTATATGTTTTGTTATAAATGTGGAAAAGAAAACGATGCTGATGCTAAATTTTGCAGATTTTGTGGCAACCCCATGAAAGAAAGTTCTGAGGTAAACGGTGAACTCGTTCCAGCAACACAAACAAAAAGATTTTTGAATTTAATATTAGATTATATCGGCGTTTACCTGTTTGCTTTGCTCATGGGTTTTCTTTTAGGAGTAATAGGATTATATCCTTTGATAGAGGGAATGAACGATATATTGCTTAATATTATAATTTCGGTGGCTTATTATATGATTTTTGAATCTATTTTTTCCAAGACTCCCGCGAAGTTTATCACTAAAACAAAGGTTATTACAGAAACCGGAGAAAAACCCAGTTACGGAACTATTTTCAAGAGAACTTTAATACGATTTATCCCTTTTGAAGCCTTTAGCTTTTTAGGCTCAAAGCGTCCCCGGGGCTGGCATGATAAATGGTCCAATACAATTGTAATTGACAAATGATATGTTTTGCATAAATTGTGGTAAAAAAATTCCAGAAGAAAGTAATTTCTGTCCGTTTTGTGGAACTAAATTATCAGATGAGCCAGAGCCAACCCATACGGAAGAAAAACAAGAAGAGATTAAAAAGAATTCAGAAATTTGGGATAAATTTGTTGAAATTTACGATTCTAGAGGGGAGGAAAGGGAAAAATATTTAGATCTTTCCTCCAAAGAATTATGGGAACTTATAGATAGAATCGGAATCAACGCTTTTGAAAAATTTATTCAAGATAACAAAGAACCTCTTAATAAACAGCCTTATAAAGCAATTGAAGATATAAAATCTGCTTTTTCGTCATGCACTTTAGCTGGCTATTGGTTTTGGATGGCAGAATCGTTTTTAAAGAAAAGAGTATTAGGCAAACTAAAGCCTATTGACATCAATAAATTTGGTGAAGAATGGAAAAAAATAATCGATGAAGAGAGAAAAAAACCAATAGAAGGAAAGACGCCACCAAAAGAATTAGAATCTCCAATCATTACCTTCTTAAATTTTAGGAAGGACAACCTTTTGGACAACGCACCATCACTTAACGAATTATCAAATGAGTTTATTGAGAAATTAAAAATCGCTTTATATCTTCAAATATTTTTTGGTTATTTAGCTGGTTTAACTGAATCAAAATATAGAGAGTAATCTATGGAATGTCAAAATTGTAAAAAACAAATAGATGGTGATGCGAAATTCTGCACTTTTTGCGGAACTTCAGTTTCTAATCCGGGAAATATCGAAGAGGGTTCTGTGGACATGTATTTCAAGCGTAAAGATAATTCTTGTCAGATTTGCGGTATTTACGGACCGGTCAAATACACTGAGTTCTATGAAAATATCGGAATGTTAATACAACGTCGTTATCAATCAGTTAAAGGTAAGCTTTGTAAGAATTGTATTAACAAAACATTTTGGCGCTTTACATTAACTACTTTGTTTCTTGGTTGGTGGGGAACTATTTCTTTTTTTGTAACACCGATTTATATCGTTAATAACATTATTCGTTATCTTATGAGCTTGGGTTTAAAAAAGCCCGAGGATGCAAAATAATTCCATGTATTGTAAATATTGCGGGAAAGAAAATAAAGAAGAAGCAAAATTTTGTAAGTATTGTGGTGGAAAGATTGAAAGCCCTTTTGCTTTGTGTCCGTTTTGTAAAAAAGAGATTGGAAAAGACGTGAGTGAATGTCCTCATTGTTTTAAAGTTATAAGAGAAGAAATAAGTCTAAAAAAAGACGTAAAAAACGAAGTTTCAGAAGAAAAGAAGGAAGAAGTATTAGAACAAAAAGAGTCTTTAAATTACGCTGGTTTGTGGATTAGAATCGGGGCTTTTATTATAGATTATGCTTTATTATTAATTGTAGCGTTTTTCTTAGGAATGCTTTTTCCTCTATTTTTCTTGGCTATATCATCTTTTCTAAACAAAGAAGTATTCGGATATATTATGATAATTGTTTATCATATTTTCTTCCTTTCTATTTTCTCATCCACTCCAGGAAAGATGTTATTCGGTCTTCAGGTGATAGATGCGAACACAAAAGAAAAAATAAAATTCGGCAAAGCCTTAGGAAGAGGTCTGTCTTATATAATTTCATCTTTTATATTTAGTTTAGGTTTTCTTTGGGTTGCTATTGATAGAAAGGAACATCAGGGCTGGCATGATAAAATTGCTAAAACTTTAGTTATCAAAAAGAAAAAAAAGTCTCTCATTTTTCCTATAATACTGTCTGTGGTCGCTTTTGGTTTCTCGGCATGGATGATTTATTCTGGCGAAGCAGGGTATGATTTCAGCTTCCTCGGTCGGGAAGGAGCTACAATACTTAATTCAATTCAGGAAAGAATATCACAACAGCCATCAGGGTTTTGTTGTTCTTCTATCTCGCCTTGGGAAATAGATCAATATCTGAACGAAATCCCGCCAAAATCATCCTCTGTGGGAGAAAAAAACGCAGAAAACATCTTCGAAGAATTTAAAGAAGCTATCGTTACAATTGGAGGAAAGACAAAAAATGGAGAGTTTGGATTTGGCAGCGGTTTTCTTATCAGCCCTTTGGGGTTAATTGTCACAAATTATCATGTAATTGAAAATATGGATAAATTGGCCGTAGCCGTATTAGAAAGCACAACCCGATTATTTGACGCGAATCTAATTATAGCTGAAGATCCTGAGAAAGATTTAGCAGTTTTAAAAATTGGAGGACAGAATTTCTCCTATATCGTTATGGGCGATTCAGACTTAATGAAAGTAGGGCAAAAAGTTTTTGCGATAGGGAATCCAGAAGGATATACTAATACTATTTCTGAAGGAATAATCAGTCAAATGAGAGAGTTTGAGAACGGAATTGAGTTATTTCAAATAACAGCTCCAATTTCTCAAGGAAGTAGCGGCGGAGCCTTATTTAATGGAAGGGGTGAGGTAATAGGAATAACAAATATGATATATTTATCTGGACAAAATATAAATTTTGCTATTCCCATAAATTATGTAAAAGATTTAATAGGTTTTGGGTATTTAGAAGAGTTGGGTCGTTACGATAATCGAATAGAAATAAGTGAAAATCTTGAGTATCTCTTTGACAAAAACTTTCGACCCAATAAAATACTTTTTTATGGTATAGGAATCGGCGATGATGAAAATAAAATCAATCGAGATTTAATAATGGAGCCAAAAAATGAATATGGTTGGATACATATGGTATATAGCGGAGGTTATCGAATTGTAAATAATAAAGTAGCTGAAATAGTTTTAAGAGACGTTGAGAATATACTTAGTATTTTAAGGGAAGAGGAAATTATAATAAAGTTTGGATTACCCGATAAGACAGAAGAAGATGACTTTTTAGGAATAAAAAATTTCTTTTACATAGATAAAGGTTTAATTATAAGATTTTCCAAAGATACTGGAATGGTTAATATAAATATTGTTGGGAAGTAAAGAATCAATTAGGTCAATTAGGGTCAACTCTGTTTTCTGACTCCACCCTTTGAACAACTATGAGAAAGAGCCCATCGCCGGGCAATTTTTATTTTAAATCAGCTTGTTTTTTTGGGGGAAAATAGATAACTTTAATATAATGTCATTAATTATTGGTATTAATTTAAGCGACCGGGTGTATTTGTCGGCCGATACACGTTTGACCTTCAGAGTTAACGGAAAAGATAGATACTTTGACAATATCTTAAAAATAAAACCCCTATCGCAAGAAATAGCAGTAGCCGTCGCTGGCGATATTAATCTCGCCGCTTTTATTGTTAGGCACATAATTGAATCAAAAATTAATAAGGAAAACATAAGAGAATTTAGAAATAGGATTGAAAAATTAATTAAAAAATTAGCAGATGATTACTTAAAAATGAACAGATATTTTAGCAATACTTGCTTCATTTTTGCAGGTATTGATAGGTCTCATAATAAATTTATTAACATGCAAAGATATATGAAGATTACTAAAGACTTTCAAACAGAAACAAATTTACGTATGAATATGAAGGATATTATTTTTCAAGGGCTTAAGAAAAAAGGTAGCGGTGGTATTGTGGAAATACCTATTTCCGATTCCCATGTATTTTGTGTTAAAATATTACCTCAGGATTTTATTATTGAAGATGTCGAGTGGGGTGATTTTGTCGCCCAAGGAAGTGGCTTGACTAAAGAGAATCTTCCATCAAGATTTATTGGGCAGTTTGAAGTTGCGGCAAAGAAAAATGAGTTACAGCACGATAGGGGATGGTTGGATATTTTCATGAAGGCAGTGGCAGAAGAAAATAATGTTACCACAATTGGTGGTTGTATTACTTCTTTAATGATAAGCAATGAATTTTCAGGGATGTTGCTGGGAGGAACAAAAAGGAAAAGAATTAAAATTATTGCTCCAGATGAGGTTATCTCTGAAGTTAGCATCGTCAATAAAAAACTGTATTGCTTAATAAATAACGAGAGGCAGAAATTGATTCCATTTGTGCTTTATCCAGACATACTATTAAAAAAATATCCTCAAGCCGAGCAACTTACGCTTTAACATGGTCACACAATAAAGATCTTCTTATATTTTTACAAGTGAAAACCGCCAAATCTCCAATCAGTCAGTGTTTAGTAGAATTCTTGAAAATTATTAGGCCAAAAAACTTGTCGTTCGGGAACGACAAGTCAACGCCAACTTTTTTAAAAACTCGTCATTCCGGAATGACGAGTAAATGACGACTTTTAAAAAGTCTGCGTTCCAGAACGCAGAGTCAACGCAGACTTTTTGAATAGAAATTTCGGCTCTTTTACCTTCAAAACCCCCATTTTTGAATATAAAATAGGGCGAGGGAGCGAGCCGAAGCGAGCGACCGAGCCAAGAGAAAGAAACACTAAAAGTGTATATAGTCGGGGGTAAGGTTTTAGCGGTTTAAATCCAACTTCTTTGATTTATGGATTAAATTTGGTAAGATTAGAGAGAAAGTTTGAAATCGTGTAATACAAGCGCTACCATCAACACACACGAACTCTCTTTGTTGAGGGGGGAACGAAATTTCCTTATCTGCTCCGAAAAATTTTGCCCTGCCTTGCGAAAGCAAGGCAGGGCTTTCTTTGGTTTCAGAGAATTGAAAATCTTTCAGATTTTCCGAATAAAATAGGGTTATTCTGATGGTTTCCGGAGAATTATTTGTGAGAACCTACTAACCTATCGATAGAAACACCTAAAGCTTTGGCTAATTTAACTAAGGTTTCAATTTTTGGATTTTTTATACCACCTCTCTCAATTTTAACAAGAGTATGATAAGAAATGTTAGCTTCTCTGGCTAATTTTTCTTGAGGCCAACCTTTTTTCTTTCTTAACTTCTTGATATTTTCTAAATTGAGATTTCCACTTGACATAGTAAATGGTATTCTGATACAATGATTTAGATATTGGCTTGAAAGCACCTTTATCTTAATAAATTTTACCAAAATTATGAATAAAAAACAACTCAATTGTGCCATCTATACAAGAGTTTCAACCGACATACAAGCTGAAAAAGAGTTTTCATCTTGTGAAGCACAAGAAGAAAAAATAAGGTCTTTTATTAAAAGCCAGAATAATTGGCTGGTTTTTAAAGTGTATTCTGACGCTGGCTACAGCGGAGCTAACACTAATCGTCCTGCCTTACAAGAATTACTTGAAGATATAAAGCAAAGGAAAATTGACATTATTTTAGCTTACAAAATTGATAGATTAACCCGTTCTCCAAAAGATTTTTACCAGCTAATAGAGGTGTTTGATAAATATCAAACCGACTTCATTTCTATCACTGAACGATTTGATACCTCTACTCCAGCTGGCAGATTATTAAGGAACATAATGCTTACCTTTGCTCAATTTGAAAGGGAATTAACTTCAGAAAGAACAAAAGATAAACTGTTAGAGCGTGCCAGAAAAGGAATGTGGCACGGCGGAAACGCGCCCTACGGATACAAACGGGAAAATAAAAAACTGGTCATCAACCAGAAAGAAGCTGAAATTATCAGGCTGATGTTTGAAAAATATCTTGAAGCCGGCCTTGTAAACAGGGTCTATGATTTTCTCAAAGAGAAAAACATCAGAAATAGGCAGGGTAATCTTTTTCGCCAACCAATCATTGCTTTTATTTTAAGAAACATTGTTTATGCCGGCAAAGTTAAATTTGCTAACCAGATTTTTCAAGGAATTCATCAACCTATAATTTCAGAGGATTTATTTGAACTTACTCAAAAAACCCACAAAAAGAGAATAAGAAAATTCAGGGTTTATCGGGATTTTCTTTTTGGCGGTTTAGTCAACTGTGGAGAATGCGGACACAAAATGACTTCTTGTTTTACCAACAAGTGGCGCGAAAGAAAAATGAAAAGGTATTATTACTATCGCTGTACTTCCGTTGACAAAAAAGGCTGGCAGGCCTGCTCAACAAAGGAAGTCAGTGCTGATAGATTGGAGAAATATGTTCTGGAAAATTTAGAAAGAATTTCTCTGGATAAAAACTATTTAGAAAATTTAGTTTTTAAGCTAAATCATAACTTGAAAAGTTCGAAACCTTGCTTAAAAAACTCACAAGCACCCAAACGAACGGGACTTGAACCCTCGGCTATATGCTCTAAATTTTCTAAATTTGACCCGGAAACCATCGCTTCTACTCTCAAGTCGTTTCTCTCTTTTCTTTCTCAAGGAAGGGGGGTTGAAAGAAATCTATTAGCTAAAAGGTTTATTAAGGATATTGTCTACTCTCCGGAAACCATTAAAATAACCCTATTTTATTCGGAAAATCTCAAAGATTTTCAAATTTCTGAAACCAAAGAAAGCCCTGCCTTGTTTTCGCAAGGCAGGGCAAAATTTTTCGGAGCAGATAAGGAAATTTCGTTCCCCCCTCAACAAAGAGAGTTCGTGTGTGTTGATGGTAGCGGGGGTACCAGGATTCGAACCTGGAAATCAGGATTTGGAGTCCCGCAGTTTACCGTTAAGCTTATACCCCCAATTTATTTTTTCACTTCTTTATGTAATGTATGTTTCCGGCAAAATTTACAAAATTTTTTCAATTCTAATTTTTTCTCAGCTATTTTTTTTGATTTGTGAGTAAAATAATTTATCCTTTTGCACTCCGAACATTGGAGTTTAACAAAAGCTTTCTTTTTTGGCATGAGCCTGAGAGCGGAATTGCACCGCTGACCTCATCTTTACCAAAGATGTGCTCTATCTAACTGAGCTACTCAGGCAAAACATAAATCGCTTATAAAATCTTTTTTCCTTTATCTAAATCAAAAACTTCTTTAATATCAATGAGTATTGCTGCTTTTGGTAAGGGTGGATTACTTCTCTTAATAGCGATATCTAGATATTTCCCTTCTGGATAAATTGTGGCTACACCATCTATCCGATAATATTCATTATCTTTAAAAGCGACAATTGAGACTTTGTTGTTTTCTTTGATATTTTCTAAACTTTTTCCCATTAGACAAGCACCAATTAACAACCTATCATCAATAAAACCAAGTGAAACAACTACAATCGCACGGGGATTGCCATCTTTCGAACTAGTGGCCAACACTATGTTTTGTCTTTCTTTTAAAGCATCTTTCCAAGCCATATTATTAACTTTTTTTACTTTTGATTTTTAGTTTTTTAATTTAGGTCGCCGAAGGCGACCGCTTGTGGGTAGGGAGGGATTTGCACCCCCGAAGGCTAGAAGCCAGCTCTTTTACAGAGAGCCCCGTTTGTCTACTTCGGTACCTACCCTAATATTATTTATTCTTAAGTATTCATTAATCCACTCTTGAATTTTTAAAAATAACTTTTTATCTGAATAACGAATATGAGCCAATCCATATTTCATTTTACCACTTTTTTGAGGTAAAAAATCTTTCCGGACGTAAGGCTTTATAAACTGTTTCGAAGGAATCTTTGTAATTTTTTGCCAGTATTTCTTTAAAAATTCAATGTTCTGATTGGCATAGCAATATATTAGCACCCTCAATCGATTTTCGTCAACTCCGCATATCTTTCTTAGAAATTTAAGGAACACTTTGATCATTTCGGGGTCACTATTTGAAAAATCTATCGTAAAATTTGTCTTGGTTTCTTTATTACCTTCCGCCCAATAAAGCATAATGCCAGCAATTTTTAACTGCTTTTCTTTTGGAGATAATTTTTTCTTAAGTGAGAGAGTAATCGGTTTTCTGCTAAATACCAGCGCATTAGCTTCTTCAAATGTCCTCCGCGGCAACCCATTTCTTATCATAAATTTCTGAACAATCCATGGAGTCACTTTTAATTTTTTAGCAATTTCTATAGTGCTTAATTTCTCCTTATAATAAAATTTTTTGATGAGATCAATGGGAAAATTCGCCATACTTTAGTTACTATCAACTTAGTCCATCTTAACATACTTTCTCTTATTTTTCAATGGTTTTACCGTATTTTTTGCGCCATTCTTCGATTTTTTTGTGATGGCCTGATAATAAAATTTTGGGAACTTTCCAATAAATTCCTTTTTTAGGTGAGAAAACTTCTGGCCTGGTATATTGGGGATACTCAACAAATCCTTTTTCTTTTGTGACCCTTTCTTTTAATAATTGTGGTTTTCCCAAAACCCCAGGAATTAATCTTGCTATCGCCTCAATTAAAACCATGGCCGCTAATTCCCCTCCCATTAAGACATAATCCCCTATTGAAATTTCTTCGTTGGCAATGAATTTAGCAACTCTTTCATCAACTCCTTCATACCTTCCACAAATCATTATAATTCGATTTAATTTGGAAAGTTTATAAGCCATTTGCTGATTAAATTTTTTACCCCGCGGTGTAAATAATATTACTTTCATTTTCGGCTCCATAATTTTTATTTTTTTATTTTTAATTTTTAATTTAGTCAAAGTCGAGATAGCTCGAAAAATCGGCTCGACTTTGACGACCATGCCAATTCCTCCTCCGTAAGGTCGATCGTCAACAGTTTTATGGCAATTAGTCGTAAATTTCCTCAAATCGTGAATCTTAATTTTAATTAGACCCTTTTTCTGGGCTCGCTTAATGATTGATTCATTAAAATAGGATTGGAAAATTTCTGGAAAAATTGTAATGATATCGAATCCCATCGTAGGCGATGAAGTTTTCCTTCTGCGAAGTTTGCCTTCATCTTCACCTTCGCTTCCCGAAATGTTAAATGAGGGGAAAGATGAGATTTATCTCATCGTCCTCATCTGTGAAAGCTTGGTAAATGAAAACGGCACTACCAAATTATATGGTAGCACCGTTTTCTCAAAGAGTAAACTGAAAGGCCTTAGAGTTTCAGTTCTTCCAGTTCCTCACCAGCAGCAGGAGCTCTGCGTCTTGGACTAGGCCGACCACCTTCCGGTTCCTCAATCTTTAAATTAACTCTAGCATGATTTTTCAGACCAACTATTCTAACCAAAGACCTAATCGCTCTGGCAGTAGCACCGGCCTTGCCGATGATCTGCCCCATGTCTTCCGGATTTACTTTCAGAGACAGAAGCACACCCATCTCATCAACCTGCCGAGTAATTTTTACATCTTCCGGATGGTCTACTAAGGCCTTAATTAGGTACTCCAGGAAATCCTGGTCAGCAGTTTTTTTCTCTGGCATACGCTTGAATCAGCTTGATTAATTCATTTCAGTAGCTCCGACCTTTCTTGCCCTGTTAAATTTGCTTCGCAACTATTTAACAGGGTAAACGATTCTCTCTTTCAACAAATCGGGAGAACCTGAAATCCCGCAAAACGCGAGATAAAAGCTACTATTTTTATATTTTATCTTTTGAAAATCTTTTGTCAAGTTTTCTCCTTTTTCCAACTCACAACATAGATTTGTGGGCTCGAAAAAAAAGGGGGAGGTTTTTATCTTTGGGTCATCTTTCGTACTAATTTCGGCGTGACAATCTTTGCTATTTCAGACGCAAGTAGGGATTTATTAATCATGGCAATAAGCTCGGCTCGAGTGAAGTAACTAAGAATCTCGTTCTCCGTGTGCCACTCAGACAAATGCTGACGAACTACTTCTTCAAGATCTAAGAGACCTTCTTTAGTCTTGCCCTTATACCTATGATAGACCCAACGGCAGCCCTTTAAAGGACATGTTATATCTTTCATCTCTTTTCACCTCCAGACAAAAAACCATTCTGATTTCCTCTCTGGAGATGAAAATTTCTCCCCCTTTTATTTTATCAAAGAACTATCTTTATCTTACACCCTCTATTATACACCCATACTTTAAATTTGTCAATAGTAAACCGGCCTTTTGGGGCCGGAGTGAATATTTTACAAAAACTTACATCTGATTACTCTTTCTTTTCCTCTTGAACTGGTTTTTCCTCCTTTGCTTCCGCCTTTGCCAAAGGCTTCGGCGGAGCTTCGGAGGACACGTCTTCTTTTTCTTTTTTGCCCTCCATAGCTTTAGCGACGGAGGGTTCTTCTTTCTTTTCTGCGACTTTCTCTACCACAGGTTTCTCTTCTTTCTTTTTCGGTTTTTTGTGAACAGGAATTTTCTTACCCTCTAAAATTTTTTCTTCAATTAATAAATTATGAATGCTCTCTAAAGGTTTTGCTCCTTTTGATATCCAGTATTTAATCCGATCTTTCTTTAATACCCTTTCTTTTGTTAGAGGATTATAAAAACCCACCTCCTCAAGGAAGTTTCCACTTCGAGTTGCCTCTCTTTTATCTGTAACCACTATCTTAAAAGAAGGTTGATTTTTTTTACCGATTCTTAATAAACGAATAACCAACATATTTTTTCTCACAAGCAAGGAAATTGATTTTTGGGACCATCCGGAGCCGAGCGGGCAAGGTTCCGCCAAAGGCGGAGAGCGAGGCGAGGACATTGAACGAGCGAGCACGCTGGGCGAGCGAAGTGTGTACCAAAAATCAGATTTCCGAAGCGAATTACCAGTTTTTAATTTTCAAAGCATTCTCTGCCGCCTCTTCCTCAGCTTCTTGTTTTGAAGAACCCTCTCCTTTGGCAACTAATTCTTCACTAAGGAAAACTCCAACAATGAAATGTTTGGCATGATCAGGCCCCCATTCTTCCAAAACCTGGTAGGTTGGTGTAATTCCTACTCTTTCTTGGGCTTCTTCTTGAAAACGAGATTTGGTATCTTTAAAAAGGCCGGCTTCAATTATCTTGGGTAATTCCTTTATCAAATTTTTTTTAATAAAATCCTGACAGGCCTGGTATCCCTGGTCTAAATAAAGCGTCCCAATCAAAGCTTCGAAGGTGTTAGCTAAAATATATAACCTCGCCTTTCCTAGTTCTTTAGCCTCGCCTTTTGAAAGTAATAAATAATCATTAAAATCTAAATTCTGAGCAACTATTGCGAGTTCTTTGGCATTGACCAGAGCCGCCCGCCAATTTGTCAATTCTCCTTCCGTTTTTTCAGGATAATTTTGATATAAATACTCAGTGACAACTAATTCCAATATCGCATCTCCCAAAAATTCCAGTCTTTCATTATTAGAAAGCCCAAAATCAGGATTTTCATTTAAATAAGATCTATGACAAAAGGCCTGAATTAATAAATCTTTGTTTTTGAATTTAAGATTTAATTTTTTTTCGAGAAGTGAAAAATCCTTCATTTTAGGGGCCTGCCCTCCTCGGGGCGGGACGCCACCCTCCCCCCTCCCTCCCGCTTCGCGGGCCCCTCGGGTGGTGGGTGGGTTGTAGTCTCAATTTCTTTATAAACTGTTCCCAAAACTCCATTAACAAATTTCCCTGAACTTTCGCCACCGAAACTCTTAGCTAATTCAATAGCCTCATTTATTGCCACTTTAGGTGGAACCTCTTCCTTTTTTCCATATAATAGCTCAGAAAGACCAATTCTCAAAATATTGCGATCAACGATGTTTATCTGTTCTAAGGGCCATTCAGGAGCCGCCTTTTCAATAATTTTGTCAATCTCTGAGAGATAATTTAAAATATTTTCAACCAATTGATAAATAAAACTAGTGTCTTTCAAGCCCAGGCCGAATTCCTTAATATTTCTCTCTAAAATTTCTTTTAAATTCTTTTTCTTACCAAAAAAATCCCACTCATATAATGACTGCATCACGATAGATCTTGATAAGTGTCTAGATGACATTTTAAAATGTCAAAAAATTAGTCATTAGAAATTTGTTATTAGTCATTTTCTACTAAGCTCTTTCAAACTTAAGGGTTTTTCTTTTTTCATTTCCTTAGCTTCTTCTCTTTCTTTCTCTTTGATTTCTTTTTCTCTTTTTTTCCTTTCTTTTTTCTCTAGTTTCCCTAAAACATCAATTACTTCTTTTCCTTTGTAATATCCACAATTTGGGCAAATGGTATGAGGTAAGACTGGCTTTCCACACTTTAGACAGGAAATTAAAGGAGGGGCTTCAAGGAAAATGTGGAGCCTTCTTTGATTTCTTTCCCCTTTCGTTCCTCTTTTTACTACCATAATTTAAAATATATCAAATTATAAATTTTTTGCAACTGGATAAAAAGATTTTCGATGAATTTTTGAAGGGCCATATTTTCTTAACATTCTTAAATGATATTTTGTTGGGTAACCCTTATGTTTTAAAAAACCATATTGAGGATATTTTTTATGATATTTTTCCATTATTTTATCTCGAGTTACTTTAGCAATGATACTAGCTGCTGCACAGGAAAGAACTTTTTCATCTGCCTTTATAATTGATTTTTGGGGGATTGGTAAATCTATTCTGAAATTGCCATCGATAATTAAAAAATCAGCATGCGAAAAGCGCTCGCTCGGCTTTTTTCCTCGCGAAATGCGAATGCACCCTTGCGAATATTTTTTTTCTAAGTTTTTTACTGCCTTTTTCATTGCCAATTTTGTTGCCTCCAAAATATTAATTTTATCAATGACTTTTTCTGAGACCCTGCCTATCCCCCACTCTATACTTAGATGCTTTGTCAAAATTTTATAAAATTCTTCTCTTTTTTTAGGAGTCAGCTTTTTAGAATCCTTTAGTTTTTTAAAATTTTCAATTTTCAATTTACAATTTTCAATCATAACGGCAGCAGCCATGACTGGCCCTGCGAGCGGACCACGACCTGCCTCATCTAAACAGAAAACTCTTTTAAATCCCTTTTTCCACAATTTTTTTTCCTCCCTTAAATTTGATAAATTCATTTTTTAATTTTAGCACATTGACTTTCTTTTTTGAAAAAACTAAAATAAAGTAATTTAGATTTTTGGATTATGAAATTTACCCATTTACACTTACATTCTCATTACTCCTTATTAGATGGCCTACCCAAAATCGATGAGATTTTAGATTATGTAAAGGAATTGAATATGGATTCAGTTGCCCTAACTGATCACGGAACCCTTTACGGAGCTGTTGAATTTTATAAAAAGGCAAGGGAGCGAGGAATAAAGCCAATCATTGGTGCTGAAATGTACATGGCTTTTGAGAAGATGATACAGGAAAGGCCAAATATCGATGATAAAAGGTATCACTTAGTGTTATTAATAAAAAATGAACAAGGTTATAAAAATTTAGTTAAATTAATAACAAAGGCTCACTTGGAGGGCTTTTATTATAAACCGAGAATTGATGAAGATTTATTAGAAAAGTATTCAGAAGGTCTAATTTGCTTATCAGGTTGTTTACAAGGGAGAATTCCCCAATTGATTTTGGCAAAAAAAATTGAGGAGGCGGAAAAACTAGCTTTAAAATACCAGGAAATTTTTGGTAAAGAAAATTTTTATTTAGAATTGCAGCACCATCCACGAATTCCTGAACAAAAAGTTGTTAATGAAGCCCTGGTTTCAATTTCAAGAAAATTTGGGATACCTTTAGTAGCAACAAATGATGTCCATTATTTAAAATCAGATGATGCTCAGGCCCAAGATATTTTAATGCTAATTAATACTGGAGCTGATCCAAATGATCCTGAAAGATTAACACTAATCGCTGATGATTTTTCAATGAAAAATCCTGGGCAGATGGCGGATAGTTTTAAGGATTTACCAGAAGCTATTGAAAACAGTCAAAAAATTGCCCAATTATGTAATTTCCAATTTGAATTGGGGAAAATAAAACTTCCCCAATTTTCAGTTCCTTGGGGGAAGACTCTTGATGAGTATTTAGCCCAACTATGTTCTCAGGGACTGGAAAAAAGATATGGGAAATCTATTAAGAAAGAAATTATTGATCGATTAAATTATGAACTCTCAGTAATTTCCCAGACTGGCTTTGCTTCTTATTTTTTAATTGTCCAAGATTTTGTTAATTGGGCAAAAAAATCTGGAATTGTCTGTGGTCCGGGTAGAGGCAGTGTCGGAGGTTCATTAGTTGCCTATTTATTAGGAATTACCAATGTCGATCCAATAAAATATAATTTGCTTTTTGAGCGCTTCATCAATCCTTCTCGGGTTTCTCCTCCAGATATTGATTTAGATTTTACCGATTTAAGAAGGGACGAAGTTATAAATTATGTCTTGAAAAAATATGGCCAGGAAAAAGTTGCTCAAATAATTACCTTTGGAACAATGGCTGCCAGAGCCGTTGTCAGAGATGTTGGTAGAGCCCTGGGTTATCCTTATGCTTTCTGCGATCAGATTGCCAAGATGATTCCGATGGCTTTTACCTTAGATCAGTGCTTAGAAAAGATTGAGGAATTTCGTCAAATCTATGAGGAAGACCCGCGGACAAGAAAATTAATTGATTTTGCCAAAAAATTAGAAGGGGTGGCCAGACATGCCTCAACCCATGCCTGTGGAGTGGTTATTTCAAGTGAGCCCCTTGAAAATATTGTTCCCTTGCAGCATCCAACCCAGGATGAAAAAGCCATTGTCACTCAATACGAAATGCATTCTATTGAAGATTTAGGTCTTTTGAAAATGGACTTTTTGGGATTGAAAAATTTGACAATTATTGAAGAGACTAGAAATTTAATAAAAAAACAGCGAGGAATAGAAATTGATATTGAAAATTTGCCCTTAGACGATAAAAAAACTTACGAATTATTTCAAAGAGGAGATTGTATAGGAGTTTTCCAATTAGAAAGCGAAGGAATGCGACGGTATTTAAAACAATTAAAACCGACGAAGTTAGAAGATATTGTGGCTATGATTGCTCTTTATCGACCAGGGCCAATGGGTTTAATTCCAGAATATATTGCCAGGAAGCAAAAGAAAAAGAAAATTGAATATTTACATCCAAAATTAAAACCAATTTTAGAATCAACTTATTCTATTCCAGTTTACCAAGAACAGATAATGAAAATAGCCCAAGAATTAGCCGGATTTACTTTATCTGAGGCCGATGTTTTAAGAAAAGCAATTGGCAAGAAAATCAAAAAGCTACTTTTGGAACAAAAAGAAAAATTAATTGAAGGAATGGTTAATCGTGGAATAAAAGAAGAGGTTGCCAAAAAAATTTGGGAATGGATTTTGCCCCATGCTAGATATAGTTTTAATAGGAGTCACAGCGTTGCCTATGCTCAAATTGCCTATCAAACTGCCTATTTAAAAGCCCATTTTCCAGCCGAATTCATGGCCGCCCTTTTAAATTCAGAAAAGGCTGATATTGAAAGGATAGGTTTGTTAATTGAGGAAATAAAAAAAATGGGAATTGATGTTTTACCACCAGATATAAATGAAAGTGAGGAAAATTTTACCTTAGTCGGAGACCGCAAAATTAGGTTTGGTTTATTAGCAATAAAAAATGTCGGCCTAAACTTTGTTCAGGCAATTGTTAAAGAAAGAGAGAGAGAAAATTTTAATTCAATTTCTGATTTTTTAGAAAGAATTAATACAAAGGATTTAAATAAAAAATCATTAGAAAGTTTAATTAAGGCTGGAGTCTTTGATAAATTGGAGGAGAGAAACTGCCTTTTATTCAATTTAGAATTTTTATTGGAATTTAACCGAGAAATCAAAAGAACCTCAATTCTCGGTCAAAAAAATCTCTTTTTAAATCTTTTTGGCCAAAAATCTCAATTGAAATTAAAACCAACAAAGTCTGCCTCAAAAGCAGAGAAACTTAGCTGGGAAAGGGAATTATTAGGTCTTTATATTTCAGGACATCCCATAGAAGATTATGAAAAAATTTTTGAAAAAAAAGTCTTACCAATTAAAAAAGTCAATGGGGAAATTACTGAAAAAATGGTCAGGGTTGGCGGCGTCATTTCAAATATTAAAAAAATTTTGACTAAAATGGGAAAGCCAATGCTCTTTTTAAACTTAGAAGATTTAACCGATAAAATCGAAGTCATTGTCTTTCCAAAAGTCATTGAGAAAAATCCAACCTTATTTCAGGAAAATAAAATTGTTTTAATCTCAGGGAAGGTCGATAATCGAGATGGTGTTCCAAAAATAATTTGTGAAGAGATTGAAGAAATTGTAGAAAGCTAAAATGAAAATTGAAACTATTCGCCATTCACTTGCCCATATAATGGCCTATGTTGTTCAAGAACTTTTTCCAGAAGTTCGTTTTGGTATTGGACCGGCAATTGAAAATGGATTTTATTACGATTTTGAATTGGAAAGAAGTTTAGCTCCCGAGGATTTGCCAAAAATTGAAGAGAAAATGAGAGAGATTATTAAAGAAAACATTGCTTTCAAAAAGAAAATAATTTCAAAAGAGGAAGCAAAAGAAATCTTTAAGGACCAACCTTACAAATTGGAATTAATTGAGGAATTACCGGGGGATAAAATGACAATTTATGAAACTGGGAAATTCATCGATCTTTGCCAAGGTCCTCATATCAAATCAACAAAAGAAATTCCGATAGAGAGTTTTAAACTTACAAAAATTGCTGGTGCCTATTGGCGAGGTTCAGAAAAAAATCCAATGCTGACCAGAATTTATGGAGTGGCTTTTAAAACTAAAAAGGAATTGGGGAATTATCTCCAGAAAGAAGCCGAAGCAGAAAAAAGAGACCATCGAATTTTGGGTCAAAAATTAGATTTATTTTTATTTGATGAAGAGGTTGGGGCAGGTTTGCCAATTTGGCTTCCTAAGGGAACAATCTTAAGAAAAATTATTGAAAATTATTTATCTGAAGAATTAACTAAACAGGGTTATGAATGGCTCTGGAGTCCTCATATTGGAAATTTAAATTTGTGGAAAACTTCTGGCCATTTAGATTTTTATAAAGAAAATTTATATTCGCCTATTCAGATAGATAATGAGCAGTATTTAATTAAACCAATGAATTGTCCTTTCCATATTAAAGTTTATCAGTTAAAAATTAGAAGCTATCGGGATTTGCCAATAAAATATGCCGAATTAGGAACCGTCTATCGTTATGAAAGGTCGGGTGTCCTTCACGGCTTAACCCGGGTTCGTGGATTCACTCAAGACGATGCTCATATTTTTTGCGCCAAAGAGCAACTTGGAGAAGAATTGTTAAAACTCTTGAAACAAGGGCTTGAAATTCTCAAAACATTTGGCTTTAAAGGTTACGATATCTATCTTTCTACCCGGCCTGAAAAATATGTTGGCGATTTGAAAATCTGGCAAAAGGCAACCAATTCTCTAAAATATGCTTTAAAATTACTAAAATTAAAATATCAAATTGATCCAGGAGGAGGAGTTTTTTATGGACCGAAGATTGATATAAAAATTCAGGATTCTCTTGGCAGATCTTGGCAATGCACAACAATTCAGGTCGATTTCAATTTGCCTGAAAGATTTAACTTAACTTATATTGATAAAAGAGGGAAAAAGAGAGTACCAATTTTGATTCATCGAGCTTTACTTGGTTCAATTGAAAGATTTATTGGAGTATTAATTGAAAATTATGCTGGGGCTCTGCCTCTTTGGCTCTCCCCTACCCAAGTTTGGATAATTCCAGTTGGCTCAAGGCATCGAAAATATGCAAAAGAAGTTTTCCAAAAACTCAACGTTGCCGGGTTTCGTAGTGAATTAAAGGACGAGGCAGAAACTGTTTCAAAAAAAGTTAGAGATGGGGAGCTTCAAAAAATTCCCTATTTATTGGTTGTCGGCGATAAGGAAATGAAAGAAAAATCAGTCAGGGTCAGGGAAAGACTACAACCCACCCACCACCCGAGGGGCCCAAACGAAAGTTTGGGAGGGCGGAGAGTGCGATGCCTCCCGAGTCGGAGTCCCGCAAAGCGGGCCCCTAAAAAGGCGATTTATCAAATGAAAATTGAAAAATTTATTGAAAAAGTTAAAATAGAAATTGAGAAAAAGATCAAAAAATAAATTATTAATCAATCATGAAAAAATTATTTAAAATAATCTTAATTGGTTTTTGTTTAGTTTTTGCCTTAATGGTTTTTGCTCAAGAAATGCCCGAGGTAACTCAAGATGAAGAAGTTTTGCCTCAGGAATTGGAAGTTTCTGAACCTAGAGTTTTGCCAGATCATCCCTTTTATTTTCTGAAAAATTGGGGAAGGCAAATTAGAATGTTTTTTGCCTTCAGGGGTGAGAATAAAGCCAGATTAAGATTGAAATTTGCCAATGAGAAACTAATCGAGTTGAAAAAAATGGTTGAATTAAAAAGAGATCCAAAATTTGTTGAAAAAACTTTGGGAAGTTTTCAAAAAGAATTAGAAGAAATTGAAAAAGTAAGACCAGAGAGTCTAAAAAATTTTTCAGAGAAATTAATGCATCAACAACTTTTGCACCAGAGGATTTTGAAGAAATTAGAAACTCAAGTTCCGCCGGAAGTCTTGGAGAAAATAAAAGAAAATAGAGAAAAACATTTAGAGAGATTTGCCAATGTAATGTCGAAGGTTGAAGAGAAATTCCCTGAAAAATTGGAAGAAGAATTGGAAAAGCAAAAGGGAGGTAAATTTAAGGATTTCAAGAAATTGGAAGTCTTAAAGGAAATTGAAGAAAAATTGCCAGAAGAATTAAAAGAAAAAATTGAAGAGAGGAAAGAAAAGGTTTTAGCAAAATTTCATGAAAATTTAGAAAAAATGTCAGATGGAGATAGAGAAAAATTCAAAGAATATATAAAACAAATAAGTGGGAATAAATTAATTCATTTAGATATTATCACTGATTTAGAAGGAGAGGAAATTTCAGAAAAATTGGAAGGAATTTTAAAGGAAGCGAAAGAGAAAAATATTGAGAAAATAGAAAAATTAAAGAAAGTAACTCTTGAAGAAGCCAAAGAAAAAATTAATCTGGCTGAGGCAGAAATTTCAAAGGCTGAAGAAAAAGTTAAGGAAACTAAACCAGAAGAATACAAAGCCAAAGCTGCCCTTAGGCTTTTAGAATTAGCCAAAAATCATTTGGAAAGAGCAAAAAAGGCATTTGATGAGGGAAAATATGGCTGGGCTTTCGGATTAGCTACAGCTAGTTATCACGAAGCTCTAAATTGTCAGAAAATTGCTGAAAAAATTGAAAAAATCAAAGAATCTCCTGAAAAAATGAAAGAAAAATTGAAAGAACTTTATCCTGGAGTTGAATTGCCAGAAGATATAAGAAAGTGCAAATTGGTAGCGCCTCCCAGATGTCTTGAAGGAAAAATTGGAATTGAAAAAGATGAAAACAATTGTCCAATTTTCAAATGCCTACCGAGAGAAAAACCAGAAGAAGTTCTTTGTTATATGCTCTGGAATCCGGTCTGTGGAGCAGACGGAAAAACCTATAGTAATGAGTGTTTTGCTAAAGCAGCTGGGATTGAAATTGAATACAAAGGAGTTTGTAGAGAAGTGAGAAGATAAGGAAGATAAAAAACTAAAAATTTAGGAGGCGGCCTTGAAAAAGGCCGTTTTTTGTTTTATAATAAATTTTATGAATTACTTCATCATTACTTTTGGGTGTCAAATGAATAAATCAGATTCAGAAAGAATTGCTTCGGTTTTAGAAAAAAATGGCTATCAGCTAGTTTCAAAAGAAAACGAGGCTGATTTGATTTTGGTCAATATGTGTTCTGTCAGACAGTCGGCAGTAGACAGAGTCTATGGCAAAGCCAAAGGCTTTGCCAAACTAAAAACTAAAAATGAAAAACTAAAAACGGTTTTGACGGGTTGTATTTCACAAAAAGATTTTAAAAAATTTAAAAATTTTTTCGACTACATTCTTTCAATAAAAGCTCTATCCCAATGGCCAGAATTTTTAAATGAAAAAAGATATTTTTATTATCCAAACCCAAGGGATGAAAAATTTATTGAAAAATTTAAAGCAGAATATTTAAAAGAAAAATCAAAATATTCAAAAAATTTCTCTGCTTTTATCCCAATTTCTACTGGTTGTGATAATTTTTGTTCGTTTTGTATCGTCCCTTATGTCAGGGGTAATTTAATTTGCCGACCTCATGAAGATATTTTAAAGGAAATAAAATTTTCAGTTGAAGCTGGAGCAAAAGAGATTTGGCTTTTGGGACAAAATGTTAATCGCTATCGCTCAAATTCAAAATTCAAAATTCAAAATTCAAAATTGATTAATTTTGCCAAGCTTTTAAAGATAGTTAATGATATTCCTGGACTCCAACCCACCCACCACCCTCCCGCTTCGCGGGCCCCTTTTTGGATTCGTTTTACCAGCCCACATCCAGCAGATTTTTCTGACGAATTAATCGAGACGATGGCAAAGTGCCAAAAGGTAACTCCCTATTTGAATTTGCCAGTTCAATCCGGAGACGATGAAATTTTAAAGAGAATGAATAGACCATACACTGTCGAGCAATATAAAAATTTAGTCAAAAAAATTAGAGTTGCTTTTAAAAAATACAGAAAAGATTTAGAAAGAGAAATTACAATTTCTACTGATGTTATTGTTGGTTTTCCAGGAGAGACTGAAAAACAATTTAAAAACACAGTTAAACTTTTCAAAGAAATGAAATTTGATATGGCTTACATTGCAAAATACTCCCCTCGCCCAGGAACGGCGGCTACAAAAATGAAAGACGATGTTTCGCCAGAAGAAAAAGAAAAGAGATATAAAATTTTAACTGGAATTTTAAAAGAAACTGCTTTAGAAAAAAATAAAAAATTTATTGGAAAAGAAGTTGAAGTTTTACCTGAAGAACAAAAAAATGGATTTTTAATCGGTAAATCTCACCATTATAAAACAGTAAAAATTCAAGCCCTAAATACTAACTACAAACTACTAACTACTAATTTCATTGGTCAATTTGTAAAAGTAAAAATCATTGATGCTTTGCCTTGGGGACTAAAAGGAATTTTGGTATAAAAACTTTCTATTTTACTTTAAATAAAAAGGCCTTTGTTTTCCAAAGGCTGTAAAGGCTGTTAGGTCAAAGAGCTATAGAAAAAAGGGGGTTGGTCAGAGGAATTTTTCCTCTTCATTTAAAGGTTCACAATGTTTTTAGGATATACCTTGTTTGGCTTTCAAGAAGCCGTCAATTTTGCTTCCAGATTTCAGAGCAAGTAGTGCAACGACAATCAATGCTACAAAGCCGCAAATCAATGCGTAGTAGAAGTGGAGTGTTTTATATAGCGTCCAATGGAAAACTATAGTTGGCACTGCTACTATTGTCATCCATTGCAAGCAAATTCGGAGCATCCTAAACCAAGGCCCTGCTTTTCTACTCCTTATGTTGTACGCTGCAATCAAAACCATAACTCCCAGAATAGCAAACAAAGCGATAGCACCGTATTCTATCAACCAGATCAATTCTTCGCCGAAGACTATTGGTGGTCCAGACATTTTTATCACCTAATACCAAGGATCATCGAATTCTTCATTCAAGATTTCTATCGGTATGGTAGTCTCAGGGGCATATTCTTTGCCACCCCACCAAGGGGGATAAGTGTAGATGTTGGCGCGGATAGTTACTGGTCCAGGATTGGCTCTATAGGATATGAAGAACCCAAAACCACATCGCCAGTTACCTGGTGATAGTCTTGACCACGTAGCGGCAGCAAAGCCTATCCAAGTATCTGTAGTGTCATATAGGTTAATCACTAAAGTCATAGTGTCATCCGGTCCCCAATCCCAGTTAGGGTAAATGTATATGGTTTCTCCTCTTTGAAAACTTGTTTTGGCTTGTCCTTTCCGGTCTGTGATTTGGACTTGATTCACTCTTGCAGTATAGACTTCTGTTGGCGAATTCAGTGGATCAGGTGTTTCTGGAGTAATTGGATTCGCTCCTGGTGGATCAACTGCCCCCCAACCCACTTTGTCTACGAGTTGGTCATAGTATATTGGCCATAGACTCATCCTCTTGTAGTAGTCAACCTCTGTGTATGCTATCACGTAGGGTTTGTAGCCTTCAGGAACTCGGACGCCTATAGCATAGGAAGTATAGTCGATGAACACCCATCCTGCCGCTATGCCTAAGATTGTGGATGGTCTTATATTCCATTCCACTATCAACTTCCCATTTTGGTATCCCCTGAAATAGTCAATGTAATATGCTGGGGCAGTGACGCTAAGGCCAATGCCATAGTAAGAGAACCCTAAAGAGATGGGATGACTTCCATAACTTCCTGCTTGGGGTTGATGGTTGTCGGGAAATTCCTCGCAGAAGTCTTGCATTTCCAAGCGAACCTTTACATATAGCGGATGGTGTGTAGGAACTACTATATAGGGATCGGCCACTGTAACTCGCACTGCGAAATAGTCATAGTCAGGATCACTTTCTAATCCGTCATGGAATAATTCTGCACACAATCTAGTCTTTTCTCCAAAGATTTCGTCCGTGTCTATAAGTCCATGAGGAAGGTCCGATGAACAAGTGACTTCAAGATATGGAGTCGCAGCGCTGCTGTATTCTTTTGAATAGAACCCGTCCAGATAACTTAACTTTTGAGGTATTTCATTATCACGCTTCATGACCAAGCTTAAGATTTTATCGCCTGAATACCCTATTTGAACTGCTGAAGTTACTTCCCAAGAATACCATCCTGTGCTTTGTGGAATAGATACTGTGGATAATACGTCTCCAAACCAGGGTGCATTGTTCCATGTAATAGTTGATTCGCTCCAACTATCTGTCGGACTGTATCGTACTTCGATGTTGTTATCTCCAATAGTAATGTAACAGAAAAGCCAAAGTTTTGCATAAGAAATAACTTTTCCTTCCGGTAATCCAGACAAAGAGAACTTTAGCTATGTACGGTCTATTTCTCCATCGGAATAGACACCTGCACGCATTGTAGTCCATGAACCATGGTTTAAATTCGGGTTGTTTGAATCAACCTGAGAATCCTCGGATACTGTTATGGTTGTGGATTGAATTGTTATTGGAGTCGCTATAGCTGTAGATTGAATTACACTTGAAGTCGTTGCAGGTACAGGAAATAGCAATAGACTGACTAACAGAATAGCCACTGTTAACATTAACTGTATTTTTCTCAATTTTTTTTCACTCTCCTTTCTTTTCTCTTTTGTTTAGTTCTTTCATTCAATCCATCTTTCATTCAATCCAAATGGATTGTCAAAGAACCTATTATAATATTAACAGAAAGAAAATATTATGTTAAGTTTAAGCTTAAATAAAAAGCCCTCGGCTTTTTGCCTTGGGCATAGAAAGAGGAGACTAACCTATATTTTTTAGCTTTTCAGCTATTGCTTTCTTGTAAATGTCTTTTTCACAGATTTTCTCGATCGAAAATTTTTGATCTTCGGGAGAAACTTTGACAATTGGAGAGAGGTATTTCGCATCAATTTTAATGGCAGGGTTTACTCGTTGGACTTTTCCATCTATAATTTGCGCCTCGTCAATTGTTATACAGGGCCCGCATTCCCGCACAACTCCAATACATCCGCATTTTGTATTTGTATATGGTGTCACGATGACCAATGTTCCTTTTTCTATATTTTTCTTTTTCTCTCGAAATCTATCACGGATTCTCAATTTTATTTTCCTTCTATATTCTTAAACAGCTAATATATAATATCATAAAAATAAATATTTTGTCAAATGAAAGATGGGGGCTAAATGAAGATTGACAGATTTCTAATGATTTTTTATAATATGATTGTCCTCGAAAAAGGTGAGGGAAGATGGGAAAAGAAAATAAACGTCAAAAAATCATTAAGGCTATCGTCCATGGCACTATTGAGGGAGATTATGACAGAGAGAAATTCAATGTGGAAATTGAAAAAGGTGGCAAAATCACATTATGGGAACCCACTAGCACCACTAAAAAGAGGAAATAAACAATAATTCACCTCAATATAGAACCTTGGTTCTTTAAGAAAATTTAGGGGCTGAGAAAAACAGCTCTTTTTTTATTCTTCGAATCTAAGATATAATTCAATAATGGTTAAAAAATTACCAAAATTAGTTGTTGTCTTGGGGCCTACGGCTTCAGGCAAAACGGATTTAGCCATTAAACTGGCTCGAAAATTCCATGGGGAAATTATCTCAGCTGATTCTCGACAGATTTATAGAGAAATGGATATTGGTACAGCAAAACCAACTAAAGAAGAAACAAAAAGTATCCCCTATCATCTAATTGACACAGTTTTTCCAAATCAGGAATTCAATGTAGCGATTTACAAAAAAATGGCTATTAAAGCCGTAAAAGATATCCAAAAACGAAATAAATTACCGTTTTTGGTTGGCGGAACCGGTCTTTATATTCAGGCAGTAGTTGATAATGTCGTTTTCCCAAAAATTTCGCCACAGAAAAGATTAAGAGAAAAATTGGAGAAAAAAGATATAAAAGAATTATTTGAAATTTATAAAAAACTTGACCCAGAAGGAGCAAAATTTATTGATAAAAAAAACAAAAGAAGATTAATCCGGGCAATCGAAGTTTGTAAAACAACTAAAAAACCATTTTGGAAACAAAGAAAAAAGGGGAAACAAATCTTTGATATTTTAGAAATTGGAGTAAAATTGCCAAAGAATGAATTGAAAAAAAAGATTGGAAAAAGAGTAGAAAAAATGTTCAAATTAGGTCTTGAAAAAGAAGTTAAAAAATTAATTAAAAAATATGGCTGGATTCCTCCCCTTCAGACAATTGGATATCGAGAATGGAAAGAATATTTTGATGAAAAGATTGATAAAAAAGAGGTAAAAGAATTAATTAAAACTCATACAATCCAATTTACTAAAAGACAAATGACCTGGTTTAAAAAACACCCCGCACTAGAGCAAGCTCGGTACGGAGCAAGTAAAAGAATTCACTGGCTAAAAAATTATCAACAGGCAGAAAAATTAATAAAGAAATTTCTACAAATTTAAAGGAGGTATTCTTCTTTTTTACCTTGGTAAATTGGAATACCTCCCGCATGAAACGAATAAATGTGAAAGAACCATATCCAAGCCCAATCGAACTTTAACTCTACACAGAAAAAACTTCTCCCTTCTCGCTTCTCGGCCTCCCTATCTTCTCACTCTTCCTTTCGCCCTAAATGTCGAAAACCCGTTGTCTTTTTTGTTTTCCTCTAATGCCTTCCTGACACATGGCGCCATCTGCGGATGGAAATCCCTGCATGTGTCGCAGTTTCCAATCATATAGCAGCAATACAGCGGGTTCGTCATATAGGGTTCGCCAAACAGCCCCATTGGGTTTTTCACCTCCTTCTTTGATTGTACTTTAATTATAGCAAGTCAATTTAATTTGTCAAGAATAATAGGAAATAAAAAAAGGAAGGCTAAATCCTTCTTCTTTTTTCAGGAGAAATCGGAAACCGTCTGGCTCAATTCCCAAAAGGAGTCTCTCAATTGCTGAAAGACGAAGGAGAAAAGACTCTTTTCCTGAAAGTCGCCTCTTGGGCGAACCCACCCGAAAGGTGGAAAAAGGAAAGCCTTCCTTTATTAAAAAAATGTAAAAGGGCTATTTAAGGAGGCCAAGACGGGCTGAGAGAGAGAAAGGAGTTTTCTTCTTCTATTTACAAACCTATCTTTGCCTCCTACCTTTATTTTATCTTCCCTAAAAATTTTGTCAAGAGTTTTTTCACAATTTTGGGATCAACTTTTCCTTCACTTTTTGCCATTATTTGGCCGATTAAAAATTGAAGGACATTTGCCTTTCCTTTTTTGAAATCTAAAACTGCTTTTTGATTTTTCGAAATAACTTCTTTGATAATTTCCTCAATTTTCGCTCCATCAGTAATTAATAAAAGTCCTTTTTCTTCAATGATATGAGAAGGGTCAGCCCCGATTTTAAACATTTCCTCGAGCACCAATTTAGCAATTTTACTTGAAATTTTTCCATCAAAAATCAAAGTAATAAACTCAGCAAAATTTTCCGGAGTAATCAAGAAATCTTCACCTAAAACCGAGGCCCCTTTTAATAATCCCTGTAAATCGGTAATCAAATAATTAGTTGCCAATTTTATTAATTTTGAAATTTTTTCAGCCGAAAGTCTGGGTTCAAATTCACTTATTACTTTTTCAAAATATTCTCCTAAATCTTTATTTTGGACAAAAACCTCAATACTTTTTTCATCTAATTCGTATTCTCTTTTAAGTCTTTCTCTTTTTTGCTGGGGGAGTTCTGGAATTTCAGCTCTTATTTTTTCAATTTCTTCTTTTTTAAAATGCAAAGGTGGCAAATCTGGTTCGGGAAAATAGCGATAATCTTGGGCGTATTCTTTTTCCCTCTGAGAAACAGTCACTCCTCTTATATCATCCCAGCCCCTGGTTTCCTGGAAGACTTTTTTACCTGACTTTAAAATTTTTTTCTGTCTTTCTATTTCATAATCAATTGCTTTTTCTACCGCTCGAAAAGAATTTAAATTCTTAATCTCAACCTTCGTTCCTAGTTTTTTTGGAGATTCGCCTTGAAGTGATATATTCGCTTCAACGCGGAGTTGTCCTTTTTCCATATTGGCTTCAGAAACATCCAAATAGCGCAAAATCAATTGTAATTCCTCAGAAAATCTTCTCGCTTCTTTTGCCGAATTTAAATCTGGTTCGGTAACCAATTCCATTAAAGGAATGCCGGCTCGATTGAAATCAACCAGGGAATAACCTTTTTCATGAATTAATCTTCCGGTATCTTCTTCTAAATGAACTCTTCTTATTCTTATTTTTTTGAATTTTGGAATTTCTAAATATCCTTCAACACACAAGGGAGCATCATACTGGGAAATTTGGTATCCTTTTGGTAAATCAGGATAAAAATAATTTTTTCTATCAAATTTTGAATATTCAGGAATTTGGCAGTTTAAAGCAAGGCCAGTTTTTATCGTTTTCCTTACGGCTTCTTTATTTATTACCGGAAGTACGCCCGGGTGTGCCATGCAAATTGGACAGACGTTCAAATTAGGATGTCTCTCATCTGGATCATTCGGGCAAGAACAAAACATCTTTGATTTTGTCTTCAATTCAATATGCACTTCGAGGCCAACTATTGGTTGATATTGCATAATAATAGAAAATGGAAATTGGTCTTTGGTCATTAGTCTTGGCTGTCAGTTTGGTCTTTAGTCTAAAGTCTTTAGTTTTTTACTAATTACCAATGACCATTGACCATACCGGCTGCTATAGACTTTCAACCAATGACTATTTTCTAATTTCTTTTATAATTCCCACTCCTGAACTGGTGCCAATAATATCGGCCCCGGCTTTTATTGCTTCTTTGGCATCAGATAGAGTTCTTATCCCTCCGGCAACTTTTATTAAAAGTCCAGGGGCTCCTTTTTTCATCAATTTTAGATGAAAAAATTTTTCCTTTAATTCTCGATGTTCTAAGGGGTCTTTTTCAGTGGCCGTTTTGATACAAAAAGCTCCGGATTTTTTAACAATTTGAGAGGCCTTTTCAATTTCCTCATCAGTTAAATAACCTGAACCTATAATCACTTTTGTTGGCAAGATTTTTGAAATTTCTTTTAAATCTTTTAAAACATTTTCATATTTCCCGTATTTCAAATCAATGATATTCATTACTACGTCTAATTCATCAGCCCCGTCTTTTTTAGCTTCTTTGCAAATCTTTATTCTTTCTTCATGAGAAGAAATTCCCATTGGTGGATCGATTAAAGCGATTACTTTTATATCGGTTCCTCTCAATTCCTTTTTTGCCAATTTCACCCATTCTGGATTAACACAAACCCCTCTAAAACCATATTTTTTAGCTTCTTGACAGGTCTGCCAGATATCCTGGTTGGTAGCATCGGGCCTTATATTTGTATGGTCAATAATCTTAGCTATATTCATATGTTTAAAATTTTTCTCCAGTTATTTTTGTAATATTTAAATTTTTTCTCAAAAACCTTTTTAGGAGTAATTTTTATTCCTAAGGATTTTAATCTTTCTTCTAATTGCTTATGGATAATTCCTTCCTCCCCCACTTTTCCAAATTTTTCTAATTCAATAATTTTTCCATATCCTCTTGTGTCATCTAAAAATACCTTTGTCCCTTTCCAATCGTAAACTTTTCTTTTCCTAAGCCACATTACATTGATATTAAATCCTAATCTTGCGAATAAATCTTTTAATTTTTCAAAATCAGTTCTCTTTAATCTAATTTTAATTTCGTCACGAAAATTATCGTGAATTTTACCAGATTTTAAAATGAGATAACTAAATTTATCATCTCGGCGAATCCAGATATCTTCCTTTCCACAGTAAGCTGTTTCCTCTTCAATTTCTTTTTTGAACTTAGCAACTTTATTAAGTTTCTTTTCTAAATTTTTATATTGATTAGAAGAAATAAAACTTCTGGCCTCAATTTCAATATTTTTCATAGATCCTTTTAACATCTTTAAAAACTTCCTTAATTGACTTTTCTCCATTAATTATAACCCAACGACTAAAAATTTGATTTTTTACCAATTTTTCATAAAAATTAGATAATTTTTTTAAAAAAATTTTATCTGCCTCGTGGCGATCAAGATTTCTTTTTTCTTTCAATTTTCTTTTAATCGAAATTTGGGGTGAAACCTTGAGATAAATTACTAAATCAGGTTTTGGAAGTTTAAACAAATTTGCAATCTCTAAAGCCACTTTTAATAGAAAACCCTTTAAACATTGATAAGCTAAAGTCGAAGTAAAATACCTATCAGAGATAATAATTTTCCCTTTCTTCCTCCATTTTATATTTTTTTCTTTATCTTTCAAAAAATCAGTAAAATAAAGCAGGAATTGAACTCCTGGAGAAAAATCATATTTTTTATGCAAAAATTGATAAATCAATTTTCCAATCGGTCCTTGAGAGTCCGGATAGGATAGTTTCTTAACCTGCTTTTTTTGATTCTTTAAATAATCAAACAATAATTTACTTTGGGTTTCGCTTCCAGCCCCATCGATACCTTCAAAAACAATAAATTTACCAGGATGAGCGTTTTTCTTCATATTATTCTAATTATATCGAATTTTTGAAAAGAAAAAAAATCCTGCGAAACTGCAGGACATATTTTATCTCAATGAGCTATATCTGCACAAGAAGACAGTAGTTCAAACATCGCTTGGAAAATCGGCAGTCCGAGGAAAAGAGCTATAGGACGATTACCACAGTTTCTGATATTGAGTTCTATTCTTCCGATAAAACCTGGCTGAAGAAAAACTGGTTCTCCGATAATTTCTAGACCGTATCTTGCAAATTCTCTTTTGATGGTAACTTGAGCTACTAAATCTGTTGGGATTCCGAGGAATTGGCGAGTTTCTATTCTTAGAAATTCCCTAAGATTTGGGTGAAGGAAAACCCTTTCTTTATCATAAATTTCAAATCTTTCCTTTAGACTCTCTGGTTGAGAGAAATCGATACAGATTTCTTTAAGCATTCCTGGACTTTCTGGAATTTTTATCTTGCCTATTTCAAGATTCAAAAAGTAGGGACCGAGTAGTTTTTTAGGATTATACCACCGCTCAGGAATGTGCTCCCGGTCAGACTCCTCTGCAATAATGATCCTTCCGTTGCTCAAGGCTTTGATGATTCGTTGATTAACTAGCGGCACATTTCTATCCTCAACTAATAGCATCGCTCCTTCTGGGCTGCTTGTCGATCTTATAAGTTTAGGGAGACATTTTTTAAGATCTGTCAATCTTATGGCAATATTTTTCTTCGAAAGAATCAAAACCTTACCTCCCTTTAAGTATAAACCTCCAAATTAGTTTTAATTGAAATAAAAATTTCTGTCAAGAGACAGAAATTGGAAGTTTTATCTTAATCTTTTTACTAAAGATTAAATTTTTTCTTTACTTCTTCATACATATCCTGATAAATCTGCATACTAATAGAAAAATGAGTGTAGGTTCCTGTTTCAACGCCTAATTCATCAGCCATATATTTTTGGAGAGAAGTAAAAGCATAGGCATTTTCTGGCCAGGCATTATATAAATCATTGGTCTTCATTACCACAAACATGTGTAATTTCCCCTCTACTAATTGAGGATAAAATAAAAGTACACAGGGAGAAGATGTAGTTTCTCTTTTTGGTCCAAATTTCATCAAATCTCTGAAAGGAATCCAGGTATGAAGAACTACTGTCCTTCGAGTGGGATCTCTTTTAAAAATTTTAATTGCTTTCTCTACCTGATCAATCCGCTGGACTACACACTTTCCTTCCGGTGAAATTTTCTTAACGGCCTCAAATAATTCTTCATCAGAATTAGTAATACTTGGAAGCCAGGCTCTTACTTTACAATCTGGATAACAACGAAGTCTTGAGTAATAAGTATAATCAAAACTATTTTCTTTTTCTTTTCCTGAACCAAATAGAAATTTTTTAGCATAATCATCGGCTAATTCTCGGGTAGTATTCGCCTTAGGACTTAATCTTGGTTCCAAAAAGGGGTCAGAAACCTTTATTATTAAAGGAAGGTCTTTTGTCTCTATCTGATATTCGGGGGCTTGGACATAACGATCGTGACCCTCTTTCATCATCAAAATGCAGGCCTTTTCCCAAGCCTCTGCCAAAGTTTTTGCCTCAATTATTTTTGTTTCATACATAAAATATTTTAGTCAAACCAATCGTTTTCATCAATTGGTTCTTTTTCTTTATCCTTTTTCTCGACTTTTCTTAGATGTAGTTCGCTGTCTTGTTCATATTCAAGATTACTTTTTAAGGCTAACTCTGCTTTTTGAAGTTCTCGGGCCAAATACATCGAATGTTCTAAGGACTGCTCAAAATCACCAATTAAATTAAGTTTAGCAATCATCTTTGAAATATCTTCGGCCGAATTTCCAGTTATCTTTTTTGTTAATTTATTATTTTGGAAATATTCAACTATTATTTTATTCCGTTCTCGATTAATTGAAATGACAAAAAAACCTTTTGGGTCAGGTATCCAACTTGGAGAAGCCTTCGCCTCTATTTCCTCTATTTTCTCAATCTTTATTGGTTTTCCAGTGAATAAGCCGGGATTTTTTCTCAAACAATTTTCAACTTCTTTCATTATTTTTTGGGGATTTTCTTCACCCATTAAATCTACTATTTCTATTTGTTGACGAAATCTCTCAATCTGACCTTCATCAATTCCTTTCAAAAACGGAGTATTACCTTTTGCCCCAATAATTCTTTTTTCTTTATCTATTCCATTTTTTTTTAAGGAAATAATTGCTTGGTCGACAAAATGACCTTTAGAGATTTTTCCACAAAGAATTAAAAATCTGATATAAGGATTTGAAACAATATTTTGAATAATCTTTTCAATGCCAATGTTTTCGGTTACACATTTTCCACAAATAGCAATTTTTTCCATATCTAACTTAATTCCTTCAACTGTGGCATTAGTACAAACAGCTACTGGAGATTTTTTATTTCCTATTTTATATCTTCCTTCAACTAGTGGCCAATTTTTAAGATTGATTTCCATCAATTTTAACTTTTCTTCCTAAATTCCTCGGTTATTTTGCTGGCCTGAGGAGTTTTTTGTTTTCCATACTTTTGGCCCTTCTTTTTTAAATATGGAATTTCACAGGAACTGGATAGTTTTTCAAAAGTTAAGGCACAAATTCGCATCCCAGAATATAAAACAACCGGCATAAGTCCCAAATTTCCCAATTCCATCACTGCCTTACCCTGCCAACCGGGGTCAAATCTGGCAGCAGTTGAATGAACCACTACTCCCAACCTACCCAGAGAACTTCTTCCATCAAGTCTAGCCATTATATCATTGGATAAAATAAATTCTTCCTTAGTTGTTGCTAAAATAAATTCTTTTGGCTGTAAAATAAATGGAGCTCCATCTTCTACCTTTATTTCTTCCATTAAATCTTCAAAATTGATATTTCTTTTGAGATCCAAATAAGGATATTGAGAAGGTTTAAAAGTTTTAAAGACATTTCCTAAATGTAAATCTAATGAACAAGGTCCTAATTGTTCTTTAAAATTAGGTTTTGGCTTAATCTTAATTTTCCCTTCTCTAATATATTTTTTAATATCCTTGTCTGAGAGAATCATATTGAAGTATTAAATAATTATAGAATAAAAATTATTCTATTTGAATTCCCATATTCCTGGCTTGGCCTTCAATTATTTTCATTGCTTTTTCAACATCTGTTATATTTAAATCTTCCATTTTCTTTATAGCAATCTCTTTAAGTTGCTCTCGAGTAATTTTACCAACTTTTGTAACATTTGGTATTCCTGAACCCTTTTCAATTCCGGCAGCTTTTTTTAGGAGTTCGGCAGTTGGCGGTTGTTTTAATTTAAATTCATAGGTTCTATCTTCAAAGACAATAATTTCAACTGGAATAGTATAGCCAATCTGGTTCTTTGTTATATCATTAAATTTTTTACAAAATTCAGCAATATTTAGACCATGAGGAGCCAAAGAAGGTCCAACCGGGGGAGCCGGTGTGGCTTGTCCAGCTGGAATTTGAAGTTTTATAATGGCTTTGATTTTCTTTACCATATTTAAATAATCAACTCGTTAATCCATTAATTCATTAATTAAACAATTTTTCAATTAACGCATTAAAGAATTAACGGATTATAGTTTTTTGATTTGTAAAGAATCTAACTCAACCGGAGTATCTCTTCCAAACATATTGATTAAAACCTTAACTTTTCCTCTTTCTTGATCAATTTCAGAAACCTTGCCATCGAAATCTTTAAATGGACCATCGATGATTTTTACTAAATCACCAATCTTAACCTCAATTTTATATTGGGGGGCTTCTACTCCCATTCTCTTTTTTAAATTATCAATTTCTTCCTTTGCGATTGGAATGGGTGTGGTGTCAGCTCCGACAAAGCCAGTGACATTTGGAGTATTTCTGACGATGTACCAGGAATCATCGGTAACAATCATTTCAACCAAAACATAACCAGGGTAGATTTTTTCTTCAACTACCTTTCTTTTGCCATCCTTTATTTTAATCTTTTTCTCTTTTGGAACCAAAACGTTAAAAATTTTATCCTCCATGCCTAAACTTTCGATTCTTTGTTTTAGGCTTTTAGCAACGGCTTCTTCATAACCAGAATAAGTGTGAATGACATACCAATTTCTTTTTTTGGGCAGTTTTTGTTTTGGCATATTAAAATACAAATTTATTTAATAAGGTTGTAAATAGAAAATCCAGGCCACCCAAAAAAATGGCCAAAACTATTGAGATACCAATAACAATTAAAGTATTCTTTAAAGTATCCTTCTTTGTTGGCCAATTAACCTTTTTCATTTCCATCCCTACTTCCTTTAAAAACGAGGTAATTTTTTTCAAAAATTTCATTTTTTTAAAATGGTCTTTTAGGCCATTATTTTAGCCAAAGGAAATTAAATGTCAAGTCGCTCCACTCCTTAGACACCTTCTTTACTCCAAAATTGCAAAGCAATTTTGGAGGCCACTTGAGGTCTCCAAATCGTGAATACGATTTGGAGGAGTACCTCGCTTCGCTCGCTGTTTTTCCACTACGGGAGACTACAACCCACCCACCACCCTCCCACTTCGTGGGCCCCTCTATCTCCCCGACCCCCTCTATGGAATTCAGATATTAAATATCTAAATTCTTTGCCTTCTTGGCATAAGTCTGAATAAATCTTTTCCTTGGTAAAACTTCCTTCCCCATTAAAATATCAAAGATTTTATCTGCCTCCCTGGCATTTTCAATAGTTACTTTTAATAAAACCCGATTTTCCGGATTCATTGTTGTCTCCCAAAGTTGATCAGGATTCATTTCTCCTAAACCTTTGTAGCGCTGGATAATTATATTGCTAGCCCTTTCTTCTTTCATCGAATCTAAAATTTCGGCTTTATCTGCTTCGGTATAGGCATATTCTATCCTCTTTCCTGATTGAATTCGATAGAGAGGAGGCTGGGCAATATATAAGTAACCTCTTTCAATGGCCGGTTTAAAGTAGCGATAAAAAAGGGTTAGCAAAAGGGTCACTAAGTGCTTGCCATCACAGTCGGCATCGGCAGCAATGAGGATTCTATTATATCTTATTTTTTCAAGATCAAAATCTTCAGCAATGGCTGTCCCTAAGGCAATGATCAAAGATTTAATTTCCTTTGAGGCCAAAATTTTATCCAGACGAGCTCTTTCAACATTTAAGATTTTCCCCCTCAAGGGCAAGATTGCCTGGAAAGTCCTATCTCTGGCTGATTTACATGAGCCGCCAGCGCTCTCGCCCTCAACAATGAAAAGCTCGCTCTGTGAAGGGTCTCTTATTGAGCAATCGGCCAATTTTCCAGGTAAAGCCAATCCTTCCAAAATTCCCTTTCTCAAAACCGTTTCTTTTGCCGCCTTGGCTGCCCTTCTGGCTTTTTGAGCCAAAAGACATTTTTCAATTATTAATTTGGCATCAAAAGAATTTCTTTCTAAAAACTCGCTTAATTTTTCTGAAATTATATTGTCAACTGCTACCTTTGCCTCAAGATTTCCCAATCTCTTCTTTGTCTGACCCTCAAATTGAGGTTCCTTTATTTTGATTGAGACAACTCCAGTCAAACCTTCCCTGATATCTTCTCCTGATAAATTTTCATCATTTTCTTTCAAAAACCCATTTTTTCTGGCACAGTCATTAAAAGTTCTGGTCAAGGCAGTCCGAAAACCAGTTAAATGAGAACCTCCTTCCTGGGTAAAAATATTATTGGCAAAACTCTCTTCACAACTTTCATATTCTTCAGTGTACTGGAAGGCCGATTCGCAAATTATGCCATTTCTTTCTCCAAAACCATAGAAAATGTTTTGATGGAGAGGATTTGTCCCCTGCGTTAAATATTTGATATAGGAGATAAGGCCACCTTCGAAATAAAAATTGTAGGTTTTTTTATCATCACTTCTTTCATCAAAAAATTTAATTTTTAATCCTTTATTCAAATAGGCCTGTTGACGCAAAAAATTCAGAATTTTTTCTTCGTCAAATTTAAGTTCTTTGAAAATTTGAGGATCGGGCTGAAACAAAACAGTGGTACCAGTCTGATTAGCCTGACCAAATTTTTTAACTTTATTTAAGGGCATTCCCCGAGAATATTCCTGATAATATTTTTTACCATCCCGAAAAACTTCAACCCTCATAAATTCGGATAAGGCACAGACTGCCGAGACTCCAACTCCGTGAAGACCGCCAGTTGAAGCATAAACCTTTCCACTAAATTTTGCTCCGGCATGTAAATAGGTCATGACGGTTTCCAAGGCCGATTTTTTAGTTTGAGGATGAATCTCAGCTGGAATTCCCCGGCCATTATCTTCAACCCTGACCCGATTTTTTGGTAAAAGGAAAACTTTAATTTCATTACAATAGCCCATCATTGCTTCATCGACACTATTGTAAACGACCTCCCAGATTAAATGATGCAATCCTTCAGGGCCTGTTGAACCAATATACATGGCCGGCCTTCTTCTCACTGGCTCAAGACCAGCTAAAACATAAATATCTTTAGCTTCATAAGTTGACTCTGATTTTTTAGTTTTTGCTTTTTTGCGAACCATAACTTGAATTAATAATTTATAATAAATAAAAAATAAATTAAAAATTATATATCATTAACTATTCATTTTTGATTATTTTCTAACTTGCCAATCTGATTCTTTCTCTAAAACTTCAATAATTTTATGTTGAATTTTATCTATCTCTTCTGAAGCAAGGGTTCGATCTTGAGCCTGATAAATTATATGAAAGGCTAAATTCTTTTTTTCCTTGGGAAGTTCTTCGCCCTCGTAGATATCAAACAGATCAATGTCTCTAATAAGGTCACCACCAGCTTCTTCAATTTTATTTAAAACCTCTTCTACTCGAACATCTCTTGGTACTAAAATAGCGATATCTCTAACTGCTGCTGGATAACGAGAGATTGGTTGATATTCGTGCTCTTCAGAACACAATCTCGATAATTTTTCAAAATCAATATCAAAAATTAATACCTTCTCGGTTATTTTTAAATTTTCCAGAATTCTTTGAGAAATCTCGCCCAAGAAACCAATTTCCTCTCCATCAACTTTAATCTCAGCGCATTTTCTTGGATGCCAAACTAATAATTTACTTTCTTCGGGCGTGGGCTGATATTCGTCATACCAGGTACTACTAATCCCTAATTTTTGCAAAAGTAAATCTACCACTCCCTTTGCTTCAAAAAAGGCTAGGCCCTCGCCTTCGGCGGGGAAGGTCATTACTCCAGTCAGCATCCTTTTTTCCTTTGAATCCTTGAAAATTTTTCCTAACTCAAAGATTTTTATCTCCTTAAAAAATTTTTGATTGATTTCAACATTCTTTAGTAAATTTGGAATTAAACTCGGCCTCAGATACTTTTGTTCAATGTTCATTGGATTTTCTATCTCAATTAAATTAGGTCCTTGATAGCCAAAAATTTTCGTCTCTTTTTCTCCAATGAAAGAATAATTATAAACTTCGCTGAAGCCAACTTCTTTTAAAATATTTTTTGTCATATCTTCCCAGAAAATATCAAGATTTCTTTTTGGAGGTATCAAAGAGGATATTGGAAAATTTGAGGGAATTTTTTGGTATCCATAAATTCTGGCAATTTCTTCAATCAAATCTTCGGGAAGGGAAATATCTAATCGAAAAGTTGGAATTTCAACCATTATGTATAAAGGTCGAACCTCAATAATTCGAAATTCTAACCTCTCTAAGATTTGTTTTATTTTCTGCACTGGAATCCTCGCTCCTAATAATCTCTCGAGGTAATTTAAATCTAATTTAATTCTTCTTGGTAAAACTTTTTTCTGATATTTATCAATCAAACCCTGGGTTACTTTACCTTTTGCAATTTTCTCAATTAAATTAGTTGCCCGATTTATTCCTATTTCAGTCAAATTGGGGTCAATTCCATGTTCGAAACGCCAGGAGGCATCGGTTTTTAGATCTATTTTTTTTGAACCCCTCCTGATAGTTCGGGGGTCAAAATTAGCAGATTCGAGTACCACTATTTTTGTATTTTTATCTATTTCAGCTTTTTTTCCTCCTTTAATTCCGGCAATTGCTAAAGGACCCTTTAAATCGGCAATAATCAAAATGTCTTTGTCTAAATCATATTTTTCATTATCTAAAGTTGTAATTTTCTCTCCTATTTTGGCCTTTCTGACAATTATTTTCCGGCCCGAGATTTTTTCTAAATCAAAAGCATGAAGGGGCTGACCAGTTTCTAACATTACATAATTGGCAATATCGACGATATTACAAATTGGCCGAAGTCCGCAAACCTCCAATCGCTCTTTTATCCATTTTGGCGAGGGGCCAACTTTAATATCGGTAATCACTCTGGCAGTATATCTTGGACAGGCTACTTTATTTTTAACTTCGACACTGATAAAATCTTTAGCTTTTAAATACTTAGTCTCGACAAGTTTTGAGTTTTGAGTTTTGAGTTTTGAGTTCGTGAGTACTCCGCACTCACGGGCTACTCCAAGATGGGAAAAACAATCAGGTCCCCTATTTGGCAAAACATCAATATCTAAAGTGAAATCTTTGCCTACTTTCTTAACTTCCTTTACTTCAAATGAATACGTAGTTAAAAGCTCAGCCAATTTTTCTGGCCTTAGCAACTTCTTTTTAAAAAATGATTGTAACCAATTATATGAGAATAACATAACCCTACGAATTACGAATTATTACGAATATACGAATAAATTGAGCGAGGCAACAAGTTTCAAAGTAGCTTTCGCAGCCCCGCCAGTATGGTGCTGCCAAAGGCAGCTGGCGGGGCGAGAACGCAGGTTGCCAAACCTCGCTGGGGTTTGGACAACCGGTACTTTGAAAACTTCGTTGCCGAACAACCTAAAACTGATTTAAAAATCTAAGATCTCCGCTATAAAATAATCTGATATCATTTATTTTATATTTCATCATTGCTAATCTATCCATTCCTATTCCAAAAGCAAAGCCCTGCCAATCTTTTGGGTTTAAACCCGAGTTTTTCAAAACATTGGGATGAACCATTCCTGCTCCCATTGTCTCAACCCAACCCGAATTTTTACAAGCAGAACATCCTTTCCTATTACAAATTGGACAAGAAACATCAACTTCAAAAGAAGGTTCAGTAAATGGGAAATAGCTTGGCCGAATTTTAATTTCAATTTTTTTGCCAAAGAATCTTTGAAAAAATTCCTCAACAATTGCTCTAAAATTAGCAGCTGAAATATCTTTACCAACTATCAATCCTTCGACATGATAAAAATTGATTTCATGACCGGCATCGGTGGCTTCACGGCGGAAAACCCTACCAGAAGCGATAATCCTTAACGGAGGTTGATTTTTTTCCATATAGTGGACCTGAATGGGAGAAGTATGGGTTCTTAGTAAAAGTTTGTCTATCTTTAACCAAAAGGTATTCCATATGTCCCGAGCAGGATGATCCTTTGGAATATTTAAAGCATCGAAATTATACCATTCATTTTCAATTTCCGGCCCTTCAACAACTGAAAATCCCATTGACTGAAAAATTTCCTCAACCTTTCTTTTGACTTGGCTTAGAGGATGTAAATGGCCAATTTCAATTTTTCTTCCAGGTCGAGTGACATCAATCCATTCCTTTTTTAAAGCTTCGATTTGAGCCTTTTCTTTTAATTTTTCAGCCCTTTTTTCTATTTCTTTTTCAACAAATTTTTTCAGTAAATTTGCCTCCTTCCCAATTTCTACTCTCTTTCTTTTCGGCAGGTTTTTTAAACCTCTCAACAAAAGAGTAATCTCCCCTCGCTTCCCCAAATATTTACGGAAAATCTGATCTAATTCTTTTAAATCTCTAGCCAATTTTATTCCTTTTTGAACCTTTTTTTTAAGCAATTTTAGACTGATTTTTGCCATATTTATATTCTTATTTTAACTTAATTTTAAGTAAAAATCAATATAACCTGTGAATAAAAAGCCCACTAAATTTAGTGGGTCTTGAGTAGATTTTGAAGTTGCTCAAAGGCCTCTATTATATTTTTCCCTTTCTCAGTTGTAATCCAGTGCCTTCCTTCTTTAGTTATTAGTCTCTTATCTTTAAGAAAACCAAGGTAACGGTTTAACTGGGTAGAGGACAGGCCTACCCTATACATAACCTGAGTTTTAAGGGCGGGTTCTTCACATAATCTTAGTATGACAGATATAATTTTCTAACCTGCTACGACGTTTGCGTTGATAAGAACTCATTTTTCTTTTCACCTTCTTTTAATTAATATTCCCTCCAGCTTGCTCAATTTTTTCCATATATTTAAGAGTGAGTTCAAACCACTCCCTAAGAAGCCTAAGCTGTTCCTTATTGAATTTGCCTTTTATTCCTTACTTCTTCTTCCTTCGCCTTTCCATTTTCTACCAACCCTTTTTATATTTTAAATATCTAACCTCCACTAATTCTTTATCATCAAATTTTAAGATTGTCAAATAAAAAACCCACAAAAAAGTGGATAAGAGCTTTGTTGAATTGTTGATTTTAAAAAAACGGCCAAGGAATTTATGGATTTCAGTAATAAAAAAGGCGGAAAAAATTGCTAAAAATGAGTTTAATTTTAATAGAATAGCTATAATCTCTGGTGTAGGGGTTCGTGAGTACTTTTCGAAATTAAAATACAAATTAAGAGAAACCTATATGGTTAAAAGATATAAATTAGCCACTTGACAAGGATTTTTGGTTGAGTAAAATAAGAAAAAATGTGTGGAAAAGGTCCAAATTTAATAATAAAAAGGCTGAAACGCCCGGAGGGGCGATTTTTTTTAAATGGAATTTTGCTTGGTTTTGGTGGACAAACCGCTTTAAATTGCGGAACAGAATTAGCAGAAAAAGGAAGGCTTTTTCTCTCTTCCTAAAAGGAGAGCATAATAAATGCTAAAACAAGACTATACAAAAGCTATTTTGGTTTTAGAAGATTCAACCGTATTCACGGGAAATGGATTTGGTTATCCTTGTTGTATTTCTGGAGAAGTTGTTTTCAATACAGGCATGGTTGGATACACTGAATCGTTAACGGATCCGTCATATTTTGGACAAATACTAATGCAAACCTATCCATTAATTGGAAATTATGGAGTACCTTCTTATAACATTACAGACAAGTTTGGATTACCATTACATTTCGAATCAGCAAAAATTCAAGTAAGAGGTTACATTGTTTCCTCGCTATCGAAAAGCCCCAGCCACTGGTCTATGAATAAGGGTTTGAACGATTGGTTAATTGAACAGAAGATTCCTGGTATAGAAGGTATAGACACGAGGGAACTTACAAAAAAACTTAGAATAAGGGGGACTATGCTTGGTATTCTGAAAGTTGGTGAGGTTGATATAGATAATATAAAATCGAAGTTAAAGAAAATAGAAGATCCAAATGAAAAAAATCTAGTAAAAGACGTAAGCATTGATAAAGTTGTAAATTACAGGACTGCAAGCCAAAACTCACCGACTGTTGTCTTGATTGATTGTGGAGTAAAATATGGAATATTAAGAAATTTACTTAATAAGGGAGTTAACATTGTGAGGGTTCCTTTCGATTATCCAGCAGAAAAAATCTTGAATCTTAATCCTTCTGGTATTGTTATTTCAAACGGTCCTGGAAACCCTAAAAGATGTTTGGAAACTATAAATATTATAAGAAAATTGATGGAAACTGATATACCCATACTAGGCATATGTCTTGGGTTACAATTACTTGTTTTAGCTTCAGGTGGTGATACATACAAATTAAAATTTGGTCACCGTGGTCAAAATCACCCGTGTGTAGATTCAGAATCAAACAAGTGTTATATAACAAGCCAAAATCATGGCTTCGCTGCTGACAGTAAAAGCCTTGAACAAACCGATTTTTTAGTTAATTTGATAAATGCCAATGATAAAACAGTTGAGGGTATTGCTCACAAAAACAAACTAATATTTGCTACACAATTCCATCCAGAGGCATCTCCTGGTCCATATGAAACTGAATTTTTCTTTAATAGATTCATAGGAGAAGTAATGAAATGCCAAAGTTAAAATCTATCAAAAAGGTCCTAATTATTGGAAGCGGTGCTATAAAAATAGGCGAAGCTGGAGAATTTGATTACTCTGGTGCACAAGCAATAAAAGCTCTAAAGAAAGAGGGAATTAAAATTGTTCTTGTGAATCCTAACGTTGCTGATATACAGACTGATGAAAAGTTTGTGGACAGGGTTTATTTTGTTCCTATCAATGCAGAATTTATTGAAAAAGTAATAGAAGAAGAACGACCTGATGGTATTCTTTTAGGGTTTGGTGGTCAGACTGCTTTAAGTGCAGGAGTAGAGTTAGATGAAAAGGGAATTTTAAAGAGATATAATATAAAAGTTTTAGGCACTTCTATAGATTCGATAAAAAGAGCTACAGACAGAAACTATTTTAGAAAAACAATGATAGAAAGGGGTATAGAAATTCCAAAGAGTAGAAAAGCTACAAGTTTAGAAGAAGCTTTAGAAGCTGTAGAAGAGATTGGTTATCCTGTAATAATTAGACCTGCCTACATCTTAGGTGGGCAAGGATCTGGCGTGGCTCACAATAAAGAAGAGTTGACTGATGTTGTTTTACGTGGAATTGCTCAAAGCAGAATCGGACAGGTTTTAATAGAGGAATATATTGGAGGGTGGAAAGAATTAGAATACGAAGTGATGCGTGACTGTAATGATAATTGTACTATTGTATGCAATATGGAGAATTTTGATCCAATGGGTATTCACACAGGAGATAGCATAGTTGTTGCACCGTCCCAAACTCTAACCAATAGAGAATATCATCTCTTACGCATTATTGGTTTTAAAGTAATTCGAGCTTTGGGTATTGTAGGCGAATGTAATATCCAATTTGCTTTGAATCCAGAAAATGAAGAATACAAAGTAATAGAAGTGAATTCAAGATTATCTCGAAGCTCTGCTTTAGCAAGTAAAGCCACTGGTTATCCCATTGCTTATATAGCAGCCAAGTTATCAATAGGATACACATTACCTGAGCTCTTAAATAAAGTCACTGGAATCACCACGGCATTTTTTGAGCCAGCTCTAGATTATGTAGTAGTTAAAATTCCAAGATGGGATTTCCAGAAATTTAAAAATGTAAGCAGGAGAATTGGCACACAAATGAAATCTGTTGGAGAAGTTATGGCAATTGGCAGAGAGTTTGAAGAAGCGCTTCAAAAAGCAGTAAGGATGCTTGATATTGATAGAGAATTGACTGATGTGGAAGAATTTGAGGATGATTTAAAAATAATAAAAGAAAGATTGGAAAATCCAACAGATCAAAGGATTTTTTATATTGTGAAAGCGCTTGAAAATGGTTTTTCAATAGATGAAATTCATAGATTAACTAAAATTGATAATTGGTTTTTAAATAAAATTAAAAATATTGTAGATTTTCAGGAAGAGATTAGAAAAAATAATTTAACGCCTGAAATTATTAAAAAAGCGAAGGGGTTTGGTTTCTCTGATAGAAAAATTAGCGAACTAATTGGAAAAGAAGAAAAAGAAATAAGAGAAATAAGGTTATCACATGGTATTATGCCTGTGGTCAAACAAATTGATACTCTTGCCGCAGAGTGGCCCGCCAAGACAAATTATCTCTATATGACTTACAATGGAGAGTATGATGATATAGATTTTAGAGAAGAAAATAAAGTTGTTGTTCTTGGTTCAGGATGTTATCGAATTGGATCAAGTGTTGAGTTTGATTGGTGTTGTGTAAATACAGCTTGGTCATTGAAAGATAAAGGCATAAAAGAAGTTATAATGGTTAATTGCAACCCGGAAACTGTTTCAACAGATTTTGATGTTTTAGATAAACTTTATTTCGAAGAACTAACTTTAGAACGAGTTTTAGATATAGTAGAAAAAGAAAAGCCATTTGGTGTAGTTGTGAGCGTTGGCGGACAAATACCAAATAATCTTGCTTTAAAACTTGCAAAAAGCAATGTAACAATTCTTGGAACTTCTGCAGAAAATATAGATAGATCCGAGGATAGATCTAAATTTAGCAATTTGTTAGATAATTTGAGCATAAAACAACCAAAATGGAGCAAATTGGAAGACCTAACAGATATTAAAATTTTTGCGGGCGAGGTTGGTTATCCTGTATTAATCAGACCATCTTATGTCTTGTCTGGAGCAGCAATGAAAGTTGCATTCGATGAAGAACAACTTGAAGAATATATTAAAGATGCAACAAAAGTATCAAAAGAATACCCTGTAATTATTTCAAAGTTTATATTGAATGCTAAAGAAATAGAAGTAGATGGCGTTTGTGATGGTAATAATGTTTTAATAGGAGCTATCATTGAGCATATAGAAGATGCGGGTGTGCATTCTGGTGATGCAACCATGTCAATACCTACCGTAACCATTAATGAAAATATTAAAAACAAAATTAGAGATTATACGAGAAGGATTGCAAGAAAACTTTGCATTAAAGGACCATTTAACATTCAATATTTGGTTAAAGATGAAGATGTATATGTGATAGAGTGTAATCTCAGGGCTTCAAGGAGTTTGCCTTTTGTTTCTAAGGCTACCGGCAAAAACTTGATAGAAATAGCTACCGACGCAATATTAGGTAAAGAAATTGAGAATGGCGAACTTGTTGTGAAAAGATATGGGGTTAAATCGCCCCAGTTTTCTTTCATGCGGTTAGAAGATGCGGATCCTATCACCGGAGTTGAAATGGTTTCAACCGGCGAGGTAGCTTGTTTTGGAAGAACTCTCGAAGAAGCGTTTTTAAATAGTTTGGTTGCAAGTGGTTTAAAATTGCCAAAACCAAAAGATTCTGTTTTAATTAGTGTAGGCGGTGATAAGGAAAGGATATTGAACATGACTAGAACAATATCAAAAAATGGTTTTAAAATATTTGCAACAAAGCACACGGCAGAATTTTTAGCAAAAAATAATATAAAATGTAAAACGTTATATAAAGTAAGCGAAAATAAAAAACCAAATATAATTGATTTCTTAACCAATAGACAGCTCAGCTTCGTAATTAATATGCCAAGCACCGATCATATAAATTTAAAAAAACAAATTATAACTGATGGTTATCTAATAAGAAGAAAGGCTGTGGAATTTGGAATACCTCTGATAACTAATCTTGAACTTGCTAATACATTAATAAATGCATTAAAGGTGATATAAAATGAAAAATTTAATATCAATTAAAGATTTAAATAAGGAAGAAATAGAAAAAATACTTGAAAAAACAAGGGATATGGAAAATATTTTAAAACAAAATAAAAGTTTAGATTTATTAAAGGGTAAAATACTAGCAACTCTTTTTTTTGAACCAAGCACGAGAACGAGATTATCGTTTACATCGGCCATGCAAAGATTAGGAGGAAATGTTATTGGATTTGAAGCAATTGAATCTTCATCTGTTGCAAAAGGTGAAAATCTAACAGACACAATAAAAACAATAGAAAAGTATTGTGATGCCATAGTTATTAGACATTCAAAAGAAGGTGCTACGAGATATGTTAGCGAAATAACAGATAAACCTGTAATAAATGCTGGTGACGGAACAAATCAGCATCCCACTCAAACCCTGTTGGATTTGTATTCAATTAAAAAATTTAAAGAAAGATTAAATAATCTGAATGTTACTTTATTGGGAGATTTAAAACATGCGAGAGTAATGAAACCGCTAGCTTATGCCCTAGCTTTATTTAAAGCAAATTTAACTTTTGTTTCTCCTTTTGGACTGGAATTTGAAAGAGGATTTATAGATGAGTTAAAAGAAAAATTTAACTCTAAAATAATTCAGACAAATTATATTTATGGTGGAATAAAAAATGCAGACGTGCTTTATGTTTGTAGAATTCAGAAGGAGAGGTTTGCAGACCAATATGAAGCAGAAAAATTACAAAAGGCTTTTAAAATCACTCTTGAAATGATTGGACAAGCTAAAGATGATATGATAATTTTGCATTCCCTACCAAAGGTTACCGAAATAGATCCTATGATTGACAAAACAAAATATGCAAAATATTTTGAACAGGTTGCATTTGGCATTCCTGTCAGAATGGCAATACTTAATATGTTAATTTTATGAAAGAGTTAATGGTGAAAAAAATAAACAATGGCAGCGTTATAGATCATATAACCGTAGGCGCGGGTTTGAAGGTTATTAATATATTAAATATAACCTCAGATGAAACCGCAGTTTTATTAATAAATGTTGAAAGTAAAAAACTTGGAAGAAAAGATATTGTTAAAATTGAAAATAGAGAATTAACAGAGAATGAAATTAATAAAATCTCCTTAATTGCCCCGAACGCAACTTTAAACATAATCAAAAACGGAGAAGTTAAAGAGAAAAGGAGGGTTTCTTTACCAAATTTTTTGGAAGACGTGATTAAATGCCCTAACAGTAATTGTATAACAAATTCTAATGAACCAGTTAAAACAAAATTTTTCTTTGAAAAAAAGGAACCTATAAAACTTAGGTGTTTTTACTGTGAAAAATTATTCAATTCAGAAGAAATTATATTCTGAAAATTTTTTCGAGAAATTTGCCTTTAAAATTCGTTTTCTTTTAAAAATGGCCCGTCAACACAGGCTCTTAAACCCTTCTTAGTTGCACAGGAACCACAAAGACCTACTCCGCATTTTGTTAAAAAATTAAAAGAAGAATAAATTCTTTTTTGGGGTAAAAACTTCCTCTCAATTTCTACTACTTTTTCTACCATTTCTTTCGGTCCACAATTCAAAATAAAATTTGGTTTTTCCTTCCTAACCACTTCCGTCAAAATCTCTGTAATTAAGCCTTTTTTAAGATAAACTTTTTTAGTCCATTTTTGGAATACTTTTTTGACAAATGAGAGAAGTTCAATTTCCTTAGCCGAAAGGAGAACAGAGGTTTTATAATTTTTAGCAAATAAAAGCAGGGAGGCAATTCCTGTTCCTCCACCGCAAAGTAGAATTTTACCAGAGAGATTTAAATTTTTCCCATAAGGACCTCTTAAATATAAAAAATTTCCTTTTTTTGATTCAAACAATCTTTCTGTGAATGGGCCGACTCTTCTAATCAAAAAAGTTAAAGGGTTATCGTTAAAAATAGAAAATGGTTTTTCTCCAATTTCAGGAAGCCAAAGGAAAACAAAAGCTCCAGGAAAAGCTTTAATCTCTCCATTAAGTTTTAATAAAAATAAATCTCGAGCTAAAAATTTTTTTTCAACGATTTTAAATTTTATATAATTTTCAACTTCTTTATGTAAAAATTTCTCTGCTAAATTAGTTCCTTCCTTTAAATCTTGATTTAATGCTTTAAAATAACTTTTCATTTCATCAAAATCCATCTTAAAAAGGGCAGAACCAATTCCAAAAAAATCTGCCCCTGCTTTTTTATAAGAAAGAACATCATGGGCATTTGAAATCCCTCCACAAGCGATAATGGGGAAATTTCCTAATTTGCGAATTTCGCTTACTACCTTAATTCCTATCGGCAAAATTGCTTTTCCCGAAACTCCACCAACTCGATTAGATAAAATCGGAAAGCCATCCTTTAAATAAAGCCCGGGTCCTACTGTGTTTATAGCTACCACCCCATCTGCTCCAGCTCTGATTGAAGCCTTGACCATTTTTTGATAATCGATATTGGGAGAGATTTTAACCAAAACCGGCTTTTTCAATCTCTTTACTTTCTTTACAATTTTCTTAACCAGTTCAAAATCTTGCCCAATAATCTGCCCATATTTTTGAGAGTGAGGGCAAGAGAGATTGAGTTCAAAACCATCAATAAATTTATAAAGCTCTTTCGCTATTTCAAAAAATTCTTTTTCGTCCTTCCCAAAAATGGAAGTCAAAAGGAATTTATTTTTAGGAAAGGAAATTTGAGAGAGTTTTTCTTTAAATTCTTTAGCTCCTGGGTTGGTAAGTCCAACCGCATTCAAGAAAGAAAGGGGAGCAAAATTGACCAAAATTGGCTCTTTGTTTCCTTCTCGCCTTTCTAGCCCAATGCTCTTTGTAGTTAAGATTCCGATTTCTTTGATTTCTTTAGCTACTCTTTCCAAAACCGAAACTTCAGTGGCTACAATTCCACTGGGAATGGTAAATGGACCTGAAATTTCCTTGCCAAAAAATCTCATAATTTAGTTAATTTATTTTTAAAAACTTTATAAATATTCTCGAAAGTTAATTTCTTTATTTCATTCTGGGAAAGGCCGATTTGGGGCAAAAAATCTTCAGTAAATTCTCTATAAAGATAAAGGGAGGGAAAACCGGAAAGATAAGGAGGAAAAAATTTTTCACCAATTTGATGGGGGGCATGGTCGGTTTCAATCCAATCAATTTTTCCTTCTTTTAAAAATTCCCTCAATTTCTCTATATCTTTTCTCTCTCTTAGGGGTGGATTAATTTTATATAAAAGCCCATTTTTCTCTTTCAATTTATCTTTTGTCCATAAAATATGATGAGGGGTGACAGCGCAAGAGATTGAAATTTCTTTTCTGACTTTATCTATAATTTCAACGCTTTCAGCAGTTGAAACATGAACGATATGAAGATGCCCTTTAAAATTTGCTTTTTTTGCCAATTTAATTTGGTCTTTTATTGCTTCAATCTCCGCTCCTTTTGGTCTTGAATAAAAATGGCTAATTGGATTTTTAGGATTAAATAAGTTTTTTTTGAAATATTCTTTCTTTTCGCAATGAACAGCAATCACCCCCTTATAGTTAAGCTTGGACAAAACATTATAAACTTTTTCTTGGTCTTTTAGTAAAACTACACCTAAACTCCCCACCGATTCTCCGGCATACATTTTAAAACCAATGACCTCTCTATATTTTCTATAACAAAAAACTGCTTCTTTAATTTGTTTTTCTTTCGGAGTAATTCCTAAATATAAAAAATATCTTCCCTTTTCTTTTTTGGGAACAAGTTTTAATCTCTCTTCCAATTCCTTCTTCCCCAAGAGGGCTGGCTTTGTATTTGGCATATCAAAGACTATTTCAACCCCCTGACTCTTTGCCAAATCCAGACCATGGGAAATTGTTTCTTTATAAGCCTCCCTTTGGTCCCTGAAGTGAACATGGGGATCAATTTTGGGAAAATTCCTTGGCATATTTTTGAATTTTTCTTATCCTTCTTTGATGTCTTTCACCTTCAAAATCAAAAGAGAGAAAGGTTTTAGTAATATTTAAAGTTTCTTTTTTGCCCAAATGGGATGATAAACAAATAACATTGGCGTTATTGTGCCTTCTTGCCATTTTTGCCATTTCAGGATTTAAACACAAAGCCGCTCTTATTTTTGGATGACGATTGGCTGCAATCGACATCCCAATCCCACTTCCACAAATAAGTATCCCAAAAGAATTTTTATCTTTAGCTACCTTCTCTACTACTTTTTTTGCAAAATCAGGATAGTCATCTTTGGGGTTAAAGAAAAAAGCGCCACAGTCGCTAATTTTAAAAGAAGATTTTAGTTTTCCTTTAAGATAATTTTTCATTTCAAAGCCTTTATGGTCTGCTCCGAGGTATATTCTTTTTTGCATAAATTATTCTAAATTAGTATGTCTCTTTTTCATTTCCTCCTCGCTCACTTTCCCATCTTTTATTAAGAAGGATATAACTCCGTCAAGAAAAACCATTGTTGAAAGTTCAAAAAGAGTACCCAAGGGCGCATAATTTTTAGCATCCTCTCCTAAAAGTTGGCGAGTAGTATAGTCTTTTTCTTTAAATTCTTTTCTTTGAATATTGGTTGGGATTTTTACAAAAAAATCAGAAACCTGTCCCAAAGATGATTTTCTATTACCGCAAATACTAAGGACCCCTGCCTTATTTCTCTTTGCTGCTTTTACACAGGAAACAACAAAAGAGGTCTCTCCAGAACCAGAAATAGCCAAAAGTAAATCTTCTTTTTTAATTGAAGGGTTGATGGTATCACCAACAATAAAAACTTCGAAACCGAGGTGCATTAGTCTCATCCCAAAAGCCCTACCTACTAGCCCTGATCGCCCGGCACCTACTATAAAAATCCTTTTGGATTTTTTAATCTGCGAGGTTAGCTCTTTTATCTCGCTCTCGTTTAAGTGGCTTAAATTTTTGGAAACTAGACCTAAAATTTTTTCAAAATTTTTTTTCATTTATGAAGCCCTCTTGGGCTGAGTGAAGATAAACCGAAGGTTCATCGCCTTTAACTTATGAGATAATCTCTTTTATTTCTTTTGCGATTTTTTCTGGGTCTTTTGCTCTTGTGATAGCTCCTCCCACAACTAAGACCTCTATATTTTTATTGTCTTTTAAAATTTTTGCCTTCTCAGCATTAATTCCCCCAGCCACCATTAAAGGAGTTTTAGTAATTTTTGAAACCAGGGCAATGTTTTCTAAGGGATTTTTTCCTTCTTTTTGTTCATCAATTCCGCGATGAATTAAAAAATAATCTGGATTCAGCCTCTCAATTTGTTTTATTTTGTTTTTCAATCCTTTGGTTCCAATAGTATCGATAACTATTTTTATTTTCTTTTCTTTTCCTGCTTTTATTCCTTCTTTTATAGTAGGAAAAGGACTTTGGGCTAAAATAGAAACGAAATCCGCACCATATTTTTTCGCCAAATTTACTTCAATTTTTGCAACATCCATTGTTTTCAAATCGGCAAAGATTAGTTTATTTTTGGCAATCTCTTTTAAATCTCCAATAACGGAAATTCCTTCGGCTTTTATTAAGGAGGTACCGGCTTCGACAATATCGCAAAAAGGTAAAACTTTTTTAAGCAGTGAAATCGCCTCTCTTTTATTTAAAAAATCCAAAGCAATTTGGAGCTTCATATTTTTAAAACCTGAGATAAATCTTCTTTCATTTTTATCGCCGCTTCCCTTGCTGCCAAATGAAACTTTTGAGAAGGGAATTCGTTTTTATAAAGTTCGTTTTTATAGGCAAAAATTATTCCTCTTGAATTATTAACTATTGCTCCCTGGCCATCCTTGTTAAAATTAAAAATTACATCTTCTGCCTTTCCGCCTTGGGCTCCATAGCCAGGAACCAAAATAATACTTTCTGGCATTAGTTCTCTTAATACTTTTGCCTGTTCGGGATAAGTGGCACCAACTACTGCTCCGACTATTCCATATCCTCTTTCTCCCTCAGTTCCCTCCCCCCATTTTTGAACTAATTTCCCAACAACTTCGTATAGTCTTTCACCGCTTTCTAATATCCTATCCTGAAAATCGCCAGAGGAAGGATTAGAAGTTTTGACTAAAACAAAAATTCCTTTTCCATTTTTCTTAGCCGCCTCAATAAATGGCTTTACACCATCGATTCCTAAATAGGGATTGACGGTTACGGCATCAACGTCAAATCCTTCCCTTGAAAGATGACCCAGAGCATAAGCCTCGGCAGTGGGACCAATGTCATTTCTTTTAGCATCCTCAATTACAATTTTGCCCTTCTTTTTTAGATAATTAATTGTGTCTTCAAAGGCTTTAATTCCCTCTGATCCATATTTTTCATAAAAAGCTATCTGGACCTTGAAAACAGGAACAACATCAGAAGTAGCGTCAATAATCATTTTATTAAAATCGAAAAGAGACCTAGTTACGGCCTCTCGAATATTTCCATATTTTCTTTCATTTTCTTTTTTAATAAAATCGGGGATATCCTCAATTCTTGGGTCAAGACCAATACAACTTGGATTTTCCATTTTCTCTACTGCCCCCAGTAATTTATCAGCAAAATTTTTTATCATAGAAGTTTTAGTTTCCGAACTCCATACTTTTGGAATTCTTCTTCTATCTTTTGGATGATTTCTATTTTTGGTTTCAGCTTTTGACAAACCATTGGCAAGAGTTCAAGAGCGTTGGACATCTGAAAATAGGAAATTCCTTTTCCTTCAACTGCTTCTTTTACGCTTTTACCATCATCTCTCTTTTCCATTCTATTGGTCAGGCTAATTGCAGCAATGATTCTAACTGAGGTGTCTTTAAGTCTCTCAATAGTCTCGAGGAGCGAGCTTCCAGTAGTAGTTACATCTTCAAGAATGATTGTTTTTTCCTTTGGCATGCCAACAAAAAATCTATCTTTTGGTTCGCCATGGTCTTTCGGCTTTCCCCTCCCCATGGGGATGACATGACTACCTGGCCCATAATTTGGAGAGTTCTTTGCCCATTTGTATTGGGTTAGAATTCCCAATTTCGTTGCCCCTTCTGGTACTCCATAAAAACAGTCTGGTTTTAAGTTTAGATCTTTAACAAAATCAGTGACAAAATCAGTTAATTTATCTAATAAAAAAACGTCTTCAGCGACGTTTCTCCAATTTACATACCAGAAAGAAAGTCTCCCCGATTTTAAAGTAATCGGTTCCTCAAAAAATCCAATCACATTATTTTCAAGAATGAATTGATTAAATTTCTGCTGATTAAACTTAGCCATTTATAAATATCTTTTAATTTCAGGAATTATATCTACAATTTTTAGATTTTTCAATCCCCCTTTTATCGGAATTGAATTTGAGAAAAAGATTTTTGAAAATTTTGCTTTTTTTAGTTTTTCTTTAGCCTTCCCAGAGAGAATCGGATGAATAGTAGCTAAAATTATTTTCTTTGCTCCTAAAGAGAGTAGTTTTTCTTTTGCTTGAATTATTGTTCCTCCAGTATCTACCATATCGTCAAAGAGAATAGCATTTTTCCCTTTAACGCTGCCGCTAAATTTTAAAGAAGTGGCCACATTTACTCTTTTGGTTGGGTCTTCTCTTTGTTTTTTGAAAATTCCAACTTTTAAATTCCCAAGAAGACTAGCTAAAATTTCAGCGTCTTTTTTAGCTCCTTCGTCTGGTGCTATCACCTGCCAATTTTCTTTTCTTTTAACCATTTTTCTAAGTTCTTTGGCAAAAAGATGATGGAATTTTAAATCTAAAATTTTAATTTTGTAGTAATCTAAAATTCTTTTACTATGTAAATGGCAGGTGATAATTTTATCTATCCCTGAAGCTTGATATAGTCTTGACAAAATCTTAGCTGAAATAGGTTCTCTTTTTTCAGGCGAAGTCTTTTTGTCCTGCCTTGAATACAAAAGGGAAGGCGAAATTAAAATTACTTTTTTAGCACCGCTCTCCTTTGCCGCATTAGCTATCAAAAAGGTTTCCATTAAAATTTCGTCTGGATTTAAAGAAGAGGTTTGATAAATATAAACAAGTTTTCCTTTAACATTATCTAATAATTGGATGTATTTCTCATTACAAGCAAATTTTTTAATTAAAATTCTGCCTAGTCCAATTTTTGCCTTCTGGGCTAATTTTTTAGCTGCTTTTGGATCTGTTGAACCAGCGAATAAAATCTTGTCTATCATATTTAATTAGTTAAAATTTAAGGGTTTGTTTTGGACAAAATAATTTTAATCCCTCACCTTTTTATTATTTTAACTTTTTCTTGCTAAAACACCAAGGCTTTAGCCGAATTTTGGATAGCAACATTTTTTGTATTTCATTGGTTTACCAGTTTGAGGATTTATTTTCCCACAGGGGCAGGGGTCATTTCGTCCAGGTTTGTTTTTAGCCAAAGGTTGAATAAATTTTGGAGTTTCGACTGGAGCAATTTTTACTCTCAAAATGGTTTGGGCAATTGTTGATTCAATCGTTCTTAAAAGATTTTGAAACATTTTGTGACCCTCATTTTTGTATTCAACTAAGGGATCAAGTTGACCATAAGCCCTTAATCTTACCGAATCTCTTAGATTTTCCATATTTTCTAAATGATCAATCCAAAGGGTATCAAAAATTCTTAAACTAATAAATTTAGCCACTGAATTGAAATTTTCTCCCAATTCTTTTATTTTCTCTTTGAGGGCTTCCTCTTGAAATCCATATTTTTTTACTATTTCCAAAGTTTTCAATTTTAAATCTTCAATTTCCAATAATTCCCTTCTCTTTTTATAAAAAACCTCCCTGTGTTTGTTCATAACATCATCATATTCTAGAAGATGGGATCTGGCATCAAAATGAAAACCTTCAATTTTTGATTGGGCATCTTCGATAGCTTTGGAGATGAGTTTTGCTTCAATAGCCTCGTCTTCAGGAATTTTCAAAATTTCCATCAAAGATTTTATTTTCTCTCCACCAAAAATTCTCATTAATTCATCTTCAAGGGAGACAAAAAATTGGCTAGATCCTGGATCTCCCTGTCTTCCTGATCTTCCTCTTAATTGATTATCAATTCTTCTGGCTTCATGTCTTTCTGTACCAATAACGTGTAAGCCACCAAATTCAATAGCTTTTTTTGCCTCCTCTTTGTCTTGGGGGTTTCCTCCCAAAATTATATCAACACCCCTTCCTGCCATATTTGTTGCTATTGTAACTGCTCCTATCTTTCCAGCCTGGGCAATAATTTGACCTTCCTTTTGATGATGTTTTGCATTCAAAATCTGATGGGGGATTCCTTCCCTTTCTAATAATTTTCCTAAATACTCATTTTTCTCAATTGATCTTGTCCCAACCAAAATTGATTGACCTTTTTCGTGCCTTTCTTTAATTTCTCTGATCATTGCTTCAAATTTACCTTTTTCAGTTTTGTAAACTCTATCTGGCAAATCCTTTCTTATCATTGGCTTATTTGTCGGAATGGAAATTACTTCCAAGCCATAAACTTTATAAAATTCTTCAGCCGAAGTCCGAGCAGTTCCTGTCATTCCAGCTAATTTTTTATACATTCTAAAATAATTTTGAAAGGAAATTGTAGCTAAGGTCAGGGATTCAGGTTGAACCAAAACCCCCTCTTTTGCCTCAATTGCCTGATGTAATCCTCCTGACCATCTCCTTCCAGGAAGTAATCTTCCAGTAAATTCATCGACAATAATTACTTTTCCATCTTTGAGTACATAATCTCTGTCTCTTTTAAAAAGGGTTTGGGCCTTTAGGGCCTGCTCTAAATGATGCAAATATCTAATCCCTTTTTCTTCATAAATGTTTTCCATTCCCAAAATTTTCTCAATTTTATTTATTCCCTCTTCAGTTAAGGTCGCCACTTTCATTTTTTCATCAATTTGATAATCAGTCTCTGAATTTAATTTTGGAATGATTTTAGCAAATTCAAGATACCATTTTGAAGATTCGATATCAGGAGCAGAAATAATCAAAGGAGTTCTGGCTTCATCGATCAAAATTGAATCAACCTCATCGATGATTGCAAAATTAAAATCCCTCTGGACACAATCTTTTAAATCATAAACCATGTTGTCTCTTAGATAATCAAAACCAAATTCATTATTGGTTCCATAGGTAATATCAGCCAAATGGGTCTCTTTCCTAGTACAAGGTCTCAAAAAATCTTCAACAACATAAAATGAGCCCAATTCATCCCTCAATTTTTCTTTTTCTTCAGGTGGTTTTCTGTATTCCGGAGTATATAGAAAAGATTGCTCATGATTCAGGCAACCGACACTCATTCCTAAAAGATGATAGATTTGGCCCATCCAGACGGTATCCCTTCTTGCTAAATAATCATTGACCGTAACCAAATGACAGCCTTTTTCTTCTAAGGCATTTAAATAAAGTGGTAAAGTGGCAGCCAATGTTTTTCCTTCACCAGTTAGCATCTCGGCAATCTTTCCTTGATGCAAGGCAAGTCCGCCAATCAACTGACAATCAAAGTGCCTTTGGCGGAGAGTTCTTTTTGCCGCTTCCCTCACCAAAGCAAAGGCTTCGGGTAATAAATCATCTAAAGTTTCGTCTTTATTTAGTCTCTCTTTAAATTCTTCAGTTTTTCTTTTTAATTTTTCATCAGAAAAACTCTCGAAATTTTTCTCGAAAGAATTTATTTTATCAACAATCGGCTGAAGCTTTTTCAAATATTTTTCATTAACGTCTCCAAAAATTTTGGTAATTATCGACATATTTAAAATTATACAATAAATTTTAATTTTTTCAAATTAAAAACTCCTCAGACAAGGAGTGAAAAATTAAATTAAATATTTAAGGTTCAACCTTAAACAAGATTATTTCAAACATTTCGGCAAAACTGCTGAGGCAAAGTGAATTTCTGGAGAGTAATATTTAGTTTTAAGTTTTAATTTTTTAAATTTTTTCTCAACATCTCTAAAAGTAATTTTATTGAAATCTACTCTTTTTGAGCCAAAAGAAAATGTATGTTCATCAAAAGGAAAGCAACTGACAAAAGCTTTGTGAATTTTAAAGAAAGGAAAAACTTTTCTAAGTTTACTCCTGGCTCTTTTTGCAAACCTCTCTTTTAAATAAGCAGTTTGAAAGGCAGCCACTCCCTTTTCTTTTAAAGCAGATAAAACATCTTTGTAAAATCCAGTTTTCCAAAGTTCTAAAGAAGGACCGGTCGGATCGGTTAAATCATCAATTATCACATCAAAAAAGTTTTTGTATTTTTTTACAAATTTTAAAGCATCTTCATTAAATATTTTCAATCTCTTATCTTTGAAGGCTCCTTTTGATATCGATGGTAGATATTTTTTTGAAACTTCAATTACTTTTTTGTCGATATCAATTAAATAAATATTCTCGACCAGATGTTTTACCACTTCTCTTAAAACCCCACCATCTCCTCCGCCAATTATTAAAATATTTTTAGGCTTTGAGTGGTAGATCATAGCCGGATGGACCAACATTTCATGATAGACAAATTCATCTTTTGTTGAAAGTTGGACTAATCCATCTAAGGCTAAGATTCTGCCAAATTCTTTTGTATCAAAAATCTCAATTTTTTGGAAATTGCTTTTACCGGAATAAATTTCTTTTTCAATAATCACTCCCCAAGTAGAAATGGGTGGCTCTGTTGGCAACTTAAAATCTTCAAAAAACCATTTTTTTCCAAAAAGAAATTTCCTTTTCATTTCATTTTTCCCCTTTTTATTTCTCTCACCTCAGCCCTTTTTGGCTGAAATTCTTTTTTTAAATATTCGAGAGCTTTATAAGGCATCGATTTTTCACCACAGGTGAAAATATCAATTGCCACATAATTTATTTCTGGCCAGGTGGCAATGGAAATGTGGGACTCAGCAAGCAAAACGACCCCAGTAATTCCCTGGGGTTGGAATTTATGGATGGTAACTTCTAAAGGAATATTTTTTGCCCTCTTTACTGCCTCAGTTAAAATTCTTTTGATTTCTTCTGGCTCTTCGATAATTCTTCCATACCAAAAATCGGCGGCTAAGAGAATGCCTGCATATTTTTTTGGTTTTTCGATTGGCTTGACCCATTTAGTGGATCCCTTTGTTTTTTTGGTCATATTCTTTTTTGATAATCACTTACCGTAAAGAAGGTTTTAAAAATCCTTCTCCCAGCTAATCCCAAATTAATTTGGGAAAAACAAAGAGTAAAAAAGTGATTACCTTATTAATACTCTATTTTTAATTTTTTTGGCTTTGAAAAATTTTTTAGTAAAGTCGGTAGCAATTTTATGATTAAATAATTTACAAGAAAAAATATTAATGAAAGCTCGGTTCCAAAGTTCAGAAAAATGGCCAGTAATTGAGCTTGACTCAATTAGTTGAACTAAAGAATAACCGGTAGCAGAATCTTTTTCAAAAGCAAATCTTTCGCAAATAGGCTTTCTATATTTTTTAACTTTTATTAAATTGCAGAGCTTATCTGAATATTCCAAAATTTTTTTCTTTGAACGGATAATTTTGGGGTCACAATCAAATAAATCCAAAATTAACTCCTTTCCATAAATTTTCTTTATTTTTAATTTTTCATTTTTCATTTTACGATTTGCAATTTGAAATTTTAATTAAATATCTTCCTCTCTTATTCTCCCCTTTCGCCAAAATCTAGCCTGGGGAGAAATTTTTAAAAGTTTTTTCAATGCTCTTTGTCTTCTTTTAGTTAGAGAAGTGATTTTTTCTTTATATTGTTTAAGTTCTCGCTGCAATTCATCTTTGACTTCAGTAATAGCCAATTTTAAGTCATTTGATTTAGCAGTAGATCTCAAACTTCTTTTTGGAAATCTCATCTGACATTCGGTCCAGAAAAATGGTCCCTTTTTATGATGTAAAGTATTTTTTCCAATCTCTACCCAGGCTTCAACCTTTGGTTTTCCTTTTCCAAAAAAACTATTAAAATATTGCTCTGTTTGAAAAATTTTAGCAAATTTTTCAAGCTCATTCAATTTTTCTTCAATATATTTTTGTAAAGGTGGAGTTAGTTTTAAATTTTTTGTTTTAATAACAATTTTCATTACTTAATTTTACCGAATTTATCCAAAAAAAACAAGCCCGCAAGAGATTTTAGTCTTGCGGGATTGTCGAGAAAATTTTATCTCTTTCTCTTCTTTTTTTTAGCCATTTCAAATTAGGCTCAAATACAATTTATTTTATTTATTTACATTTCTTTTTGTTATAATTTGTATCTGAGCAATTATTTTAAAAAATTCTCTGCCAATAGTCGACCACTATTTGCAAAAAATTTCGAAAATTTTTTAAAAAATCTTTTAATTACTTCATTTTTGCATACCAAGAAGGCCTGTCAAGAGCAAAAATGCAAAAATTAAAAAAATTTTTAATTTTTGAAACCTAAGTATTGGATTTCCTCTTCCAAAGTGATTCCAAATTTTTCTTTGACCTTTTGTTTCACTAAATTTATTAATTTTATCACATCTTTGGCCTTTCCATTTCCCAAATTTATAATGAAATTGGCATGTTTTTCAGAAATTTTAACATTTCCAATCTTTTTTCCTTTTAATCCACATTTTTCAATCAATTCTGCCGCAGAAAATTTTCTTGCCCGCCTAAATTTCTTCGAAACTTTGGCAGGTAAAGGATTTTTAAAAATTGAGCCAGCCGAGGGGAAATTTAGGGGTTGAGTTTCCTTTCGATAATTTAAATATTCTTTAATTTTTCTTTCAATTTCCGATTTTTTTCCTTTTTTAAGCCTGATTTCAGCTGAAAGGATAATCAAATTTGGACATTCGCATGGGCCTATTCGCACACCCCGAGGCCGAAGGCCGAGGGTTAGGCTATTCGCATGCTTAAAAATACTATCTCGATAACTAAATTTACAATCCCTATTTTTAAAATTTGCAATTTGCAATTTATAATTTGCAATTTGAAGAACTTCCACTGATTTCACAATATCTGCCATCGAACTACCAAACGCCCCTGCATTCCCATATACTGCTCCCCCAACTGTTCCCGGAATCCCTACCGCCCATTCCAACCCGGTTAAACTTTTCTCAATAGAAAATTGAACTAATTTCGCTAAAGGAGTTCCAGCTTCGCAAAAGATTTTTCCATTTTGAAATTGGAAATTAGAAATTAGAAATTTTATTACCAATCCCTTAAATCCTCTATCCGACACCAAAACATTGCTTCCTCCTCCAAAAACAAAAAATGGTAAATTCAATTTCTTTGCCACTGAAATTGCTTTAATTAAATCCTCCTTTCTCTTTGCTATAAAAAAATATTTAGCCTTTCCTCCAATTTTAAAAGTTGTGTAATTTCTGAGAGAAATATTTTTTTGAATAGCTAGTAAAAGATTTTCAATTTTCATTAGTTTATTTTAGCATATTTTAATAAAAACTTGCCTTAATTTCTTGAGATGGTAAAATGTAATTGGGCCGGGAGGAGAGCACTCACAAAAGACTTAGAATTGGAGTCAACTCTCCCGGCCCTTTGCATTAAAAAGCAACAGGCCTTGCTCGAGGAAGGCCTGCTGCCTGCTTAAAATTAGAGTTGCCTTTTGGCGCACTCACTATTTAATTTTAGCAAATTCAAAATTTCTTGTCAAGAGCTTGGAACTCTAAAATTTTTCTTAAAATTTCCAGGCTGGATTAATCTCGGTTGCTTCTCTTATTTTCTTTTCCACTAATTCAGGATCGCCTATTAATCTTGCAATTTTAATCACCTTTTCGTGAGACATACTTAATCTTGGTTCTAATTCTACTGCCTTTTCTGCTAAAGAGAGAGCTTCTTTCAACTTTTTTTGATAAATTTTTGTCTCAGTCAAATACCAATAACCCTGTTGGTTTGTGGGGCTTAACTCAATTGCTCTTTTTAAAATTCTTTCTGCGTCTTGAATCTTTGTAGGATCGAGTTTTGAATAAAAATTGTAAAGTTGTCCTAACTGTAAATAAGATTTGTAATCTATCGAACATTCTTTAATGCTTTTTTCTAATTCTTGAACTAAAAAATCAAATTCCTTTAATATTTCTTTTCCCGGAATTTTCTCTGAAACTGTTCCCAAACTAAAACCGGTCAAAAACTGCCTTATTTGATATTTTCCAAGGGGTGATGTATAAAGTGTTTTTTCATAAAAAGATAATCTTTCAGCAGAAAAAGGTTCAGATTTGAGAGCAGAAATTACATAAGCATCGGTTTTTAAGGGCGAAATTATAAATTTTGAAAAAGAAAATAAAAAAAGGATAGAGAGTAAAATAAGACTAGTTAGATTTATCGGTTTAACTTTAGTGTCTGGTATTTCCCTTTTTTTTAGTCCGGCTACGAAACCTAAAACTAAAAAAAACATCATATAAGAAGAGACCATATCAAAGACTGTCAAATTCTGAAAAAAATAAGAAATTAGTAAAACAGTAAATACGCTCGAGGTCCAAAAATCAATCCCGTCCCCTAAGCTTTTAGTATTCTGGTTAGCTAAATCATGTTGGGCATAGGGAGCGGGGTTCCATAAAAAATAAAAGGCGATAATAAAAATTACGAGATATGATAGGAGGCCTAATATTCCAGAAGTAACTAAGGTGTCAAAAATTATATTGTGAGTTCTATCATACCAGAAATGTCCGGCATATTCTGGAGTGAGTAAAGAGGGATTATAATACTTATTAAATGCGAATTCAAAATTTTCAGGTCCCCAACCTAACCAGGGTCTTTCCAGCCAACCTTTCAAAGCTATTTTCCAAATAGTAAATCTCGAATTGATCGTTTCTTGAGAAAAAATCTGAACTATTTTTCTGTAAACAAAACTGCCTGGCTGAAGGGCAAAAAATATTAACGAGATTGCTCCTATTAAAAAAAAAGTTAATAAAAAAATGCCCAATATTCTCACTTTCTTTTCTTTTCTAAAAATAAGCCAGAATAAAAATAGTAAAATTAATCCTCCTAAAAATGAAAGTTTTGCTGCCCTGGCCTTACTTAAAAATAAAAATGAGAATGTTACTAAAAAACAAAAAAAAGAGTAAATTCTTAAAACTCCTTTAGATTTTAAAATTAAATATAAAGCCAAAAATAAATTAAATAATAGATAGGTTCCCAAAAAAGAACTGTTTCCGATAGTACTTCCTTCTTTCACGTCCGGGCTTTTCAAGATTAAACTGATAAAATTTATAATTACTCCAACAAAGATTGAGACTGCAAAAATTTTTTGCCAATCTTCTTTTTTAAAAACTGAGGAAATTACCAAAAAGAAAAAAAATAAATGGAGCATCATTAAAATACCGGTCATCCTTTCAAATTTTGACCAGAAACTATAGGAGGGATTTACCCCAAATAAAGCAGAGAGTATCAGAATTATTAAAAATAAAATTAAACTTCCCAAGACAAGGTTTAACTGGGGACGATATTTAGGGCTAAAAATAATCAAAAAAAGCCAGGTAAAAAAAATAATTTCCACCAGGCCCATAAAATAAAGAGATTTTAGCCCAACAAAAGGAAAGAAAAAAGCATTGCTAATTATAAGGGGAGTAAATAGAATTAAATAAGTCCCCCAGCGAATGATATTTAGGCAGATTCTTTCCATGGGTTTACTTTCTCCCACCATTCCTTTCCAAATGCCAAAAAAACTCCGATAAAAAGACCTAAAATTACCGCAATAACTATGTTTAATAGAGGTTTTGGTCTAATTGGTTTTTCAGAGATGGTGGGTTCTTTTATTACCTTGGTGGGAAAAAGACCACCCGCTAATTCTTCTTGGAGATTATTTTTTTCTAATAAAAGGGGGGCTACTTCTTGTTCTTTAGAAGTTTTGAGCAGAAAATCAATTTTTTCTTGTAATCTTGTGATCTTTCTTTCTAAAGATTCTTTTCGAATATTAAGTCTGTAATCATTATGTTCGGCTTGAATGGATTCAATTATATTCTCTAAAATCTCTTTTCCTTTTTGAGGATCTTTTGAATCTATTTCAATTTCTATTAGATTTGTATCGACTGGATTTTCAGCTTTTACTTTTGGAAATCCACCATAAACACCATTTTTAATTTTTTCCACCACCTGCACCGGGGCTTCTATTAACCATCCTATCCACCCCACTTCAAAAGAGGCTTCAATTTTGTAAACTTTTGGAGCTAACCAACTATAAATCCCGGCTATCACCACAGCTATTAAAAATACGCCTAAAACCAATCTCTTTCTTTTTAAAAGCACTTTCATGTAATCCATCAAATCTATTTCCTCCTCATAAAATTGACTGTTTTTTTCTTGTTCTTGATTCACAGTTTTATTATACCTCTGAGGGTAATTTTCGTACATTCAAATTATGCTTTATGCTTTGTTCCAAGATAATTTTCGTTCTACTCAAATTATAGACTATAAAGATTTTTTTAACAAATATCAAATAATACTATATAATTCTTCATAGTTTTTAATCATTTTATCTAAAGTAAAATTTTCTTTTGCAATTTTCTGACCTTCCTCTCCCATTTCTTTTATCTTAACAGGATTTTCAATCAAATAAATCATTTTTTGAACTAATTCCTCTATTGAGTTAGAATTAACCAAAAAACCGTTTTTGTTATCTTTTATCAATTCACTCACTCCACCGACATTAGTAGCAACAATTGGTAAACCGGCGAAAATTGCTTCAATTATAGCAAAAGGTAATCCTTCATACTTTGAAGTTAAAACAAAAACATCAAACCCCAATAACAATTGGTGGGTTTCTTCAGGAGATTTTTCGCCCAAAAGAAAAATATTCTTCCTTAATTTATTCTCTTTTATAAAATTTTCGCATTCTTGAAATAATAATCCCCCACCAATTAAAATAAATTTAGTTTTTGGATATTTTTTAATTATTTCTTTGGCTGCTTTTAGAAACATTAAGGGATTCTTTTGATAAGCTAATCTTCCTACCATTCCAAAAACTACTCCATCATTTTTTACTTTTAATTTTTCCCTCGCCTCTTCTCTACTTCCTTTGACCTCCCATTCAACTCCATTTTTAATTACTAAAAATTTATCTTCTTTAGCAATTTTTCTTTTTAATCCTTCTTTTTTATCATTTTCTGAAACACAAATTATTCGAGTCGAACATTCAGCAGCAATTTTTTCTAAAAGAACTAAAAAATTCTCTAGCCAGCCATATTCTTCTCGATTATAAAATCCCCAGCCATGAGTAGTAAAATAGATTTTCTTAATCCCTGCTAATTTTGCAGCTATTCTTCCCAAAATCCCGGCTTTAGTTGAGTGACAATGAACAATATCATATTTTTCCTTTTTAATTAAATTATAAAGAGAAATTAGTGTTCTAAAATCATTGATTGGAGAGATCCCTCGTCGAAAAGAGTTTATGGGATGAACTTTAATTCCTATCTCTTTCAACTTTTCAATTAAAATTCCTCCTGGTTTGCAGGCTACCTCAACTTTAAATTCATTTTTGTTTAGATTCTTAGCAAGGTCAAAACAAAATTGCTGTGGCCCGCTCCATTGCCCGTACCATTCGGAAAGAGTAATAATTTGCAAAGTCTTTATTTTTTTATTTAGTATTATTCCTTTTTGTACAAAATTCTTCATATAGATTCTCATAGCTTTTTACCATTTTGTCTAAAGTAAACTTTTCTTCTACTAATTTTCTTCCTTTTTCTCCCACTTTTTTTCTTTCTTCTTGAGGCAAAGAAAGAAGATATCCAATCTTTTCTGCCAATGCTTTAGAATTTTTTGGTTCAACCAAAAAACCAGTTTCGCCTTCCTTAATTATTTCTGGAACTCCTCCAACTTGAGTTGCTATAACCGGTAATCTTGAAGCCATCGCTTCTAAAATTGAAAGAGGTAATCCTTCCCACAAAGAAGAGCTTACAAATACATCGCTCGCAGCTAAATATTCTGGCACATTATCTTTGTTTCTTAAAAATGAAATGTTTTCTTTTAAATTTTTTATCTTAACTTCTCTTTCTAATTTTTCTCTATCTTCTCCTTCACCTAAGATGATTAAAGCCAAATCAGGATATTTTTTTATTAAATTATTAAAAGCCTCAATTAAACAAGGATAACCTTTTTGTTCTGTCAATCTACCAACCGAAATTAATACTTTTTGATTTTCTTTCAAATTTAATTCGGAACGAATTTTTTTTCGCATTAAATCCTTATCTAAATTGAAACTGTTTAGTTCAATCCCATTATAAATCACTCTAAATCTTCCCTCAGAAACTACTTTCTTTTCAACCATTACCTTAGCCACATTTTGAGAAACAATTGTGGTCATATCGCAGAATTTTTCAGTATATTTCAGTAATTTTTCATAAAATTCTCTTCCAAACTTTTCATTATGAATGGTAGAAATTATAATAGGCACTTTACAAAACTTACCAATAATTCTGCCTAGAAAATCTGCAGAAAATATATGAGAATGCAAAATTTCTGGTTTTTCTTTGTTAATAATTGAAATCAACCTCAAAACAATTAAAGGACTATACCTGATGTATTTAAAATTGGCGCTTAGACTTAAAACTTTTACTCCTTCTTCTTCTATTTTTTTCCCAATTTCAGCAATAGGGGTAATAGAAACCACCACTGGCTCAAACTTCTTTCTATCTAGTTTTTTTACTAATCCCAAAATTAGTGTTTTTACCCCGCCAGTTTTAAGTTCAGTGACAAGATACAAAATTTTAATTTTGTCATTTTTTCTTTTCATCTAAAATTTTTAAATCGGAGAAGGACTTAAATCTTTTCATTATTTTAAAAACTTCTAGATCGATTTTATCTTCCTTGACTTCTTAGAATAAGTTTATATTTCAAAGTAAATCGAGAGATCTTTCGATAAAAGTCGGAACCCAAAAAAGATAATAAAAAATAAAAATAACTTCTAATATTAAAGCGGTTATATTTCATTGACTCTAAGAATAATTTTCTTCCTTTTCTAACATCTCCTTTATGAATGATATACAAGCTTCCCAAAAGACGAAAAAAAATACTATAGAGTTTTGGAAATTTTTGATAATATTGCTGAAATTTCTGAATTACATAATCTGTTGATTCAAGACCAACTAGCCATGAAGGTTCTAAATCCAAATAATACTTTATTAAATAATCTGAAATCAAATCGAAATTATATTTTCTGGCAATTCTTATCCATATATCCCAATCTTCATAAAATCTCAAATTTTCATCGAATAACCCAACAGCTTCAATAATCTTTTTTTTAGTAAGAATAATACTCGGGGTCCACATAAAAGGACCTGATAAAAGAAACTCAAAAAAATTCTTATACCGAGGAAATTTATATTTAAACAAGTCGCCAGTTGTTTCCATAACCACAATCACATTACAGCCCACAAAACCTAATTTTTTATCCTTGGAATTTTGGAATAATCTTATCTGTTTTCCCAATTTCTCTGGTAACCATTCATCGTCAGAATCTAAAAAAGCAATGTATTCTCCTTTTGAATTTTTAATACCTAAATTTCTGGCAGCTGAAGGCCCTTTGTTTTTTTGGTAAAAATATTTTATTTTTTTACTTTCAATAAAGGTTTTCAAAACTTCTTTTGTATTATCAGTTGAACCGTCATCGACCACAATGATCTCTACATTCTTGTAGGTTTGATTGAGAACGCTTCCAATCGCTCTTTTTATGCATTTTGCTCTGTTATAGGTAGGAATAATCACGCTCACTATTGGACGTAAATTATTTGATTTTTTCTCCATAATAGCTCTATTTAATCATTTTAGCTTCTTTAAGAATTTTAGTTTCAGCCCCTCCCCTTAAATTTTCTTATCTGTTTTTGTGGTATTATTATACTTATTCCCATGTCTTCCTTCTATTGTTTTAAAAACAGATGATAAAGTAGTCTTTCATCGACATCCTTAGAAAATTTTTTAGAATTTATCCAAAATTTAAAAGTAAATTTATATACCTTTTGATAAAATTTCCAACCAAGAAGAGTTAAAAAAAGAGAAAAATACCTTTTTAGATTTAGCGGGTTTATTTTAATTGATTTTAATAATAGTTTTTTCCCTTTTTTAGTGCTTCCTAAACGAAAATAAAAACTGCCTAAAAAATGAAGTTGACTGCTATAAAGCCAAGGAAATTTATGATATTCTTCTTTAAATTTTTGGAAGATGTAATCATAAGAATTGGCTATTTCTAATAATTTAATTGGATTAGTTACCCAGGGGGTTCCTAAATAATATTTTATTAAATACTCTGGAACAAAATCAAAACTATATTTTCTCGCAATTCTTATCCACATATCCCAATGTTCTCCGAAATGCAAATCTTCATCAAACAGTCCAATTTCTTCTAAGATCTTTTTTTTAGTTAAGATAGCGCTCGGAAACCATATTGATTTAGTCGAAAGGAGATATTTTAAATAATTCTTATATTTAGGAAACTCATATTGAATTGTTGTATTACGTTCTTCGTCAACAATAATTACATCACACCCCACAAAACCTAATTTTTTATCCTTTGAATTTTCAAACAATTTTATTTGTTTTTCTAATTTCTCTGGCAGCCATTCATCGTCGGAATCTAAAAAAGCAATGTATTCTCCTTTTGAATTTTTAATACCTAAATTTCTGGCAGCTGAAGGCCCTTTGTTTTTTTGGTAAAAATATCTTATTTGGTTACTTTTAATAAAAGGTTCTAGGATTTCCCTTGTATTATCGGTTGAACCGTCGTCAACTACAACAATTTCAAAATCTCTAAATGTTTGATTTAAAACACTATTAATAGCCCGGGGTAATAAATTAGCTCGATTATAGGTAGGGATAATAACTGAGACTTTAAGTTGTTTTAACATTAGTTTGGCTATTTTAATTTTAATTCAATTAACATCTCTTCTTTACTATATATGCTCTTTCCGCATTTTATTGCCTTTATTATTTTTATACTAATCCACAAAAAGCCACCGAAAATACCACCGATAATAAAATTAATGAAATCTCTTAAATAAATTAAAAAATTAATAATTTTTATAAAAATTTTTGATTTAGGACGGCTTCTGGAAAAATTTTTAATCTTACCCATCAATCCAGTTCTAGATTTAGAAATGACTATTTGATAAAAAAAACTAAAATTTACATCAAAATAATCTATGTGTGAAATTTCAAAATTAATTTTTTGAAAGAAATTTGAAATGGCTTTTTCGTTCCATCTAGTTAAGTGAAAAGAAGGGTAATCCCAAATATTTAGACTTGGCAACAATCTTTCTCTCCAAGGAGTGCTTAAAATAATTTTACCATTTGGTTTTAATAATCTTTTAACATTTTGGATAAATTCTAAAGGATTATCTAAGTGTTCAATAATCTCAAAAAAAGTAATAATATCAAATTGAGGTAAATCTTTCTTTTTAAAAAATTCATTAAATGACATTGTATAAACATTTTTCAAGGCAAAATATTTTTGGGCTGTTTCAATTGCATTTTTACTAAAATCTACACCCCACACCTCATAACCTCTTTTTTGTAGTTCGAAAAGAAATTCACCTGTACCACAACCAATGTCTAAAATTTTCATTCTATTAAGAAGATTCTTGTATAACTGTAAAAATCTTTTATGCCAATTTTTTAATTTAGGTTTTTTCATCCTACCTCCAATGTATTCTTTATTATATTGATAACTATTAAGGCTTTTAAATGGTTGCCAAAATTGAACTTTACAATAATTGCATTCATATAGAGAAAACTTACCGTCTTTATTCTGATAGTCTTGAATAAATTTAAATTCGTTTCCCTTTTGACAAACCGGACAAATTTTAGGTGGATTTTGAAATGGCATATCGAAAAACTTTATTTACCCCGTTAGAAAGCCCCGCCCTTTCTAACGGGGTTTACTAAATTTCTATAAATAAAAAAACTTATTAAATAGATTCCAGTTCCAATTAAGATGGAAAGAATAACGTTGAGATAGTAAATTATCGGCTGGGTTATTACAAAATACATCAAAATACTAGAAAGCCCGGCACCAATAAAACTCGAAAGTAATTTTAAATTAATAGGTTGGATTGAAGTAAATTTAGTAGTGAATTTAAAAAGTAAAAAAAAGCCTAAAAGATTAGTAATTATTGTAACAAAGGCTGCCCCATAAAGGCTAAATTTTGGAATTAAAATCAGGTTTAAGATTACATTTACCAATGTCGCTATTGCGGCAGTCCAGAGAGCTTTTTTTTGTTGATTGGAGATAATCAATAATAAGCTAAAAGGGCTACCAAGAAACATAACTCCTGCCGTTATAATTAAAATCTGGAAAGCCAAAAATGAAGGGATATAACTTGGGTTATAAATGAAATCAATAATTTTAGGCGCAAGAACAATTCCTCCAACAACTAAAGGCAGAGATAATAAAATCATTATTTCCATATGATAATTAAAGATTCTTTGAAGTTTTTCTTTAGATTCTCTAAAAGCAATACTTAAGGCAGGATAAAAACTCTGAGAAATCAAATTCATTGGAATCAAGGTCATTAAAATAATTTTATAGGCTGCGTTATACCAACCAGTCTGGGTAATCTGGCCAAAATAACCCATCATTACTGAATCTATATTTATCAAAATACTTCCGAAAATAGCAGTTAGGCCAAGGGGCCAAGAAAGTCTTAAAAATTTCTGCCAAATAGTTTTATTAAAACTTAAACTTAAGGGTTGAACACGAAAATGAAAGAAAATCAAAATAAAAATTAAAGCAATTGTGCTAGCAAATAAATAACTGTAACTTAAATTTCCAACTGAGGGGAAATTTAAAATTGCAAAGAAGCCAATGCTAGTGACTAAAATAGCATGAAAGATTTTAGCCAAGGCCTCGTATTCCATTTGCTGACGAGCTCTTAAAAAAGCAAAAGCTATTTCCGAAAAATTATTAACTATAGCAAAAACAGCTAAAATCCAGATTACTTTTTGAATGGCAGAATCGGGAGTAATTAAAAAAGAGCAAATTAACATTAAAATCAAAGTTGCTAAACCCAAAAGAATTTTTAAAGATAAAATAGCTGGATATTCTTTCTGTTTTTCTTTTTCTTCCGCAAATTCTCTAATAACTATCTGGGATAGACCAAAATCAGAAAAAAATATAAAAAAAGAAACAAAAGATAAGGCGAAAGTGAATTTTCCGTATTCGGTTGCTCCTAAAATTCGGGCAACATAGATAATTAAAATGAATTTTAGGAAATGGGTTATTCCCTCCCCCACCACTAACCAAAAAGTGTTTTTAAAAATCGTTTGTTTAAGGGTTAAATTACTAAAAAGTAATGATTTAACATCGGAAAAATTTCTAATCATATATTAAAATTTTAGGCAACGAAATTCCAAAATATTCATGAAAAGCTAAATTAAGTCTTTCGAGATTTGTTAAGTTAGGAAGAAAATCTAAGAAATTGTAATCTCTTTTTATTTTAAAATAAGCTGCAGCAGGAATTGGATTGGTTCCCATCTTTTGAAAAATCTTCATTGCTCTCGGCATATGGGAAGAAGAAGTTACTAAAAAGAAGGGTTCTGAATCAACCAGTTCTTTTATATTTTTTGCGTTCTCAAAAGTATTTCTTGATTTATTTTCCAAAATTATGTTTTCTGACGGAATTCCTCGCTCTACTAAAAATCTTTTTACCTCCCCGGCTTCATCAATATTTGGATTTAAAGGATATGTCCCTGAAATAATAATTTGACATTTGCCTGCGGAAACATTTGGTGTTTGACATTTTTGCACATATATTCTTAAAACTTCACTTGCCCTTAAGACATCTGCGCTCTCTCCACCTGAAAGCAAAACAATTTTATCTGCTTTATCGAATTCATTTCTCTGAAGTGGCTGATATTGATTTTCTAATGGTAGTAAAATTAAATCACCAGTTGGAGTAATCGAAAAAATATAATAAAGAATAATGCCAATAATTAATAATATTCTCCCGATTTTTCTTTTCTTTGGCTTTAACGAAAGAATCAATCCTATTAGAATTAAAATCGAGATAATAGTACTTGGCAGTAAAAAAAATTGGAAAATCTTAAATAATAACATCATTGCCTAAACCTAGTATGACAACTTTGATTTTTTATTCCAATAATCCTTGAATTCTTAGTAATACTTTGTGTTTTTCTTTTAGAAAAATACCTATCGAAGTTGCTCTACTGGGTAAAAATAATACGAATGGTCTTTAAAATAATTTCTAAATCGAAAAAGAAAGAGCGGTTTTTAATATAGTAAAGGTCGTATTGAAATTTTTCTTTACTTCCCTCAATTGAGAAAGTGGCAGGAAAATTAAGCTGAGCCCAACCGGTGAAACCAGGCCTTATCAAATAGCGCTGAGAATAAAAAGGGATTTCTTTTTCAAAAATTTCTGCCAGCTTAACTCGTTCTGGTCTTGGCCCCACAAAGCTTAAATCTCCTTTTAAAATATTAAAAAATTGAGGAAATTCATCAAGATAAATAGCCCTAAGAATTTTTCCTATTCGGGTAACTCGAGGATCGTCAGGGACAGTCCATTGAGGACCCATTTCTTCTGCATCGGTTTTCATGGTTCGGAGTTTATAAAGCGTGAAAATTTTCTTTTCTCTTCCTACTCTTTTTTGTTTATAAAAAACAGGACCCGGAGAATCAAGTTTTATGGTTAAAGCTATAAAGGGAAACAAAATTATTAGAATTAACGCTCCTAAAAAAGAAAATATTATATCAAAGGCTCTCTTTATTATTTCATTAATTTTTCTCTCCGTCCGAGAAACATTCTCTAAAAACCAAATTTCATTTATAGTTTCAAGGGACACTTTTTTGGTTAAAGATTCATAAAAATTGATAAAGTTAATATAGTTCAATCTAAGAGGTAAATTTGAAAAAATTTGTTGAACTAATTTCTCATTTTTATAAAGATCTAAGGCAAAAATTATTGAATTCACTTTTTCTTTTGCTATAACTTCTTTTAACTTAGGAATATCAGTAATAACCCCATACTTTGCTAAATTAGAAAAGGGACTTAATTGATTTGAAAAAGAAGAATTAGGATCAAAAAATGCTGAAATTTCATAACCTACTTGAGAAAAAGAGTCAGAGAACAGTTCTCTGAATTCTGGCCTGAAGCCAATTATAACTATTTTTTCTTTAAAATTTTGGAGTTTTAAAATACGGCTAAATAAATATCGCCAGCTGCAAAGAAATAGTCCGAATATTAAAATATCTAAAATCAAGATAGTTTTGGGAATAACGGGTGATCGCGGTCTAAGATAAAAATAACTTGTTCCAAAAACTCCGGCTAAAAAAAGAAAAGTTATTAAATTGTAGAAAAAATCAATAGCTTTCTTAAAAGGAGGGATTTCATAAAAATCAAGAGTAAAAAGAAATAGAAGCCATAATAAATGTAAGAGAGTAAAATTAATTACAAAAGGCTTAAAAAAGGCCGGGGGACTGGGTGGAAAAGAAAAATCTCCGTACCTCACAGCCAAAGCCAAAAGCAAAGCCCCATACATTAAAATAATATCTCCAATTACTAAAATGAATTTTAAAGAGATATTTTCACTTCGCATAAAGTTCAGGATGGTTTTTTAGAACCAATAATTTTTTCCTTTCTAAATAAATTAGACAATAATTTTAATATAAAAATAAACCAAACACCACTATAATATAAAAAATTGGTTAAGAAAAGATATGATGGAGCTAAATAACGTTTGTAGAATAAATAGGCTCCTCTATGAAAATACCAAAGGTTTTTAAAAGCATGTAATTGGACTCCACCAGCACCTCCGTAATGGATAATTTTAGCTAAAGGAACGTAATAGATTTTCCAGCCTGCTTTTTTAATCCTAAAACACCAATCAGTATCATCCCAATACATAATATAATCTTCGTTCATTAAACCGACTTTTTCCAAAATACTTTTCCTAACTATCATTGCCGCTCCACTTAATTGGTCAACTTCGCATATTTTGTCATCTGGTTTATCTAATAGAAAATATCTGCCGAAATTTTTCCTCCACCATTTACTTCTCGGAAATAATTTCCATAATCCGGAATAATAAGTAAAAGAGTTCCAAAAATTAGGGAAACTTCTTTTACATTGTCTTTGTATGGTACCGTCTGAATTTAAAATTAAAGGTCCACAAGCTCCAGCCTCTGGGTGTTCGTTCATAAATTTCAAAAGTTCTTTGAGTCCCTCATCTAAAATAACAGTATCTGGATTGAGTAATAAAATATATTTACCGACGGCTTTTTTTATAGCTTGATTATTTGCTTTAGCAAAACCAACATTTTCTCTATTGGTAATAATTTTCACTTCTGGAAATTCTTTTTGTACCATATCTAAACTCAAATCCGTTGAAGCATTATCAATAACCAAAACTTCAAGCGGAATATTTTTTATCTTTTTAAAGACTGATTTTAGGCAATTTTTTAAAAGCTCTTGAGTATTGTAATTAACAATAACAATAGATAATTCAATGTTCATAAATGAATCAGTTAAATTAAAATTTACCAAAACTTACCTTCTACTCTCACGCTGAAACATTTTTTCTCCATTATTTCTTCAAGATAAGTATTATCTACTCTTCGAGTTTTTTGAATAACTTTTCTTTTTTCTAATAATCCCTTTAGATTCATTGAAACAGAGAGTTTTGCTTTTAAAAAAACTAATCCCCTTCCTTTGGATAAAAAGAAGAGAAAAGCTCCAATGTTATAAATCAAATGGAAAAAAAAATGCTTTAATATCAAACCGGTGGGCATATTTTTTATATATACGTATTCAACATTTCTTTGACCATAATATACTTGACGATTACTTAATTTACCTATAGTGGCACTTACTCTATGGAATACAATTGCTGTCGGGACATATAGACATTTATATCCTTTCAACTGGGCTCTAAAACTTAAATCACTATCTTCAAAGCCCATAAAAAAATCCTCGTCTAATAAACCAATATCATTGAGCATAGATTTCCGGTAAATAGTGGCAGCAGCGCAAGCTCCAAAAACCTCCTCTTCTTTATTATATTTATCTCTATTCTCAAGATGTCCTCTTTTAAAAGGAGCTCCGCAGAGAGAATATCCATCTCCTGCAGTATCAATGTTTTCTTGGTCAGAACAAAAAATTATCTTTGAGGCACAAAAACCAACCTGAGGATTACCTAATATAGCTCTATATAATTCTTCTAACCAAAAATGGTCTACTTTTGTATCATTATTTAATAGGACTATATACTCGCCTTGAGAAATTTTTATTCCCTCGTTATTTCCTTTGCAAAAACCAACATTTTTCTCCAAAGCTAAAATTTTTACTTCCGGAAAATTATTTTTAACATATTCTATTGAACTATCTGTAGAGCTATTATCAACTAAAATCACCTCAAAATCTTTATAGGTTTGTTCTCTTAAGGAAGTTAAGCACTCTTTGAGAAGGTCTTTTCCATTAAAATTTAAAACTATTACACTGATTTTCTTCATGGGATATTCAATTTATTGGATAAATAAACAAGTTTCAAGTTTTTATACTATTAAATATTGATAAGAATTTTATAAAATATCCTTTTTTGAATGAAATTTATAAAGTTTATATCTAACCTGTCCGGTTGGTAAAGATAAGATAATAAAGACAGTAATAAGTATCATAAAAATAATAAAGAAGGGGAAGAATAATCCTGATATTGCTCCCCCTATGGGTCCCCTATCAACCAAATTAAATAATATAAACTGTGTGAATATCAAACTGGGAAATATAAAAAGGTCTTTTGAATATTTAAGCGTTAAAATATATAATTTTTGAATAAAAACGCCTAATAGAAAACTTAAAATTATTAGTCCAGGGAATCCAAAGTTTATTATAAAATCTCCAAATACAGTGATAGTAAAAGCATAATTTAGTGGATTATAACCACGAGCCCATTCCATTAGGAAAATACCGGTATCGAGATCGGTTACCTTTATCCCTTCTCTCGGAACCAATCTTAATGTAGCTAAAATGCTTTTAAATGCATTTATAATAGTTTTACCGTATTGTAAACCTTCTTTTTGCAAAAATTTATTTACAATGGTAAAAAATCCCTCCGCCGCTTCGCTTGTCATTCTCGAAAAAACATATTGAATAGCTGAAGTAAAAGGAGAATTACCCCCCCACTTGGTAACATATATTTGTGAAACGTATATAATTGAGACTAATCCAAAAATAAGAATTAAAGTGAGAGTTGCTGTATTTTTAAAAGATTTTCTTAATTTTATGCTCAGAAACATCAAAATTAGTATTATAAATCCAAAAGTCGAACCTTTATGTCCCCAGAAAAGAAGAAAAATCGCTGAAATCAAGACTACAAAAATCGTGGCTATTTTAATTAATTTTTCTTGAGTAGAGAAAGCACAACTCATCCACAGCACCGATAAAAAAGGTAAAAAATGCATAGAAGCCATAAAATAAATCTCAGCATCTCTAGGAAGAAGCTGTTTAGCTTCGACAATATTCTTACTTAGTAAGGGGATACCTTTTTTAATAAAAAGCAAAGTGGCTAAAATTAGAGTGATAAAAGTAATGATTGATAAGGTATAGAGGAAAATCTTTAATTGGTTATTAGAACATTTTACTTTTATTTTATTTAATTTCGTTAAGGTTTTAATACTTGGTTTAGTTAATTTACTAGCTATAACCCCCCCAAAAACCAATAAAAAAGTCCCTAAAGAAATATAAAAAGAGGCAAGGCAGCCCTCGGCGCAAAAGTCTGATAAAATTAGAGTACCTATAAAATTAAACGACAAAACCAGTGTTGAGAGAAATAATAAAGAAAATATATTCCTACTAATTCGATAACTAAGTATTAAAGAAACTAATTGCAAAATGGAAAAAAATAAAAATATCATACAATTTTAATTTTATTTTCTTTCTCTATTCCATAATTTTCTTATTAGAAATTTTCTCCCCGCCCGGGCTAAATGTAAAATTCTTTGTAAAATCACGGGGTGAAAAGTATTCCAATCTCCACAGGTTGTATATATTTGCTTATAAGAGTTTTTATATTTGCTTAAAAGTTTCTTTAGAGTTTGGTAATATTCTTTCGGAAACCATCCCAAAGATAAGATGATTCGTAAATAATTTTCGTCTGAAATACCGGTTGATACATGGTAAACAAACATAGGAAGTACATAAACATCGAAACCTAATTTTTGGACGCTTAAACAATAATCCACTCCATATAAGTGCCAATTATCGCATACCCCTTCATTAAATTGAAGTTTATTAAATATCAGTCTGGGAATTATTATTAAACATTCATCTATTGTTTGTACTTTTTCGGGCTTTTTAATTTGAATTTTTCCTGCTAATTTAGGCGGAACACCATGTTTAATATTTGTTATAATTTCTTTTTTATTTCCAGACTTTCCAGCAATTCCGGCGATTCCTAAATTTGGTAGAGAATCTAAAATCTCTTCTGCATCGTTTAACCAAGTATCAAAGCATAAATCAATATCTTGATGAACAAACATTATATATTTACTATTAGATTTTATCTGTTTTGCTCCCCAATTTAAAGCTTTTGTTGCCGACTTAAATCGTCCCTTAATATTATTCACTAAAATTAATTCGTAATCGACGGTTTGATTTTTCAGACTCTTTAATAAATTCTTCTCTAAAATCTCTTTGTTATGGTATACCGAAATTATTGAAAACATTTTTATTTAAAACAAATACTCCAATTTAAAATTATTATTGAAACTCTCGGGTAAGCCATCTTTTAATATTTCATTAAAACTTGCCTAGTATTAAAAAACAGTAGTAAAAATCCTAAAAATTCGGTTGCTACAGTTGTTATGCTTAATCCTATATGAGAATATCTGGGAATAAGGATAAAGCACAGGATAATATTGGCTGATAAACTAATTCCCGTTACTTTAGTATAAATTATTTGTTTGTCCATAGCGTTTAGTGTATACATAAAAACACAACTCATAAAGGCAAAAAATTCTGCCAAAAGTAATATTCTAAATACCGAAATGGTTTCCTGATAAGCTGGGCTGTAGAAAAGTAGAACAATTTGTTTTGAAAAGAAAAATAGAACAGGAAATAATATAATGCTAATTAAAAATATAAACTTTAAACTTCTCTCATAAATTTCTTTCATACTTATAATAGATTCCTTAAAAGATTTAGAAAGAACAGGATATACGGAAATCATAAATAAATTCGGTATAAGGGCGAAAGCGTAAACTAATTTATAACCTGCATTATACCAACCCACTGCTTGGTCAGTTTTTATTAAAGAGAGTATAACAATACCGATGTGAAGATATATGGTTACAATTAATATACTCAAAGTAAGGGGCCAAACTTCTTTTAGAATTTCTTTACATATTTTAAAATCAATTTTTAAAAAGAAGCTTGAAAAAAAACGCCAGATAACTCCTAAGGAAATGAGGGTTCCAATTAAAACTGCTCCAAGATAGGCATAACTTATGGTTAAAATTGAACTTTTGTTTAATATAAAAAAGGCTACTAACCCTAACAAAAAAAGTTCTTGTAAAACTCGACAAAGGGTTTCATATTGCATTTTCTCATTGGCCCTGAAAATTGAGTGAAAAAAAGTAGTAAAAGTATTAATAACAACATAGATTCCTAAAAAATAAACCAATTTTATCACTTCTAGCTCTTTTCCTAGAAACTGAATAATTAAAGCAATTAAACCTATAGTAATCAGACCTAAAATTAGTTTCATTGCTATTATATTGTCAATGTACTTTGCGGTTTTTGATTTATCTCGAGCTATTTCGCGGACAGTTAAACTGTCAAATCCAAAATCAGCGAAAACAGAAAAAAGAGCAACAAAACTTAAGGCAAAAGCAAATTTTCCATAAATTTCTGGGCCAAAGTGACGAGCCAACCAAATTATTATTAGAAAATTAACTCCTCTAGTAAATATCTCAGCTATTCCTAACCAAAAAGTGTTTTTAAAGATGGTTTGGGAAATGGTTTTATTATCAAACAGTAATGATTTAACATCAATGAAATTTCTAATATCCATATCTTAAAGTAAATTTTACCTTCCTTTTATCGTCCAAACATCGCCAAATGAATCGGGGGGAATTCGGACTTCATCGGGTTTTTCACGATTGTAAACCTCACTAGCAATAGAAATCATTAAGGTATTATCTTCTAAAGACATCCAGCCATGATAAACACCCGGAGGTATAATAACCATTTTTGGCGATTTTTCAGATAGAATTACTATTTCTTGCTGTTTATAAGTTTTGCTTTCCTTTCTATCATCAACAAAAATGAATTTTGCCGAGCCCCTTACAATACAGAAATAATCCCACAAAACTTCATGTTTGTGAAAAGCTCGAATTATTCCTCTCACCAGATCTCCAACTACATAAACCTGGCCGAATTTTGACATATCATAATTATGAACTATCTCAAAAAGATATCCTCTATCGTCAAAATTAACCTCTAAAGGGACAACTTTTAATCCTTCAATTTTTGCCCTTTGTTTCTTTTGCATGTTTTGAAATTAGAAATTAGTAATTTGAAATTTATCTTATGTGACCTTTTTCTTTTAAATATTTTTTTAATGCATCTTGCCAATTACTCATTTTATCTAGTCCTATTCCTTTTAAGTGTTTATTTTCCAAAACTGAATAGTGAGGCCTCTTTGCAATTGTTGGAAATTTGTCAGAAGAAACTGGGCGGCAATTAACTTTTGTATTAGTTAATTCAAATATTTTTTTAGCAAATTCATACCAAGAACATTCTCCCTGGGAGGTTATATGGTAAATCCCATACTCATTAGTTTTAATTAATTCTGCGATTACTTCTGCTAATTCTTTAGTATAAGTAAGAGTAGTAAAAACATCATTTTTTACTTTAATTTCTCCTTTTTCTTTAGCTAAACGCAACATCATTTCAACAAAGTTTTCCTTTTTCCCTTTTGGACCAGCTATTCCAAAAAAGTTAGCAGGTCTTATAATAAAATATTTTTTAAGAGTATAGAGAATGCAATATTCACCAGCTAATTTAGAAATACCGTAAATATTTACTGGACCTGGTAAATCTTCCTCTATATAAGGAATTCTCCTTTTTTCATCTAAGCCAAAAACAAAATCTGTGCTTATATGAACTAAGGGAATATCTTTTTCTTTACAGATTTCAGCTAAATTTTTAACAGCGATGGTGTTAACTAAAAAACTTTTTTGAGGCTCTTTTTCACATTCATCTACTTGAAGAAAAGCAGCTGTATTAATAATTAAATCAGGGGAATTTCGCCTAACGTATTCTTTTACTTTATCAAAATGAGTAATATCTAATTCATCAATTAAAGGACAAAGTAATTCATAATCATTCAACGCTTTCCTTAAATCCGATCCCAATTGACCATCTGCTCCAATAAGAAGAATTTTTTTAATTTCATTTGTCATTGATTAAAGTAGTCCAGCTTCTAATAATTGAATTTCCCATCTATCATTGTAATAAATAGGGTTTGAAACGTCGCCAGGATTGTTTTCTAAATGATTCCAGATTTCAAAAATAACGTCTTCTAAATTGCGAGAAGGATTGAGTTGAAATATTTTTTTGAAAAGAGAGTTATCTACCTTATAATTTCTGGTAATACCTACTGGTTGAATATTAATCTCAATATCAATACTTTTTTCTTTTTTAAGAATTTTTTGAACTTTTTTTGCTAATTCTAAAATATTCCAATTTTCATTACAGAGATTAAATATTTTACCGCCAATTCTATCTAAAGGCATTTCTATGGCTTTGACATAAGCCCAGACGACATCTCGAATATCAGCCAAGGGTCTCCAGATTTGACCGCCAGCATCGACCATCATTTGACGACGCAGAAAAGCATCTTTGATAAAAGAATTTAAAACCAAATCATATCTCATCCTAGGAGAAAGTCCATAAATAGTTCCTTTTCTGAAGATAATAGGCTTAAATTCCTCATCGGCTAATTCTAATAGGGCTTGCTCAGCTGCCTTTTTGGAAAGAGAATAAGGAGAAATAGGATTAACGTTATCTGTTTCTTTGGAGGGAGTAGGATTAAGCGGAGTATCGTAGGTAAAATATATTGAGCAAGAAGAAGCAAAAATAAATCTTTTTATTCCTCTTTCTTTTGCCATTTTGGCTATTCTCTCGGTGGCGATGTGATTAACTAAATCGGTATATCTCGGATTATATTGAGCGGTAGGTTCAGTAGCAAAAGCCGCCAAATGAATAACCGCCCCGACTCCATCCATAATTTCAGAATCAATGTTCCGAACATCCCTTTTTACCAATTCAATTTTATCTTCGATATCACAAAGAGGAGTTTTAGTAAAAATTAATTTATCCAAAACTCGCACTTTATAGCCTTTACTTAACAAAACACGAACTAATACGCTACCTACATAGCCTGCTCCACCTGTAACTAAAATAGTTTTTCGCATAATTTTTAATTTCTAAAAAATTACCATTTTTCAATAACTGCGGAATATCGTTCCCAAGTGCCACAGTCCATCCATTTATCATTGAATTTAAAACCAGCTAATTTTTTTTCTTTTGCTAACTTTGGGAAAAGGTTTTTTTCAATCATTGAAAATTTGGGACCGGGGTGGTAATTAAAAACTTCAGATGAAAGTAAATAAAGACCAGCATTAATATATTGGGTGGATTTCTTGCCCTTCCAAGTTTTGCTCTGCAAAATTTGGGAGGGTGAAGGTTTCTCTAAAAATTCCTGAACTAATCCTTTTTTACAAATAACCACTCCATAATCTTGAGGGTTGGGAACTTTAACCAGGGCTATTGTTGCTGGAGTTTTAATTTTTTGATGGAAATTTTGCATTTCAAATAAGTTTATCTTCTTTAATTCGTCTCCATTGGTGAGAAAGAAAGGGTTATTGGAAAGCCAATCTCTTAAATACCAAAGACCTCCAAATGTTCCTAAAGGCTTTTTTTCTTCTATTATTTTGAATTTTTCTTTAGGATAATATCTTCTTTTCCACCAAATAAAATCCTCTCGAAAATTTTTATTAATTAAAATGGCAATGTCTTTTATTTTGTAAGAATAAAAAAGCTCAATTAAATGATTTATAATTGGCTTTCTTTTAACTGGTAAAAGGGGCTTTGGCAATTCCTTAGTTATTGGATAAAGCCTGGTTCCAGCTCCTCCTGCTAAAATCACTGCTTTGTAATTGGATAAATTATTTTTTTTCATTTGTCTTTTCTTTTTTATCACAAAATAATATGAAAAGCAAGACCAGGTCGGAGAACTGTTCTCCGTTAAAATCTCCCTCCCTTGGATTTTTTTCTCAATAAAAACAACAGGCCTCGCTCGAGGAAGGTCTGTTGCTCGCTTAGAGTTTAGAGCTGGCTTTCGCTTACACTCACATTAAAATATTAGCAAATTCAAAAACCTTTGTTAAGACCGCTTGGCTTGTAATTAGGAATGAGTTCTTTTAAAATATTTTCAATTTTATCTTTTTCAAGATTATATGCTGCTTGCTTTAATTTTTCTAAAGCCGAATTTAATTTAATTTCATCGACATTGAAAACTTTTGCTATAAAAATTTGTTGATTTTGGGTAGCGACGGTTCCTTCTTCAGCAGTTAAAATTTCCTCGAATAATTTCTCACCCGGTCTTGAACCAGTAAAAACAATGGGAATATCTTTATCTGGCTCAAAACCTGAAAGTCGAATCATCTCTTTTGCCAAATCTAAAATCTTAATTGGCTCTCCCATATTCAAAACAAATACCTCTCCACCTTGACCCATTGCCCCGGCTTGCATAACTAAAAGACAGGCTTCGGAATTAGTCAAAAAATATCTTTTCATTTCCGAATGAGTAATTTCAACTGGTCCTCCCTTTTTTATTTGCTCTCTAAAAATTGGAATAACACTTCCTCGACTATCTAAAACATTGCCAAATCTTACCGAAATAAATTTTGTAGAATTTTTTTTATTTAAAACCTGACAAATCATCTCTCCTGCTCTTTTTGTTGTTCCCATTACTGATGTTGGATTTACTGCCTTGTCAGTTGACACAAAGATAAGTTTTTCTACTCCATATTTTAAGGCCTTCTCAGCAACTCTTTTTGTCCCAAAAATATTATTTTTTACTGCTTCATCAGGATGAATTTCCATTAAAGGAACGTGTTTGTAAGCTGCGGCATGGAAAATTACATTAGGACGAAATTGATTAAAAATCTGATTAATTTTTTCTTCATCTTGAATATCAGCAATGATTGAGAAAATTTTTAATCTTGGAAATCTATCTTCTAATTCTTCTGAAATATTAAAAATCCCAGTTTCGTCCTGATCTAAGAGCAAAAGTAAAGATGGTCTAAATTTGGCAATTTGTCTCGAAAGCTCCGAACCAATCGAACCGGCCGCACCAGTAATTAGAATTGTTTTATTTTTAATAAAATTTTCAATTGATTTTGGGTCTAAAGAAATGGGTTCTCTTCTTAATAAATCTTCGATTTCAACTTCCTTAATTGTCCCAATTGAAACTTCACCATTTATTAATTCGGTTACTGGAGGAACAATTCGAATTTTCTTTAGTCCTGCTCTCCTTCCTAACTCTACCGCCTTTTTAATTATTTTAGAACCAGCTGAAGGCAAAGCAATAATCATCTCTTCAATTTGGTAAGTTTTTACTAATTCTGGAATATCGTCAATTCCAGCTAAAACTTTAATGCCATGAATTAAACTCCCTTGTTTAAATTTATTATCATCAACAAAGCCAATTGGAAAATAAGGACTTTTGGGAGAACTCTGAATACTTCTTAAGATTTGTTCTCCGGCATCACCTGCTCCAACTATCAAAGTTCTTTCTTTTTCTTCTTTCGGACCTTTTTGAAAAATCTGAAAATAAATTCGTTTGGCAAAGCGAATTGCTCCACAAAATAAAAAGATTAAAAAGTAACTTATAAAAAGAGTGGATCGAGGAAAAACAGAAAACTGAGGAAAATCTCGAAAAATCAAAAAAGTAACGCTTGAAAGTAAAAAAGATAGCAAAGTTCCTTCAAATAGAGAAATCAGTTCCTCGGCACTAACATAAGCCCAAGAAAAAGAATAAAGTTTGAAAAAATAAAAAATCGGTATAGAAAAAATTAAAGCTAAAGCAATTAGTCCCCTCAAATTTAAAATTTGTTCAGATGGTATTTTCCCTTCAAACCTTAAAAGAAAAGCTAACCAAACCGAAAGACTTATCAATAAGACATCGACAATTATAAAAAATATTGTCCGAGTTGTCGCTATTTTTTTAAAAAACAATCTCATTTAAATTTAATAATTATTTCTTTTAAATTTTTTACTACAAAATCTATTTCTTTTTCTTTTAAATTATTATAAAAAGGTAAGGCAATGGTTCTTTGACTAACGCTTTCTGCGATTGGGAAACTACCTAATTTGAAACCGAGCATTTTTCTATAAAATGGCTGGAGATGAATTGATTGAAAATAATTACCACATTGAATTCCCCTTTTTGCCATTTTTTTAATGATTTTATCTCTATCTCTCATTGAATATTTTTTCGCAAGCCTGATTACATAAACAAACCAGCTCATTTTAATATTTGGGGCAGTCCAGGGAATTTCAATTTCAGGAAAATCCTTTAACCTCTCATTATACATTTTAGCAACTTTTTCTCTTTTTTCAAGGATGGTTTTAATTCGTGAAAGTTGAGCAATACCCATCGCTGCGCAAACCTCTGGCATTCGATAATTATAACCAAGCTGAATATGTTCTAGCCATTTTCCGTTTTTCACTCTCCTTCCTTGATTTGCCATACTTTGGCATAAATCAGCGATCTTTTTATTGTTTGTTAAAATCATCCCTCCCTCGCCAGAAGTTGTAATCTGTTTATTTGGATAAAAACTTAAAATTGCTGCATTACCAAACGAACCACATTTTTTTCTTTTAGCTTGTGGTGAACATGTTGAATCATATTCCGAACCCAAGGCCTCGGCTGAATCTTCGATTAAAAAAAGTTTGTATTTTTTTGCAATTTTATTTAAAGTATCCCAATCAGCTGGATAACTAAAAACATCTACTGCTAAAATTGCTTTGGTTTTTTTGGTAATTTTTTCTTCAATTTTTTGAGGATTAATATTTAAAGTTCTTTCATCGATATCTACAAAAACAGGTTTTGCCCTTTCAAACAAAATACAATTTGCAGAAGCAATAAAGGAAAAAGGGGTGGTTATTACTTCATCGCCTTCTTTAATATTTAAAGCCCGAATGATTAAATGCAAAGCACTTGTTCCGCTATTTACTCCTACCGCATATTTTATTCCAATAAAATCGGCAATTTTCTTTTCAAATTCTTTTAACTTTGGCCCTAAAGATAAACAAGGAGTTTTCAGAACCTCCAAAACCACTTTCCTTTCCAAATCGGTAATATCGGGTCGGGCTAAAGGAATTTTCATAAATTAAAAATTAGGAGTCCTATTATTACAAATATAGCTTGAATAAAATAACAAATCAAAATAGTTTTCTTAATTGAAAAACCCCTCTTTAGATGAATTCTATCATAAAAATGTTCTCTATTGCCCAAAAATATTGATTTTTTTCCTAGTAATCTTCTTATGTTTGTAAAGATCCCATCAAAGATTGGTAATCCAATAATAAAAATTGGACCAAAAATACTTGAAAAGTTATAAGGTTTGGAAAAAATCGCAGCCGACACTGCTAAAATAAATCCTAAGAAATAAGCGCCGGAATCGCCCATAAAAATTTTAGCGGGAGGAAAATTGAAAATTAAAAAACCCAAAACAGCCCCAAAAGAAATTAAAGACAAAAGGAAAGAGAAATTATTACCAGAAAGTAAGCTTAAAATGATAAAACCAATTAGAGAAATCGCTACCAAACCACCGGCTAATCCATCCATTCCGTCTTGATAGTTTACAGCGTTAATTAAGGCAAAAATATAAAGAAAAGTTAAAAAGCCAGTAAACCAATAAATTTGAGGAAAAAAATTTATTCTAATACCGGCTAGCCAAAGAAAAATAGTAATAAAAAGTGGAACTATAATTAAAAGTAAAAATTTTTGCAGGGGCTTTATTTGAGAAATATGTTTCCATTTTAAGTCATCCCAAAGGCCAAGAAGAAAAATAAAAAGAGCAGCCAAGACAATAGCGCTAATTTTAAGCCAGAATCCTCTCTCAACAAAGCCAACCCAGAAAAGACCAATTATTATTGCGAGAAGCATTGCCAATCCTCCAAGATAGGAAATAGGCTTCTTATGAATCTTCAAAACATCCCCTCTGGCAATATCAAAGAGGCTGTATTTGTGAGCAACTTTTTCCAAGAGAGGAATCAAAATCAAGGTTATCAAAAAAGAAAGGAAAAAAGTAAAAAGGTAAAACATATTATTTTTATTTTATCTTATAAAGATAAACCAAAGAGGACTCTTGACCATGAATCTTAATCTCTTTAAGAAACTGAAAACCCACTCTTTCGTAAAATTTAATGGCAGGCAAAAGCTCCTTACCGACTACTACTTTAAAAGTATTCACTCCCCTCTCTTTCATTTCCAAAACAAATTTTTCAAACATTTGAGAGGCTGCGCCCTTACCCTGGAATTTTTTCTTAACAGCGATAGTTAAAAGTTCTGCTTTTGGTAATTCTTTTTCTTTTTTAGGATAAAACAAAGTTTCAAAGATTTTTCTTAATGTTCTGAGATTAAAAATATGAGGTAAAAGAGTTAAGGTAGCCTGGAAAAAATATTTTTTTAAAAAGTACTGATAAAATTTGGTAATATTAGTAGCACCGGCAATAAAACCAATAATTAAGGCATCTGATTCAGCTACAATACAAAAACTAAATTCCGATTCAATGATTGCTGAATAGAGTTTTGTTAAAAAAGATTTTTTCAAAGAACGTAAAAATCCCTTTTTTATTTCTTGTCGATGAATCTCGGCAATCTGCCGAGATTCATTTTTCTTAGCTAAACGGATAAGCATAATTTTCCTCGGACGAGTCTTTGATATTCTTTCTTTATTCTATCAAAAACTAATTCTTCATTAAACTCTCTCTTAACCTTTTCTCTTCCAGCCTTGCCCATTTCTTTTGCTTTTTCTGGATTTGAAAGTAAGGAGGTTATTGCTTCGGCTAACTTTTCTGGATTTTTTGGAGGAACTAAAATTCCAGTTTTACCATCCTCGATAGCTTCTCGGCAACCTCGAATATCTGTGGCAACAACCGGTCTTTCCATCGCCGATGCCTCTAATATCACAAGACCCAATCCCTCCCGATGGGAAGGTAATACAAAAACATCCATTAAAGGATAAATTTCATCGACATCAGTTCTTTCTCCTAAAAATATAACATTTTTTTCTATTCCATAATTTTTAACAATACCTAGATTAATTGCATCTTCTTTTTCTGGCTCGGAAGGACTCACTATTAAAAGTAAGGTTTCAGGAAATTTCTCCAAAACTCTTTTAAAGGCTTCGAAAAGTTCTAAATATCCTTTTTCTCTAACCAATCTAGCTACTATTCCAATAATTTTTTTTGAGAGATCAATACCCAATTCCCTCTTTTTATTTTCAATAAATTCTTGAGAAAACCTATCTGGATTAAAACGAGAAAGGTTAATCCCATCACCTAAATATTTAATTAAATCAGAATTACAAATTTTTTCTTTGATTGCTGTCTCAATATCTTCTTTGTTGACTGAGAAAATTAAGTCAGAGAAATTCGCGGTTATTTTTTCAACTAAAGTAAAAAATTTTCTTTTTAACCAATAATCCCCTTTTTGAAAATAAAATCCGTGAATGGTATTGATAATTGTAGGAACACCAACTATCTTAGCGGCTAATTGACCTAACAGACTAGCTTTGGGAGTATGAGTATGAACAATATCAAATTTTTCTTTTTTGAAAAAAGAGATTAATTGAAATAAAGCAATTAAATCAGAAATTGGACTAATTTTTCTTTTCATTTCAATGGTTTTAACTTTGATACCATTTTCCTCAATTTCTTTAATCCATTTTCCTCGAGAACAGACAGCTAATACTTTATAGCCTTCTCTTTGTAGACTCTTTATCTGATTTAAGATAAGAAATCTAATTGAAGAATCTACAGTGGTCACCTGACAAATCTTAATTTTATTATTTTTACTTTCAATTTTTTCTTTAAAGCCAAGAGGAATTAAACACAAAAGAGAAATAAAAGCTGGAATACGAATTCTAGTCACTATGCCAAAATTACTTAGAAAAAGAGTTAATATTAAAAAAACTCCAAAACTAAAAATAACTAAGGGAATGGCAGTTTTATACCTTTTAATAGACAATACTATTCCTTTAATTATGAAAAAAAGTAAAAAATACCAAGGTATGGTTTCAAATAGAGCAAGGAAATGACGGGCATATTTCATCTGCCATGGTAAGGGACCCAATAGAACATAAATAAAAGATTTTAGAGAATTTTTTATAAATTTTAAGGGGTTATCAAACCCTGTCTCTATCACTATTGAAGAACCCATTCCAGGCGGGGGAGGTTGGACTGGGGGAGGTTGGACTGGGGGAACATAGGCTATTTCTCGATAATAAGTAATTTTCTGAGGAGTGAAAAAATTTTTAATAGTATTTATCCCAAAATATCCATGACCTGAGAACTGAGGCGAGAATCCTAAAATCGGAATAATAATTATAGCGTAAATAAATCTTTTTCTTAAATTAAACTTCGAAAGTATTAACCAGCAAAAAATGAAAGTAAAAAGTAAAACATAGCCAATATAAAAACGGAAGTGAATTAAACTAATCAGAATTAAGTAAAAAATTAAAAAATTCCTCCAAGAAAAATTTTTAATTAATTTAAGGGTTAATAATAATCCGGATAAGGCTAAGGGAATAATTAGAGTATCTTTTAAGAGTAAGCTTCCAAAAAAAAGATAACTTGGATAAATACTAACTATTAAGCCAATTAAAAAAGCCCAATTTTTTGAGCCAGAAATTTCAAGAACTATTAAATAAGTTAAAAGAACAGAAAGAGCCACTAGCCAAACACCAAACAATTGACCAATAATCATTTCTGGTAATGTAAAAGCATAAAGATACCCAATAATCACTGGATAATAAAGAGATGTGCCTAGGCTTTGTAAAGAAAAGTTTCCTTGACGAACTCTTTTTGCTATTTCTTTGGCCTGTTGCTGATAAACTATATAATCCCCCCATCCACCACTAAATGGCTGAAAATGAGTATAGTGAATGAATAATACTGCTCCAAAATGAATTAAAAGAGCAATTAAAAAAAGAAAAAGTAATGTTCTGCCTTTTAATCCGATTTTAGAAAGTACCAAAAAAGTAATGAAAGAAAAAAATGCAATAAGAAAAATTCCAATTGCCAAGGTTTTATCTAAATAGAATAAAAATCCCAATAATAAAATTGCTATAATTCCGAGTATTAATTTTCTTTTAAAGTCTAAACTCATATCTATTAAATTATCTTATGAATTAACTCCAACCACTCTTTTTTAAATCTTTCTAAGGTAAAATCTTTAGCAAAATCATAACCTACTTCTCCTATTTTTTTTCTTATTTCTTGATGATTTAATAAATATTTAGTCTTTTCTTTTAGAGAACCGAAGTCTTCACAAATTATTTGCTTTCCACCTTCTAACAACTCTCTCATTCCTCCTAAACCAGAACCGATTACCGGAGTTTTCAATAACATTGCCTCATGGACTGTTCGACACCATCCTTCTTTAAATTTTGACATTGCCAATATTACTGAAGATGCTTTTAATAAACATAAATAATCTCGGTATTCTATATTAAAATTTCTTGCCGGGACTTTTACTTGGGGTTCTCCCGAAGTCACTAAATAGGCATCTAAATCTTTTAGAGCATAATAACTCTCCATCACTCCTTTTGCTCTTTGACAATTACCTAAATAAATAATTGGTTTTCCTAAAAGATTATATTTTTCTTTAAATTCTAAAACTTCTTCGTCTGAAATATTAAAATCAGCTAAATTAAACCTATTATATATTTTATAAACATTTTTAAAACCTTTTTCTAAAAAATGGTTCTGCCAATAATCAGAAACGGTTACAATTCCATCCACTTTTTTTAAGTTCCGATAAAAAATTTTTTTAAGGAAAGCAAAAATAGGTCTAGAAATTAGAGGGAAGGTAGAAAAATCAACCTGGTGGACTACAATTAAATTTTTACCTTTGGTTTTATCTATTGGCAAAGTAATTGTTGAATAAAAATCCCTTATCCACAAATCTTTTTTTCCTTTTAATTTCATTAAATAAAAGAGTGATTCAGGAATTTTTAGATATCTTATATTTTTAAAGATTTTTGCCTCGCAAACCATTAACTCTAAATCAAAATTCTTTGATAAAACTTTCCTCGCTTCTTCATTATAAATGATGCCTCCGTATCTCTTTTTACTAATTTCAATCCAGCCAATATTTACCCTATTAGAAATTTGAGAGACCATAATTAACTCATAAAAGTTTAATATAATTTCAAATAACCATTAAATTTTTAAAAAACCTTTTGCAATCAAAGTTTTCCTAGAAAAATTTTTTGTTTCCAAATCCGGAGGCGAACACTCCGAAATAAATTAGGAAAAAATAAATCTAATAAACTTAAAAAATAGTAGAATAAATGTACTGGATGGGGATAGGTTAAAAATGCTTTCAAAAGGGTATTTCTTCCTTTTTTTCTTGCTCCAGCTCTTAGAAATACTTTTCCGATTCTAAAATAAAAATGCCCTAAAGCTCTCTTACCCAACTGGCAAAATATTGGGTAATTTTTTTCATAAAATAACTCTATGGCTTTTACTGGCATATTCGAAGATACAGTGGCTTCATTCAATAAAGGAATGATGTAATATACCCTTAATACTTCAGGGACACATTCCCATTTATGATTTCTTAAAACTCTAACTCCTAAATCAAAATCTTCCATAACTTCTATTTTTTCGTCATACCAAAAATTCTCTTTTGTAAATATTTCTTTTCTAATTACCCAACCTCCGCCTACCGGAACCTCCCAAAAATTAACCTCATATTGGTCATCTCTGACTCTTTTCCCATCCCGACTTCTTAACTCCCAATTGGAAGTAGCCATTACTATATCTTTCTTTTCTTCAAGAACCTTTACGGTCTTCTCTAAAAATTGAGGTAACCATTCGTCATCATCATCTAAAAAGGCAATGTATCTTGAGTTCTGGCTAGATTCTCTTACTCCTTGGTTTCTGGCAGTTGCTGTATTGGTTTTTACTTTATTATGGATATATTTTATTCTTTTCTCATTAAAACTATCTACTACTTTTTCTGTCTCATTGTTTTGACTACTATCAACAATCACAATCTCAAAATTCTGATAGGTCTGATTTAAGACGCTTTTTATCGCTCTTCCGATTAGATGAGAACGGCTATAGGTTGGGATTACTATGCTTATTTGAGGATGATTGTTCATAGATAATCAGAGTTTTCCTAGAAAAATTTTTTGTTTCCAAATCCGGAGGCGAATGCTCCGAAATAAATTGGGAAAAAATAAATCTAATAAGCTTAAAAAATAATGTAACAGATATACTGGGCTCAAATAAATTAAAAATGCTTTTAAAATATAATTTCTTCCTTCTTTTCTCGCGCCAGCTCTTATATATGCTTTCCCGACCTTAAAATAAAAAAAACCTAAAGCTCTTTTGCTCAACCGGCGAAATATTGGGTAATTTTTTTCATAAAATAATTTTATGGATTTTACCGGCGGAATCGAACATAGGGTGGTTTCGTTTGACAAAGGATAAACATAATATATCCATAACGCTTCGGGAAGACATTTCCAACTATACTCTTTCAAAACTCTAATTGCTAAATCAGAATCCTCCAGAAATTCTAATCTCTCATCGTACCAAAAATTCTCTTTTGTAAATATTTCTTTTCTGATTACACAACTACAACATATTCCTTGTTCCCAAAAATCAACCGCTCCATGGGATATTCTGATTTTTTTCCCGTCTCGACTCCTTAATTCAAGATCAGAAGTAGCCATCGCTATATCCTTCTTCTCTTCTAAGACTTTTAAGGTTTTTTCTAAAAACTGAGGCAAGAATTCGTCGTCATCATCTAAAAAGGCAATGTATCTTGAGTTCTGGCTGGACTCTCTTACTCCTTGATTTCTGGCTGCTGAAGTATTGGTTTTTACTTTATTGTGAATATATTTTATTCTTTCGTCATTAAAACTTCTTACCATCCTCTCTGTTTTATCATCTGGGCTACTATCAACAATTACAATTTCAAAATCCTGATAGGTCTGATTTAAGACGCTTTTTATCGCTCTTCCGATTAGATGAGAACGGCTATAGGTTGGGATTACTACGCTTATTTGAGGATGATTGTTCATAGATGTTTAAACGACGGATTAAATATCAGATTATTTCCCCTCTAGAACATAATAAATTTGTGTAATCTCTGTTTTCTAGGGTGTATATTTGCAATAACTCGGCAATACCACAAGTTTCTATTTTTTTTCTTGTTTCATTAAGATTATATATGTGAAAGCCAAAATTTTTAAGTGTTCTGAAATATTCCTCTATTCTGATTCCCGATTCTTCAAGGCAACAAGGAGCGAATTCTGTAACAATTTTAACATTTTCATTTTTCTCTAAAAGCAGAGGCATTCCTTGAAGCGCTGATAATTCTGCTCCTTCAATATCAATTTTTATCCAATCAATCCTTCCATTGTAGTTTTTAAAATAATCATCCAATTTTATAGATTCAATTTCAATAGATTTGTCGCTGTTATGTATATTAAATATACTATGGACGCTCGAACCTTTTTTTGAAATAAACAATCTATTTTTTCCACTTTTATCTGAAACCGCCTTACTTTCTAAAACCACATTTTGGTAACCATTTATTTCCACATTCTTCTTGAGTAAAGCAAAGTTGCCTGGGTGTGGTTCGAAGGCATAAACCTTCCCTTTTTCTCCTGCGAGTTTCGCGAAAAGCAATGTGTAATATCCAATATGGGCGCCAATATCCAAAATAACATCGCCATTTTTTATTTGTTTTTTAAAAAACTCTGTTGTGAATGGCTCATGTATTCCTTTCGTGAATACCCCCAAACTGTCTATTGAATCTAAAAACATTTTACTCTCCTGAACCTCAAAAATATCATTTGAAATTTTAAAAAAAGAAAATAGAAACCGATATAAAAATCCAATTGGATAAAACTTGCCAATTCCCCGTCCGGAAAAGGGTCTTACCGCTTTTCTGAATATTAAGACTATTAACCTACGCAATTTCTCAAACATATTTGTGATAAATTTATGACCAAGAGAAATTAAGAAATTGATTTACTAATTTTTTATATCCCAAAAAGCAAATTAAGTAAATCGCGGTGCCAATTGAGACAGAAAGGAAAACATTAAGTTGATAAATTTGTGGCTGAGATACCACAAAATACATTAGAGTACTAGCCAAACAAGCCCCAATAAGACTTGAAAGAGCTCTCATATTTAATGGCTTAATTGAAGTAAGTCTAATAGTGAATTTAAAAAGCAAAAAGAAAATTAAAAGAAATGTGATAACAGTGGTTATAGCCGCACCGTATAAACTATATTTAGGAATTAAAATTAGATTTAAAATTACATTGATTATTGCTCCATAAAGATTTATCTGAAAAATTCTTTTTTGTTGATTTGAAATAATTAAAACTTGGTGAAAAGGATTGCAAAGGAAAGCAATTCCTGTCATTACAATCAAAATTTGAAAAGCAAAAATTGAAGGACTAAAACCAGGGTAAACAAAATCAATGATTCTCGGAGCAAGAGTCATTCCTCCGACTACCAAAGGAACAGAAAGAAAAATCATTATCTCCATCTGATAATTCCAGATTTTTTGAAGTTTCTCTTTTGATTCTTTAAAAGCCGAACTTAAAGCAGGAAAAAAACTTGCGGCAATAAGGCCTGCTGGGATTAAGGTTATTCCAATGATTTTATGAGCTGCGTTATACCAGCCGGTCTGGGTAATTTGGCCCCAGTGTCCCATCATTACTGAATCGATTTGAGCGTAAATTGCTCCAAAAACGCCAGCTAAGGCCAAGGGCCAGGACATTGCTAAAAAATTCCGCCAGATTGATTTATTCCAGCTAAGACGCAATTGATAAAACTTAAAATGAAAAAAAATCAAAATAAAAATTAGAGCAACGAAACTGGCAAATAAATAACTATAACTCAAATTTTTAGCTGAAGGGAAATTCAAAATAACAAAAAATCCAACCCCAACTATCATCAGAGCCTCAAAAATCTTTGTCCAAGCCTCGTATTCCATTCGTTGACGCGCCTCAAAAAAAGCAAAAATAATTCCCGAAAAACTACTTAAGATAATATAAACTCCTAAAATCCAGATTATTCTCCGTATTAGCGGATCGGGAGTAATAAAAAAAGAGCCCATCGATATTAAAGATAACATTCCTAAACTAAGTAAAATTTTTAAAGAAAGAACGGAGGAAAACTCCTTTTCTTTTTCTTTATCCCGAGAAAACTCACGGATAATAATCGAAAAAATACCTAAATCAGAAAAAACAGCAAATAAAGTAACGAAAGCTAGGGCAAAAGTAAATTTTCCATATTCAGTAGCTCCTAAAATTCGAGCAACGTAAATTATCAGAGTTAGTTTTAATAATTGGGAAATTCCTTCTGAGATCACCAACCAAAAAATATTCTTAAAGATCGTTTGTTTAATTCCTATATTTTCAAAAAGCAAGCTTTTAAGATTTTTAATATTCATATCATTCGCCATTGAATTTGAAGCCGGCTATTTTTTCTCTTTGGCTAACAGCCAGTTCCCTCCAGTCAAAATCACTGCTTTGTAATTTTTTAATTTATTTTTCATTTGTTTTTTCTATTTTTTATTTGTATCATAAATTAATGTGAAAAACAAGGAGGGAATTTCATTTAAGAATAAATTTTATTGGCTTTTTTTAATTGGCTTCTTTTTGATTTTGGCTTTGCCGCTTTTGAATTTGCCGCCTTGGTTTTCACCTCCCGATTGGGGAAAAACCATTGTCTTTAGAATTGTTTTATCTATTCTCATTTTTATTTTTTTGTGGCAAATTTTAAATAGCGGAGAACCGTTCTCCATTAAATTCGCTGGGAAAGTTAAAATTGGGCTTTATTTACTTTTGGCTCTTTTGGGAATTTTCTTTTTGGCAACAATTTTTTCTTTGGATAAAAATTTTAGTCTCTGGGGCTCACCTTATCGCTCGGGTGGTTTTGTCAATTTTGCTTTTTACATTTTTTTTGCTATTTTGGCTTTATTGATTTTGGAAGAATCTGATTGGCAGAAAATCTGGGATTTTTCAATTTTTATCGGAATTTTTGTTTCAATTATCGCCATTCTGCAACAATTTGGCATTTTGAAAAAAATTTTCATTCCCTACGAAGCCAGGCCTCCTTCAACTATCAGCAATCCCATATTTTTGGCAATTTATCTTTTACTTTTAAGTTTTTTAACTTTGTCATTCGCTCTGAAAGAAAAGAAAATTCTCAAAAAATCCTTTTATTTTTTCACTCTATTTTTGTTTCTTTTTGTCATTTTACTTACCGGCAGCCGAGCAGCTTATCTGGGATTTGTAGTCGGATTTTTATTTTTTCTTTTCTTCTACCCGAAAAAAATGTTTTTGTTAAAAGCTGGAGCAGCTTTTTTATTACTGCTTATTGTTGGCGCAATCTTTTTTGTAAACATTTACTCTCCTCTTCCAAATTTTATTCAAGAAAATAAAACTTTATCAAATATTGCCTCTCGTTTTTTTCTTAAAGGAGTGGTAGAGCAAGAACGTTATTCCTCTTGGAAAATTTCTCTCCAAGCACTAAAATCAAGACCACTTTTTGGCTATGGTCCGGAAAATTTTGGTATCGGCTTTGAAGAACATTTCGATCCTACCTTACCCTATCTTTACAAAGCGGCTAGCTGGTGGGACCGGGCTCACAATTTCATTTTTGATATCTCAATTTCAGCTGGAATTTTTGCTTTAATAATTTATTTAGCTCTTCTTGGAGTCTTGTTTTGGCAACTCCAGAAACTTAAAAATCAGCATAAATCAGCTGAAATCAGCGCAGATCAGCGTTTTATAATTTATCATGGAATTCAGGCGACTTTTTTGGCTTATTTAATAGCTAATTTTTTTAGTTTCGACTCTTTCTCGAGTTATTTGATTTCTTTCTTGCTAATTAGTTATTCCTTTTATTTGATATCAAAAATTCAACAAAAACCAGAAAATAAAAAATTCCAAGGGTCGGGTCTCTGGAAATTAAGGAAATATAAAGGACCGATATTATTTTTGCTTTTTATTTTGTTGGTTTGGTTTATCTGGAATTTTAATATTAAGTCCCTTAAAATTAATGCTCAAATTAATCGTGCCAGCAGTTTGGTAAAAAATGAAAGGTGCGATTTGGCTTTGGAAAAAATGGAAGAGATATTGCCTCAAAGAAGTTTTTTGGATTCTTTTTTAAGATTAAGATATATTGAATCTTTAGAAAGATGCGAAAGTAAAATATCGAGGGAAACTTTAGAATTCACCAAAAAGAAAATATCGCTTTTAAAAGAACAGGTTGAAATTCAACCTTATTACACTCGAAGTTGGATTTCTCTGGGAAGTTTCACCAATGTCTTAATTGAATCGGAGGAAAACCCTGAAAATATTGAAAAATTAAAAAAAGAGGCAAATTATTATTTTGGAAAGGCAAATCAATTAAGTCCAAAAAGGCAAGAAGTTTTTATTGAATGGATAATAACTGATTTATTAACTGGCGAATATCAAAAGGCAAAAGAAAAAGCAAAAAAATGTATTGATGTAAATGAAAAATTAGGAGATTGCTGGTGGCAAATGGCATTGAGTAATATTTATTTGAGGGAATATGAAAAAGCAAAAGAAAATATAAAAATTGCTGAGGAAAAGGGTTATCCAATTAATTCTGAAATTTCTTTATTGGAATTGATTAGGGCTTACAAAGAAGTTGGAAATTTTGAAGAAGCAAAAAAAGAAGCCCTAAAAATCTTAGAGCTTTGGCCAGAATATGAAGAGAGTGTTAAATCCTTTTTAAAAGAATTACCTTAAAATTTGATTAATTTTTTCTCTTGTTTTGGGACCAACAAAACCTGTTCCCTTTTCTAATCCTAGAGGAACTAAAATTTCTAAGGCATATTTTTCTTGGAAATGGATGACAGCTGATTTCGTTAAATCCAAGAAATTGCCGGTAACCAAGCCCTCTGGATAAATTTCCAGTCCTTGGGCTTTTAAAAATTCCTGAAGGCAACGAACCTCAAAATCATTCGTCATCCCAAAGTAAAGGTCTCTCTCAAATTTTTCACAACTAATTTTTTGACCACGACTCGCTAAGGCAGCATCAATTTTTGCCTGAACTTCGGCAATTTGTTTTTTCAATTGCTCAATTTGAGCTAAAAGTTCTTGAATTAACTCAGCTTCTTTTTCCTCCTCGGTTTTTTCACTAATAGAAGCTCTCCAAAAGAAAATATAACTTCTCTCAAAACCATCGAATCCTAAAAATTTACTTTGAATTGAAGGAATGATAGTTAAGGAATGATATTTTGTGTTAAATTCAGGAAGAGTTAATTTACCTTTTTGCTCTTTATCTAATTTTAAAAATTCGAGATTACATTTTTCTTGGTAATCACAAACTAAATAAGGAACTTTGAAGAACACTTCATCTGAACCATCAAACTCTAAAGTTAAGATTCCTTTTCCCCCAACGATTTTGTGCCAATTTCCTGTCCACTCTCTGGTCACAAAATTTATTGACAACTCGCTTTCTCCAACCAAGGGCAAAAAGTTAAGTAAGGGATTCACTCGAAGATTTTTTAAATTAGGATTTTTATAGCAATATTTTTCTCCCACTGAACAATCATTGACTAAAAGGGTAATTGTCCAGTTAGTGAAAATTTGAGGAAAATCTTCTTTAAAACCGTTTTTTGTTAAAGCATCATTGATTGAGAGAATTCCTACTTTTGAAGATTGTAAAGAATCAACTAAAATTTTTACTCCATAATGATCAACTAAATATTGAATAAAAAGATTTACTGTTCCATAATCATATTTTTCATTTCGCCATTCAGTTAGAGAATCATTCGGTTTTTCTAAAAAATTTTTTACTCTTCTTTGAAGATTTGAGCCTTCATAAATTTCATCGTAGCCGAGTAAAGTTGGTGAATATTCGGCTCTGGTTTCATTTAACCAGGTTTCTTCAGAAACATTTCGAATTTTATCCTTTTGATTCAAAGTAATAAGATGCGTAAATTCATGGGCTAAAAAACTTTTTGCCTGCTCTTTTTCAATATGCTGGCTGTTTAAATAAATCAGTTCTCTTTCATTTGATTTTGGATTTTGCAATTTTGGATAACCATCCCCGGAATTAAAATAACCGCCGGCTTCTTCAGTCATTGGGTGAATTAAAATTGTAATTCTTTCATCTTTATCAATTCCAGGTTTTGCCTCAAAGCCAAAAGTTGAAGTTAAAGTTGGATAGATTTTAGAATTAAATTCCGTAGATAAAGAATCCAGAGAAGAAAGAATTTTGCTTTTTTGGTCATAATTTAAAGAGTCCCACCATTTTTCATCTAAATAAAAATAGGCTCTTGAAGAAACTTTTTGTAAAATGGCCGGGGTTTGCTCTCTTTTTTCTAAATCATAAGTAGGGTCAATAAAAAAATTAACCCTTTGACCTAAATAATCAGCCCGTGCTATCAAAGGCAGGAAAAAGAACGAGAATACAATTAGAATTATTTTTGTTTTCGAAAATTTCAACATTAAAAATCGGAAATTAGAGATTATTTAAGTTGACTAATTTGCTGTTGCAAAAGTTGAATCAACTGAGTCAAAAGCTGGATTATTTGTTGTTGAATTTCAGCAATTTTAGCTTTTAGTTCTTCGGCGGTCATTTGGGAAATCGGTTTTTCAGTCGGCGGTTTTTCGGTTTCCAGTTCTTTAACTATTACTTTTATTCCTGAGCCAGGAGTTTCTATGTTTCCCATCCGATCAGTAGCTCTCGTTATTAAGTGGTAATCCCCTACTGCAGGTTTTGACCAAATGAATTGCCAAGTGAACCCATTATTTTTATTTCCTTCTATTGCTTCGGTTTTCAACCAATTCTTGCCTTCGTCAAAACTTATTTCCACTTGTTTAACCGATGAACCACCGGTATCCGAAGAATCTCCTTTTATAATATAATCTTTATTTGCCAAAATTGTTGCACCGTCTTTAGGATCGGTAATTAAAGAAGTTGGCGCAATTTTATCAATCTGGACTGCCATTGCCGGTACAAAACAGGAAACAATATTGGAGACATCGGAATAATTATTACTGGCATCAATTGCCTTCATAGCAAAAAACCAAGTTTTGTTTTCAGTTAAGCTGATAACTAATCCTTGCTGAGCTGTGCCTGACCAGTTCTGGGAAAATTGCCCAGCAACGTTGTAGTGTATCGCATCTATAGAGCCGGGAGAGTATCTAACATCGTAACTGACAGCTCCAGCTGGCGCTGTCCAGGTCAACCAAACAGCACCCGGCATTTGGGAAAAAAAGCATTGCAAGTCAGAAATTGCAGCTGGTTGGGCATTAACAACTTCGGTTGGGAAATAAAGTAGAAATAAAGTAGAGATAAATAGAAATAAGATAGAAATAAGATTGTTTTTCATATTAGTTTAATTTTTAATGTATAAATTTCTAAGAACGGATATTAAAAATTATTTCTTAGAATTACCTCATTATACCAAACAAAAAAGGCAAACAAAAGACCCCGGATTTTAACCCGGGGCCCTTTGTCGCCACAAGGAAAGCGAGAAATTGATTTCAACTAATCATTAAGGTATAACTACAAGATTAGCAAGAGCAGGAATTGAGTAAATAGTTCCACCAAAACCAGCATAACCACCGGTGACACTAATATCACCTACAGCATAAATCATCCATTGCATATTGATGTTTGTTCCGGCCCAAATAGTAGGGCTGATAGTAGTAATCTGCAGGACCAATTCCTCTGGTTGACCTGCGTAAACAGTCAGACCAACGCTAGAGAAGGCAACAGTTCCACTAGCTGTAGTTAAGGTAACACCAGCATCATCAGTTGGACCACCAGCTAAGAGATTCCCGTTTCCATCATAGAGGGCAAAAAGAGTATCATCGTTGGTATCATTCAAACCGCTTGGCAAACCAGTCTTTGAGGTAAATGTAACATCAGTGATAACTGCATTACCAGCATCGCTGCTCACATTATTAACATCAAAGATAGCGTAGGTAACTAGAGTACCACGAGAAACACTACCTGATGGAGATGTGGCAGCTTTCTTAATTTCAACCAGGGTCTTGTCAAACGTGAATTCACCTCCAGCATAAGGAGCACTGATCTTCAAAGCGAGATTGCCTGATTGATCATCGCTGAAGTTATAGGCTGCACCACTGTCTACACCCTCGGTCTTGAACTGGTTGGCAGCATCTGCGATGTAAGCACTAACGCTACCAGCCCCATCAGCAGTTGAACTGAGATTAGCCTTTACTAATATTGTCCTGTATTGACCATTAGTAAAGATTATCGGGTTCAAGAAATCAGTAGTGTCGAAAACAAAGGTATCAGTATAGGCATCACCAGCTCCGGCAGAGTAGGGTTCTGGATTAGATAACTGAGTAGTGGCATCAGAATCGTAAAGTGTGACACTGGAAATGGCTGACTCATCATTGTAATTACTATTACCCGTGACAGTAACAACCAAGTCAGTTAACTTCTGGTTTTCTCTCTGAGCATAAACCTTAATTGCACCGATAATCACGCCGTTTACTGGAGACAAAACACCCTGACTATATGGGGTCTTGGTAGTGTCAGCTGAAACAGTAACCTTTCCTGATGGGTAGACGGTGACTGCAGTTGCTGGTACATCAGTGCCACTGGTTATTGTTTCACCAGAACTAAGACCAACGGCTGAGTAATAAGACCAAGTCGGTGTTACTGCACAAGAAGTAGTAAAGCTCATAGAACTGGTTCGCCCCATGATTACTACGTCTTTTGTGGTATCAGCTGGAAGAGTCCAGTTAACCGAGAATACTTCAGAATCGGCCACCTCAGAGTCTACTGTTATTTGATCAGAAATTAAACCGCCGTCAACATAGAGACCAACATTAGTAATATCATTAGTAGTACTAATGTTGTCAGCAGTGCCATCAAAGTTGACTTTAATGGTACTAAATGTAACACTTTCTCCTATTGCCTTTACAGAAAAGACACCCAGAGTCTTAAGATTGGTTGTCTGAATTATCAAGGCACTAGCTCCTTGCGGATGAGCAGTAGACATTGAAACACTGATTGTACCAACATAAATAGTAACAGTGTTGGCAGTAGTAGTTCCAGTGCTTGTCATATTGACCCCGGAAAGCTTCCCCTGACCAACAACGGCTCCGGTATCAAGGTATAAGAGTACTGTTCTCTGGGTTGATGCAGTTGCTCCACTGACAATATCAGCTATTACCTCAAAATTCTTAGACGTTCCTTTTGTCATTGAGTAAGGAGTGGCTAAGTTAAGAGTAACTTTTTTAGCTGATAAATTGCCAGGACCAGCAATGACTGCTCCGCCCACTTCTCTTACTCTAATATTTGTGATATCAGAATCAGAAATAGTGGCAGTAGCATCATTCTTGATGGTAAACTGGTTAAGAGCGACATCTTCGTTTGAACCAGCTGAAACAGTGAATTTCTCCAGAACAATGTCCTTTTGGCCAACTCTGACAGTTGTTAGCGGCAAAGAACCAAACTGGGCAACTGTTAAGCTACCGATTGAACCTGCTGGTACAATAGTGAATCCATTACCAACTATTGGGAAGGTTCCGCTAAAGGTAGCACCAGTAATATCAGCAGCTGAAGCAAGACCAAGTTTAATCACTGCCATAACTGTAGAAGAGCCAGAAGCACCGACATTAACAGCGACTGATAAAGTCTTGGTGCCATTTGCAGGAACAGTTACAGCTGGAACAATAACAAAAACAGTCTTGTTACCAGCCATGGTTCTGTCAGTTCCTTGCTGAACACCAAACTCATCAAAGATTTTTATAGCAGAAAGGTCGGTACTTCCCGTTGTCTGAGTAGTACCATAATTGGTAAGAGTCAATCCGGTAATTGTACTTGCAGTGGAACCACCGTAAAAGGTAAGTTTAGTTACCACATTATTAGCAGATCCCTGCCAGACGTTAGCAGCTGCTGGAGTATCAGCTGATATAGCAACTGACATTGCAGCGCCTACTGGTCTTAACACACAAGTGCCGGCTGAACACATATAGCCAGCCGCACAATCAGCGTCAGTTGTACATCCAGTTGGAGGTGTAACTCCTAACAAGGTATTTAACTTGGCTCTGGTCTTTGCACCAACATAACCAGTTCCAGCAGTTAATCCAAGTGGAGTCAAAACATCGGCAGCATATTTTTCCTGAAATTTAACTACCGCTGCTTTGGTTAAAGGACCAAAGTAGGTAGTTTCATTTCCAGGAGAACCAGCTCCTGAATCAGCTACCTTTGTATCAGCAGAAGAGTTCAAGATAATCTGCAGGCATTTGACATCATCACCTGACATTCCCTGGGAAAGGTTACGATCAAAAGAAGTAATGGTGCAACCAGTAACACCGGCACCTTGTAAAGTTGCTAATTGGGCTTGTAAAGCTGCTAATTGAGCTAACAAGGCATTAATTTGAGCCTGAAGCTCTTCAGCAGTTACAGCCAAAGCCGGACCTCCAACTAAACTCAAAACAGAAAAAACAGTGGCAATCGCAACAATCTTTTTCGTTAAACTCATTTTTTAATTATCTTTTATTAATTATTATTTATTTCATCGCGTCGACCTTTTGCCCCCGAACTACAGCAAAGCTGAGTACGGGGCATGGCTCGCGACCTTACGTAATGGTCACGATTTACCCCGTACCAAAACTCTGTTTTTGGTGCGGGGGGGGTCGCGACTCTCAAATTTTTCTATTTTAACATATTGTCAAGATTTAAGGTTGTGGAAAACTCCCCGAAGGAAAGCCTTCGGCTTCCTACGGGGCAGGCAAACATAATATGTTCAGATTCCGTTAATTTATCTTATCTGACCTGCCTCCCAAATTTTTATTAAGGCTGAAGAATAATCTTCGATTTCAAAATCTTTTTTTGCCTCTTCCAAAAGGTTTTGCTGAACTTCAGTAAGGGTGAGGTTTTCCAAATCTTTAATTCGACTTTCAACGAACTGAGCCAGAGCATTATTTAATTCCTCGGCTTCGCCAACCTCAACACCATAAACCTTTAAATTTTCAATATTTTTTTCTAATTTGGCATACTCGGGAACTATTTTCCTAACTTCTTTTGTTTCCTTAATTTGGGCAATTTTTTTAGCCGCCTGGGAGAGACTTGCCTGATATTCTTCAATAGCCGGAGCCAATTTCTTCACTTGATTTTCTTCAGCAATTTTTGTCAATTCTTCTAATCTTCTGTTAGCCAATTCTAACTGCATTTTTGGCTCTTCCTCCTTGGAAACAAAAATTGCCTGACCTCTTTCAGTAATTCTCTTTAAAGAATACAGAAAATCGCCAGGCAAAGATTTTTGGGTGAAAACAAAAGTTGAAATCAAAACGAAAATCAGAATTAGACTAGCAAAGGCCGGTTTGTATTGGAATAATATCCTGGGAAAAATTTCTAAAATATCAGAGAACCGTTCTCTGTAAGATTCTTCCCCTAAAATTTCTTTCTTAGTCAAAACAACCCAGTCTTTTCTGGGTTTAATCTGGCGAAGCTCTTGAATTCTGCCAATGAGTTCTTTTTCGTTCATTCTATTAAAGATGACGAAAAAAACGAGTGTTTATTACAGTAAATTTAATTCATTTTTGAGGGCATTTAAGGCACGGTGGATCGTTACCCTGACCGTTCCTTCTGATTTATCTAAGATTTTGGCAATTTCGGGTACTGATAGTTCATTTAAATAGTGATAAATAATCACATCTTGATAATCGTCTTTTAAATTGGCCAAAGCTGTCCTAACTTGTTCAAGATCCGAGTTTAGAGCAGCTTTTTCTTCGAAATTTATTCTCGGATCAATTATTTTAATACCCTCCGATGAAACTATTTGGGCCTTCCCTTTTTCTCGATAAAAATCAATAATCAAATTCCTAGCAATTTTATATAAAAAAGCAGAAGGATTTTCAACCTTTTGATTTTCTCTAAAACTTCCCCAGCCTCTTAAAAAAGTCTCGGAAGTTAAATCTTCGGCTATTTCCGCCGAATTAACTTTCAAAAAAATAAAACGATAGATTTTATTGATATGTTGATCGTAAATTTTACTAAATTCCTTTCTCAAATTCATCTTTTTATGAAGTGACAGAGAACGGTTCTCTGCCAATTTTCTCTAATATTAGAACAGTTAGGGCATTTGTCCTAATCTGTCCTAACTTAATTGATAAAAAGTGTAATTTTTCTCCCCTACTCTTTCAATCAGGCCTCTTTTTAAAAGAAAGTGAAAATCCCTTCTCAGGGTTCTTTTGCTCACCTGTGGAAAAACTGAAACCAACTCACCAACCTGAATTTTCTCCTTTTCTCTAAGAATTTCCAAAATTTTTTGCTGACGCTCGTTCAAAACGTTATTACTCTTCTCAGCAAATTCGTCATTAACATTTTCTTTGCTTGAAGAAGAAATCTCTGGTTCTTTTTTTACCTTTTCAATTTCTTCTTTTATATTATTATATTCTTTTTGGATTTCAAAGGCATCAGCCAGGCCAACCCAGTTTTGGGTTTTGGCTACTTCAAAAAAACTGTCCAAAATTTCCAAATCCTTTTCTATTTCATTAATTAAATTAACAGATTTGTGAAAATTGCCTTTCAAAATAGAAACTAAATTAGCCAAAATATCATCAGCCACAGCCCGCATTCTGTATCTCAAAGGCTCTTTTTTGGGAAAAAGCAAAGTTAATCGATAAATTTCTTTGGTTAATTGAATAAAATATTCTTTCTCCATTTTTCAACCAATTAAACAAGTATAACAAGGACAAAAAATTAGGTCAATCAGTATAAATGTCCTATCTTATCGTAATTGTTCATATAAATCTATTTTTACTGACCGGGATTTGGTAAATCTAAAATTTGCCAATCTGAAGCCGAATTTGTATCAATTTCTTTTGAAACTCGAGCAATTGATTTACCATCCTCAGTTATTAACAAATTTGCTCCTTCAAAAGCATAATTGTCTGTTCCCCAACTTACAGCATCAACTTCCACTCCCTCTCCTCTCTTCAAGATTATTCTATCTCCACTATTTGCCAAACCATTGCCAACATCTCCATCCAAAATATAAACAATTGTTCCGCTAAAATCTGGGTAGTTCGTAAGAAAACCGGTAGAAGTAGCTGCCACTACCGCAAATCCTTGTGGAGGAATAATTAATTCAGGAATGGTATCTGTTTCGGTATTATCAGTGACAGTCCAGTTTATTAAATTAATGGAGGAATTGTTCGGATTATAAAGTTCGAACCATTCGCAAGCTTTATCAACTCCTGACTGAGGGGGATTATATTGAACTTCGCTGATTATGATAGTTTTGGGAAGAGAAATTTTTGTTGAAGCCAAAGGTTCCGGCAGCCAATTGCTTTCATTACCAGCCACATCTTTGGCTTTTATTTGAAAATAATATGTTTTTTCGTCTTCGCCAGTAAATGTTTTTTCGCCTGCAAATATAAGAGGCGCTCCTTCAATTTTCTGATACATATCTTCCTGCCAATTTTCCCCTTCTTCTTTCCAGCGAAAAGTGAAACCGTCTAAACCAGAGGGGGTAACTGTCTCTACGGCACTATCAGTAATCTCAAAAGAAAGTGAAAAAGAAAGGGTGGTTTGTAAAGGAGAAAGAGAAACAAAGGAAACCGAGGGTGAAATCTCATCTTTTTGCTCTGGTTTTTGACTATTTTCTTTTTTTGGTGTTCCAAAAATTCCGTTTTCTCCATCGCCAAAATAGGTCTGCCAGTTTAAATCTGCTTTTCTTTCCATTGATCTTCTTTCATCTTTGTTGCCAGCTGGCCAATTTGGATCCGTTATTATTTCATCAATTAAATTACAATTTTGATTAAATAACCGGAGAGATTCCTCAGTATCTTTTAGATTACCGGTATAAATTTTATCAGCTTGAATATGGGATATTGTAGTATCGTCTTTCCACTCTAAAAGATAAAAACCGCTTGCTTCAATTAAATCTTGATTTTCAAAAACTATTTTTATATCTTGGTCCTTGTCTAAAAGTTGCCACCCAACTAAAGAGATTGAATTAGTAGAGATGTTTTTTAGTTCAATCCATTCGTTGCGCCAATTCGTTGATGATGTCCCCATCCAAGCGACTTCGTTGATGATAATTGGCTGATGAGTTGGCGAAGATAAATTTTCTTGCGAGCAATAAGTTGGGGTCGAAGTAGCTCCTCCGCCACCTCCGCCATAATACACATAATATCCTGAACTATTTTCCCTTTTTGGTGTTCCAGCGGGATTCTCGCTTGTCTGCCAAGAAAGATCTGATTTTCTTTCCATTGTCCTTTTGGAATTTTTATCTCCAGCTGGCCAATCGGGATTGGCTAAAACCTCATCTTCTAATTCACAATTTTTATTAAAAAGATATAAGGCCTCATTAGTATCATTCAAGGCGCCAGTATAAATTTTATCAGCGGGAATATTCGGCACCGAATCATCATCAGTCCTTTCCAAAAGATAAAAGCCACCGGCGGAGAACCGTTCTCCGCTACTGAAAATTATTTTGATTTGGCCGTCTTTATCTAAAATTTGCCAACCGGCTAAACTGATTTCTGTTCCCGAAATATTTTTCAGTTCAACCCATTCATCGCTTGAAGAAACTTCAGTGCCCATCCAGCTAATCTCATTGAAAATAACTTTATTTCTTTTTGGAAAATCTCCTTCTCTTTTTTGGCAAAGGGTTATTTCTTGATTAATTTCTGGTTCAAGCTCTTCTTCCATTTCTTCCTCAATATTTTTCTCTTTTAATTCTTTGGTTTGAGAGATTGCGTTCATTTGTTGCCCAAAGTTATCAACTATTTTAACTAAACTATCAAATTTGGCGGCCAGAGTAGTCATCTCTGAGTCGTATTTTAATTCGAGCTCAGCTCTTGTTTCTTGTTCAGTTTCTAATTTCTCTTCCAGTAAAGAAATTTCTTCTCGCAATTTTTCTAATTCTGATCTTGTTTCTTCTAACAACAATTTCAATGCATCGGTTTCTTTATTACCAAATTGTGATAAAAAACCAACGGCTGCTCCCAAAGGATTAAATCGCAAGAGACTTTTCCCTTGCTGCAAATAAAAAATTCCTCCAACAATGAGGAATAAGAAAACAACACCGATTGGAATAATGATTTTTATTTTTTTGGTCATATTGTTAAAATTTTACAAGTTCCAAAAATAAAAACAACCACAGAAATTGTGGAAAACTCAATCTTCGCGAGAACGATTCTCGCTCGTTTTGAGAATTTATTTTGTTATTAAAAAATTAAAGCGTGGAAACGAGTTGGGAATATTGAGTCAAATTTTGCAGTTGTTCTGGAGAAAGATTTTTTGATTTTTCAATCGCCTCTTTTATCAAAACTTCAGAAAACTCCACTTCTTCTCCTAAATTTAACCATCCCCCTCCCATCGCTTTGGCCAGATAATCTTCAATATAAATTTTGTGTTCAGGAGTGATCTCAAAATCCTGGGGTTTTTCTTGAAGATATTTTTTCAAAGCTCTCCTTGCCAAATGAGTTATCCCCTCTCCATCTTGGGCAATTTCCAGATATTTTTTCTCTTCACTAACTGGAATTTGAATTTCCGGAGTTTCTAAAGCTATTTCTTCTTCAGCAATTGGCTCTTCTTTAGATGGTTTAAAAAGACTGAAAATTCCAGCTGAGAGTTTCTGGAAAATTTCCGGTTCTAAATATCTTGTGCCAAGATAAACTAAAATTACTACTACGACAACTATTCCTAAAACAAGTTGCCATCTGGCAATCTTTTGGATTTTAATTTGAGATAATCTGAGAATGTCCATTATTATAATTTGACACATTAAGAAGGTATGTCAAGGAGAAACTGAAATTGTCCTAAGTTTTAATAGGTAATAACCAGCAACTAATGATGAATAACCAACAATCAGTAATAATTAGCTTAAATGTCCTACCTGTCCTATCTTTTGTCCTATTTTTGTTTTAATCTATCTAAATAAAAAATTGGCGAATTAAATCGCTCAGAATAAAATCAACTCTAGAAAATTAAAAACCGAGAAATTCCCTGATTTTTTTGATGGAAACGGCGGAAACTTTTCCTTCTTTATCAATTGTGTTTAATCCGACTATTTGACCTTCGATATTAAAAAGTGGGCTTCCCTGGAGATTGTTTTTTTCAAAAATATTAGTTTGGAGAGAATTTTCATCGAAGGTTTTAATAATTCCCTCGTTAACCGTTCTTCTCTGAATCTCTTTCTCAAAAATCATTCCGACCAAAAAAACTCTTTCTCCTAATTTTATTTTCTCAAAATCAGCAAAGCCAATGGTTGGTAAATTTTTTTCTTCAATTTTCAATAGGGCCAAATTTTCCTTTCTTTGTAAAACCTTAGGAATCGATTTTTTACCATCAAAAAATAAATTTATTTCCGAGCCTACAGGAACTAGATCAGTCAAAGTTAAAATTAAACCATCGGAAGTAACGATTAATCCAGATCCTTCTAAAATTTTCCCCGCCTTTGTATTTGACCTTATTGAAACAATTGATTTTTCGACTTTTTCAATTGCCTCTTTCAAGGCTATGTTTTCTTGAATTTTAATTTCTTTTGTAATATTTTGGGTTATATAAGTAGGGCTTTGTTCTAACCTATATTTATAAAAAAGAGGCCTTTCAACAAAGTAAGGCCAGAAAATTTGATCAGCAAAAATTCCACCTATCATTCCAATTGCGAAGATAGCAACGATTTTAAAAATATTTTTTAACACAGAAGTTATTTTGTTAGCCAAGTAGTAGAATTTTCTTACTACTGGGTTAGAATCTTTTCTCTCTCTTTAGCAACTTTGATGAATTCTTTGGCTCTTTTAAAAACAATCTTCCCTTCTTTTGTATCAACCAAAACTCTTTCTCCTTTTTCAATTTCACCAGAAACAATTTTTAAAGAAAGGGGATCTAAAATCAATTTCTGAATAACCCTTTTTAGGGGTCTAGCTCCTAAATTTGGATCAAAACCTTTTTCAGCCAATAATTCTTTTGTTAAATTAGTAAATTCAATTTTAATTTCTTTGGCTTTTAATCTATCTTCAACTTTCTTTAATTCCAAATCGACAATCTTTTTGATTTCTTCTCTACCAAGATAATTAAAGATGATAATTTCATCAATTCGATTCAAAAATTCTGGTCGGAAATTTTCTTTTAAGGCTTCCATTATTTTTTCTTTTAAAGCTTCTTTTTGAGAAATCTTTTCATCTCCAGTAAGAAAACCTAACTTGGCTTCTTTAGCAATAATATCTGAACCAACATTGGAGGTCATTATTAAGATGGCATTTTTGAAAGAAGCAGTTCTACCTTTGGCATCGGTTAATCTACCATCTTCTAAAATCTGAAGTAAAATGTTAAAGACTTCGGGATGAGCTTTTTCAACCTCATCAAGTAAAACTACTGAATAGGGTCTTCTCCTAATTTTCTCAGTTAGTTGACCTCCTTCTTCATAGCCAACATAACCAGGAGGAGAACCTATCATTTTTGAAACGGTGTGTTTTTCCATATATTCTGACATATCAAGTCTAATCAGAGCATTCTCATCATTGAATAAAAACTCAGCCAGAGCCCTGGCGGTTTCGGTCTTGCCAACTCCAGTTGGTCCCAAAAACATAAAAGATCCAAGGGGTCTCTTTTCCTCAGAAATTCCTGCTCTAGCCCTCCTAATTGCATTGGAGATTGCCAAAATTGCTTCTTCTTGACCAACAACCCTCTTTGAAAGGATTCCTTCCATTTTTTCCAATTTTTTAACCTCCTCTTCCAAAAGTCTAGTTATCGGAATTCCCGTCCATCTTGAGACAACCTGGGCAACATCTTCTTCGGAAACTTCTTCTTTCAAAATTGGGTGATTTTTTTGGAGTTTAACTAATTTTTTCTCAGTCTCTTTCAATTCTTTCAATGTCGCAGGTATCTTACTATATTTTATTTCAGCCACCCTTTGGAAATTAGCCTCCTGGGCAGCTTTCTCTGCTTCATATTTCAAATTATCAATTTCCTTTTTTAAATTTTTAATTTTACCAATAACCTCTTTTTCCAATTTCCATCTTGCCTCAAGGTCCTGGGCTTTCTCTTTTAAATCGGCTAATTGTCTTGAAATTACCCTGAGCTTTCTTTTTGCCAAAATTTCCTCCTCTTTTTTAAAACTTTCTTTTTCAATTTCCAATTTTTGAATTTCCCTTTTTAGATTTTCTAATTGGGCTGGCTCTGATTCAATTTCCAATCTCAGAGCAGACATTGCTTCATCCATTAAATCAACTGCTTTATCTGGTAAAAATCTATCAGTAATATAACGAGCGGCTAATTCGGCAGCCGCCACCAAGGCCGAATCTTTAATTTTCACTCCGTGGTGCAATTCATATTTTTCTTTCACTCCTCTTAAAATTGAAATTGTATCTTCGATTGTTGGTTCAGAAACATAAATTGGCTGGAATCTTCTTTCTAAAGCTGGATCCCTTTCAACATATTTTTGATAATCCTTTAGAGTTGTTGCCCCAATTGCTCGAAGTTCGCCTCTGGCCAAGGCTGGTTTTAATAGATTTGAAGCATCAATCGCTCCTTCAGCTGCTCCAGCTCCAACTAATGTATGCAATTCATCAATAAATATAATGTATTTTCCAGCCGCCCGATTAATTTCTTTTAATAAAGCCTTAACCCTATCTTCAAATTCTCCTCGATATTTTGTCCCGGCAATAATTGCTCCTAGATCAAGACCGATAATTTCTTTTTCTTTAAGACTTTCAGGAACTTCTTCTTTAACAATTCTCTGGGCCAAGCCCTCAACAATAGCTGTCTTACCTACCCCGGCCTCGCCAATTAAAACTGGGTTATTTTTTGTCCTCCTTGATAAAACCTGCATCAATCTCCTAATTTCATTCTCCCGGCCGATGACTGGATCGAGTTTTCCTTGTCTAGCTAATAAAGTTAAATTCCTGGCATACTTTTCGATTACCTGATATTTTGATTCAGGTTCAGGATCAGTAATTCTGGTTCCTCCCCGAATCTGGGCTAAGGTCTTAAGGGTAGTTTCATAATCCAATTTGCCAAATTCTAAAGCAGTCACGCCTCCTCCTGGTTGTAGAAAGGTTGCCTGGTCTAAAATTTCTTTTGCCTTGCTTTCAGTAATTAATAAAGCCAAAAATAGATGCTCTACTGAAATGAATTCATCCCCCATCTTAATTGCCTCCTGCCTTGCCCTTTCTAAAACCTTAGCCATATCCTGAGTTAAATAAAATTGGCCAAAGACCTGGGGAGAAACAATTATTGGAATTCTCTCTAAAGTCATTTCTGTCCTCTTTTTTAATCCTTCATAATCTACTCCCAATTTTTGAAGCAAAGTTAAGACAACGCTTCCTTCTTGAGAAAGTAAAGCATAAAGTAAATGCAAAGCATCAATCTGTTGCTGACCCTTTTCCTGGGCCATTGATTGAGCAGTTAAAATTGCTTCCTGAGCTTTGTGTGTAAAATTAGCTCCAATCATAGTGGTAATACAAAATTAATCGCTCGCCCTTTCCAGCCAAAGGCTGGCAGTCGCTTCGCGACCTTCGGGCTCGCTCTTTAGAAACCCACGGTTTCTAACGTTTTCGCCTTCGGCGAAAGCCTGTTTTCCTATACGGGGAAACCAAAGGGTTTCCCCGACCCCCTTCCGATTTCACCTTTTCCTATTTCATTTCCATTATTATCACAAAATTTTCAAAAAATCAAGTGTCAACCCCCCCCCACCAAATAAAAAGGAGAGTTAGAGAAAATCTTTTGATTTCTTTTCACTCTCCATGAATAATCGAGCCACTTCGAACATTTGTTCAAAGTTAAGCCACGATTTATTTTGAAGTCAGAAAAAGGGGAGATGAAGGGAGAAAGGAGGTAAAGGTTCTTGTTCTACCCTTATTCCATTACCTAATAAATGGAAGAGGTATAATTACCCTTTTAGGGAGTTAGACTCCAACCTTACTTCCCCCTTAATTTCCTCTGCCTATTTAAAGGCTTCTTCGACGAGTTCTCCAACGACGATTTTCCCGAATTCCTTCAATTCGGCAAGAGGAATTCCAGTCGCTTTAGCTATGTCGCCTAGCTCTCGTTTCATATTTTGGAGACGGAGATCGCCCCTTCTGAGACGATATTTCGTTAGAGCCAAGGCGATTTCACCCATCCTTTTCTCGTCCAAGCAATTCACCTCCTTTTTTCTTGACATTTTAATTATAGCAAATTGATTATTCTTGTCAAGCCCCAACTACCAATTTTATTGGTGTGGGGCTACCCTCACACTTAATTTGTTGAGTAGTGGGAGTCAAGTTTTGAAAACCGAGGGGGAACCTCGATTAAATAAAATCAATTAGCGAAGCAACAATTTTTCAGGCAGCTTTCGCAGGTCTGTTGGCACGGTTTCGCCGAAGGCGAACAACAGACCGAGAACGCAGACTGCTAAATCTCGCTGGGATTTAGACAGTCGATGACTGAAAAATTCGTTGCTAAGCGTCATTCACTTCTCTCACCCAAAATTACCTCAACGATTTTCTCTTTTCCTCCTCTTAAAATCTTTAAAGTAATTTTGTCTCCAGGATTATATTTCATAATAATTTTTCCTAAGGAATTTTCTGAAGTGATTTTTTCTCCATTAAATTCTAAAATGATATCTCCTTCTTTCAGCCCCGCTTTTTCAGCTGCTGAACCAGGATAAATTGCAGCTGTACATCCTTCGCCACTTTTAATTAAAGCACCTTCAGAAACTGGCAAATTTAATTCTTTTTGGACTTCCTCATTAATACCTGTCCAACAAACTCCCAAAAATGGGTAGACTATTTTGCCTATTTTTTTTACCTGTTCAATATCCTTTTTTGCTTTGTTTACGGGAATGGCAAAACCAATATTTTCTGCCTCATAGGCCATGGCTGTATTAATACCAATCACCTCGCCTTTTAAATTCAGAAGGGGACCACCAGAATTCCCCCTATTGATTGCCGCGTCTGTCTGAATTACATCTTCAAGTGTTTCAACCAATCCTCCACCAGATGCCGTAATTGTTCTTCCCAATCCAGAAATTACTCCAACTGAAACCGAATTTCGAAATTCTCCTAGGACATTTCCAATTGTAATTACGATTTGACCAATTTGTAAATTATCTGAATTACCAAGTTTTACCACTGGAAAAGACTCTTTATCTTCAATCTTTATTACGGCTAAATCCTGCCCAGGATCTCTGGCCAAAACTTTGGCTGGAAATTTTCTTCCATCGTTTGTCAAAACAGTATATTCAGCTTCTTTATCTTCAACTACATGCCGATTGGTCAAAATCATTCCATCCTCAGAGACAAAAAAACCTGTTCCTCCGCCAATTTCCCTTTTTTCAATTCTTTGACGGAACTGGGGAACCGAAAAGGGCCATTCTTCATAATATTCTTCAATTATTGGTAAATCTTTAGTAATAATAATGGAAACAACAGCTGGCGAGACCTCTTTAACTGTCTTAACTATTGCCTCTTCCTGGCTAGTCTGAGGTGAATAAGGAGGGACTTGGAGAGACGGTTGAGGTTGAGTTTGAGGAAATTTTACTTCTGGTTTAAGAAAATACAAATGCCCAAGATAGACACCCGCTAATAAGCCAAAAAATAGAGAAAGAGTCAGAATTAAAAAAAATGGCCAAAAAAGGTTTTTCTTTTTTTCCAATTTTGGTTGTTGAGATATTTCTTCTGGTTTTATTGGCTCCATATCTTTTAGAAAAGAAAAATTCATTTCTTATAATTACCGAATTGGTATTTAAAAATCTCTTTTTTAATATCTCCAAAAAATATTATATAAATTTCAGCTAAAATATATTTTAAATAGGTTTTCAGCCAGCCCTCTTTTTCAAATCTTCTTGGAGAACTGAGAATTTTCGAAGATCTCAAAATTCCAAAATTTCCAAATTTTTTTGCCTTCCTAACAAAGCTATGGTCTTCAGCAAATTTTATTTTTTCATCAAAGCCACCAACTCTTTCAAAAATTTTTCTTTTGACTAAAATTGCCTGACTAGCATGAGCAAAAATCTTTTCGAAAATTAAAATTGGTAAATTATAAAAAATATTAAATAAAAATTTTTGAGTCATTCTTTTAGTCTGAGGTTCTAAGCAAAAAGTGGCTATATCTAAATTTCTTTCTTTAAATTCTTTTAGTGTCTTTTCGAAAAAATTTTCTGGCAAGATTACATCGGCATCCAAAAACAAGAGTAAGTCTCCTTGAGATACTTTTACCCCTTGATTTCTTCCCTCAGCCGGTGAACCTCCTTTAGTAATTTTGCAACCATATTTTTTAGCAATTTCAACTGTCTTATCTTTAGAGCCGGCATCAGCCACAATTATCTCTACGAGACCCGGCCTCGTAGTGATATATCTTTTAATAGATTCAAGTAAAAAAGGAAGATAATTTTCCTCGTTTAAAATAGGGATGATAATTGACAACATAATTTATTTTACCGGAGATTTACAGAGAACGGTTTTCTGTAAACTTATTATAAGAATAGTTTTTTGGCCTCTTCCCAAATTTCTGGCCTTCCTTGTTTTACTTTTAACCAATACATCCACTCGGCACCCCATAAATAAAATGTATCAAAACCGGTTTTAGTTACAAATTCAATATTTTTCTTGAATTGGTCTAAATTCATTGTTTTTTCCTGTTCTGCCAAGGGTAAATCATACAATAAGACTGGTCCAAAGGGCTCGGCCTGGAGTTCGCCAACAATAACTTTTTTTTCAAAGAAGAATTTAATAATTAAGGCTTTTCGCCAATAAAAGACTGGCGGCAAAGGATAGCGAATATACATTTTTATTTGCCTGAACCAGACTTTTTCATACATTGTTGTACTAACAATATCTCCAAATCTGGCTGCATTTATCCAAAAGGAACCTTCGCCACTATCAGCCATAATTATTGGCCTTTTTTGAGGATCTAATGATTTTACCAAATTGACTTCCTTTTTGACAAATTTTTTATCAACCCAGGGGCAAATTCCGAAAGGAAAAAATGGCTCATTTTCTATTTGCCAGGCCCATACAGAGAACCGTTCTCTGTATCTTAAAACTATCTTTTCCAGCATTCTTAAAATTTTATCCTGCTGTTCTTCTCTACTTAGATTTTCTGCCCATTTTGGAATATGACATTCTGGCCAACGAGTTGTTTTCATTCCAATAACTAAAAAAATTTTGGCTCCTCTTTTTTCAGCTTCATTAATTTGCCAATCCAAATCATCAAAATAAAATTTTCCATCTTCAGGTTCTAATAAATCCCAGTGGGCGGCGATTTTAAAATTTCTCACTTTCAAATCATCAAGTAAAGCTAAAAAAGTTTCTTTCCAATTAAGTCCCAAATCCTTAGTATGTTTCTGAGAAAAATTCATTCCCCAGTTAATTTCTTTTGCCTGAGGAGCCTCGCCAATACAAAGATAACCCAAAAAAAATAAAAGAAAAATTAAGAGCCCTAATAAAATCCTTTTAAAAATCTTTTTCATTTTTTATTATCCTCACTTTCTTCAACCCATAGGTCCTTATTAAGTACTCCTTTTTTAGCCCTCAGGCCAGCATACTTTGCAGCAAATTGGTATCCCTCTTTTATTTTTTTATCTATTTCAACATCATATACCCCTGGCTCAACTAAGGTATAGTATCTTCCAGTCACATCACAACTAGTCTTTTTAATGACTGTGGCCAATTTTTCATAAAAGATTTTTAAAATTGCAAAGGGTAAAGGTTTTTTAGCTTTCTTATCTAAGATCATTCCCCAAGACTTCTCCTTGAAGCCGATTTTTCTCAAGATAAGGAGCAGAATATAACCCCAGACCATGGCAAGATTGAAAAGGCTAGCCTTTAGAATAAAAAATGTGAAAGTTAAAATAAGTCCCACATAAAAAATAACAGGTGGAAACCACTTTTTAACCAATTCCCAACGATAATTGAATTTGACAACTTTTCTTTTGGCAATTTCATTCCAATCAAAATCCAATGGATCCATTGGAACGTTAATAGATATAATAGCCGGGTCAGTAACTTTTAGAGGTTCTCCGTGATATAAATTTTCATAAAGTTCATCTCGAATTTCTGGCACTTTTTCTGAGGGAAATTTATAGTGGGTTTTATTGACCTCGATATAATATTCACCAGGTGGAACTAAAAATCCAAATCGGCCTTTCATATCAGTAATTTGAGTTTGGATTTCTTCTCCTTCTTTGTCTTTGAGAACCACATAAACCGGGTCAAGAGGTTGTTTAGTAAAAGAGTCATAAACCACACCCCAATGTCTTATCTTTTTTCTAAAGAAAAAAGCACCAAAAATTTGTAAAATTCGGTAAGGAAGAAAGGCAAAGTCCAAAACTCTGGTAGCAAAAGGTATCAAACTCATTACGCCTGTAGCCACAGCTGTTCCAACAGTAACACTGACCGCTGTTTTGACAGTCGTATCTACTGCCGGATTCTCTACCACTGTTTTCACTGTTGGATTTTCTCTTATTTTTTTAACTGTTTCTCCAACGGGTTTAATTACAGTTTCTTGAATAGGTTTTACTACTTTCTCTCGGACTACTTCTTGAGTTTTCTCTATTACTTCTTGAACTGCTGGAGGAAGAACTTCTTCTTCTGGTGGTATAACAACACATTTTTCTTCTTTACAAATATAGCCTGTAGGACAGTCAGTATCAGTGGTACATTCTGGTGGAGGAGGTGGACAATCATTATCATTTTGAAAAGTGCATCCAATTCCGCAACAACCATTGTCATCCTGACAGCTACAATCTGGGTCTGGAATAATTTGGATACAGTTTGTAGGACAGATACCATCACAACCAACAGAAATACAAATTGGTAAGATACAAGTAAGATCCAAAGCGCAATCTGGATCATTACAATCTACTAGGGTATCGTTGTCATCATCAATACCATTATTACAGATTTCTACTGGCGGAGATGGACAATCATTATCATTGGCCTGCTCGCATCCAATTCCGCAACAACCATTGTCATTCTGACAGCCACAATCAGGGTCTTGAGTTACTGTACAATTGGCAGGACAGTTTCCATTACAGCCATCAGGAAAACAGATTGGGAAAATACAGGCAGGATCTAAAACACAATCAAAATCATCGCAATCTATAAAAGTATCATTGTCATCATCAATACCATTATTACAAATTTCTACTGGCGGAGATGGACAGTCATTATCATTTTCAAAACTACATCCAATTCCACAACAACCATTGTCATTCTGACAGCCACAATCTGGGTCTTGAGCTACTGTACAATTGGCAGGACAGATACTATTACAACCATCGGGGGTACAGACTGGTGGGAAACCTCCGGGGTAGGTACTATCATCCCAGCGAATCATTCCTGGGTCACCATCATCATTATCATAGACTTCCCCGTCTTTATTACCAGAATGACCAGTAAATTGCCAATAGTAAGAAGAGGTGCCAGAAGTGGTTACATTATAATCTGCTCCGGGATCAATTGCACCTGGATCAAAAGCACAGCCAACGGAAGCTAAATTAGCATTCAAAGAAGCCATGTTGATGGTAATATAACTTGAGTTTCCAGTCGAATCTTCAATATTATCAAAGGAACAATTATCTAAAGAAGTAATAGTGGCTGTGGAGCCAATATTCAGACCGGAACTATTAGTGTATTCTACTTTTAGGTAATCGGATTCCAAAGTGCCATTTAAAATAAAGGTCCAATAACCGGTGTTATTTCGAGTGAGAGTCACTTCACTACCTGAAGTACCATTGACATCCAAGGTGGCGCCGGCAGAAATAGTTAAGGTTTTATTATTATTGAATTTCAAAATTGAACCCGCGGGTAAAGTCAATTCTGCACCATTCTCAACAGTTAAATCATCAGTGATAACTATCGAACCCAAAGTAACATTAGTTAGGCTACCAGTAATAACTACATTTCCATAATCCTGGCCAGAAGTTAAATCAGTCCAGGATTGAGCCTTTCCGCCATCGAAAGTTAAATTTCCTGTCCCTTTGTTAAAAGTGCCATTAGTTCCGACGGAAAAATCTCCAGCTAAATTGATATTGACATTATTAGTTCCGGCATCTAAATCTCCATCAGTAATAGTCAAGTTGCCATCTACATCCAAATTATCAGCTAAGATAATATCATCATTGCCAGAAGTACCAGTATTGTTGATAGTCAAATTATAGAAAGCACTTCCTGTAGAGGTTAGGGTCTGGTCAGCGGTACCATCAAAAGTAACTTTAGATTGATCTTTAACAAAATTTCCGGTTGCTCCGATTGTCCAGTTGGTTCCTAAATTAATAAATGTTTCATCAGTTTCTACATCATCAATAGCATCTAAGGTTCCATTTGTGGTAATAAAGTTGGTAATATCTAAATCATAGCCATTGGTATTAAAGATATCACTGGCATTAATAGTCAAACTGTCTGCCACAAAGTCTGAACCAAGGTCAACTGTGGCAGGGGAAGCGCCAATTTGAACATTGCCCAAGTTTTGTTTTGGAGATGTATTGTCAGTATAAGTAAGGTCTCCATCGAAAATAACCTTGCCTGTTCCTGAGGCTTTAGTAAAAACGCCGTTTGAGCCGATGGTAAAGTCACCAGAAATATTAATATTAGAATTGGCGGCCTGAATTAAAGTCCCTCTAGTTAAATTAAATATTACTTCCACATCCAAGGCATCTTGTAAGGTCCATTCTCCTCCTGAATCATCAAAGGTTAAGTTATAGAAAGCTGAGCCGCCAGAAGTAATAGTTTTTCCGGTAGTTGTGGCATCGAAAGTGACGGTTCCATTTGAGTGAGTAAATGTCCCCGAGTTTGACCAGTTGCCGGCAACGGTAAAGGAAGCAGTGGCTGAGGCAATAAAGGTAGCATTAGTAGAAATTGTGAAATTGCCGTTAACATCTAAAATTGGGTCATTAGTATCAGCGGTAATAGTTCCGGAATTTGTTCCGTTACCGATAGTTAAATAGCCGTTAATAATAATGGTTTCACCAGTAGTTGTGGCTAAAGTAAAGGTAGGCGGTGAGGGTGTGTAATTAACCTCCACATAGACCTGGGTTAGCCGAGCATACCCAAGATCCACCACCGCCACTTGCCTTGCATTAACATACACTTTTACGAAGTTAATAGTTGAGCCCGAGGGAATGCTTGAGTTAGGAAGATTGTATAGGTCGAGTTCATCAGCTACCCACCCGAAAGCTCTAGCTCCTATCTGGAGAGTATTAATATCAGCAGTGGTCCAACTACCTCCATCTGAAGGCCGGGTATTCCATTGTTGAGAGTACTGAGCATAACTGGTTGTTAGTGTTTTCTCGGCATAGGTGGTAACACCGTTTTCCTTAATCGCGATATAAAAAGTTGGGTAGCATTGGTCACAATCGCCACCCTGAACGTAAGTCGTGTCCCCGTCGGCTGATTCTTCATCTACACATTCATAATTATAGGTGCAATCAGGCGAGAAAAACTGCGTTGAATCACCAGTAGCATTAGGTCTTAGAGTTTCAGTCGCGGAGCTGATGGATCCAAGCAAAAGCTCAAGATTATTATAGGTAGCAGAAGCAATATTAGTAGCAGTAGAGGCAGTGTATTTAACTGTTGAATTTGAAGGAGTAAAAATTTCGGTAGCACTAATAACAAAAGGAGTGCCGGAACCGGATAAAGTAATAGTGTAAGAGGAAGCGTCAAAAGTATTGGTTCCAGAAGAAGAAACAATAGTTAAGACACTACTGACAGCGATATCTCCTGCTGCTGTATAGGTAGTGGTAGTAGAGCTGCCACCAATATTTAGATTGAAATAGGTAGCGGAAGTAATATTGGTAGCAGATACTCCAGTATAAACAATAGTTGACGTTGACGGAGTAAAAGTTCCATTTTTAACAAAAGGCGTACCAGAACCAGAGAGGGTCCAAGTTCCTGAGCCAGCATTTAAAGTAGCATTAGCAGAAATTGTCAGAGTACTATCAATATTTACAGCGGGATTGTAGGTTGCAGCTGTAACCTGTAAGAGATGTGTTCCATCGCCTATAGTCAAGTAGCCATTGGTAGTAATAGTCTGAGAAGCAGCTGTGCCTAAAGTATAGGATGAAGCTAATAATATCTGGTAAGCACTTGAAAGAGTTAAGGCACTACTGGCTAAGGTTAGAGTACTACTGGCTAAGGTTAGAGTACTACTGGCTAAGGTTAGAGCGCTATCATATAGGGTAAGAGCACTATCGGCTAAGGTTAGAGCACTATCTTGATAGGTAAAGCCAGAAGGAGTAGTGGTTCTTGTTCCTGATGACATATCTTTTAAAAACTTACCTATTAAAACATCATTGCCTCCTTGTCCTTCTGAAAAGGTATCTCCTCCAGCATAGACATAGTCTCCGTCTACATAGAGAGAGTAAAAATAGTCAGAATCAGTTCCTCCATAAATCTTTCTCTGAGAGATGGTCAGGTCTGATTTGTTAAATTTAACTATTAAAGCGTCA